>Ga0068856_100000912_pt1 | contig 31593 bp, 23 predicted proteins | sample KBSCornC62_FD_66595 | JGI IMG/M metagenome (GOLD analysis project Ga0068856, IMG submission 66595) | Corn rhizosphere microbial communities from Kellogg Biological Station, Michigan, USA - KBS Corn C6-2 | ecosystem: Host-associated > Plants > Roots > Rhizosphere > Soil ... | reverse complement strand
CGGCAAACGATACCTTGCCTTGCGCCTTCACGACCGCGAGCGGGCTCTTCGCGAGCGGCAAAGTGACCTTTTCCGTCGACACCACGCGCAGCTCGCGGTCGGCGACGCTGAGCTCGAAGTTGATGTTGCTCTCGTTCAGCTCGTCCAGCACGTCGAACGTGAACGCGACGTTGCGCACCTCGCCCGGCTTCATGTTGGAGATGTCGAAGCGGCCGTTGTGAATCAAGAGCCCGTCGCCGGTCAGGTTGCGGATGTTCGCCTGGGTCTCGTAGGACTTACCCTTGCCGACGTTCTTCACCGCCAGATACACGGTCGCGCCCTCACCGCGCGACAGCTGGCCGTCGCCGTTGCCCGGCCGATTGTCGACGATCTGGTAATTGTAGGCGAAGATCGGCTGCGGCAGCGCGTTCAGCGTGGGCCGGACCTCGGCGTCCGGCGGCGGCTCTGCGCCCTCGGCGAAGAAGCGCACCTTGACCACGTCCGCGCGGGCATCCGCGTCGAGCGGCACCTTGCACACGCGCTTCGCGTTGTCCGGCAAAGGCGCGCTCGAGCCCGGCTTGTGACCGTCGATGTCGCAGAACCCGAGCGGCGCGGTGGCCGTCTTGGTCTCACCGGGCAGGATCTTGCCGAAGGCGAACTCTTTCTCGTCATAGTACGCGCCGTCGCTCTTGGTGCTGGCGCGCACCTGATAGGCCGGGCTCGTGCCCTTGTTCTTGACCGACACCTTGAGCATCACCTGCTCGCCTGCGGCGAACGTATCGCCGGGGTGATCGGTCGTGACCTTGACCTCGTAGTCGCTCGCCTTCGGCGGGTTCGCGTAGTCCTTCGGCGGCGCGGCCCAGTCGATGCCGAGCTTGCCCAGATCCGCGCTCACCGCGTCGAGCTCGCTCAGCTGCAGCTTGTCCAAGAAATCCTTGGCGCTGTGCACCTGATCCAGGCGCTTGCCCGGGCTCAAGCGCCCCGCCAGATCGCGCGCCAACTTGATTGGGAAATCGAGCTCGAACTCGTCCTCGAGATCCCCGCCGCGGTCGCGGATTTCCGCGCGCTCTTTTTCGGGCAGATCGTAGCGCAGTCGAACCGAAGGTTGGTCCGTCGCGCGGTGCGCGGTGTTCGACAAGCTCTTCGTCAAATCACGCTCGCGAAGGCCGTGATCGTTGCGGTACAGATCCATCTCGACCGTGTCGGCCGTCATCGGATCGAGCTCGATGTCCGGCGCGACACCGACGCCTTGAATCGACACGTCGCCGGGCGTGAGATATTGCGCGATCGTCAGCTTGAGCGCGGCGTTCTCCGGCGTCACGTGCGGGAAAACCAGCTGCACGCTGCCCTTGCCGAACGTCGTCTGGCCGACGATCACGGCGCGGTCCAAATTCTTGAGCGCGCCCGCCACGATTTCACTCGCGCTCGCCGACGAGCCGTTCACCAGGACCACGATCGGGTAGTTTGGCTCGGTGCCCTTGCGCACTGCGCGCTTCTCTTCACGGCCCTCGGAGGCGCCCACCGTCGCGACGATCACGCCGTCCTCCAAGAAGCGATCGGCCACGCGCGCGGCTTGATCGAGGAGGCCACCGGGGTTACCGCGCAGGTCGAGCACGAGCGCCTTGAGCTTCTCTTTCTTGTGCAGATCGGCGAGCGCCTCGTCCAACTCGTCCGAAGTGCTGGCCTGGAACTGCTTCAGGCGCACGTAGCCGACGCCGTTGCCGAGCCCGCGATAGTCGACCGATTTGACTTGGATTTCTTCGCGGACGAGCTCGAACGGGCGCGATCCCGTCCAGCCCTCGCTGCCGTCGCGGTGCACCCAGATCGTGACTTTGGAGCCGGGATTGCCGCGCAGGCGGTTGACCGCGTCGTCGAGCGGCATGTTCAGCGTCGACTCGTTGTTGATCTTGGTGATGCGATCCATGCGCTTCAAATTGGCGCGACCCGCCGGCGTGCCGGGCATCGGGCGCATCACCGTGAGCATCTGATCGCGAACGGAAATCACGATGCCGAGCCCGCCGAAGTGACCGGACGTGGTCAAGTTCATCTCGCGGTAGGCTTCGGGGCTCAAGAACACGCTGTGCGGGTCGAGCGTGCGCAAGATGCCGTTGCACGCCGCGTACTCGACGTCGCGCAAATCGACCTCGGTGTCCTTCAGGTTGGCCTGCAGAAACGCAAACACCTCACGCAGGCGGGCCGCCACGTCCCAGGGCCCCTGCACGTTGTCGATGCGGAACGAGGCAGACTCCGAGTCGACCTGCACCTTCACGGTGTTCGACTTCTCTTCGTGCAGGACGATGACCTGCGCGACTTCTTTTTGGATCTGGTTGACCGCGCTCAGAAACATTTGGCGCGGCTTGACGCGACTCGGGTCGACGTACTTCGTGCGGATCGTGTTGAGCGTCTCGTTGACGGCAACGAGCTGCGTCAGATCATAGGGTGCCTTCGGCTGCCCGGGGCTCGTGACGGCATGCGCGACCTCGAGCCCGCGCCACAGACCGCCTGTGCCGAACTGAAGCGCGAAATACGACGCGAGCGCAAAAACCGAGAGCACGACCAGCGCCCGACCGAGGCGCGGAAGAATTCGCATTCCGCCAGTATAGCGAGAAATCGCCCCACTTCGACGCTGCGTTCTCGACGTGGGCAGTTCTCGCGGCCGGCTTTTTTATTCCCGGCGTTCGCCCGCAAATCGGGCGATTGTGCCGCGGTTACTCGCCCGAGCTCTCGCCTTTGCCCAGTTTGACCGTGGAATTTCCCGCTCCCACCGCTTCGGCCGCCGGTTTCGGCGCGCCCGGGTCGCGCACCTCGACCGCGGGCGACTTTTCGTCGGCCTTGATCGAATAACGAACGAGCGCACGCAGCGTCCGGTTCCGCTCCACGTTGCCGAGCATGAGCTTCAAATCTTCGTAGACCGAAGGGTCGACCAGGAGCGCGCCCAGAGTGCCCTTGCCCGCGCGCATGTCGGTCACCATCTGCTTCAGGTCGGCGCTGACCTGATTCAAATTGCCCATGACCTGTTGCGACGAGTCGTCTCCGTAGATGACGCTGCGCGCGATGCCATTGCCCTCGCGAATGCCTTTGAGCGTCGTCCCGAGCTCGTCTGCCACATTTCCGAATTTGGCGATCGTCTTCGAGCCGTCCTCGCCGTACACGACCTCGTGCGCAAAGCCGGGGCCGGTCTGCACGCGCCCGATGATTTGATTGACGCTCGCGGTGGTGCGCTGGAGCTCGGACGAGGTTTGCTCGAGGTTCGCCATCAAGTGCGATATCCGCTCGGCCTCGCCCGGATCGTGCAACAATTTTCCGACGTAGCCGTCGCCGTGGTCGAGCGAGTTCAAAATACCGGCCAAAGAAGCGACCGAATTGCGAATGTCGCCCTGAAATTTCTCGTCCGCGAAGGAGTTGGTGGTCCGCTCCAAGTTGGTCACCACCTTCTCGACCTGGCCGGAGATGTTGCTCAGGCGAGCCATCATTTGGCCGAGGTCATCGGCGGCCTTGGACTGGATGGTCGCGCCTTCGGGCAAGGCTGGCTTGTCGGGCGAACCCACCGAAATGACGATCATCTTGTCGCCGAGCAGACCCTTGCCCTCGATCGTCGCCAGGCTATCGGTGCGAATGCGTCGCGCATCCTCGACCGAGATGGCCATCCGCACGTGGATGTTCTTGTCGCTCGCATCCTTGCCGTAATCGACGCCGACGATCGTGCCGACATCGACGCCGCCCATGCGCACGGGCGAGCCGCGCCGCAGGCCCTGCACGTCCTCGAACTGCGTTGCGTAGTTGAGCTTGCTCTGGAACAGCTGGCGCTCGTCGCCGATCAAAAAGATCACCGCACCGAACGCGGTCAACCCCGCAAGCACGAACGCGCCAACCTTCACGTCCCGAGAGGACACCATCTCTAAACTTTACCTGCGGCCAAAGCCGGAAAAAGCAAACCGCTAAGGACTACAGGTATAGCCGAGGCGCGGGCATGAGGCCGAAACATTTTTTGCCACACCGGATTTCAGCAGTGTGGGAAGGAAGGCGCGAGCCGACGCGGCAGACCTTCAGCTATTCAGCAGCGTTTCCACGTCCTCTTTGACCGGTGCCCGGCCTTGGATGAAATCGGACACCCGCTGATCGGTCGAGGCCTGAAACTCCTCGACCGTGCCGTAGGCGATGATCCGCCCGCCGCGCACCATGGCCAGGTGATCGCTGATCTCGAACGCGCTCTTCATGTCGTGGGTCACGACGATGCTCGTGATCTTGAGCTTCTGCTGCAGGCCGGTGATGAGGTGATTCACGCGCGCGGTGTTGATCGGATCGAGCCCGGTCGTCGGCTCGTCGTAGAGCAGCACCTCCGGCTGCACTGCGATCGCGCGCGCCAAGCCCACACGCTTACGCATACCCCCCGACAAGTCGGCGGGCTGGAGCAGCTCGATGCCCGGCAGATCGACCAAGCTGAGGGCCCACGCCACGCGATCGGCGCGCTCCGCCTTGGTCATCTTGTCGCGGAAATGCTCTTCCAAGCCGTAAGCCACGTTCTCACCGACGTTCAACGAGTCGAACAGGGCCGCGCCCTGGAACAGCATCGCGATCCGGCGCCGGACCTGCGACAGCTGCTCCTCGTCCATGCGCGTCACGTCCTCCCCGTCGAACAGGATCGTACCGGCGTCCGCGTGCAACAAGCCGATCAACATCTTGAGCATCACGCTTTTGCCGACGCCGGATCCGCCGCAAATCGTGAGCACCTCGCCGCGACCCACGGCTAGGTTCAGCCCCGAGTAGATCACTTTCGGGCCGAAGGCTTTTTTGATGCCTTTGAACTCGATGATCGTCGGATTCTCGGACGGGGCGGCGGCCATGCTCGGCCCTAGTCTAAGATCTTTTCCAGCTTCAGCTCGATGGCATTGCCGCCGCGGTAGCGATCGGGCCGAAGTTTGCCGAGCACGGCGATTTTTCCGCTCAACGAACTGGCCTTTTCGCCCATCGCCACGCCGAACGCGCCGAGCCGGGTGCCGACATCGAGCTCCAGCTCGAGCTTCAGGTGGCCGCCCTGCACCTGGCGCGCGGAAAGCACGGTGGCCTCGAAGGCCAGCCGCGGCGATTCGTTCCCAGCGCCGCAGGGCTCGAGCAAATACAAATCCTGAAGCACGCGCGCGGGCTGATCACCGGGCGCGAGCCAGGCCAGCTCACCGTCGTCATTGGCGATTTTTTCTGGGGTTGGCTGAGCTGCACAAGCCGCTTCGAAGAGGACGCGCAGCTCGGCCAATTGCGGCAGCATCAGCTCGGCGCCGGCCGCGGCTTGGTGACCGCCAAAGCGAATCAACACGTCTTTGGCGGCGCTGAGGGCATCGAATAGCCGCGAGCCCGCGGGGCCGCGCACGGAAGCCCGCCCATGCCCGTCCGTAAACCCAACCGCGACCACGGGCCGGCGGAACTTGTCCGCCAGGCGCCCGGCGACGATGCCGACGATGCCGTGATTCCAGCCTTCACGTCCGACGACGATGGCCGGGCGCTCCGCCCAACCCTCACGCTCGATTTCGGACAAAGCTTCTTCGATCATCTGCTCTTGCAGCAGGCGGCGCTCGGTCGAGCATTGCTCGATTTCCGCGGCCAGTGCCTGCGCTTCATCGGCGCTCTTCGAAAGCAGGAGCTTTACCGCGATTTCGGCGGAGCCGAGCCGACCCGGGGCGTTCAAGCGCGGCGCGATCCGAAAGGCGATGTCTTCCGCGGTGAGCGGGGCTTGCGCGTCGAGCTTCGCCAATTCGAGCAACGCGCGAATGCCAGGGCGACGCGCTTCGCCGAGCACGCGCAGGCCGGCGCGGACGAGCGCTCGGTTATCGCCATCGAGCGGTGCCACGTCGGCGATGGTGCCGATTGCGACCAGATCGAGCCAGCGGCGCAAATCGAGCTCTTTGCCGAGCGCAGTGCGCAGGGCCGCGCCAATCGACAGCGCGAGGCCGCACGAGGCGAGCCCTTTGTACGGAAAGCCACATTCTGGCCGGTGTGGATTCAGGAAGGCCAGAGCCGGCAGCGCCTGTTCCGGGACCAAGTGGTGGTCGATGACCACGCAATCGACGCCCGCGCCCTTCACGCGCTCGAGCGAGACGTGATCGGAGGACCCGCAGTCACAGGTGACGAGCAAGCGCGCGCCGCTGGCCAGCACCTTATCGACGGCAGCCGAAGACACGCCGTAGCCACCTTCGAAGCGGCTGGCGATGAAGGTCACGACTCGGCCGCCGAGCGCCTCGATGATCTCGGTCATGATGGCGGCGGAGGTCATGCCGTCACAGTCGTAATCGCCGAACACCGCGATCAGCTCGCCCGCGCGGATGGCTTCCGCCATTCGCTCGGCCGCCTGTGAGCGATCGGCCATGGCGTCCGGGGCGGTCAGCTCGGAGAGCCGCGGATTGAGGAACCGGCGCGCGACCTCCAAATCATTGAAGCCACGCCGTTCGAGCAGCGTGGCCAGAGTGGTCGAAACGCCCAGGCCCAACGCCAGCTCTCGAGCGCGGGCGCTCGGCGCCGGGCTCGGCCGCGAACTGGGAGGCAGAGCGGCTTCAGCGAACGAGGAGGTCAAGGCCAGCATCTTCGACCATGGTGAACCGGGAGCGTCAATCCATCGGTACGTAGCTCGGAGCAGTGAACGAAAATGTCCGCTCGGGTCAGGCCCACGTGACGTCTGGATAAATTGTGGAGCGGGAGCGAGGTCCGGACGCACAAAACGAAAGCGCCCCCCGAACCAGCGGGAGGCGTTTTCTTTGGAGAGCGGCTGACCGCCGCTGTTCTCAGTTCAGACTGTCCGCGTCGACTTCGGGTGGGTCGAGCGGGCGAGCGACGAACAGCCACTGGGTGCGGCCGTTCGGACCGACGAAGCGAACGTGCTCATCCGGCAGAGCCCGGAGATGAAAGCGAGGGCCCTCATCGGACTCTTCGGACGTGACGAGCGACATGGCGTCGAGCACGTGCAGCCCGCCGAGCACCTCTTCCGGCTCCTCGGCGAGCCGCTCCGCGAGGTCGGACAAATCCAAATCGCGATCGCCGGCGAAAGCGCCGAGCACGCGCTGCGCGGCAATGCAGCGCTCTTGCTGCTCTGGCGAGATACTGGACCAAAGCTCCTCAGGGATGGTCAGCGGCCGGCCGGACCCTTCGGGCACCTGAGCAAACTGGGACTTCAATGCAGCAAACATGGAAAGAAACTTAAGCACAGACTGGGCCATGTCAACCTGGGCCACGGGCCGGCTGACACGGATTTCAGCGGGCCGAGTTCAGGTCGAGCAGTGCCGCGCGGCGTACCGGGAGACGCGCCGCAGCGTGGCAAACCTAGACAGCCGCGACTTTGTTCGAGCTCACGTTAGGCTTTTTTTTTACGCCGCCGCCCACCTTGGAAAACAAGGTGTGGTCGAGCCATTCCGTCAGCGGCAAAGCAACGTAGATCGACGAGTACGTACCGAGCACGACGCCGATCGTCAACGCCAACGCGAAATCTTTGAGCTCGCCCGTGCCCCAAATGAAGAAGGCGAGCAAGCTGATCACCACGGTGCTGCTCGTGAGCAGCGTGCGGCCGAGCATTTCCGAGGTGCTGATGTTGATCAGCTGGAAGAAGCTCGTGCCGCGGAGCTTGCCCAAATTCTCGCGCACGCGGTCGTAGACGATCACCGTGTCGTTGACGGAGTAGCCGACGACGGTCAGCGCAGCGGCGATCGTCGTCAGATTGATCTCTTTGCCGAGCACGATCAGGATGCCGATCGTGCCGAGCGCGTCGTGGGTCAGCGCGACCACGCCGCCGGGAGCGAACCGCAAATCGAAGCGGAACGCGATGTAGACCATGATGAATACGATCGAGATCGCGATGCTCTTGATCGCGCTATCGCGGAGCTGCGCGCCAGCACGCGGCCCGATCCACTCCGTGCGCAGCGCGGCGTCAGGCACCACGTCGGCGCCGAGCGCGTGCTTCAGCCCGGTCATGAGCTGATCGCCTTTGCTCATCAGCTGGATCTCGACCTTGTTGTCGCGCGCGTTCTGCAGCACCGGGTTGTGCTCGCCGGGACGAAGCACGATGCCCTTCACCGGGCTGATCGCCTGCTTGACCCAAGCCAGATCCGGCGTGTTCCGATAACGCACGCTGATCTTGTCGCCGCCGGGGCTGAATTTGACCTCCGTCGCCTGGCGCTCGGGCGGGCAGGTCGGGCTGCCCTCGGCCACGGTCAAGCACAGTGCGTTTTCGATCTCGGTCTGCTTCGCGAGCGAGATGGTCGACACCTCCTCGACGCGGATCAAATAGCGATTCGGGTTCTTCGGGTCGTCGACGCGAATCACGCCCGGTTGGGCGAAGCCGGCACGCGTGACGGCGGCACGCAAATCAGCCGGCGTGACCGGCTTCTTGAAGGCAATCTCGACCTCGGTACCACCGGTGAAGTCGGTGCCGAGCCGAGCCTTGCCGGCGATCAAGAGGACCGCCGCGCCGACCGTGAGAAACAGGCTGAGCCCGATGAAATACCATCGGACGGCCATGAAGTCGTAAACTTTGCCGGATTTGAAGAGGTGCATGGTTCAACCCAAGTCCAGCTGGGCGCCGCGACCCAGGTTCTTGACCCACCAATCGACCATCAGGCGGCTGACGACGACACCGGTGAAGATGTTGCAGATGACGCCGACCATCAGCGTGACGGCGAAGCCCTTGAGTGGACCCGTGCCGTATTGCGCGAGCACCAAACCGGCGATCACGGTCGTGACGTGGCCGTCGATGATCGCGTTCAGCGCGCGCCGGTAACCGACGTCGACCGCCGCGCGTGAACTCTTGCCGAGCTCGAGCTCTTCGCGGATGCGCTCGTTGATGATGATGTTGCTGTCCACCGCCATACCGACGGTGAGCGCGAGACCGGCGATGCCGGGCAGCGTCATCGACGCGCCGAACGAGGTCAGGATCGCGAGCTGCAGGAACAAGTTCATGATCACCGCGATGTCGGCGATGAAGCCGGCTCGCTGGTAGTAAATCATCATGAACACGAGCACGAGGCCGATGCCGCCGAGCGCGCCCTGGATGCCGAGCTTGATCGCATCCTGACCGAGCGACGGACCGATGCGCTGCTCGTTGGATGGCGAGATCGGCGCGGGCAGAGCCCCCGAGCGCAGCACGAGCTCGAGGTTCTTCGAGTCACGCAGCTGTGCTTCCGGGTCACCCGAGCCCATCGTGATTTGGCCGTGGCCACCCGCAATGCGGCCTTGGATCACGGGCGCGCTGCTCACGCGGCCGTCCAAGATGATGGCGAAGCGACGCTTGATGTTGGCACCGGTGATGCGCTCGAAGATGTGACCACCCGCGTCGGTGAACGTGATCGACACGTGCCAGCCGCCCATGCTGCCCTGGCTCTGCTCGGGCTGCGCCACCGCTTCGCGGATCATGTCGCCGGTGATTTCGGCGCGGCTCTTGAGGAAGTAAGTGCGAATGCCGGACTCTTCCTCCTTCATCGTCACTTCATCGACCACCCGTTTCACGACCTCGTAGCCGACCTCGCGGTCCGCGGGCACGTCGAGCGTGCCCACCCATTCGCGCATGCGCTGCAGCGTCTGAGTCGTGGTTTCCTTCGGCAGCTTGGGCAAGAAGGCGTAGGTGTTCACCTTGGTCTGGTTTTCACCTTCGGCGTTCTTGCCGACCGGCGCGTTCTCTTGCCGGAACTCGAGGCCTTCGGGCAGGCTCTCTTCTTTGGCCGTCTTTTGGATGGCCCCGAAGAAATCCGTGTCGTCGTCGAGCAGCTTGAACTCGAGCCGCGCGGTTTGGCTGATGATCTCGCGGATCGTGGCGAAGCTCTTTTCGTCCTCGCCCGGCACTTCGACGATGATGTCTTCGTCGCGCGAGGACACGGCCGCTTCACGCAGGCCGAGCTCGTCGACGCGGCGGAGGATGATGTCCTTGGCTTGACTGACCGCGCGCTCGCGGATTTGCGAGCCCACGTTCGAGCGCATCTTGAACACCAGCGTGCGCTGATCCTGGGTGCGCGAGAACGACATCTCGCTCCGGAACTTCTCGAGGAAGCGCTCGTCGAGCTTGCTCGGATCGGTGCCCTCTTTCACGTGCACGCGAATTTCGTCGACCGGGCGCCGCGGGGCCTCGAGCTCGACCTTGTCGCGGAGCTTCTTGTAAACGTCCTCGCTCGGCAGCTCGTCGCCGCTGTGCAGGCCGAAAATCTTGGCTAGCTCGAGGCGCATGTCCTCGTAGTAGTGGTCGCGCTTGTCCTTGATGGCCTCGTCCACGTCCACCGTGTACACGAGCCGCAAGCCGCCGCGCAGATCGAGCCCCGACACGAGCCGGAAAGAAACGTGCTCTTGGATGTATGCCGGACACTTGATCTTGGACGACCAGTTCGGGAGCGTCGGCCAGAGCACGAGAAAGCCGAACAAGCAGGCGCTGACGGTCATGGCGCAGCGCATGCGCCAGCCCAAATCCATCACGTCCACCGCGGCAAAGGCGAACCACAGGCTGATCGCGCCGAGCAGCGCCATCGGCCAAAAGGCGTCGTTGTGCGCGGCCGCGGCGGCGCCGGCGGCGAACAACGCCGCACACCACAGCACCCAGCGCTCGCTCCGGAATGCAAAGCCCGAGAGCACGAACAGCGCCGCGAGCCCTCCAAATATCGACGTGAGAACGGTATTGATCACGGCTGACTCGCTTCGAGATACCTGGCGGGGAAAGCCGCCCGCGATTTCACTTCTTCTCGAGGGACGCAGCCGTTTCGGCGTCGTCCTTCCCGAGCAACCCCGACTTCAAAACTTCGATTTTTACGCCGGGAGATACCTCGACCTTGGCGTAACGATCCCCGAGCTCGATCAATTTGCCGACCATGCCGCCCTGGGTGATGACGCGATCGCCCTTTTGCAGCGACGCCAGCACCTTGCCCTGCTTCTTGGCTTGCGAGCGACTGGTGAACACCATCAGCAGCACCAACGGCACCACCATGATGAGCATCGGCAGCATGCCCATCAGGCCACCGGGCGCGGGAGCATTCGAGCCGGAGCCCGCGTGCTCGGCGTTCGGCGCCGCCGGGGCGACCGTGACGGCATTGGTTTCCCGGCCTGGGGCCGGCGGGATATTTTGAAAGGACAGCAGCGCGACCAAAGTGTCCTCCGCGGACGGGTGGCTTGCCGCTCCGGAAAGGAGGGGCGAGCAGCGCCTGGGCGGACCGAGAAAACGGCTGCCCAAAGCGTCGAGAGGGCCGGGCCTATACCCAGAATCCGGCACCCGCGCAAGCGCGGCCCGGCGGGCGAACCGCGGGCCCGAACCGGACCTTTGGCGGCCCGGCTTGCGCGAGGCGCCGCGCGGAGCCACGCTTGACAGCTCCCGTGCCGAGTTGTAGTGGGGTTCTGCCCTGATTTTGAAGAGTCAGAAAAACAAGTTCGTGGGTGGAGCTCGCTCCACCGAACCAGAGGCGCGTAGCTCAGTGGTAGAGCACTACCTTGACACGGTAGGGGTCGACAGTTCAATCCTGCCCGCGCCTACTTCCTCTCGTTTGGCTGGCCCAATTGCGTTGGGCCTCCGTACGTCCTTCACGTCCCGTTCCCCCCTGACGACGGCATAAGAGGATGACGGAGCCCGCGCGCCAGACGCCGGGTGAGCTCCTCAAGCAACGCGGAGAGCTCGCCGACGACGTAATTGCCGTCCGCAGTAACGGACAGGTCGTGGACCTACTCACGCCCGTCGATAGCGACGCGCCGCTCGAGCCGATTCGCGCCACCGATCCGGACGGCTTGGCCGTGATTCGCCACTCGGCGGCCCACGTCATGGCGGACGCGGTGCAGCGGCTGTTCCCGGGCACGCAAGTGACGATCGGCCCCGCGATCGACTCCGGCTTTTATTACGACTTTGCCCGCCAAGGTGAAAACTTCACCGACAAAGATCTGGCTGCCATCGAGAAAGAGATGCGCCGGATCATCAAAGACAAGCGGCCCTTCGTGCGTGAAGTGGTGAGCCGCGCGCAGGCGCACGAGCTGTTCGAAAAGATGGGCGAGCAGTTCAAGCTGCAAATCCTCGACGGCTTGCCGCCCGGTGACGAGATCACGCTCTACCGCCATGGCCACGCCAAGAGCCCGCAAGGCACCTGGGTGGATTTGTGTCGCGGACCGCACGTGCCCAACACCAAAGCCATCGGCGCGGTGAAGCTCACGAGCGTGGCCGGCGCGTACTGGCGCGGCGACGAAAAGAACCCGATGTTGCAGCGGGTGTACGGCACCGCCTTCCCGAGCGAGGAGGCGCTGGCCGAACATTTGCGGCTGCTCGAAGAGGCGCGCGCGCGCGATCACCGAAAGCTCGGCAAAGAGCTCGAGCTTTTCATGTTCCACGAATACGCGCCGGCAATGCCGTTCTTTTTGCCGCGCGGCGCGAGCGTGTACCACCGCCTGGTCGAGTACATTCGCACGCTGTACGTCGAGTACGGCTACGAAGAAGTGATCACGCCGCAGATCTTCGACAAGCGCTTGTACGAGACGAGCGGGCACCTCACGAACTACCGCGAGAACATGTTCTTCGCGACGACCGAGGATCGGATCGAAACGATCGAGCCGATGAAGCCCGATCAAGATCACGCTTCCTACCTTGCGGACGTGCACGAGAAGGTCGAGCACACCTGCTCGAAGCCGATGAACTGCCCGAGCCATTGTCTGATCTTCGGGCACCGGCGGCGGAGCTATCGCGAGTTGCCCTGGCGCGTGGCCGATTTCGGTCGCCTACATCGGCACGAGCGCGCGGGCGTGGTGCACGGTCTTGCGCGCGTGCGCAGCTTCAGCCAGGACGACGCGCACATTTTCTGTGCCGAGGAGCAGCTCGAGCAAGAAATTTTGGATTTCAATCGCCTCCTGTTCGAGGTGTACGCCGCGTTCGAATTCAAAGACGTCGCGGTGAAGCTCGCGTTACGCCCCGAAAAGCGGCTCGGCACCGACGAGCTCTGGGATCGCGCGGAGAACGCGCTCCGCCAGGCGCTGCTCGCCAGCAACGTGAAGTTCGAGGAGCTGCCCGGCGAAGGCGCCTTCTACGGACCCAAGCTAGAATTCCACGTCGTGGACGCGCTCAAGCGCAGTTGGCAGCTCGGCACCATCCAGCTCGATTACTCGATGCCGGAACGCTTCGGGCTCGAGTACGTAGGTAAGGACGGAGTGAATCACCGTCCGATCATGCTGCATCGCGCGATCCTCGGCTCGGTCGAGCGGTTCTACGGCATCTACCTGGAGCATGTCGCCGGCAAATTCCCGGTCTGGCTCGCGCCGGAACAAGCCATTTTGGTCACGGTCAGTGAGAAGCAGGCCGAGTACGCACTCAAGGTCCAGGCCGAGCTCAAGGCCAAGGGCCTGCGCGTAACGGTCGACGCGAGCGGCGACAAGCTCGGCGCCAAGATCCGCAACGCGCGCAACCTGCGCTACCCGTACATCGGCGTGATCGGCGAGGCGGAGGCCGAGGCCGGGACGATCACCCCGCGGTCCAGCACGGCCGGCGAGCTTGCGGCGATGCCGGTCGCCGTGTTCAGCGAGCTCTTGCTCGAAGAAGCCAAACCGCCGCGGCTGAAGCGCTCGCCGCAGACGGCATGATAAATACCCAATCACGAAGGAGCACGAGAAAGTGACAAATACATGGCATTAGGCGGCGGACGGCGCTTCAGCAGGGAGCCGCGAGGCCCGCAGATTCGAATCAACCACCGGATTCGCGTACCCGAGGTGCGCGTCGTGGCGGAAGACGGCTCGAATTTGGGTGTTCTCACGACTGACCAAGCGCTGCGCCGCGCCCGTGAGGTCGGTCTCGACCTCGTCGAGGTCAATCCGAAGAGCAACCCGCCGGTCTGCAAGATCCTCGACTTCGGTAAATACAAGTACGAGGAAAAGAAGAAGCAAGGCGAAGCCAAGCGCAAGCAGACCATCGTCGAGGTCAAAGAAATCAAGATCCGTCCCAAGACGGATGACCACGACATTGCCGTGAAAATCCGCGCCATCCGCCGATTCATCGAATCGGGCAACAAGGTGAAGGTCACGTGCCGCTTCCGCGGCCGCGAGATCATGCACCCGCAGCGCGCGCAAATGCAGCTCGAGCTGATCGTGTCGAAGATCGACGACATCGCGAACGTCGAACAGCGCCCTGCGATGGAAGCGCGCACGATGGCCCTGCTCGTCGCGCCGAAGCCGGTCGTATTCCAGCGCCTGGCCGCGATGCAGCGCGACAAGAAGCCGGACGACAAGGGTCACGCGTCCACTCAGAACCTCAACGTCGACGAAGAGGCGCTGCACGAGCCGGACGACGATGATGATGATGACGACGATGACGACGATGATGACGACGCGGAAGGCGAAGCCTCGACGGACGACGTGCCGACGGCCGTAGCCCCGCCGGTCGCGCCGAAGCCGGAAGCCAAAAAACCGTAACTGGGTCGCTCAGCGCGATCGCTCGAGAGCGCAGCTCCGGAAACGGGCTGCGCTCTCGGCGTTTTGTGAGCCGCACCGCGAACATCGCGCGGTGCCCCGCCGGATCGCGTCGCGAGACGGCCCGGCGTGCTCGCAAGCTGCGCGCGCCGGGGGCCCGCCCGACGCCCGCCTGCGCCGGGCGTGGGGGCCCGAGCCACGCACCGCCGTGCACTAACTCGCTTCGCAACGGAGAGCCGCGTTCACTTGGCCCGCACTCACTCGCGCTCCCTCTCACATAAATGGCGAGCTTCAGCGTGTCGCAGTCCATTGCAGGTTCGCGGCCGTGAGCATTTATTTTCTGAATCTCAGGTTTGAATTCAAACCCCGATTTTGGAAAATAAACGCTAACCCGGCATTCGAGAACGATGCAGGTCGCCAACTAATCGCCGGGACCATCTGCCCACTGGCTCGCGCGCGGCTCGCCTTTACAGGCCGCAGCGCCTTGCCTGCGCGGCTCGGCTTTGCGCTGCATTCGGCGTCGCTAGACTTGCTTTGCGCGACTCGAGCTCGGTGCAGACTGTGCGGCGATTGCGAGCGTTGGGCCCCCATGCCGGCGGAGCCGGCGTCAGGGGGCCCCGGCGGCGGAGCGCGCAGCGCGAGCACGCCGGCCGTGTCACGACGCGACATCGGCGGGGCAACCCCTGATCCTGCATGTGGACGGCGCGCGCGATCGGGCTTCGGCGTTCGAGCCACGATTAGGTGCGCAAGCGCAGAACGCGCCGAAGCGTTGCGCCTCGCCGGATTAGTGCGGGATCACGCCGCCGAAGTACGCGCCCGCGGCACCGACGATCGCGACGAGCAGGACGATGACGGCGATCATGCCGCCCTTGCCTTTGCTCTTCGGTAGCTCGAAGTCGTCGTCGTCGGGCAACGCGATCGGTGCGGCACGTTGCGGAGCGGGCGCGGACGGAGCGACCGGGCGCGGCAGAGGCGCCGGAGCGGGAACGATCACGGGCTTGATCGGCGCGATCGGCGGAGCGGAGGAGACGCCGCGCGGATATTCGGAGCGCGGGCGACCGGACAGCGGATCGTCTTCGAGGGCGGCGAGGTTACCGAGCTCGAAAGAATCGGACGGGGCGGGCGGCGAGACGTCGAGGCCCAGGTCTCCGAGATCGTCGGCCCAACCTTGGACATTTTCGAACGAGCCGAGCTGCAACGGAGCGGAGCCGTGTTTGGGCGCGGTGCTGCCAGCTGCCTTTGCGGCGGCGGCCGCCGCTTCCTCTTCGAGCGAAGTGAACTCGAACAGCGCTTCGTCGATCAGCGAGCCGATGATCGAGCCACGGTCGTACTTGCTCCGGCGCTTCTTGTCCTCGCGCTCGAGGCGGATCGGCTCGACGAGCTGCGCGATGTCGAACGACGACACGGCGCGGCCCATGTGAAACAGCATGTTGTTCAGATCGCGCCCGAAATCGCGCGCGGTTTGGTAGCGCGCGGCGGGGTCGCCGGTGAGCGAGCGCATCAGCACGCGCTCGAGCTCGACCGTCACTTTGGGATTGAACTGGCGAATCGAAGGGACGCGCGCTTGCTGCACCATGCGCACGGTTTCGAGATCGGTCTCGCCCATGAACAAGCGCCGCCCCGCGAGCAGCTCCCACAAAATGATGCCGACCGCGAAGATGTCGGTCTTGCCGTCGACGGGCAGGCCCTGGGCCGCCTCCGGCGACAGATAGCTGAATTTACCCTTGATGATGCCGGGCTCGCTCTTTTCGAGCTGGCTGTTCGCCTTGGCCAAACCAAAGTCCACGATTTTGACCTCGCCGAAGCGCGTGATCAGCACGTTCGGCGGAGACATGTCGCGATGCACGATGTGCAGGCTCTCGCCGCTATTGTCGGTGAGCTCGTGCGCGTACGAGAGGCCCTCGCAGATGCGCACGCAGATCAGCACCGCTTCCTCGACCGGAAAGGGCAGGCCCGTCTTCTTGCGGTGCTCGATCAGCCCCTTCAGATCCGCGCCGTCCACGTACTCCATGACGATGAAGTAGGTGTTGTCGCCGACGCCGATGTCGAAGACCTGCACGCAGTTCGAGTGCGAGAGCTGCGCGCTCACGCGCGCCTCGTCCAGGAACATGCCGATGAACTGCTTCTTCTCGGACAGGTGCGGAAGAACGCGCTTGATGGCGACCGTCTTCTTGAACCCTTCGAGCCCCGCGCTCTCCGCGCGAAACACCTCGGCCATGCCGCCCGAGGCAATTTTCTCGAGCACTTTGTAGCGTTGCTGTTGCTGTGCCATGCGGGTCCGGGTTTCTACAATACTGGTTTGGGCGCGCGGCCCCAAACAAACCGAGCCCGGACGCGCTTCGACCACACAAACCCGAGGGCCTGCGTTGCCTGAACTTGCTTCGCCCGAAAAAGCGCGACATAAGCGGGGCCATGAGCGGTCATGGTCACCACGATCTCGACGCGGCCCACGCGAGCGGTCACGACGACGAGCACGAGACGTCTTCGGACGATTTCCCTGCGGACGAGCCGCGTTCGCCCGGCTGGCTGCCGCTGCTCGGCGGAGCGCTGTTTTTGGCCGGGATCTTCGCGTTCGTCGTGCTGAACGCGGACGGCGGCAAGAGCGCCGAGGATCTGGCCAAGGATGCCGCCGCCGCGAACCCGAGCGCCAGCGCAGCCGCGCCGGCTCAGGGTCAACCGCAGCCGATGCAGCCGGCTCAACGGCCGGCCGTGGTAAATCCAGCTGGAGCTCAGCTCCCGCCCAATCATCCCTAGCGCCGAACGAGGCGGGCGCCATTTTTGGAGACAATCCACTCGCCATCGGCAGCGTTTGTGTGTAAGTACCCGCACCTCTCGGGGCCGTAGCTCAGCTGGGAGAGCGCCTGACTGGCAGTCAGGAGGTCACCGGTTCGATCCCGGTCGGCTCCACAAAAACCCGATACGCCGTAGACGGCCGCTCTCTCGAGCGGCCGTTTTCATATCCGGAGCGCGCGGCGCAGCGCGCTGGCCCGACTCAGCGCGAGTGAATTTCGATCGTGACGCGCTCGGCGGCCTTCAATCCGGCGAGCGGCGCCTGAAAGGGATCGTGCTTGCCGTTGCCCGTAGCGCGGAGCTGCGCGACGGGCACCCCGCATTTGTCTTCGAGGGTCTGGGCGACAGCGGCCGCGCGCGCCGCGCTGAGCGCCCAGGGGTTGCCGTAGCTCGCCTCGAGAGCGGCCGGCACGGTCGCATCTTCGGCCATCGAGCCGTTGACCGACAACGCGGAGCCGGCCGCGCTCTTCGCGACGTCGCAGAGCAGCGCTTTGCCGGCGGGGTTGAGCTCGAGCTTTTGCGGAAGAAAAAGCACCGCCGCGTCGAAGGCGACGAGCGCGGAGCCAGCATTGGTCGTCACGAGCGTGCTGCTTTTTTTGATCAGCTTGTCGAACTTCGTCGATAGGTCGGTGCGCACGCGATCGAGCTGAGCGAGATCCGATTTCGCCGCACTGTCGCGTTTGTCGTGCTCGGCTCGAAGTTGGTCGCGCTCCGAGCTCACCGTCTTCAATTCGGCCTGCGCTCTCTGGGCGCTGTCGCTGAGCGTCTGCGAGCGCTGATTCAAGTCGCGATATTGCTCACTGAGTTTTTGCTGCGCGCGATAGAGCGGCAAATAGTAGGCGGCCACGAACGTGGCCATGCCGACCAGGAGCAGGAGCACGAACACGCGCCCCCAGCGAGTGCCGCCCGAGTTCCCGTACGGACCGAGATCGGCTGCGTCTTCCCATGCCGCTTTGCGAGCCATGTGTCACAGGTACTTTCTTCGCTCCGGCTTGGAAAGAGGAACGAGCACGGCACTGAACAACTTGCGAGCGCCGCGTGCTCAAAAAATCCAGGGCTCATGCAAAATGACGCGCGCTTCGAGCGTAAATGCCGCTGAAACACGCGAGAAGCGCGCTGCCGCGCACGCTCGCGTGTACGGACCGGCGCATTTCGACGTCTGGTCAAGAGCGCGATTCAGCTGTTCCGTGCGTGAAGTCATCTGTTAAAATGGTTGTCCCATGATGGCCGAAGCAATTGACTGGGACGATTCGGCAACTGTGAGCGGACAGCCGGTCGCGCCCGAAGAAGCGTGGCACGTCGCCGTTGCACCGGATGACGTCAAGGTCGTCTCGCTCGAACAGCTCGACGACATGTTCCGGCTCTCGCTGGTTGATTCCGAGACGAAGGTCTGGCAGCCCGGGATGAGTGAGTGGGTGTCGCTCGGTGTCGTGGCCGGGCTCGACGAGCCGCCCGCGCCGACCAAGCGCACGCACCCGAAGCCGCCGTCGCCGCGCTCCGCGCCGCCTCCGCGTTCGCTGCCGCCGCCTCCGCGTTCGCTGCCGCCGACACCGCAGCGAGCACCGGTCTCCGCGCTGCCGGCGGCCTCGTTTTATCCGCAGCCGCTTCAGGCGGTCAGCTACGCCGCGCCGATTCCGACGCTGGCGCCGATCGCGAGCGTTCGTCCGCTCGTCGTGAGTCACAACCCGTATCCCATGCCGCAGAGCGGCGGCGGCTTCGGGCGCTTCCTGGTCGGCCTGGCGCTCGTCGCGGGCGTCGGGATTACGCTCTATCGCAATGGCGTGCTGCGCGACGCCGCGCACTCGATTCACCAAGATCGATTGTACGCGCAGCTCGAGCTGCGGCTCGGCGGTCCGTCGTTCGGGACGCCGCGCGCGGTCGAGCAAGATGCGACGGCGGAAGCGGCCGCTTCATCGACGTTGAGCGACGCGAACGCGGCTCCGGCCCGCGCGGCGAGCGAGACGCCCGTGCTTGCCAACGTCGCGCCCACGCCCACGCCCACCCCTGCACGATCGGACCTCGGCGGCACGAGCACGCCGCCGGTCGTGTCGCTCGAATCGCTGCGCACCGAGAAAGGCGCCAAAGCAGCCGCGCCGGAAGCGGCCCCCGTCGTCGCTAAATCGCCGCCTGCGAGCGCGCCGATTGCGAAGGCCGCGCCGATTGCGCCAGTCGCGAAAGCCGCGCCGATCGCGAAGGCCGCGCCGCCGCCGGAGCCGAAGCCCAAGCCCGCGGCAAAACCGGCCGCAGTGGAGAAACCCGCCGCGCCGTCGAAACCCGAGTCCGAGATGACGCCGCGCGAGCGCCTGAACGCCGAGATCGCCCGTTCCATGTCGTCGAGCCCGGCGAGCGCGAAGAAGAGCACGCCGCCCTCGACCGGTCTCAAGGGTTCGGGCGAGTACGATCCATTGAATCCGAAATTATGACTATGACCGCCGACCCCGGCTTGCTGCGGGATGGGCGGTCATTGGCACTCGCAATCAGCTGAGCCACAAGCGGCTAGCGTGGCTCAGCGCTCGTTCAGAGTACGCCGGAAGTAAGCGACGGTCTCTTTGAGGCCATCGTCCAAGTTTACTTTGGGCTCCCAGCCGAGCTTCGATTTTGCCAAATCGATGATCGGTTTGCGCTGCTTCGGGTCGTCTTGCGGGAGTGCCTTGTGCACGAGCTTCGATTTCGAGCCGACCAGCGAGAGCACTTTTTCGGCCAGCTGTAGCATCGTGAACTCGCCCGGGTTACCGATGTTGATCGGCCCCGTGAAGCCCTTCTCGGTATCCATCATGCGCATCATGCCTTCGACCAGATCGTCGACGTAGCAGAACGAGCGGGTCTGCTGGCCGTCACCGTAGATCGTGATGTCTTCGCCCTGCAGCGCTTGCACGATGAAGTTCGAGACCACGCGGCCGTCGCGCGGATGCATGCGCGGGCCGTAGGTGTTGAAGATACGGATGACTTTGATGTCGGTGCCGTGCTGGCGATTGTAGTCGAAAAACAGCGTTTCCGCGCAGCGCTTGCCTTCGTCATAGCAGCTGCGGATGCCGATCGGGTTCACCTTGCCCCAATACGACTCGGGCTGCGGGTGCACTTCCGGATCGCCATACACCTCCGAGGTGGACGCTTGCAGAATGCGCGCTTTGACGCGCTTGGCGAGGCCGAGCATGTTGATTGCGCCGTGCACGCTGGTCTTGGTCGTTTGCACCGGATCGAACTGGTAGTGCACCGGCGACGCGGGGCAGGCCAGGTTGAAGATGCGCTCGACCTCGACGTAGAGCGGAAAGGTCACGTCGTGGCGCATGACCTCGAACAACGGATGCTCCAAGAGGTGCTTCACGTTCTTCTTCGTGCCGGTGAAGTAGTTGTCCACGCATAGGACGTCGTGGCCCGCCGCGATCAGGCGTTCACACAGATGAGAACCGATGAAGCCGGCACCGCCGGTGACGAGAATTTTATTGCTCACTTTGCCCTCATGAATAGGAGGCGGAGCTTACGTCGAAGCCGGGCAGGCGTGGAAGCGGCTTCTCACCCGGGCTCCGTACGGCGCGCGCAGGCAACCCTGCGTTTCAGTCGGAGTGCCGTTCACGTTTCGTGCGGACCCAGCTGGACGTGGGGCTCGACGCCCGGCGCAGTCGCAAAGTTGCCTTCCACAGCACGTACACGGGCGACAGTCCCAGATCCAGCAGACCACGAAGGCCGGTGCCGGATACGGACCAGCCGCGAAGGACATACAAAAGCACGGCAAATACGCAGAAACCAAAGCTTACGGCGCTGAACGCGAGGCGCCCCGCAAAGTACGACAGCCCTGCCCCGAGTAGCGCGCCGAAGAACGAACTCACCGCGATCCGCGACAAGGGCGGCACCAACAAATCGAGCGCGAGATCGAAGAGAACGCGATTTTTCCGGGCGATCCCGGCGCGCAGCAAGCGCAGTCCGTTGCGCCGGACCAGCTCTTTGCGGCCCTCTTCCCAGCGCCGCCGCTGTGAGCTGGCCGCCGAAGCCGTCGACACCATCTCGCCGTAAACGTGGGCTTCGTCGGCGTAGTGCACGCGATAGCCGGCTTCACCGAGGCGCAACCCGTATTCGACGTCCTCGACGATGGAAAACGCGTCGTGCGGCACCTCGGCCAAGAGCGCCGCGCTGAAGCACATGCCGTTACCGCGCAAGCCGCAGGACAGCCGCAGGCGTTCGCGCGCACGTGAGCGCACGATGTGGAAAGCCCCGAAAGCGACGGCAATCAGCCGCGTGCGCCAGCCGGCGTTCGGGTTGCGCACGGCGTAGTCCGCTTGGACGGCCACGGCGCCCTGCGCCAGACGTTTAGCGAAGGCGCTGAGAAGATTGGCAGAAACGAGCGTGTCGGCGTCGACCACGACCACCGCGTCGACATCGGCGGGGAGGTTCGAGAAAGCGAGCAGCAGGGCGTAGCCCTTGCCGCGCCGCTCGGCGTCCTGCCGCTCGAGCACGATCGCTCCGGCCGCGCGCGCGCACTCGGCCGTGTCGTCCTGACAATTGTCGGCGACGACCAGGACGTCGAATCGCGCTTTCGGATAATCGACGCCGAGCAGACTCTCGACCGTCGCACCGATGCCCGCGCTTTCATTGTGGGCGGGGACGACGAAACGAAACTTGCGCGGCTCAGCGTCCGGCGGGACCGGAAGGCGGCTGGACAGGAGCGTCGCCACGAACAAGTAGCCGGCCGCCAGCAGCACCGGCAGGCTGAGGACGACGAGCACTAAGTCCAAGGCGAGGATCATGGCGAGGCTTGGATTTCTGCCACCGCGCAGAGGTGGTCGGAAACCCCCGGGCAGGCGACGCGAAACGAAGCAAACCGAAGTTTGTCACTAACCAGGATGCGATCGAGACGCAAGAACGGATGCTTTTCGGGAAAGGTATAGCCGAAGCCCCAGCTCGCCGAAGAAAAGCCGTCTCGGTAGCCGGACAGCTGCTCACGGAGCACCGCGCTCAGGCCCGGCAAATTGGTGTCGCCGGCGAGCAGCACGGGCATCGATTCACGACCCGCCTCGCGCGCTGCGGTTTCGATTTGCAGCGAACGCAGGCCGAAGTTGCTGCGCACGTCGGCCTCGGGATCGCCGGCAAACAGTTGTCCGGTGCGGAGCTCGTGTAGAGCGGCCCGAAATTGCCGGACGTGGAGCACGCCGCGCGGAGAAATCGGGTGCAGATTGTAGACGGCGATCGACCCGAGCGGGGTTTGAATTTGGTAACGCATGAAGCGCGGCGAGCGCGCGCGACTGAGGTAGCCCAAACGGTCCGGATCGGTGCGCGACTCGATGCGATAGCGGCTGGCCACCACGAACTGCGTCGAAGTCTCCACGTATTCGTAACGAGCGCGGAGCGCGTTCGCCAAATCCTGGCCCCAGGGAGCCTCTTGCAACAAGATCAGATCCGGCGAGTGCTCGAAGATTTGGGCGGTCACCGCGGGCACGCCGCCGTAGGCGGAGTTCACGTTGAAGGTGAGCACGCGCAGAGTCGGGCCTGCGTGGCGCGAATTGCCGAGCGAGGGCAGCACGAAGCCCATCAGCGGCAGCCAGACGAGCAGCGCCGCGACGAGCTGTGTCCACAGCCAGCGGCGCAGTCCGAAAACGAGCAGCCCGAGCACGATAACCGGTAAAGGAGCCGCAAACGCCGCCCGCGGCGCGTACAGCCCGATCGCGGTCACCCACCAGTGCTCGCCGATCCGGGAGAACGCCAGCGCGATCGCGAGCAACGCGACCGGGTATGCGATCGCGCAGCCGATCAAGAATCCACGAAACCAACGGCGCGACCCCGACCGAGCTCGTGCTTTGGTGCGAGAGGAGCTGGCTGAGTCGGGCACGGCGATTGAGTGGGCGTCGTTTCGAGGCCCCGCTTGATGCGTGAGCCACCGTGGGGCTAGCATACACCGCACCGTGTTTCCCCAACTGTTTCAGCGCGCTCGTCTCTGTCTTGCCCGAGCCGCACTCGTCGCGCCACTGTCCGTTATTTCCTTTGCCAGCGCCGGTTGCGCAAGCGCCGGCAACTTCATTTGGTATCAGGATCTGCCGCAGACGGCCTGGGGCACGGACCTCGATCGCTACGTGATCGGCGTGGGCGACACGATCGATATTCGCGTTTACGAGCAGGCGGGCCTATCCGGAAAAGAGAAAGTGCGCCGGGACGGGCGGATCGCGCTGCCGCTGGCGGGAGAGATGGAAGTCGCGGGCAAGCATCCGCTCGATTTGGCCCGAGAGATCGAGGCCAAGCTGAAGGAGTTCGTGGTTTCTCCGCACGTGACGGTGAACGTCGAGCTCTCGCAGCCGGTGACCGTGACGGCCATCGGCGAGATCGCACACATCGGCACGCTCACCATGGATCCGCCGGCGCGTCTGATCGAGGCCTTGGCGCTCGCGGGTGGCCCCAGCGAATTTGCCGATAAATCTCGGATCTTCGTGCTGCGGCAGTTTCCGACGTTTCAGCGCATCCGCTTTTCTTACGACGCGATCGTGCACAACGAAGGCGGCGCCGCGGGCTTTCCGTTGCGCACGGGCGACGTGATCGTGGTCGAGTGAGCGACGCGCTCAGCGCCCACGTGCGAGCTTTCGCCGGAAGAAGCCGACGATTTTGGCGACGTGTGACGGGTCGAGCTCGCGCGTGAACCAGAGCCCGGCCGCGTAAGCCGCGAGCGCGATTGGCGCGGCCACGAACGGCGTCAGCGCGTGCAGCAGGCGCGCCGTGACGGCCATCGCACCGCCGGCAAGCAGCGCAAAGAACAAGGTGCGCCGCAGCCGCGCGTCCACCACCCCGCGCGGCATGAGCCACAACCCGCAAGAGACCACGATCAGCTCGCTGACGACCGAAGCCAGGCTCGGCCCGAGCCCGCCGTTTTGGAAGCGACGCTGGAACCAGGGCGTGAGAATCGGGTCGAGCGCGAGGCTCACCGCGACGCACAACGATTGCACGATGCTCCACGCGCGCTGCTTGCCCGCGGCGAGGACGCACGTGCCGATGGGCATCGTGAAATAGACCAGAAACAAAAACAAAGAGAGCACGCGCAGATCGTCTGCCGCGGGGCCGAACGACTTCTTGCTGAAGATGGCGACGCCGATCTCGGGATACAAACCGCAGCCGAGGGCGACCGGCATCACGAGCAGCGCGACGCTGTGCAGCGAGCCGCGCGCTACTTTGAGGTACTCCTCGCGATCTTCGGCCCAGAGGCGGCACAAAGTCGGGTAAAGCGCGCCGATCAAGGCGGTGGCGGGAAAGAGGAGCAGCCCGATCAAGCGCCGGGCAACCGCGAACCAACCCACGGCCTCGACCGAGCCGAGCTTCGACAAATAGGCCGCGTCGATCAGCGGCTGCAGCGTCATGGCCACGGAAAACATCACGAACGGCGTGCCGCCCAGGAACAACGACTTTAGCGCGCCGCGCGTGACCGACAATTTACCTACGCCGACCGTGCGCAGCGTGCCGATCGCGGCGACGAGCACGATCAGCACCGTGACGACGCCGACCCAAAGCACGGCGCGCATTCGGCCGCCCAAGAGCAGGACCGGCACCACCAACGCTGCCCACAAGAGCTGCTGGCCGATGTGCACGTACGCAGGAATATCGGCGCGCTCGAAGCCGCGCACGGTGTCTTTGCACGCCGCAATGCACGACGTGAGCACGGCCGCGACGAACGCCAACGCCAACGCCCACTGCATCTCGGTCCCGTACCCGAGCACGCGACAGATGACGGCGAGCACCGCGTACACGACGACCGACGCGACCGCGCGCCAAGCAAAGGCGCTGCCGAGCAGGTTCCCCGCCACGCTGTGATCTTGGGCGACCATCGCCGGCAGCACGCCTTCATGACCCCAGCTCACGGCCAGATAGCCGAAACCGGCGAACGTGCCAGCGAGATAGATATAACCGAAGGACTCAGCCCCGAGGTAGCGCGCGGTCACCGCATTGACCAACACCGCCAAGGGCACGGTCACCGCCTGCGAGAAGGTCAGATAGATGGTGTTCTTGGCGACGAGGCGTCGGGTTGCGCCCGGGTCGGCGCTGACCTCTGCACCTGGCGCGGCTGACATGGAGGCTCACGTTCTCATGCTGGCCCCGGCGCCGTCTAGCGCGTTCTGAGCGCTCCCGACCGTGCCGCGTTCGTCAGCTGTCGGCGGAATCGAGCTCGAAAGCGTAGGTGCTTACAGTCTGCCGAGCGCACGCTCGGCGGCCTGCTCGCCGCTCTTGAAGCTGTCGTCGGTCCACAGGTACGCCCAATCGCCGTAGCGCCCGCAGTGGTCGACGCCGATCTCGTCGAGATAGCCGTGCACGATCTCGATCGCTTTGGGTCGGTCGTGATCGAAGATGATGTTGGCATACTCCGCGAATGCCGCGTTCTTGTGCAGGATGCGATCGTCGTCGCGCAAGATGCCCACCTTCCGCAAATCGCGGATGACGGGCTCGATGCAAGCCTCCGGTGAGCGGTCGAGCGGCTTGTACTTCTTGGAGAAGTAGACCTCCGCCTGAATCGAGCCGCAGTTTTCGGGCGCGGTGTTGGCCGAGAACAGGTGCGGAAAGCTGAGCCGCGAAAAGATCACGTCCGAATCGTAGAAGTACGAGATGTGCGCCTTCGACACATCGCTGCGCGCGACGCCGACGTTGACGAGCACGACGCTCGAGCAGGCAAGCTTTGCCGCCGCTTCCGCGACCTCGGCCGGGACACCGGCGATCATCGGAATCAAATCCGGCAGCGCGATGGAAGACACGACGGCGCTGTACTTACTGCGGACGCCATTTTCGAAGCTGAGCTCTTTGGCGACCGGATCGAGCCGCACCAGCTTGTGCCCGAGCACCACCTCGGCGCTGCCGCGCAGGCCGTTCACGTAGGCTTCGAAACCGCCGTGCGTTGGGTAGCGAAAATTGGTGATGTAATGATTGTTGGGCACCGTCGGTGAAAGCGCGCCGAGCAGCATCTCCTCGAGGCTCGGCCGATACATGCGCGGGCCCATCCAATCGGTCGTCAAATACTTGGCTTCCGCCGTATGATATTTGGCGGTGTAGGCCATCGGAAAGGTCTCGGCGAGCACTCGGCCGTAGCTCGCGACCAGCCAATCTTCGTAGTTCTCAGGCTTGGTGGGCGGCTTTTTGTCCTCCTCGATGAACGACAACAAGATCTTGGTCACGAGCTCGTGGGGCAGCCCGTGGAGGTTGCATTGCACGGGGTGCGGGATCCAATATCCCTGCCAGTAATTGTTGATGCAGTATTGAACCGCTTCGAACTTGCCGTTCACGGCGCTGGCGAACAGCTCGCGAACCCGTTCGTCCTTGGTGAACGAAACGTGGGGGCCGTAGTCGAACGAAAAGCCGGTGGGATGATGAACGGTCGCGGTGTGCCCGCCCGGATAAGAGTTCTTGTCGAACAGCACGCTCGGCGACTTCTCCCCGCGTAGCCGATACGCGGCGCCGACCGCACCCATTCCGCTGCCCAAGATCGCGATGGCTGTCATGCTCGTTCCTCTGTCTTGTCAGCGTACCACTCGATGGTGCGTCTGAGTCCTTCGGCGAGCTCGATCCGAGGCCGCCAGCCGATTTTCTCGAAGCTCGCCGCGACGTTCGCTTTGCGGACCGGTTCGTGAGGGCGATCGGAAATGCGCCCGAAGGACAGCTCGAGATTCGGTCCCATCAGCGACTTGAGCAGCAAAGCCAGGTCACGCGTCGCGATCAGGCTGCCGGATCCGAGATCCACGGAGTCGCCGTCGATGCCCGTCGCCTCGGCCATCGCCAGTAGCCCCGAAACCACGTCGTCGACGTAGACCCAATCGATCAGCCGCTCACCGTTACCGATGGTCACGGCCTCGCCGCGCCGGAACTTGCCGATCGTGTTCGGAACGAGTTTCGAGCCGTCGGGTTGCGCCGGACCGTAGACCATGAACACGCGCGCAATCGCCACCGGCAGCCCGTACAAGCGATGAAACATCCGTCCATAGTCGGAAGACGCCCACTTCGATGCCGCGTACGGCGAGCTCGGAACGCGTTCGCCGTCCCGATCGTCCGGCTCGACCAGCGAGCCCATCAATACGACGCGCTCGCAGGAGGCCGCCGCGCAGGCCGTCAGTAAATTCACCGTGCTCTGCAGGTTTCCGTGGAACGTCGGCAAAACGTGAGCGATATCCGGCGCGCCCATTACGTGGCTCGCCAGATGAAACACGAAATCCGGCCGAACCTGAGCCACGAGTTCGGCGACGGCCCGAGCGTCCGTCAAATCGCGCTGGTACCAATCGAGACTTGGCGTGCTCGCGCGCGGCTCGCCGCGCGTCACACCGTGGACGCGGCAGCCCGCGTTCGACAAAGCCGTGCACAGATGGCCGCCAATGAAGCCGCTCGCCCCGGTTACCAAGGCGCAGCCTCCCGCGAGCTTTGCACTCATCGCTGACTCCACCTGACCGAAAGCCGGACGATCACGAGTTTCCGCCTGCCATGGCTTTTGGCCAGCCGCAAGAACAGGCCGGAGCCCGCGCTCGCCGGCGTCAACCGGAAACGAGCGAGGCAGTCCAGCCGGCCGAGGACGCTCGAAGTTAGCGATTGCTGGGCGTGCCGCGCGCGCCTAGCGTTTTTTGTCTGAATGAAGGGCAAATCCCTGCTGCCGACGACGCTCCGTGTGCTCGCGCTGTTGTTCGTCTACTGCGCGGCGCGGCTGGACCTGTGGGGCAAGCTCGGTGCGCCGACGTTCGGCTGGCGCCCGACCGATCTCGCGGGCATCGCCATCAACTATTACCGAAACGGATTTCATTTTGCCTATCCGCAGGTGATGTGGGGCGGCGCGGGGCTCGGGCACGTCGAGATGGAGTTCCCTTTACAGCCATTTGCGACGGCGCTGCTCTTCAAGTTGTTCGGTCTGCATGATGGGCTGAACGTCGCCCTACCGCTGGCGTTCGGCTTCGGCATCGTGTGCGTGGTCACGGAGTTCGGCCGCCATCTGTTCGGGGAAATTGCGGGCTTCGCGGCGGGGTTGAACCTCGCGCTGTCGCCGACGCTCGTCTACATCACGAGCACGGGCATGTGGCCCGATCCGCCGATGGTATTTTTCGGAACCCTCGGATTGTACCTGTTGACGCGCTGGTCCGAAGGAGGGTCGAGGCGCACGCTGGCCGCGGGCGTGGCCTCGGTTTCACTGGCGATTTTGTGCAAGCTGACCGCGCTTTATCTAGGGTTTCCGGTGTTGTGGTTGTTCATCCGGCGCTACGGCAAAGACTTTTGGCGAGCGCCAAGCACCTGGCTCTCCGCCGCCGCCATGCTGCTTCCGCCGGCGCTTTGGTACGCTCACGCCTACGCCCTCTACCTCGAGGACGGAAATACGTTCGGCATCTTGGCCGCGGGGTATTTGAAATTTCCCACGCTCGAGCTGCTGAAACAGGGCGACATCTATCAGCACGCGCTGGTCCGGATTTCGGTCTATCACCTGACGCCGATCGGCTTCGTCGCGTTTGGTTATGGCCTGTATCTGGCGTTGAAGCGCAGGCTCGCGCTGCCCTTGATCTGGTTCGGCGCAATCGTGCTGCACACGTTCGTGGTCTGGGCCGGCATCCAATATGGCGGGCACATCGGCTACCTTTTGCCGATTTTGCCGATCTGTAACCTGCTCGCGGGGCTTGGTTTTCGAGATTTCGTGCGGATCGTGCGCGAGAAAACCGCGGGCCGCTTTGGACCACGCGCGTACGCCGCTGCTCTCGGAGTGCTCCTCGTGCTCGTCGCGGCAGACGCGCTGGCGGCCGCGCGTCGTCTGAACGGACGTGACCTCGCGTTCGAGACCGTGCTCTGGCAAAAGAAGAAGCGGACGGGCCTCGAAGTCGCCAAAGTCACCGAGCCCGGCTCGCTGATCATCGTCGTCGACGACGAGATGGACAAGGTCGACCAGAAGCACAGCATGACGCCGCCCGACGTCTTCTTCTTCGGCGACCGCCGCGGCTGGTATCTATCGCTCGCCTGGCTTTCGAGCGAAAAAATCGAGCAGCTGCGCAGGGAAGGCGCACGATACTTGGTCGTTTCCCTGCAATCAGTCGACAAATTCGAGGCCGAGCACGCCGAGCTCTCCGACTATCTCAATCGACACTTCCGCAAAGTGGCAGAGCAAGACGGCATCGTCTACGCGCTCGGCGCGAAGTGAAGCCCGCGCGCATGTCCGAGCATCTCGGGCTAGAGCCGCGAGCGCGCGACTGCTATCATGCCCGAGCCGTGAAGCCTCGGGTTCGGGCGAAGCGCGTGCTGGAGAAGAAATGAAAGTAGTCCTGTTCTGCGGCGGTCTGGGAACGAGGTTGCGTGACTACGGGGATGGCATGCCAAAGCCGCTCGTACCGATCGGATATCGGCCAATCCTGTGGCACGTGATGCGCTACTACGCTCACTTCGGTCACAAGGATTTCATCTTGTGTCTCGGCTACAAGGCCGACAAGATCAAAGAGTATTTCCTCAACTACAACGAGTTCGCGAACCAAGACTTCACGATGACGAAGGGCAAGAAGGAGCTGCATCACTCCGCGCCCGACGTTCACGACTGGAACATCACGTTCGTCGATACCGGACTGAAATCCAACATCGGCATGCGCCTGATGCAGGTGAAGCAGTACCTCGAGGGCGAGGAGATGTTTCTCGCCAACTACAGCGACGGCCTGACCAACATCGCGCTCGATTCGATGATCAGCGACTTTTCCTCGTCGAACAACGTGGCAAGTTTCGTGTGTTCTTCGCCGTCGCAGAGCTTCCACGTGGTGGGGCTGGACGAGCAACAGAACGTGAACAGCATCGAATACGTGCGAAATACCAACCTGATCGTCAACGCCGGCTACTTCGTGCTGAGGCGTTCGATCTTCGATTACATGAACTACGGCGAAGAGCTCGTGCTCGAGCCGTTCCAGCGGTTGATGAAGGAGAAGCGCTTGCGCGGCTATCGCCACGACGGCTTCTGGGCCATGGACACCTTCAAAGAGCAGCAGGAGCTGACCGATCTCTACAACACGGGGCAGGCGCCGTGGGAGGTCTGGAAGCGGCCAGAGGCAGACCGGGGTCGCGTATGAGCATGAATCAAGAGCCCTTCGTTTCCGTCGTCACCCCTTGTTACAACGGAGAGGATTTCCTCGTCGAGTGCATCGAGAGCGTGCTCGGTCAGACGTACCGAAATTTCGAGTACATCATCGTCAACAACCGCAGCAAGGATTCGACGCTCGAGATTGCCCAGCGCTACGCGCAAAAGGACAGTCGGATCATCGTGCACGACAACCGCGAGTTTCTGAGCGTGATGGTGAATCACAACCACGCGGTCAGCCTGATCTCGCCGAACAGCAAGTACTGTAAGATCGTGTCGGCGGACGACTGGATCTTCCCCGATTGCCTGAGGCAGATGGTCGAGCTCTCGGAGGCCAACCCGCGAGTAGGCATCGTGGGCTCCTACTCCATCGCCGGCAGCCAGATTTTGTGGGAGGGCCTCGATTACGAGCAGAAAGTCGTCAATGGCCGGCAGATCTGCCGAGACACGCTGCTCGGCAAGACGCCATACGTGTTTGGCGCCCCGACCACGCTGCTCTACCGCGCCGATCTGGTGCGGCAGACGAAGACGTTCTTCCCGCTCGTCGGCCCGCACGCAGACATGTCCGCTTGCTATCAGGCGCTCGAGCATTCGGATTTCGGGTTCGTCCACCAGGTGCTCTCGTACACGCGCATTCACGCCGCCTCGCAGACGTCGAACAGCTTCAAGCTCGGAAGCATCAACCGCGCGCTGCTGGACAACGTCGCTCGCTTCGGCCCGCTGTATTTGAGCCCGGATGAGCTGAAAGCGCACACCGGTATCGCGCTCGACAAGTACTACAGCTGGCTCGTCCCGGCGCTGTTCGAGAACGCCCTGAACAAGGAGTTCCTGAACATCCAGAAGAACGGGCTGCGCGAGATCGGCTTCGAGTTCGACCCGGCGCGGCTCGTCAAGGCGACAGTAATGAGGGGCGTCGAGCTGCTCGAGAGCCCGGGCGAGACGACCAGAAAAATCTCGGCCATGCTGAAGAGAAAAGGCAAGGTCGAGGCGCGCGGTCCGACGATGACTTAACGGTCTCGTACCGTAGCGCAATCATGTCTCGACACGCCTTGAAGGTCACGCTCTGCTCCGCCCTCGCCCAAGGGGGCATCGCGCACTATAGCTACGCGCTCGCCAACGCGCTGCAGACCGGGGGCACCGACACGACCCTGCTCATGTACGGTCACCCCAAATACGATTTGGACGAGTTTCCGCACGCCTGTCGCTTGGTCAAAGATCTGGAACTCGCGGTTTCGCGGCGCACGAAAATAACGAGCCCATTCCGCAATCTGCAGGTGATGCTGAAGGCGGCCGTGCAAACTGACGTAGTTCACTTCCAATGGTCGCTCGGCAAGCGCACCGATCGCCTGCATTTGCCGATTCTGCGGCGCCTCCGCAAACCTCTCGTGTACACGGCCCACGACGTCCTGCCGCACGAA
>Ga0068856_100000906_pt1 | contig 31654 bp, 16 predicted proteins | sample KBSCornC62_FD_66595 | JGI IMG/M metagenome (GOLD analysis project Ga0068856, IMG submission 66595) | Corn rhizosphere microbial communities from Kellogg Biological Station, Michigan, USA - KBS Corn C6-2 | ecosystem: Host-associated > Plants > Roots > Rhizosphere > Soil ... | reverse complement strand
ATTCCAGAGTATCACCGTCACGGGCAGCTATGTTTACTACGCGCCTACGGTGACGCCTTCCACGACCAATGCCAGCACCACACAGACGAGTTACACCATCCGAGGTACGGCATGGAGTTCGGTCGGCGTTGCGGCCGTAAAGGTCGCGAAGAACAACGTGAACGGCAATTATGTCGCAGCCAGCGGCACCACCTCGTGGGAATTCAACGCGAAGAATCTGAAGGTGGGAACGAATGTTTTCTACGTCGTCTCAGCCGATACGCGTGGCACGCTCTCCACTCCGGTGAAAGTCATCGTCCAGAGGAAGAAGACAAAGGCCGCGACGAAAAAGACGACCGGAAGACTCTAAGTCGAAAAATCCTATTGGCGCATTATCTTCGGACGCGCGCAGCAGGAAAATCTACGGAACCCGACGGCGCGGCTTCCCTACCGCAGAAGACGATCCCGGCAAAAGCCGGGCATCCCTCGGCGCGAGCCATCCTTTGGGTGGTAGGGCGCGTCCGGCAGCTGCCGGACCGCCGTGGATCCATTTTCATGCCGCGCGGAGCCCCGCGTGCGATGCTGTCTCGCGAAGCGATGCGTCGCCCGCAAGGCGACGACTATAGGCGAATCCTGCTATTTCGTCAGGAAGGAATAAATTCCTGAATCCCGGTCGGGCCAGGCCGCCCAGCATACCCTCCACGGACGTGCCGGCGCATGAGACGCACCGGCAGTCTGCGGAAGCGGTTTACTACTTCGTGACGTAGCGCATCTCGTAGTCGAAGAGCTCGCCGGGAGCGAAGAAGCGCTTCAGCTCGATGGCGGCGTTCTCGTTCGAGTCGGAGGCGTGCACGATGTTCACCATCACATCGACGCCGAAATCTCCGCGCACCGTACCGGGAGCGGCTTTCTTCGAATCCGTCGGTCCAATGATGGTCCGCACGCGCTCGACGGCGTTGTCGCCAGCCAAGGCCACAGCGACGACGGGCGTCGACTGCATGAAGGCCTCCAGCTCGGGGAAGAAGGGCTTGTCGATGAGGTGGGCGTAATGCTCCTTGAGCAGCTCCGCGCTGGCCGTGAACATCTTGCAGCCGCGAATCTGAAATCCATCCTCCTCGAACCGCTTGATGACCTCACCGACCTTGCGGCCAGCCACACAATCCGGTTTCAACAAAACGAGTGTCGTATCCATGCGGGCCGGATGGTATCCATCGAGGCTTTCCCGAAAAGGAGAATCTGCTCGCGACCGGCCCGTGGGTTGACCAAGGCCACTTAGCCCGCAAATTTCACGTATCTGCGAGACGTAAAGTTTGCGTCCCTGCGAGATCCTGTGGGGGCAAGGATCTTGCCGGAGGGACCTCGTCGCGGCTAACCCCGACAAAGTCGGCCCTTCGGGCGGATTTTTCACGGATGTGAAAAATCCGGATTATCCGCAACGCCGTAGGGTCGCGGCCCCGATCATGATGGCCGCGTCTTCGAAGCTAAGCCTGCCGGTATTGACCGTCAGGTCGTAAGCCAGCGGGTCGTCGATCTTCGCCCGGAAATGCCGCTTCACATAGCGGCGGCGAGCCCGATCGGTCTGGGTGACGAACTTCTCCGCCGCCTCGCGCGAGAGATGGTAATACTGCCGGACATGTCGGACGCGCTGCTCGAAGGGCGCTACCAGCCGGACGTGGAAGACATGCTTGAGCGAGGCAGTGATGATATTCGATCCCCTGCCGACGAGCACTACGTTCCCGCGCAACGCCAGCCGGAAGACGGTGTCCGACGTCTTGCGTACGAGCGCCTCCGCCGTCGGGTGCAGGCCAATGATGTCCTCGACCGTATCCACCACCCGGGATGTGGTATTCTCGGGAAGGAATGCCTCGATGTGTTTCGGCAGGCGGTGCTCCTCCAGGACCTTGTGCACGAGGTTCTTGTCGAACACGGCCCACGGGCAATGTGGGTCGGGGCGGTAGGCCTGTAGGTAATCCGCCACTCGCTGCGCGATCGTCACTGCTCCCGCGCCCGTTTCCCGAGAGATCGTCACCGCAATGGGCGGCAACGATGGCGCCTCGGGCGACCGGGATGCCTGCGCCAGCAAGTACGCGGCACATTGATCAAACAAGGAATTGCTCATTCAGGCCTCCTACATCCCAACAAACACCCCTGCGCGAGATACTGCCGGACGCGCCTTGTTCAACACTCGCCAGCAATTGCCTGGAGTCGAAATTCTCGCTTTGGGCGGGGCGAGTCCCCCTAGAGTATTTGAAATTGAGCTATTTCCGCCGTGGACCGACCAGAGCCAATTCAGCAACGCTGGCGCACTCGGACCAGAGGGAACGAACCATTAATTGAATTGCCACCAGTCAAATCTCGGAGCTCCACCACTGGGGAAAAGGAAATACAAGTCGTGCAGACCGACTGCGCCCTGCACTGGGCAGGATGCGCTCGTCCAAGTCGTCACGCTCCCCGTGCTTGGCACCGCGCATGTCCCGATGAGCGGACCGGTCGGACTGTCGAGGTGAAGTTCTATATTCTGGCTAGCCGTCGAAGCGATGGAAGCGGTGAAGGATCTCGCACCCACGCCGAATTTCACTCCCTGCACTTTGATGTAAGCATTCGTGGCCGTCGGATAGACGCACATTCCTCCCTGGCTGCTGGGCTCCGACTTCATTCCCTGGCTCCAGCAGATCGTTTCGGCCTCGGTGCGCACGTAGGGGTTCACCGTGCCGATTTGCGTCACGGCTCTTGCATCGTCCCACCATGGAACCTGGTTAATCGTTCCGTCTGGATTGTATCGGATCTCCGCCACACAAACCGAACGTCGCTGGCGGGATGTCGAGGTGAGAGCGAAGTTCAGATCGTAATCGAAGCCGAATACATAGGATTTACCGCCAAAGTCGATGACGCCGGGATGGTTCCCGTTCGAGCGACTGTCTGGCGCCATGATGTAGCCCTTGTATTGCCACGGCCCCGTAGCGCTGCTCGCCATGGCATAGCCGATACCTTCCGGGACAGCCGTGGAAGCATACGCCATGTAGTAGTAACCGTTCCGTTTGTATGCCCAAGGTCCTTCCTGATAATGAAAGGAACTGTTGATGGACGAGTCTTTGACAATCGCACCCGACGTCGAGATCATGTCCTGGTTAAGTTTGACATACCATAGGTTCGGGTTCCCCCAATAGAGATATGCCTGGTTGTCGCTATCGATAAAAACGGTCGGATCAATATATCCGCTGACTCCACTGGGACCGCCGACAAGCGGCTTGCCCAGCGCGTCTACGAATGGCCCGGTTGGTGAGTCGGACACAGCGACCGCAATGCAGTTGCCGGGTGCGAATACCGCAGCATACAAATAGAACTTCCCATTGCGCGCGATGACTTGCGATGCCCAAGCCCCATTAGTCTGATTGGCCCACGGGAAGGTTTGCAACGAGGCGACCGTGCCGTGATCCGTCCAGTTCACCATGTCCGTGGATGAATAGCATTGCCAGTCCAACATCAGGAATGAGCCGTTCGCGTTGTCTTCGTCGTGGCCCGTGTAGAGATAGACGACGCCGTTATATACGAAGGGGGCAGGGTCTGCAGTGAATTTGGTTTGCACCACGGGATTGCATCCTATCGTTCCGCCCGGGTTGTTTGGATTTTCCACAAGCAGCCGATAGAAACGCTTTGGCGCCCCCGCAGCAGCCGGATCATCCAGGACTGTCACTCTGCGAGGTGTGACCGTGGTATCCTCCGTCACGGTTCCTACGCCGCTCCATGTGTCCGATCCATAGGGGAGCCAGGCGATGTCGTACCAGGCATCGAGGTCGGAGGATACCTGTACGGTGAGGTTCGCCCGCGCGGGACTCAGACGCGTGAAGCTGACTCCTCGCGAAGGCATCGCCACCGGTGCGACGGGCGAATTGACGACGGATCCGGGCGCGGCACCAGTTGCGTATTTGAGCAGTATGGGCTGGCGGTCCGAATCGGAGGTCGCGTTATCGGCAGTGTTCACATCCAGTCCGGATGCCATTTTCCACCGCTGATATTCGCTGTAAAGAGTCGTCCAGGCCACGGAGGAAGGTGCCCCCTCGCCGCCGGAGTTCGAGCCGGCGACGACATAGTAATATGTGGTCCCATCCGCCTGGGGAGAATCCGTATAGTTAGTCGCTGTGAGGCCCGAGGCGACGGTCGTGAAGGGACCTCCGAGCGAGGTGGAACGCTTGACTGCGTAGGTTGCAGCCTCCGGAATGCCCGTCCACTGAAGTTGGATACTCGCGCCGCTCGCCAAGGCCGTTAGTCCGCTCGGAGCCGGAGGAGGAGGCGTCGCACCGATTGTGGAGTTCGTAAACTTCGCCACCTCCAAAGCGGTGCTCGAGCCGGAGCTCATCGCCAGGCCAACCTGGACAGTCTGCGGCAACGCGAGCGTCACCGGAGAACCCACCTGGGTCCATGTCGAGCCGTCCGTGGAGGTGTAGGCCGTAAAGACATTGCCGTAACGGGTGATCCGCAGCCACGGGGCGACCGGCGACGTGCTCGCGGCTGTCGCGGTGGCGCCCCCCGCGCTGTCGCGGTGCTGCCAGGTGAGCGCGCCTGTCTGCGTCACGCCAAGGTAGAAGCATGGCGCGGAATTGGTGAGATCCCCGCGGATCATGAGACCGGCAGAGGCGGCGGACGATGCATTGGCCGAAACCGTCGTTACGCGCGTCGTGAGGACGCCGTCGCCCGTCCATGGTTGATAAATCAGATGTCCTTCATCCGCTGTGCCCTGGATGCCCGCTCCACCGGCCGAAATGCCCAGATAGCCGCCATCTCCCATACCTGCGGCCCCAGCCAAAGCCGGTGTGCCGAGATCCTGATCCAGCCATGGTGATGGCAGCGCTCCCGGCGCTCCGTCGTTGTACAGCGCCTGCACGGCATTTGCCGAGAGGCCACCGGAATAGACGCGAAAATCATCGATTTGGCCACTCAGGTACGGATCGCCGGAAAACTGCGAGCGCCCGAGCCAGTTCTGAGTCGTAACATTGAGCAACGACGGATTTTTGGTCATGGCGGAGTTCCGCCCGACCTCCACCCCATTCACGTAGAGGATACCCAGGCTGCCCTGGACACTCACCGCCACATGCGTCCAGGCGCCTGTCGGCAGCGGAGCCGTGCCATTGATCTGCTGCTCACCGCTGCTGCCCGATGTGAGGATAGCAAAGCGCACATTGCCCGTGCCTCCCGCCTTCGGAGTGAGAAACATGTAGTTGGTCGTCCCCGTGCCAAAGTCGAAGATGCGCGCCCACTGCGACAATGTGCTGATCTTCACCCATGCCGAGATCGTAAAATCTGTAAGTGAATAGAGAGCCCCTGCGGGAAGGCTCGCGTATTGAGTAGAGCCACTGAGCGATATGGCGTTGCCGCCCTTGCCTGCCACGTGGGACACGCCGTTGACGAGCGTAGCATTCCAGCCGTGCCCGACGATATCGGCCGAAGTTGTGCCGCTGCTTTCATTGAACGGCAGATGAATGACAATTCGCTGGGACGATTGATACGCCGCGCTCAAACGAGTGTACTCGTCCGCCGTGATGGGAAGCACTGCCCCATGCCGGAAGGGAAACGGAAAGGTGAACCCTGAGCCCGCGGCGAACGAACCCGCCGAGAGATTGCTGGTGACAAACGGTGCGTACCCCGTGCCAGCCGAGTATTGGTCAGCCATCAGACACCAGTTGCCATTGGGCAGCTGGTAGCACTCCGGGCCCTCGTAGCCTTGCGTGGCGCCGAGAGTGAATCCCGGAACGCTGGTCCATGTTCCTATGAGCTGATCGCCCACCTCCATGGTGAGCACCTTGTTCTGGTCGTCCTTGGTGAATCGGTAATAGTGCGACCCGTCGTTGATGATGTCGGCATCGATGACGCTGTTCGTCCTATCGATGTAGATGAATGGCGCACTAAATGTTCTGAAATCCGTGGTGCGACTGGCCCAGATGCGCTGCTTCGCGTAGCTGTCGCTGGCCGAAGTGCTGGCCCAGAAGACGAGGTAGTTGCCGGCAGATATGTCGTAAACCGCTTCGGGAGCCCAGGTACATCCCGCATCGCTGGCCGCTACCGTTACGAGTCGCGGCTGGGACCAGTTCACCAGGTCGGACGATTCCCAGACCACAATCGAATGGCTGCCCGCTTGCTGAGCTCGCGTCCAGCTCGAGTTGTAGTAGATCGAGAGATCCGTCGAGATGAGGTAAAATTTCGAGCCATCGGGCGAGCGCAGGATGTACGGATCACGCGCGCCCTTTTCACCCACAGTGCTGACGAGAACGGGCTTGCTCGCATTCAGCGCAGTCCATGTTTGTCCGTCCTGGCTCAGGCCAAAGTAGATTTGCTCGGACTGCGGGGTACTCCCATTTTGGAAAGTTACGAACAAGTAACCGCCTGGGCTTGCCATGACAGGTCCAGCCAGGAATACCACCGCGCAAAGGCACTGCCACAAAAGCCGAAATTTCATATGTCTGACGGGCCGCAGGGGTATGGGCAGAATTTATATGCGAGCCTGCCCTCTCGCATGGATTCTCCTCACAACAAAAGCACTCGCGGCATGAGCTGGCCTCTTCGTGAGGAGAAAAATAAAGGGTTCGCGTCGAATTCAGGCCTTCGATCTACGGGCCATCGCCTCGTATTTTTGAAACCAGAGGCGGCTGGAAGGGCCGCCCCGCGTATTCTACGCCCTATGCGGACGCCCTAAGGAGCGCCGAGACCGTTAGATTGGAATATTTCAACTACCGAGAGCGAATGTCAGGGGGGGCTTATTTCTATCTTAGAATGAGGTGAGCCGCAGGCCCGTCGGAACAGGCCTGCGGCTCATGAGTATCTTTAGTTGTTCTCCAGCTTGCGGCGGCGGATGACCACCATCACGCAGAGCAGGCCGACGATCGCGATCGCGAACTCGTGCGACTCGGGGACGGCCGTGAAGCTCACTTGCAGGCCGGTGCCAGACACGAAGGTGTAGGTCGGCTGGTAGGTGATACCACCCGTCATGTTCGTGAAATCACTTGTGATCGTCGTCACATCTCCGGACGTCAGCGAGCCGGTCGTGGAAATAAGGGTGTAGGGTGTGGTGGTATCGAGCGTCGTTCCCGAGAAGTTGAAATTCAGCGTCGAGAAGGACAGAGCCGCAGTACCCAGAGCAACGTTGTCGTTCGAACCGCTCGCAGTCGTCGAGAGGTCGAAATCCATATTGGCGCTGGTGAGCGTGAGTCCACCAGAGAGCGTCAGCGTACCAGCGGAACCGAAGTTGCTGCCCGAGGTGATCGTACCCGGAGCCAGACGGCTGCCGTTCGTCACCGTCACTGCGCCAGCAACCGTGCCGGAACCACCAAGCGTCGCCGATGTTCCGCCGTTTATTGCCACTCCGCCAGTACTGCTGCTGATTGAGCCACTTACATTCAGCTTGCCAGCACTCACCGTCGTCGCTCCCGTGTAGGTGTTCGCGCCGGAGAGGGTCTGCATGCCCGTGCCGATCTTGGTGACGGCACCGGTTCCAGAGATCACACCTGCGTAGGCAGCGGGACTCGTATTATTACCACCGGTGGTCAAGGTCGCTGCACCGAGGGTGACATTGCCACCCGTCGCACCGCCGCCAGTCAGGGAACCGATCTGCGTGTTGAAGCCGGTGATGTTCATACCGGTGTTCGCGGCGTTCGCCAGCGACACTGCTGAGTTATTTCCAAAGGCTCCGCTTACATTCGCCACCGATGCCACGCCCGCCTTGATCGTGGTATTCGCCCCCACAGTGGTGCTGCCAGTGTAGGTATTCGCTCCACTCATCGTCAGCGTCACCGCCGTGGTTGCTACCGTGCTACCGGCAGTGCTGAGGTTACCCGCACCGGAAATCACACCGGAAATGGTGCCGTTCTGGGCGTTGTTTACATTACTACTCGTCGTGTACCAGTTGCGCAGGCCAACAAGGAGGTTGGCGTTCATCGCCACGTTGCCGGAAAGGGTGGCCGCACCGTTCGTGAAGCTGATCACACTGTTCGTGCCGCCACTTACCGTCAGATTGTTACCGAAAGTCACACCGCTATCGATTGTGAATTCCGCCTCGTTACCAAGTGTGATAGTGGCCGTTCCCACATTGCTGGCACTTGCCACTTCAATTAAGCCGCCGTTCCGCAGGGTGATCGGGCCACTATAAGTGCTAGTGGCACTTGAACCCAAAACAAGGGCACCAGCGCCTCCAAACCGTGTATTGTTGCCCGTGGCAGTGCCCAACGTGCCGGCACCAGTGACGGTCAACGCGCCACTTCCGGCCAATGTGTTCGCCGTGCCGAAGAAAATACGACTATTTTGACCAAAAGTCGCCGTGCCAGCAATATTGAGCGTGCCACCGCTGGCACCGATTGTGAAGACGTGGGTATCTGTGCTTGCTGCGGTGTTGGTCGTCTTAAGCGTGCCGCCATTCAAGGTCACCCCCGAGGCAGCCGCTCCCAAGTTGCCGTTGGTGGTGAGATTGGCCACCGATACCACGCCCGCATTCACCGTAGTGCCGCCCGTGTAGGTATTCGCACCCGAGAGCGTAAGGGTGCCGCTGCCGGAATTTGTGATTCCAAAGGCGCCACTAACGACTGCGGAGACGGACAACGCGGAGCCAGAGCCTACATTCCAGGATTGATTGGCACCCAATGCAAGGTTGCCGCTGATTGTGGTCGTGCCGCTGGAGAGCGCGCTCGCATCAATGCCACTGGAGCCAAGTGTGAGCGTATTCGTGCCGCTGGCAATAGTGTAGCCAGCCGTATTGAAAATCAAACCCAATGCCCCGAGATTGGTTCCCACCGTTACCGTGCCAGCCGTGCCGGCAAACGTTCCTGTATCCGCGGTCCCTGTGGTATCCGTCCAAGCCACATCGCTCGAGCCATTCCACCAATTGGTATTGGTCGTATTCCAAGTGCCCGTGCCACCAAGCGTGCCGCCACCAGCTTGATCCCAAGAGAAGCTTGCCGCGGAAGCCGGAGATGCGATTAGCAACGCAATGCTGGCCGCCGAAATTCCGGCAGTCAGGACTTTCCCGAGCGGTTGCATAGCTCGGAAGGAGTGTTTGTTTTCTTGCATAGTAGGTGCAGTATCTTGAGGTGGAAGTGTTGTGCCTGGAGAGATTCATCCCTCCTTCAAGGAGTGCGGTGTTCTGCCGGCGATTTACGCCAAATAATTTTTCCTTTGATCAGATTCGGCAAAATAGCCCCAGCGACAGGACGTCTGCCGGATCTGATTCTGGCCGATTTAGCCGTTCATCGACGTCCGGCGGCGCCGGAACGTCAGCACGCCGAAAAGCCCTACCGCCACGAGAGCCACGACACTCGGCTCAGGAACCGCTGTAAATGTCACCGCTCCCGAAGTCTGATCGAGGCTCACGCTGTAGCCGCCGATATTCGATGAACTCCAGGTATTGCCCGATTTCGTCAAGGTACCGGAGAGCGATCCCACGAGGGTGACTGAGGCGAGGTCGCCGGTCGCAGCACTCGTCGAAGTGAGGAAATCATACGAGGCAGTCGGGGCGCCCGTCGTAAGATTCAAGGTCAGTGCCGCTCCCGTCAGATCGACAGCAAGAGAGCCCGCATTGACAACACCGATTGACGAACCATCCAACGAGAAGGTGATGGTCTGGCTACTGAGGCTGTAGGTGCTTTGCGCCGATACATCGAATGTCGCTCCAGCGCCGACATTCAGAGCTGTGCTCGCGATAGTCACGCCGTTGGGCAGCACAAGGGTGCCCGCATTAACCGTCGTCGCGCCCGTGTAGGTCTCCGCGGTGCCGAGCGTAAGTGTACCAGCTCCGTTTTTTGTCAGACCTCCGTCGATGGCATTGTCGCCGCCGATCGTGCTGTGGACGAGCGCCTGGCCAATCGTCACGCTATTTCCATTCGTGTCGATGATTGCGCCGCCATTACGCACATTTGCCGTCGTCGCAACGTTGCTGGCAAGGAAGGTAGCTGCCAGACCACTGGAACTCGACTTCAGCGTGCCGCCATTGAAGTTGATGATGCGGGTGCCCGTGCTGTTGGTCGCCTTGATCTGGTTCGCTGCGAGCGTACCTCCATTCAGATTCAGGGTATTGGTTCCCGTGCCCGTACCCTTCATCATGTCTACGACACCTGTACCGCCCGCCGTGGTGCCGGCATCGCTATAGAATGCGACGTTGCCACCGCTGATGGTGAGGGTGCCGGAAGGCGCCACCGCGTTCGTATCGGAGAAGTTGATGTTCGAATTGTTGTCTACATTCAGCGTACCGGTGCCCGAGACGTTCACTGCTCCACTCGTCCCAGTGAATGAACCGATGACCAGATTGACATTCGTGCCCGAGACTGTGGACTGATTGAATGTGCCGCCACTGATGTTGAGCGTGCCCGATGCGCCTGTTCCCTGCCAGCCCACCAAAGTGTTTCCGGCAGTTACGTTCATCGTGCCGGAAGTCACATTCACCGTGCCGTTGAGCGTCGATGCCACGGTATTGTTACTGCGGGCAATGGTCAGCGCTTTGGTGCTCAAAGTACCGCCCGCGACATTGACCGTGCCTGTGCCGCTGAAGGTTCCGCTCGTGACGGTTCCCGCAACGACCAGCTCCCCGTTGGTGTGGCTGAACGTACCGGCGTTCACATTCAGGGTGCCCGTGCCGTTCTGGTAGCCGACATAGAAGATGTTGGTCGAATTGTCCGTGAACGTTGCTCCCGAGCTGGCAAGTGTCACGGTTCCAGTTCCTCCACCGATGAATCGGTTTGTGCTGTTGCCATTGCCATTGATCGTGACCGAGGAATTGCCATTCAGCGTCATGGTCATGTTCGAACCGGCGGACTCGCCGAAGAGGAAGGAGCCGTTGGTTGCCACCGTAAAGGCCGAACTGCCGTTCAACGTGACCGTACCCTTGGGCAAATTCAGCGTGCTCCCGGCATTGTAACCCGCACTGAAGTTGTTCGCCGTGATCGCGGAGCTGTTGTTCATCACGATGTCAGACGAGACAGTACCCGTGCCGTTACCACGACCGAGGGAGAGGAACGAGGTGATCGTCAGCGAGCCCCCATCCATGGTCAGGTTCGTGTTCACGCCCGTCTCGCCGTTTGTAGTCACGCCACCAACGATGGTTTCCCCACTCGCCGTGTATGTGCCGGATGTAATATCGGTCGTACCACCACGAATCACCGCTGGAGAGTTCGCTCCGTACCCAGCAAAAGAACCGCTGAATGTGCCGCCTCCAGACAAGGTCAACGTGCCCGTTCCGAGCTTCAGGAGACCGACCGTTCCCGTCCCCGATGTGATCGCTCCGCTGATCGCGGTATTGCCGCTGCCAGTCACGTTCAGCACCTTGACTCCCGTCGTGCTTGCGCTGATGCCGCCGGCAATCGTCAGCGTATTGGTCGGGCTGTCGTTGGTGAAGACATAGGTGCCTGTCGTATCCAGAGCCAGATTGGAATTAATCAGCTCGTTGTTCGCCACCGTGGAATTCATCGTGACAGCGTTGCCCACTGTTCCCAACGTGAGAATTTGGCTACCCATCGCGCCAGAACCGATCGTGTAAGCCGCCGCGCCTGATGTGTCGAATAGCAGGGAACCCAAAGTCACTCCCGCACCGAGATCGACCGTCGTGTTGCTGCTCGCGCCATTGAAGGTCGCCGTATCACCAGTTCCCGGCACGGACGTCGTGATTCCGGACCAGTTGCCGGTATTGGCCCAAGTCGCATCCGTCGCACCAGTCCATGTCCCGGAGTCCGCTCGTGCGGAGACTGCAGTGACTACGATAAGGCTCAATACTGGAAACAGAATGCTTCCAGGAGTCCGAAGATGCTGGCGGCCAATGTGTTGGCGGGAATTAAAAGGCTTCATGTGGAGGGTAGCGTGTCGAAGTCGATGGAGATCTCTCGTCATAAGACGTGGCGAGTCTCCACCAGCGATTCCGCCACTTTTTTTGAGCAAAATTGCATCTTCTCTCGGCCAGCGTCGGAAATCCCGCAGCCGTTGAGCAGAGCTCAATAGAATGCCAGAGAATGTCGGTATTTATGCGATTTGAGCGCATCTCCTAAAGATCTTGTAGGTGGCCGGAAGCGTCACATACTCGGCGCCTCCGACAAAAAACCGCAGTTCTCCCTAAGTCACCTTTGAATACCCTTGCCATGAGAGTTCCCCTCCTCCTTGCCCTTGCCCAAGCCGTCATCTTGTCGGGCACCGCCGCCGAGCCAAATCCGTTGACCGTGCCGCTCGCCGCGGAAAAGCCGCTTTACCTCGACGTAAAGATGCCGGTGGACGCGCGCGTAGCCGACCTCGTGTCACGCATGACGCTGGAGGAAAAGGCTGTGGCGCTCAACCACAATGGCCCCGATCTCGCACGATTTGGCCTTCGCTCGGACAAATGGAACCAATGCCTGCATGGCGTCTGTTGGAATCAACCGACTACGATGTTTCCGGTCTCGATCGCGATGGCCGCCACTTGGGACACCGATTTGGTATATAACGAAGCTACGGTGATTTCCGACGAAGCGAGGGCAATCTATAATGCGTGGCATTCCGACCCGGAAATGAAGGGTGCGCATCGCGGACTCATTTATCGTGCGCCGGTCATCAACATCAGCCGCAATCCGTATTGGGGGCGCATCGCCGAGTGCTACGGGGAAGATCCCTTCCTCACGGGCCGCCTCGGCGTAGCCTACGTCGAGGGGTTGCAAGGCCAGGATCCTCATTATTTGAAGATCGCCGCGACCTTGAAGCATTTCGCGGTCAACAATGTCGAAAAGGACCGGACCAAACTCAATGCGCAGGTTTCCGAGCGCATGCTGTACGAATACTGGCTGCCCCACTGGCGCGATTGCGTCGTCGAAGCGCATGCGCAGTCGCTGATGGCCTCTTACAATGCCATCAATGGCACACCCAATAATGTCAATCACTGGTTGCTCACCGACGTCCTGAAGGACGCATGGCACCATGAGGGCTTTGTGGTTTCCGATCTGGGCGGCGTGGATACCATGGTCAAGGGGCACTTCAAAAAAGAGCTCACCTATGAGGACGCCGTCGCGGAATCACTCATGGCCGGCTGCGATTTCTCCGACAAGGAATTCATGCAGAACATTCCCTCGGCCGTGCGCTCGGGCAAGCTTTCGGAAGCGCGGCTGGATGACGCGGTCGCACGGGTTATGCGAGTGCGCATGCGCCTGGGAGAATTCGATCCGCAGGAGCTCAATCCCTACAGTCGCATATCCGCATCCGTCATTTGCAGCCCCGAACACCGTCAGCTGGCGCTCAAGTCCGCACAAGAGGCAATCGTACTTCTGAAGAACGACGGAAATTTGCTCCCACTCGATGCGACGAAGCTAAAGACCATCGCCGTTATCGGGCCCCTCGCGAATATCTTCGTAAATGGCGGCTACAGTGGCGTTGCCAAAAATCCCGTCAAACCCTTGCAGGGAATCCGCGATCGCGCTTCCGAAGTGGAAGTGATCCATGCTGCCGGATGCGGCGTCGCGATGGACAAGCGGCTCAACAAAGATGTTCCACCATTATCAAGCGATGCCGAGGAGCTGGCCAAAGCCGTGGATGCGGCGAAGCATGCGGATGCGGTGATCCTTTGTCTGGGAACGACCACTGAGCTCGAGCTGGAAACACACGATCGTACGAGTTTGGGACTGCCGGAAAATCAGGAAAAACTGGCTGAGGCTGTGATCGCCGCGAACCCCAAAACGGTTGTGGTGTTGATGAGTGCCGGGCCGCTTACGGTGCCATGGCTCAAAATGCATGCACCAGCCATCCTCCAGGGCTGGTGGCTTGGCGAAGAAGGTGGCCACGCACTCGCGGATGTTATCTTCGGAAAGGTGAACCCTGCCGGGCGTCTGCCTTATACAGTCTATGCTGCCGACTCCCAAGTGCCGCCGCAGAGTGAATACGACATCAGCAAGGGTTTCACCTACATGTATGTCAAAGGTGCGCCTTTATTTCCCTTTGGACATGGCCTGAGTTACTCCAGCTTCCGATATTCGAAACTGCAGGTTTCCCCCGCGAAAATTTCCGGCGGCGACGACTTCACGGTGACGGTGGATATCCAGAATACCAGCAACCGCGCAGGCGACGAGGTGGCGCAGTTATACACGCGCGAGATTCATCCGAGCGTGACGCGACCGACCAAGGAATTGCGAGGCTTCCAACGCGTGAGTTTGCAGCCGGGCGAGAAGAAGACGCTCAGCTTCACCGTGCCAGCATCGAAGCTGGGCTTCTACGATGAAAAGCGCCACGCCTTCGTTGTGAACCCGGGAGAATATGAGATCCAGGTTGGCGCGTCTTCAGCCGACATCCGGGAAACAGCTCCGCTACTGGTGACCACAGGCTGGGTGGGAGATAAATATCCGGCCGTCCATTCGAGCCTCTAATATTTTCGACAAGCTGTATGAGCCATGCAGCCGAGGATGATTGTCCCTGACATGTGAAGTCGGACCTCAGGGATGTCGCTCGATATCCGCAGCGCTATCGAAGAGACAACAACCCCGCTTCGCGAAGCTACAGACTTGTTTCAAAATCTGATTCGAAAATTCGTTCAGGTTGGCATCTACGCGGCATGAAAGTCCACGGAACCCGCGGCGCGGCTTCCCTACCGCAGAACACGAACCCGGCACTGCCGGGTGGCCCCCAGGCGCGAGCTATCCTTTGGGTGGTAGGGCGCGTCGCGCCGTCGACCGCCGTAGATTCCTATTTTCATTCCGCGTGGAGCCCCGCGTGCGCGGCATGGCAATCTGATTCGAAATCTGAATCAAGCCCCTCATGTGGGCCGCGGCGAGTTCAAAAAAAATCCGCCGCGCCCCGTTTGAGAGGCGCGGCGGAATTGGAAGCGAGAGCTTACTGAACGATGTTGGGCAGCCACTGCTGGCCGTCCCCAGCCCAGTAGACCCATTGCTGGATGGCAGCGCCATTGGCGGTCGAGATGTCCTTGACGTCGGCCACCTTGCCGCTGTGAACGGCGGTGAGCCTGAAGAAACCATCTCCGGCCGGGGTGATGGTCCATCTCTGGTTATTCTGGTTATTCGAATCCCAGAGGTCGATTACTGCACCATTGGCGGTACTGAGGGCCGCCACATCCATCACCCGACCGCTGGCAACACCGGTGATCTTATATTGGCCGTTGCCTTGATCGGTAATGTCCCACTTCTGGCTGTCGGTGCCGGAGTAGCTCCACTGGTCGAAGGGCGTGCCGTTGGCGGTGCCGCCTCCAGCGGCTTCCATTACCTTGATGCTCAGACGGCTGACAAAGGTGTAGCGACCATTCGGAATGGTGTGTCCGGAGTCACTCCATAGCCCCAGCTCTGCGATTGCCATACCGGCGTCCCCATTGTTGGCAGTGACGTTGATCCGGTAGTATCGGTAGGCCGTGGTGTTGCCGATGCTATACGCATTCTGCTGCTGCCGATTGGCGAAGAGCTGGCCGCTCTGTGTATCAAGCGTCGTCCAGGTGGAGCCGTCTTGTGAGCCTTGGAACTGCCAGTCCTTCGGGTCGCGCGTCGCAACGTCGGCGCTGCTGATCGTGTAACGCTTGATTACCTGCGCGTTGTTCGCGCCGAAATCATATTGGAGCCAGCCCGTTGGCGCATTGTAGCCAAACCATTTGGTACCTGGGTTGGTGTCAAAGGCCTTGTCGGAACCCTCTGTGGTGGAGTTCTGGTTAAAACTCGCCGACGAGGTGCCGCCGAAGGCAATATTGGCCATTGCCGCAGGTAGCAACGTAGCGCCGAACTGTGCCGAGTTGCCGCTGGTGCCGGCGGAGTTTACCGCCTGAATCACGTAATAGTAGGTCGTGCCCGCAGCCGGCGTGGTGTCCACGTAGCTCGTTGCGGATGCAGAGAGATTACTGGCAATGGCTGCATAACCGCCGCCCGAAGTGGTGGAGCGAAGCACATTGTAGCTGGTGGCACCATAGGAGGCCAGCCAGCGCACGGTAATGGCTTTGCTGGACCCGCTGGCGAGCACGCCCACCGGAGCGGCCGGAGTCGTCACCGGGCCTCCGGTTCCGCCAGTGAACGCCACGTGGTCAAAGGTGGCAGTCTGGGCCGTCGTCGTGCCGCTGCTGAGGAACAGTCCGACATAGAGGGTGGACGGTAAGTTGCCGTAATTGGCGCAGTTTATGGGCGACCAACTGGCGCCATCCGGGGAAACGAAGGTGGTAATCTGGTTGCCATAGCGCTCAATCTTGAACCAATAGGGCAATATCTGTGCGGGGGACCATGTGTCCGAATGTGTGTTGTATCCGCCGTATTCGGTCATGCCCGACTCGTAGGCTTCTATCAAATTGGTGGCCGCAGGCACCATACCGACCCAGGAGCGCTGCGAAACGGTGTTGATAAGATTATCGCGGATCATCAGGCCCGCCTTGCCGTTATTGTTGCCGGAATAGGTGAACGAGTTGACCCTGGCAACGATGGCGCAGTCGCCGGTCATCGCTGTGTAGGCAAACTGGCAGTCGTCAGCGCCAGCCGTCCAGACTCCATTTCCAAGACCGCTCAGCGTCCACGTGCCATTCGCATAAGAGAGGCTGCGGCCCGAGGTCTGGGTGCCGAGGGTGGTCAAGGTCAAGCCGCTCGATGCCGGCGAAACCCCGGCGTAGGTGATCGGCGACGATGCGGTGGCGGTAGTGAAGTCAGCCGTCTTGGCGAACATCCAGTTGAAGTTATCAACGCTGTCTTCCTGAATTTTCCGGTCGATCCAGGGCGTGGGCAGGCCTTTGCGGTTCCTGTAGGCGTTTTGGAGGATGTAAAAGGCCTCGCGATTGCCGCCGTAAGGTCCGTCCGCATTGTTCAGCCATTGCCAATCGATGGTGCCGAAAGGAATGTAGGGAGTATCCGTGGTGTAGGTGTTGCGGCAGAAGTATTCGCCGCAGGCGAGCAGGCGGTTGTCCAATTCCGAGTAGAGATCGACGCCTTGTTTATACGCGACCTCGGCAACGAAGGCCAGGGCGTTGAGGGCGCCGAAGGCATGCCCCGCGTCGCGGCCCGTCTCCCCCAACTGGCCAGTGGGTAAGGTATCCGTCAGGCCAGCGCCATGGAAGGTGCGGTAAAGATTGACGACCTGGTTGAACTTCGCGGTGTCGTCGCAGAAAACGGCGAGTGCGATAGCGGCCTCCATCTCGATGTCGCCTTTGTTGCAGGGCCCCATGATGGTGGTCGATGCCTGGCAATTCGGCCAGAGGACATTCAAAAAGTAGTTCTTTACCGTGGTCGTGTCGGCGGCCGTCCAACCCGACCAGGTGCCGCGCAGGATGTCGGCGCCCCCGGCGAAGCGGTAGGCGTAGTCGCCCATGGCTAGGCCGGCTTCATTGCCATTGAAGGTGGTGTTGTTGGTTGCCCACGCGATGAGGATGTCGTGCGCCTTCTGCGCATAGGCGGCGGTGCCGGTGAAATACCACATCCGCGCGAGGTCATACACGGCCTCCATGTCATTCTGCCATGCGCCGAGGTTTGCGTCGTAGGATCCCGCCCGACTGACCTGCGCGAAGGGGCCAGCCATCGTGTAGGTGAGCTGGGAATGACCGTCGATCGCGAGTATGGCGTAGCCAGACTTCCATGGCTGCTGGTTGAGGTTGGCCTTGATAGCGTCCAGATCCTGGACTGTGGAGGGAATGCAGGGATGCGTGAAAGCACGCACGGGGGATGCCATCGCGCCGCAGAGCAGAGCGATGGCGGTGATTACGACTCTTTTTTTCATTTTATTTGGGGGGTGAGCGATGCCTGGCGCACCCGACCCGCGGAATGAATGACTGCGGATGGGGCTCCTGACTTCGACTGGGGATTGAGAGAAAGTCCGGCATCGACGTCCGATTCATACGTAAAGGACGTCGTGCGCAGTCTCCCTCGGGGGCTCCTATAAGGACGTGCGTTGTCTTTGTGTCAAAAACCGCCAACGATTTGCATTCCGGCACGAGATCACTTCGCCCGAGGGCGCGTTCATGGCGGAAAACGACTTCACGTCGGCGTGGAAAAATGCCTCCCGGTTTCCAGCCTTCGTAGAGTGCAAGCTCGCCGCGAGTTCCCCCTATTTAGTCCGAACCCGCAGTCAAATTTGCTCGACCGGGCAACGAGCTCGAGCAGCTCCTTACTTCAAAAGTCGGTGTTCGCCTTCGATGTCGGCAATCGCTTCCCGCTCGAGGATACGCGCCAGCAGCCAATCGAACCATAACCCATCAGCATGGCGGCCTGTATAGAGCCCCCCCTTGAATTTGGAATCGATCATCTCCCGGCTCTTCGACAATTCCTCACGCGCATTATCAGTCTGGCCAATACCCTGATACGCCATGGCGAGCACCACGTGGATAGCGGCAATGCAGGGCGGAGGTTGTGCTATGTAACCCAGACCGCACTTTCCCCAATCGATTGCAGCCGAGTAGTTGCCCCGCCGGTATTCCAGTAATGCCAGTGAAAGGCACCTATATGGCCATATCCATGATCTGTCACCAGGTGCCGGCGGGAAGCTCTTCGCAGCAACCTCCGCCATCGGGGCCAGGGCCGCCAGCAAATGCTCGTCGGCCGGCAGGAGCAGGGTATTTTTTATAGTGCGCTCTGCAGAGAGAGGGTCCTTCGTACTCTCAAATTGTCTCACAGACCGGAGGCAAAATCGCTTGTAAGCGGCAATATCTCCCAACTCCATGAGAGCCACTGCGCACTCCGTATGGTCGACGGTCGAAACTGCCGAAGTCTCGTACTGATCCACCTGCACCAGCATCGAGAGATACTCCGCTGCGCGTTTGTAACGTCCCGCCGATGCAGCCCAATCAGCCAGCGGACGAAAGACCGCTTCCCCGACCATTGCAATACTCGCAGATGGGATTTCCCCGATGACTCGATCCGCTTCGTCGAGCTGATTTTGCTCCACCAAGACGACGGCCTTGGCAATTTTCTCCCGCTGCTCGGCCTGTTCCCGCAGCAGCATCTCGTTCGCCCGGCCCAACTCAGCCTGGCGGCGAGACTCGCGCTCCTTGAAGAACAGCCAGGTCGAGGTACCAAGTCCCAGCACCAGAGCCGCAGTCACCGCAGCCGCCGCCAGGAAAATGACCTTGTTGCGCCTCACCAGCTTTCGGAACTGGTAAAGCCTGCTCGGCGGGCGGGCCGAGATCGGCTCGTCGGCGAGGTAACGCCGAATGTCGATGGCCAGACCGTTGGCCGTCTCGTATCGGCGCGACCGGTCCTTTTCCAGCGCCTTCATTACGATGGAATCCAGGTCTCCGCGCAGCCTGGCTGCCGGTATTTCCGGCGCGGGTGCGTGGCGGCCAGTTTCCCGGGCCCGATCACGCAAAAGCGCCTCGACCCTCGCGGATGGGCGCAGCGGCTCCCGCGCCACGATCGTGCGTCGCATTTCATCCATCCCGAGACGAAGAAGCGCCAAATTGTCGAAGGGCGGCCGAGATGCGAGCAACTCATAGAGGACCACCCCCAGGCTGTAGATGTCGCTCCGCGTATCCACATCCAGGCCACTGCCCTGCATCTGCTCCGGGCTCATGTAGGCGGGCGTACCGATCACCTGCTCGGCGCTCGCATAAATCGTCCGTTCCGACAAGCGGCCCGTCGTCGCCTTCGCGATGCCGAAGTCGATGATCTTCGGTACCGGGATTCCGTCACGAATTGTGATCAGAATATTCGAGGGCTTGATATCCCGATGAATCACCCCTTTTTGATGGGCGTGCTGAATGGCGAGGCAGACCTGCTGAAAGAGCTCCAGTCGCTGCCGCAGCGGCACGTGATTCAGTTCGCAGTAGTCAGTGATTCTGACGCCGTGCACGAGCTCCATCACGAAGAATGGCCTACCCGTCTCAGTTGCTCCCGCATCCAGCACATGGGCGATGTTGGGATGATTCATGAGCGCGAGCACCTGGCGCTCGGCCTCGAATCGCGCGATTACCCGCCTCGTATCCATCCCCAACTTGATGATCTTGAGCGCGACCTGCCGCTGTACCGGCTCCTCCTGCTCGGCCATGTAAACAACACCGCCTCCGCCCTCTCCCAACCACTGAACCAATTTGTAAAGTCCTATCCAGCTTCCAATACTGGCATCGGTGTAGGAACATGCTGATGTGCTCTCATCGAGACCGGCTGGAGGTTTCATCGCCGGATCGCTCCCGACCAAAAAGGCATCGGCCTGATCGTGCGCTGCGAGCATGGCATCCACTGCCGCCCGCAGGGGAGAGCCTGAAGGACACGACTGCTCTAGAAACTCCTCCCGCTCGGCAGGATCCGAAATCTGCAAGGCATCGTAAAATAGAGTCTCCCTCTGCGAGGCCTCGTCCTCCATTGCAGAATCCATTACGGACGGACTCGCCTCACCTCAGCCCCTGCCGGATGTATGCTAGGCCTCATTACTGTCGGCTCCATTCATCCATTGCAAGAGCCATGCCTTCGCACATGCCCAGTGACGATCCACGCTGCGTTCGCTCATTCCCAGACTTTCGCCCACTTCCTTGTTCGTAAGCCCTCCAAAGAATTTGAGGAGCACGACCTTTGCCCGCTCGGGATTGGAAACCTCGAGCTTTTTGAGGCCTTCATCAATGAGTAGAACTTTCTCCTCTGGAGTGGTCTCCGCGAGAAAATTCATCTCCTGGGAGTTCACGCGCTCCTGGTCGCCACCATGTTTCACGCGGGCTTTTCGACGGGCGTTGTCGATCAATATGCGGCGCATTGCTTCTGAGGCGGCTCCAAAAAAATGTCCCCGACTCTGCCAGGTCTGATCACCCTTCGCAGTCAACCGCAACCATGCCTCATGCACCAGCGCCGTCGCCTGGAGTGTCTGCGCCTGCTTCTCGTGGGCGATACGCGTGGTCGCCAGACGACGCAGATCGTCATACATACCGACGAGTAGGTTTTCGGCTTCTTTATGCTTGGGGGAAGTCATTCTACGAAAGCTCCATTAACTCAGGCCGCCCTGAGGCGCCATATCAAAAATCCCAAATATGCGATAGGAAAGAATCCCAAATATGCGATTCCGTTGGCAGATAAAAGAAACTCCAAAGACCCTGCTCACGACGGCGATTGCAGGAATGCCGGCACTTGATCGAGCATCGAACGGGCGAGCCGATATCCCTCCGCATCGACATTTTCACCGATATGGCGGAATCGCTCCTCGATGCGGAGGCGGGCGGAGTTGCAAAAATACATCGCCAGCGCCACAGCACTCTCCGCGTCGTCATCGCCGCGTCTCGTCATCTGCTGGGCCCGTGCGACCGAGGCAGACATCGCGAAGAGATCCGCGCCGATTTCCACGAATCGGGCGAGCAATAATTGTTGCTTCTCGAGAGCCGGACCATATTTGAGCATTTGGTGGAATAGCCGCCTGGCCAGGCGCCTCGATGCAGCCGCGGACCAGCGAGCCTGTACCCGGAGGCGAGGATCGAAATCCGCCGACACTCCGCCGGGCAGATACATCGTCGGATACCACCGCGCATAGAATCCTGCCGCGTGGACGCCAGAGGCCACGCGGGCGGAAAGAGGGCGACGACTGTCCAGCACGGGAGCGCCGACTTTCAGGTGCGGATCGAGCGCCTCCCTTGCGATGAATAACCGCATGATCTCGCTCGAACCCTCGAAGATCGTATTGATGCGACAGTCGCGCACCATACGCTCCACGGGATCCGGGGATTCCCCCCTTTGTCGCAAGGAAGCCGCTGTCTCGTAGCCACGGCCGCCGCGAATCTGCATCGTGTCGTTGGCGATGCGCCATGCCCACTCGGTCGCCAGCAGCTTGCACATGGCCGACTCCAGGCGGAAATCCCCGTGTCCGCCATCGACCATCGCCGCCGTGAGCAGGGTGATCGATTCCATTGCAAATGTATCGGCCGCCATGTCTGCAAGCTTCGCGGCGATGGCTGCATGCTCGCCGATCGGCCGCCCCCACTGCACACGCGTACTCGCCCAGCGCGTGCTGATCTCGAGACATTGCTTCGACATGCCGACACATGCCGCCGGCAGGGTGAGGCGGCCGGTATTCAGCGTACTCAGCGCCACCCGCAGCCCCTTTCCCTCCGCGAGGAGGATATTTTCCTTCGGCACGCGCACGTTGTGGAAATCGATCACCGCATTGTAGAGCGCGCGCAATCCCATGAACCGGCACCGCTGCACGATTTCGATGCCCGGCCAATCGGTCTCGACAATGAAGGCTGTGATCTGGTCCTTCGACTTCCCGTTTGGCATCAACTTGGCGGGAGTCCTGGCCATCACGACGATCACGCCGGCGCGTGTGCCATTCGTGCACCACATCTTACGGCCGTTCAGGATGAATGCCTCTCCGTCTGGCGTGGGCTCGGCATGGGTCTCCATGCGGGCGGGATCCGAGCCGACCCCGGGCTCGGTAAGTGCGAAGGCGGAGATTTCTCCCCCAGCGACTCTCGGCAGGTACTTTTGCCGCTGCGCCTCAGTACCGAAGAGCAGGAGCGGCTGGGGCACGCCGATCGATTGATGCGCACTCAGAAGTGCAGTGAGATTGCCGCACCAGCTCCCGAGCAACATGGCTGCGCGGCAGTAGTTCGTCTGCGACAAACCGAGGCCGCCGTATTTGACCGGTATCTTGATGCCAAAGGCGCCGAGAGCGGCCAGCCCTTCGAGCACTGAGTCCGGGATCTCCCCGCTCTCGTCGATGCTATCCGGGTCCGTGTGATCTTTCAAAAAGGCCTCGAGCCTCGACAGGAAAGCGTTTCCCTGGTCGCGATCCTCTGCGCCTTGCTCCGGATATGGTAGAATCCGGCTGACATCCCAACGTCCAAGAAAGAGGCCTCCTACAAATGTCCGCTCCAAATTGCCCGCCTCGCGGGCGGACTCGGTAACCTCGAGTGCGGAGCGCTCCCCGGCAGACATCCGGCTCGTATCGATCAGGGAATCGCTATCGTTCTTCTCCGGGGATTGAGTGCTAGTCGTCATAAAACCTCCGCTTGCTGCGCGCCATCTCAGATATCAATGCGCATGGCGCGAACATGGGCTCCCACTGGGACAGATTTCGAAGCGATTGCTCCACCGTGTCCAAGCCCAAGGCATCGGCATACCGCATAGGTCCTCCTCGGAATGGAGCGAACCCCGTGCCCATGACCATTGCCATATCGATATCGGCCGCCTGTCCGACGACCCCTTCCTCCAGACAGCGGGCCGACTCATTCACCATCGCGAGCACCATTCTCTCCTGGAGCTCCACATGGCCAACTCGTGCCGCGGCATCCGCATCGGTGCGGATCGGGCTCAGGCGATTCACTCCAGCCTCCCTGCCGTTTCGATAGCAATAGAATCCGGCTCCAGATTTCCTCCCGAGCATGCCGGTCTCGAGAAGTTGTGAAAATGCCGCCGGCATGCGCAACCGATCTGGAAAGGCTTCGCACAGCGTCTGCGCCACATCGGCAGCCACATCCAGGCCGATCTCGTCGAGCAGACGCATCGGCCCCATGGGCATCCCAAAATCGAGCATGCTCTCGTCGAGCGCCTTCACGGACACTCCCTCCGCGTGAAGTCTGACCGCCTCCAGGAGATATGGCAGCAGGATGCGATTGACGGCAAATCCCGGGGCGTCTTTCACCACTACCGGCAGCTTTCCGATGCGTTGGACGAATGCGATCGCGGTCTCGAGAGCCTCATCGGAAGCACCCGCAGGTCGGATCACCTCGACGAGCTTCATTCGATGCACTGGATTGAAAAAATGCAGTCCAATCACCCGTTCGGGATGACGCAACTCCCTCGCGATCTCGCCGATGGGAAGTGCCGATGTATTGGTCGCCAGCACGGAATCCGAACGAACGTGATCCTCGAGTTCCGCAAAAATCTGTTTCTTGAGCGCCAGTTTTTCCACTGCGGCCTCGATAACCAGATCGACCGTCCGCATATCCACGGATATATCGACCGGCGTGATCCGGTCGCGGCCCACCTGCGCCTCGGTGCGTGACATGACTCCGGATTGGGCCGCACCCTTGAAGAGCTTCTCGATCTTCTGCAGCCCGCGCGCCAGCGCCTCCGGGGCCACGTCCCGCAGGACGACGTCCAGCCCGCGTGAAGCGAGCCATTGGGCGATCCCGGCCCCCATCGTTCCGGCACCGATCACCGCCGCCTTTTGCACCGCCCGCGCGCGCGGCGCCGCCAGCCGCTTCGACCGATTTTGGAGGAAAAAGATGCGAATGAGATTGCGGGCGACGTCCGTCTCGGCCAGGCCGAGAATAGCCTCCTTTTCCGCGGCCAATGAACTCGACGGAGATCGGAACACCGACCGCGCAACCAAATCTATGGCTGCATCCGCCGCCGGGTAATTCCCTCGTGTCCGTCGGCGACTGGATCTCCGGGCAAGAATTCCCGCCACCGGCGCCTCGATTTTCCACCGCAACCGCATCTTCCGCGTGGGCTTTCCCTTCGCGATGAGCTTCGCCGCGAGCACTGTCAGACGCTCGCGTGGTGCGAGTCCGTCTACGAGTCCGGCGCGGACTGCCCTTTGGGCAGGCATAAGGTCTCCCCGCAGGATGGCCCGCATTGCCTTTGCGGGGCCAATGATGCGAGGAAGCCGCGTCGATCCTCCCCATGCAGGGACCAACCCTAGAGTGACCTCGGGAAGGCCGATGCGAGTGACAGCGTCCTTGCTCGCAATCCGGAAATCACAAGCAAGCGCGAGCTCCAGTCCGCCGCCGGCGCATGCACCATGAATCGCCGCCACCGTGACGATCGGGAGGGCGGCGACCCGCCCAAACAGGTTCTGGCCGAGATCCACCAGCTCTGCGCGGTCCGGTGCGCCGAGAAGTTCCTTGAGATCCGCGCCTGCAATAAAAACCGCAGGCTTCTCACTCACAAAGATCGCGCCGCGTAGATCGGTACGAGATTCGATCTGGTCGAGAATCTCGGACAACGCGGCCAGGGCGGCACGGTCGAGGATATTCGCAGAGCTCCCCTGGCGATCGAATCGGATGGTGGCGATGCCCTCCGCTCCGACTTCCAGGCGAACGGGGGCCAGCGGCGGCGGGCGCTCCCCGGCTGGAGAATCAGAGATCGCGGACTTTTGAGGAATCGTGGCATTCATAAGCGTTCCAACCAAAGTGCGCCGCCCTGTCCGCCACCCACGCAGAGACTGACGATTGCGTGACCGGCCTTGCGGCGTTGGAGTTCCTTGAGGGCGGTGAGCACGAGCCGCGCTCCGCTCGCGCCGACAGGATGGCCGAGCGCGATCGCGCCTCCATTGACATTCAGGCGATCGTCCGGGATCCGGCCAATACCTTCATCGTAAAGCATGCGAAGGACAGCGAGCACCTGCACCGCAAACGCCTCGTTGATCTCGACGAGGTCGGCATCCTCGATCGTGCGATGGAGCCGATCGAGCAATCGCTCAATCGCATACACCGGCCCCAGCCCCATGCGCTCCGGCTCGCATCCGGAGTAGGCGAATCCGGTGATCACCCCCAGGGGCTCCAGCCCGAGTCTCTCTGCAGCCAGCTCGCTGCCGATGAGCAGGCTCACCGCACCATCCGTTATTTGCGACGAATTCCCCGCCGTGACCGTCCCGGTCTCCTTTTCAAAAACCACCGGCAGCCTCGCAAGTGCTTCCATCGTCTGGTGCGGACGCACCCCGTTGTCGCGGAGCACGGCCTTGCCGCGCAGGGTGTCGTAAGTAGGGATGATCTCTTCCGCAAGTCGATCGGCAGCTGCCGCCGCAAGTCGGTGGGATCGGAGCGCGAAGGCATCCTGCTCCTCGCGCCCGATCCCGTAGTCCCGCGCCAACAGCTCCGCGGTCTGGCCCATGTTCATCCCGCTCACCTGGTCCGACAGCCCGAGCTTCAAGCCCGGGGTTGGCAGGAAATCGCCCGGACGCATCTCGAGCGCCGCCCGGGCCTTTCTCGACCAGGTTCTCCCACCTGCGAATGCCATAAACTTCGCGGCGGAACGCTTGGAAAACAGCATTGGCATGTTCGACATGCTCTCGACACCGCCCACGAGGTAGAGATCACCCTCACCTGCCTGGATTCGCAAGCATGCCTGCGTGACAGCCTCGATCCCCGAGGCGCAGTTTCGCTGGACCGTGACGGCCGGCACCTGTCTCGGGATCCCCGAGCGTAATGCGACCACCCGCGCCAGATTCAACGCATCGGCGGGCTGGGCCACGCAACCGAGGATCACCTCATCGAGCATCGCGGGATCGATCCCGCTACGAACCAGCAGCCCCATTACGGCCGCGCGGCCAAGCTCCACGGGATCCAGCCCGGCCAGATCGCTCCCAGCTTTGCAAAACGGTGTGCGCACACCGCGTATGACGACGATTCGTTTCATTTTCGTGCATGGGTTCCTGTGCTTGTGGCCTGGCCATCGAGTGCCGGGCGCCGATCGACGAGCTTCTTCTCCTTGAGCAGCTCGCCAACGCCCTGCATCCGGCGAATCTCGGCCGGCGTGTGAAATTCGATGCGATTGGCGTGGAGCTCCGTGCGTTCGAACAGCCGCCTTCCGATTTCCTTGAAAAGAGTCTCCTCCGATGCGCCATCGGCCGGCGCGACGTGCAGAATGAGTTCGTCCACATCCAAAGGATCGTCGTGCGCCTTCCGCAACTCGATCTGCCACGAGCCCGCGCCGGGAAGATCGTCGAGGACGTGCTCGAGTTCGTTGAAGTCGACCAGCGTGCCCTTGATCTTATCGAGCTGCATCTCGACCACCTCGGATTTTCGGGAGATCCGTCCGACGATGCGCGGGACCACTCTTCCGCAGGATGGGCATGGCTCGTGCACCATTCCCCCGTCTGCCACATCGCCCGTACGATAGCGCAGCACGCAGGATCCCCGCGCCGCCAGCGGTGTAAATACGATTTCACCCGGCTCCCCTTCAGCTTTGACGGCTCCAGTCTGGGGATCAACGATCTCGACGATACCGAGATCGGGTGAGAGATGATAGCCGGGCGATTCCATCTCCGGAGGAAACTCGCATTCGCACCAGGCCATCTTCGCTTCGGTGAATCCGTAGGTGGAAATGACGCTCACTTGCCCCGCGCCGAGGAGGGCCGCTCCATCGCGCAATTTGCGCCGCAGTCCATTTGACACCTTCTCCCCACCCAGCACGATGCAGCGGAGATTTTCGCACCGCACACCGTCCAGCGCGGCCTCGTGCAGGACATGGTAGACAAATGTCGGCATCCCGATGAGCACATCGGGCCGAAGCTTTTGGAGCATGCGGATGTTCCCGTCCGTGCCGACAGTCTTGCCGCCTCCGGAGCTGAGCATGAAGGCTCCGAATTCCGTCGCCGCATAGTGCGTCTGCCAGAACGCCAGATGCGGCGCAAAGGGGAACATGCATAGCATGCGATCCGTCCGCCGCGCCCCGGCGACCTGCATGAGCCGAAGTCCGGCGGTCTGCAAATTCGCAAGGTCCCGCGCCGTGTAGACGAATGGCATCGGCTCCGCGGAGCGCCCGGTCGTACTCGTCATCAGGATGGGCCGAAATTCCGCCTCCAGGGCGTCTCGAGTCCGCGAACGTCCATGGAAAATTCCCCGCAGGATCGTGGAAGGTCGCGCGGCCAGCTCGCGAGCTTCCGGGGCGATAATGAATGCTCGGGAGCGCTCCGAGCCGCCGCTGAGATCCACCTTCGAGGTGAATGGCAGCTTGGCCAGATCGTCGAGCGTCCGAATATCGCGCCAGGTCAGCCCCAGCTTGCGAAATAATTCCCGATAGTGGGGATGAAACGGCAGGACGACGTCACGGAGGTAGCCGCGCAACCGTGCGGCCTGCAAGGGACGCAGGGTACGCTCAGGCAGCCTGCTCCAGCATACGGATAGGCGGTTCGTGTTCATGGGTTGGGGATTCAATAAGAGCGCGGATGGCCGGCAGCTTGGACTCGGCCTCCTCGCGCCCGAGTGGGATGTAGCGCGAGGGATTTCCAAAATCGTGCCATTTGCCCTGGCAGCAATAAGGCCGCAACACGACGTTCGCCCGGCGGCATGAGGCTTCCGCCATGCGGGTTTGCGCCGCATGGATGCTGCGCATCATCGTGTCGAAGACATTCCCCATGGCGAAGGGATTGAGCAGCCGATTCGCCTTCCCAAGCAGCCCGCCATTCCTCATCCGCTCCTCGATCTCGAGCTTGCAGGCGTGCAGGATCTCCGGCGTCGCGATCGTATTCACGGCGATGATCCTGTGGATGCCCATATCCACAAGGACATCCACGGGCAAGGGATCGCAGATACCCCCGTCGATGTAAGAAACGCCATCAATGGTGACCGGCACGCAAATGCCAGGGATTGCGATGCTCGCGAGTACCGCGTCCACCAGGCTGCCCCCGGAGAAAATCGTGCGCTCGAGCGTGTCGAGTCGCGTCGCGACGAGCCGGATTGGCCGCTTCATGTCCGAGAAGTGAGACTCCCCGATCGTCCGCTCCAGACGCCGCCGCACACGTTTGGTCAGTAAAAATCCCCGACGCGGATAGATCGCCATGTCGAGCAGCCCCCATAGACCGCGATAACCCTCGAGCTCGCGAGCGAATTGCTCCATCTCCCGCCCCCCATAGCCCACGCCCCAGACCGCGGCGATATATGCTCCCATGCTCGAGCCCGCAACGACGTCCACCTCGATGCCATTCTCCTCGAGGACTTGGATGACCCCGATATGCGAGAGTCCGCGCGCCGCTCCGGATGACAGTGCCAGACCGACCTGGCGATCACAGATTTCCCTACCGAGACGCCGCAGTGCTGGCCTCATCCCCAGTAAGTCGCCAGCCGCTGGCTCCCGAAGATACATGTGCACCGGCCGCCGAATCATGCCGCTGATGTACCGGCTCAGGCCATGGCCATTCTCGGCATGTTCCAGGTAAACAAGCGGCTTGATGGGGATCTCGCTAAACCCCTCCGCGATAGCCTCCTTTACTAACAGATTGAGTTCGAAAAGACTCTCTCCATTCTGGCGTAGCAAGGGATAGATCGCCCAGCTCCGGAGCACCACCTGCCGGAATGCCTCGACTCCCGCATTACGCGCCACCTCGACCAGCACATAGGGGAACTCCTGGCGCGCCCGATCCAGCCATTGCCCCAGCCGGAGCGGATCCTTCCCATCCTGTACCCTTTGCAAAAAGACGCCGCCTTCTCCGGGCACCGGAGTGGGAGACCATGTGCGGCCCACATGCATTTCATCGACCTGGAGTCGCAGCACCCGGCCTCCCGTCTCGCGAACAATCACACGCGCCAACTCGTCGGCGATCGCCAGGCAGGGTATGCCTTCCGAGATCGGGAACAATGCCGCCAGCCTGCCGCCCGTGCGACTGCCAGTCGGCGGGTGGACCACCTCTATCCGGCGTTCAGGCGAGGTACTTCCCTGCCAGCGACTGAGGACCCTCCGCAATGCCTCACGCGGAATCCGCAGTATGGTGCTATCGGCCAGCGCCCGCACCTTGATGCGCCCAGGCTCTTCAGCCGCTGGATGCACGGAGTCTCCGGCTTTGAGGGGAAGCGATGATTCGCATTCGCCAGACAGGATCAGTGATGCCTCACCCCCCGGCTCGTTATGGATGGACTGTTCCCCCGCCCGGAGAAACTCCACATTTCCTTCCTCTACAATATGACGGCCGGAATTGCGTCGCCGATGCCACCAATCTCTGGACGGGAATTTCATCGATCTACGCCTGAAATCGGCGCCCGGATCGGAGTGCCCCGCCCTTACACTTCGACTTTCCCGGATGCTTTTCCCAGATCGTCCTCTGGCTCCCAATGTATCCAGGTTTTGCGTTCTGTCAAAAAATGGGCCGAGACATCCATGCGCTCACGCGTAGGCCGGCCTTTTCACGCCTCGTGAAAAAGCCCCCAGAACGGCCCATGCTTCCGAGCTGATCGAGAGCCCTTCAGTCACGCGAGGCCCTTGTTTCCAAGGGCCTCGCGGAGGCTCCGCTTCCGTCTCGAAGAAATGCGCCCCCACTAGTGAACTGCCTTGAGCGTCCGAGCATTGAATAGCCCACCGGCGACGCTGCCGGGGTGCGCTTGGAAATGAACGGTCATTTTGTCCTTCCCGGCGAGCACCGATGCGGGAATCGGATATTCGACCTGGAAGAATTTCCCGGAATTGCTGCCATCGAGCGTCTGGGTGGCGATGACTTTTCCGTTCACAAGGATGTCGAACACGTGGCCACGATCACCACCCCAGTATGTGCAGCTCAGGACCTGTGGCTGACCGGGCAGCACCTTCATCTGGAACTCGAACCAGCCGTGCGCGTCGCGCCACTTGCGATCCTGGAAATCGCCGATGGCCGAATTCTGGGACGTCGCAGCGTGGTCGATTTCCGACTGCTGCTCTCCCGGCCGATATTCGTCCACCGTCCTCGCATCGTCTGCCCGCTGCTGAGCCTCGGCCGCCTCGATGGACGCGGCGCGAGCCTTCCAGTCCTGCTCGGAGATGACGTTCCAATAGATGTTGTAGCGCTCATACGGGATGCTGATGAACGGCCTCAATGTCACATCCGTCGGCTTTCCGATTCCCTCCGTCTGGAAGGCGAGTTCCTTGCCTGGCAGGCGCTTGATTCTGTCGATGAGACTGCCGCTCTCAGGCCGTACCAGCACGGGCACGTCGGCTGTGGGTGCACGGAAGTTGTCGGCCTGATTTTTGGCATACGGGAACGACGCCGTGGGGGTGACGGGGCCGAGATCTCCGGCAAGCAGGAGAGGTCCGTAGAGGAATGCCACCTTGTTCGGCGAGCCTTCCAACTCCTCGGTACGAAGACCCATCGGAATTTTTATCAATAGGCGGTCCCCCGCCTTCCAGACGCGCGTGACCTCGGCAAACTGACCAGGTTGCGACTTCACTCCTAGCGGAGCTCCGTTGAGTTGAAAACCCAGAGGACTTCCTGCCCAGCCCGGGCAGCGGATTAGGAACGTCAGCGGACTGGCCGGAGCGGCCTTCACCGTAAAGCTGACTATATCGCCCAGCGGATAAGTCGTCTCTTGCGCGAGCAGGAGTCCCTTCTCCTTCCATTGGAGGACCGAAGGAATGAACAGGTTCACCCACAGCTTATCCCCCGCATGGTAGTAAATGGCGCCGCCGTATTTCGTGTGATTCTCCATGCCCGTGCCGACGCAGCACCAGAATGAGTCGAAAGGCGTGCTGTAAGTCCGGAAGTGGCCGGGCTTCAGCGAGATGAAATAGGTAAACATCCCGTGCGTCGGCTCCTGGGATGCGAGGATCTGGTTGTAGAGACCCCGCTCGTAGAAGTCGGCGTATTCCACGCTCGGAGTCCACTCGAAGAGGTGCTTCGTGAGCTTGAGCATGTTGTACACGTTGCATGTCTCGGCCGTCGCGGGATTCAGGTGCGCGGCCGCCTTACCTTCCGGGAAGAAATGCTCACTATCGCTATTGCCACCGTTCACCCAGGAATGGTGATGCACGACGAAGTCCCAGAAATTCTCCGCGATTTTGCGCCCGTCGGGATCGCCCGTCGCCTCATATTGCACTGCCTGGCCGATCACCTTGGGCATCTGCGTATTCGCGTGCAGACCGGGCAGGCTGTCGCGCCCGGCTAGGAGCGGATCCATCACCGCCTTGTGGTAAAAGCGCTTGGCCGTATCGAGATACTTCTGGTTCCCCGTCAGCTCGTAGATCTCCGTGAGCGTCTCGCTCATTCCGCCCTGCTCGACCTGAAGCATGGCCTGCAACTGCTCGGGGGTAAGCCCCGCCGTTACGGAATCGATCCAGTCCGCGAGCTTGAGAGTCACGTCTTTGGCCTGCTGGTTGCCGCCAAGGACCCAGGCATCTTTCAGACCGGCGAGGAC
>Ga0068856_100000896_pt1 | contig 31877 bp, 25 predicted proteins | sample KBSCornC62_FD_66595 | JGI IMG/M metagenome (GOLD analysis project Ga0068856, IMG submission 66595) | Corn rhizosphere microbial communities from Kellogg Biological Station, Michigan, USA - KBS Corn C6-2 | ecosystem: Host-associated > Plants > Roots > Rhizosphere > Soil ... | reverse complement strand
TTGGCACCGTGCGCGGCCGGCGCCAGGCCCAGCACGGCGATCCGGGCGTCGGCCGGCCCGAAGCCCGGCGCCGGGCGGCCCCAGTAGGGCTCGGCGGCGAAGGCGGCGCGCCGGGTGAGCGCGACCTCTTCCCGCCAGGCGACCAGCCGGGGGCAGGCCCGGCAGACGGACACCCGCGCGTCCAGCTCGTCCACAGTGGACACCTGCGCCAGCTCGCGGACCGCCGCCGCGTCGGTCGCCACCGGCGTGGTCGCGACGGCCGGATCCCCCGGCCACCCCGACCCCGGCGGCACACTCGCCCGCCGCTCCCCGACCCCCGCGCGCGACCCACCGTCCCGCCGACCGTCATTCGCCTCGGCCGACGCGCTCCCCGCAGCCGTCGCACCGCGTCCGACCGGGCGGCGGGTCACCATGCCGGCACCGTACGCCCGGGCGTCGCTGCGCCCTGAGCGGAACCCGCGCCCCGCGGACCGCCCGCTGGCAGCCTGCCGGCATGGAGTTCTCCGGCGCCGTCGCCACCGCGTACGCGGAGCACCGGCGCGGCTACCCGCCGCCCGTCGTCGACCTGCTCGTCGACGTGCTCGACCTGCCGCGGGACGCGTCCATCCTCGACCTCGGCTGCGGCACCGGGCAGTTGACCGTGCCGCTCGCCGGCCGGTACGAGCGGGTGATCGGCGCCGATCCGTCGCCCGACATGCTGGCGCTGGCCCGCGGCCGCTCCGGCCGCGCACCGGTCGCCTGGCTGCTGGCCGACGACCGCGACCTGGGCCGGCTACCGCTGCTCGCTGGCCTCGACGCGGTGACGATCGCGCAGGCGATCCACCTGCTCGACCGCCTGCCCTTGTTCGAGGCGCTCGCGGTGCGGATGAGCCCACGTGCCCGAATCGCGATCGTCGCGAACGGCAGCCCGCTGTGGCTCCGCGAGCTTCCGTGGTCTCGGGCGCTCAGTGCGTACCTCGGAACATGGTTCGGCGCCGCACCTCGCTCCGCCTGCGGCACGGACGCCGAGAGCCGTCACCGCTACCGAGCCGAGCTCGCGACCGCCGGCTTCCGCACCGCGACCGAGGTCGCGCTCGACTGCCGGGAGACCCACACGTTCGCCGGCATAGTGGGCAACGTGCGCTCAGCCCTCTCGCCTGGCTCGCTGCCGACCGACCCGGCGTTCGAGACCGGTCTGCGCGACGCCCTGGGGCCAGGGCCGTTCGAGGAGGACGTTCGGGTCTCGATCCTGGTGGCCGCCCGGTGAGTGAGCCGGTCCAGGCGCTGGTCGTCGTCGACATGCAGCGGGGGCTGCTGGACGGCCTGGAGGCGGTGGTCGGCGCGACCGCGCTGACGGCGCGGGTCGAGGAACTGATCGGCCGGGCCACCGCAGCCGGTGCCCTCGTCGTCCAGCTCCAGAACGACGGCGCGCCCGGACAGGTCGACGAGCCGGGCCGGCCCGGCTGGGAGCTGGCGCTGACCGGCGGCACTGTGCTGCGCAAGGCCACAGACGACGGCTTCGCCGACACCCCACTCGGGCAACTGCTGGCCGACCGAGGCGTACGTCGCGTCGCCCTGTGCGGCGTGCTGTCGGAGATGTGCGTCAGCGCGACGGCCCGCGGCGCGCTGGCCCGCGGGCTCGGGGTCGTACTCCCGCACGACGGCCATGGCACCCACGACCTGGACGACATCCCGGCCACCGTGGTGGCGCGGGTCGCCGAGCATGTGCTGGGCGACCAGCTCGAACTGGTCGCCGCCACGGCCGACGTGAGGTTCGGTCACTGACCGACGCGCCCGTCGATCAGCTGGCGCAGCAGGTCGGCGTGCCCGACGTGCCCGGCGTACTCCTCGATCATGTGGACGAGCACCCAGCGCAGCGAGAGCGGTCCGCGGTCGGGTCGTCCAGGTGACCGACAGCAGGTCGGGCGTAGCGGCGACGAACCGGTCGGCTCACTCGACCTCGTCCCGCCAGGCGGACCAGGCCTGCGCGAGACTGCTGGATCGGCCACGTGCCATCGAAGTCCCGCGCAACCATCGCCCGCTGCCTGGCCCACCCGCCACCGGATTGTCGCCGCTTGCCTACTTTGACGAAGTCGTCGACGATGCCGCGCAGGTGTTACGTGTGGTCGCGTCGGGTACTCGCCGGGGCACATCGCATTGAAGGAGGGCGACCAGTGGCTGGAGCGGCGGGCAAGATCGGCTGGAAGATCGTCGCCGCGGCGTTCGCGGTGCCGGTGGGCATTGGGGTCCGCAAGGCATTGGAGACCGGCTGGCGCAAGGCGAGGCACGACGACCCACCGAAGAACCCGGCGGCGCCGGGCACGGAGTGGTCGGAAGCGCTCATCTGGGCCGCGGCGTCCGGTATCGCCGTGGCGACCGCCCGGCTACTGGCGGCCCGCGGCGCCGCCGCGACCTGGAAGTCGCTTACCGGCAAGCTGCCGCCGGACATCGAGGAGGCCTCGGCGCCCTGACCATCGCCGACCCGGATCCGTCCGGCGTCTCAAGCTCCGGATTAGGTCCGCTCCACGCCTGCGGACCGGCCCCGGTGGACGCAGGATCGGCGGTCGTCCGCCGCAGCCCTGGCGCGCGTTCGTGCCCGTGCGGGAACCTGGTCAGCTGCAGACGGCTCGACGGCTGCGTGACTCAGCCCTTCTCCACGATCGACCAGGCGATGCCGTCGAGGATGTCCTTCTCGCTCACCACGACCTCGGCGGCGCCGACCTGTTCGGTGAGCACGCGGAGGATGAGCGCGCCGGCCCCGATGACGTCGACCCGGCCGGGCTGGATCACCGCCTTCGCCGCGCGCTCGGCTTTCGTGCTGTGCAGCAGCCAGTCGGCCGTCTCCCGCACGGCCGCGACCGGGATGCGACTGTGGTGTGTGCGGCTCGGGTCGTACCGCTCCAAGCCCTGGGCCAGCGCGGAAACGGTGGTCACCGTGCCGGAGACGCCGACGAACGTACGCGCCCGCTCGATCGGCACGTCGCGGCGGGCGACGGCGAGCGCATCGAGCAGGTCCCGCTCGGCCGCGGCGATCTGCGCGGCGGTGGGCGGGTCGTCATGCAGGTGGCGCTCGGTCAGCCGCACCGATCCGACGTCCATGCTGCAGGCAGCCTCAATGGTGCCGTCGCCGAGCACCAGCTCGGTGGAGCCACCGCCGATGTCGGCGACGAGCCGCGGCGTCGCGGTGTCCGTCAGTTCGCGGACCGCTCCGACGAAGGACAGCTCGGCCTCCGCCCGACCGGAGATGACCTCCGGCTCGGCACCGAGCGTCCGCAGCACCATCACCCGGAACTGATCCCGATTGGCGGCATCCCGGGTGGCACTTGTGGCGACCATCCGTACCTGCTCGACCTGCTCGCGCTCGCAGTCGGCCGTGTACGACGCGAGCGCGACCCGGGTGCGCTCGATCGCCTCCGGTGCGAGCCGGCCGGTGCGGTCCACGCCTTGGCCGAGTCGGACCAGTTCGGTGCGCCGCAGCCGGTCGGTCAGCGCGACCGCGGCGGGATCGTGGTCGGCGACGAGCAGCCGGATCGAGTTGGTGCCGCAGTCGATCGCGGCGACCCGGGTCACTCCGGCTCCTCGACCGACACGCACGGACCGGCGGCCCACCACTCCCCCAGGGCCGCGCGGACCTCGTCGCCGAGCGGGTTCACGCCGGGGCCGGTGGCCAACGCTTGGGCGAGCAGGGCATGCAGGCACTTGACCCGGCTCGGCATCCCGCCGGCACTAACCCCTGCGATCTCCGGCACGTCGCGAAGCTCGGCCCGGCGGCCCAGGTACGCCTCGTGCGCGGCGAGGTAGGCGGCCGCCAGGTCGGGGTCGGAGCGCAACCGGTCGGTCATCTCCCGCATGACCCCGGAGGCCTCCAGCCGCCCGACGGCCGAGCTGGCGCGCGAGCAGGTCAGGTAGTAGAGCGTCGGGAACGGCGTCCCGTCCGCCAGCCGCGGCGAGGTCTCCACCACGTCCGGCAGCCCGCACGGACAGCGGTGCGCCACGGCCCGCATCGCCCGCGGCACCCGGCCGAGTTGCGCCGCCACCGCGGCCCGATCCTGAACCCCCACCCCCCGCTCAGCCTCGGCGGCATCGCCGCTGCGCTCGGGTCCGGCGGGGTCACCGATCACGGACCCGAGCCGTCCGCGGAGCGGACGGTCTCCCAGAGCCGCCCGTACCAGGAACCGTCCTGGCGGACCTTAGGCAGGTCGGGCTCCGCACTGCTCTCAGTTCCGCCGCCGGACGGTGGAACCACGACATAGACGGTCTCGCCGGGCAGCACGTAGTGCAGCCGGGCCCGCGCCTGCGCACGCACGTACGCCGGGTCGCCGAGCTGTCGCTTGCGCTCCTGCAGCGCCGATACCCGCGCCTGGGCCTGCGCCTGCTCGGCGCGCAGCCGCCCGATCTCCCCGCGCTGGGCGAGGAACTCCTTCGCCGGATACGCCAGACTCAGCACCAGCGCACACACCACCAGGCCGAGAACCGCGGCGCGACCGGTCAACCCGCCCGGCCGCCTCGACGACGACCCAGCCGCTCCTGGCGCACTGTCCGAAGTGGACAGTGCAGCCCGGCGCCGGGCCGGTCGCGTCGAGCCGCGCCGGCCGGCCGGGGCCGAGCGGCCGCGGCTGGCGCCGGGCCCACCCCGCGCCGGACCACCGGGCCGACCGGCCGCTCGACGAGGCATCAGACCGGGCTGTCCGCGTTGAACCGGGGGAAGGCGCCGGCCCCTGCGTAGCGCGCGGCGTCGTCCAGCTCCTCCTCGATCCGCAGGAGCTGGTTGTATTTCGCCACGCGGTCGGATCGGGCCGGCGCCCCCGTCTTGATCTGCCCGCAGTCGGTGGCCACCGCGAGGTCCGCGATCGTGGTGTCCTCGGTCTCACCGGAACGGTGGCTCATCATGCAGCGATAGCCGGACCGATGCGCGAGTGCGACCGCGTCGAGCGTCTCGGACAGCGTGCCGATCTGGTTGACCTTGACCAGCAGCGCGTTGGCGCACTGCTCGCGGATCCCGCGGGCGAGCCGCTCGAGGTTCGTGACGAACAGGTCGTCCCCGACGATCTGGATCCGGCCGCCCAACACCGCGGTGATCCGGGCCCAACCGGCCCAGTCCTCCTCGTCCAGCGGGTCCTCGAGCGAGACGATCGGGTAGGCCGAGACCAGCTCCTCGTAGTAGGCGATCATGTCGTCGGCGCTGCGGGTCTTGCCCTCGAACGCGTAGCCGTCGGCGCCGTGGAACTCGGTCGCCGCGACGTCGAGCGCGAGCGCCACGTCCCGGCCGACCGTCAGCCCGGCCTTCTGGATGCCCTCGACGATGAGGTCGAGCGCGTCGCGATTGCTCGGCAGGTCCGGCGCGAACCCGCCCTCGTCGCCGAGACCCGTCGACAGGCCCCTCGACTTCAGCACCGACTTCAACGCGTGGTAGGTCTCCGCGCCCCAGCGCAGCGCCTCGCCGAAGGTCGGCGCGCCGATCGGCGCGATCATGAACTCCTGGACGTCGACGTTGCTGTCCGCGTGGACGCCGCCGTTGAGGATGTTCATCATCGGGACCGGCAGCACGTGCGCGGTCGGACCACCGACGTACCGGAACAGGGGCAGGCCGACCGACTCGGCGGCCGCGCGAGCGATGGCCAGCGAGACGCCGAGCACTGCGTTGGCGCCGAAACGGGACTTGTCCGGGGTGCCGTCGAGGTCGATCAACTCCTGGTCGATCAGCCGCTGCTCGGTCGCCTCGTAGCCGACCAGGCCGGGGGCGATGTCGTCGAGAACGGCCGTGACCGCCTTCTGTACGCCTTTGCCGCCGTAGCGGTCGCCGCCGTCACGCAACTCGACGGCCTCGAACTGGCCTGTCGACGCCCCGCTCGGCACGGCCGCCCGACCGATGGTGTCGTCCTCGAGCGCGACCTCGACCTCCACGGTGGGGTTGCCGCGCGAATCGAGGATCTCGCGGGCGCCGACGGCCTCGATGGTGGCCACGCAAGCACTCCTTAGTCGGTGGAACGAACGGGCCAAAGCGTAGTCGGCGTCAACCCCCGATCCAGGGACGCGGGCAATCTGTGGATGACCGTGCCGCTTGTGGACAGCCGTTTGCGGCGGACTTCCGGGCGCTGCATAGTCCGGCCCGTGACTGCCCTCTGGCGCCGGCGCCCGGTCCGGCACGTGGTCTTCGGCCTCATCCCCTTGCTGGTGGTGGGGCCAGTCTTGATCATCCTGCTTGCCGTCCACCTCGCGGACGAGTCGGCGCCGGTGCGCGCGGCCACGTCGCAGGCAACCGCAACGGTGAAGCGCAGCGGCCTCGGCTCCGACCACCATGGCATCGAGCTGACGTGGGCCGACTCCGGCGGGACGCAGCACACGTCGACCGTGCACAGCGCGCGCCCCGCCACCATCGCCCCCGGCTCCCAGGTGACCGTGCGCTACCGACCCGACAACCCCGGCACGATCTTCGTCACGGGCGACGACACCACCTCGAGACTGGCCGACCTGACCTTCGGGATCGTGCTGTCCGTGCTGCTCGTCGCCGCCGTGGTGGCCCTCAGCGCCATCCATGTGGCCAGGCGTCGGATCGCCGAGCGGCGACCGGCGACGCTCCTGCCGGTCTCGTATGCGCGGTCCCGGTTCGGGATCAACCGGCGTGCCTGGCTGCTGGTCGAGGACGCCGGCCGGACCTGGTGGGTCTCGGTGCACTGGGACCCGGTCCTCGACACGCTCGGGCCCGGCGAGAAGGCGCTGGTGCACGGCCGTCCGGCCCGCGACCGGGTGGTCACCTTCGAGATCGACGGCACGCACGTCTGGCAGGCCGGTCGGCACCGGTCCAGGCCGCCGCGCGGCGACGTCGACCGCGAGGGAGTCGACCCGCAGCGCACCGACCGCGTCGTCGGCACCGACATCCCGCTGACCAGGCAGTTCCGTGCCGACGCCGGGTTGCTGGCCGCGGCGCCGATCCTGGGCCTGCTCTGGGCGTACGTGGACGACGGCGGCAAGGTCAGCTTCCTGCTCGCGACCCTGCTGACCGGTGCCGCCCTGTTCTGGGTGCCGACCGTTCGCGGGTCGGACCCGACATGAGCCCAGGCTCAGCCGTCGGCCGCGGGCGCGCCCTCGGCGGCGCGGACGGCGTCCCGGTAGGCGCGGGCGGTGGCCCGCAGCGCCGCCTCCGGATCTTCCCCGGCGGCCACCGCCTCGCCGACCAACGCGAACAGCCGCGTGCCGAGATCGTGGCCGGCCGGCGGAGCGGCGTCCAGGCCGGCCTTCTGCGCCCGCCGCTGCAGCTTGGCCGCGAGCGCCAGACTGGGCTGGCCGAGCGGCACCCCGTCGGTGACCGACTCACGCCGCTTCTCCGCCGCCTTGATCGCTTCCCAGTTCGCCGCAAGGTCGGCAGCGCTGGCGACCTCCCGCCCAGCGAAGACGTGCGGGTGCCGTCGGATCAGCTTGGCGACCAGGTCGGCGGCCACGTCGTCGATCGAGAAGCGGTCAGGCGCCTGCCGCTCCTCGGCCAACCGCGAGTGGAAGGCCACCTGCAGCAACACGTCCCCAAGCTCTTCGCGCAGGTGCGCCAGGTCGTCCAGCTCGATCGCCTCGATCAGCTCGTACGCCTCCTCCAGCAGGTACGGCGCGAGCGACCGGTGGGTCTGCTCGGCGTCCCACGGGCAGCCGCCGGGCGAGCGCAGCCGGTCCATCACCGCGACGACGTCGAGCAGCCGGGCGCCCGGCGGGTCCCACGAGCCGGCGACCGTCTCCACCTCGGCAGCGGGATCGGCGGCGACCAGCCCGGCCAGCGCCCGGACGAACCCGGGGTCGCCGTCCGGCCCGGCCAGCCACACGACGATGCGTCCGCCGCGGGCCAGCTCGCGGAACGCGGCCGCGTCTCCGCCGGCCGGTGCCCCGTGCACATCGACGCCGGTGGCCGCCACGGCCCGCGCCTGGGCGTCGGTCGGGTCGAGCGCGTACACCGGCCCGGACCGCAGCGCCTCCCACGCGGGCCAGGACAGCAGTCCGGCCGGCAGGCGCGGCGACGAGGTGACGATGAGCAGCCGATCCACGGCGACCACGGTACGGGCCGGGTCACCGCCGGCCGGCCAGGACCGGCCGGGTCAGCCGCTCGGCGTCGGCGACGGCTGCGTGCCGGCCCCGCCGCTCGTCCCGTCGCCACCGGGGAGCGTGCCGCCGGACGTCGGCGCCGGCGACGGCGTGGGCTTGATGACCGGGTTGACGAAGCCGGTGATCGCCAACTGGTCCGGCTTCCACGTGCCGTAGCGCGGGTTCACGTCCACGCCGAGGTCGCCGGCGACACCCTCCAGATACTTCTTGCCCGCGGCGGTCGCCTGCTGCATCGTCTGCGCCTCCAGCTGCGGACGCGCATCCTCAAGCGACGGCGTCTCGATCCCGCCGAAACGGATCACGAAGAAGTTCTTGGCGGGGCCGTTGGCCAGCGAGTACGAGACGATCTCGTCCTTCGGCGTCTTGCGCAGCGTGGCGACCAGGTCCGGAGGCAGCTGGTTCAGCGGAGCCTTGGTCGGCTGCGCGGAGGTCTGCGAGCCGGACCCGGCGTACTGGGCGGCAACAGCCTCGAACTGCGACGGGTCGGACTTGAGCTTCGCCACCGCCTGGTCGGCGATCGCCTGGCTCGGCACCTGGATGAGGCTGAGCGTGGCCGTCGTAGCGGTGGGGAGATACTGCTGGTAGAGCGCCTGCAACTGCGCGTCGGTGAGCCGCTTGACCTTCCCCTGGGAATAGCCGATCTCGGACTCGATGACCTCGGCGCGCACGAACTGCCGGTAGAGCGACGGGGACATCGCGAGCCGGGAGGCGAGCTCCGAAGCGAACTGGTCCGGGCCGCCGATCTGGTTCTGGATGGCCTTGTACCTGGCGTCGACCGCGTTCTCGTCGATCGGGATGCCGAGTCGGTGCGCCCCGTTCTCGGCCAGCAGCTGCTCGACCTCGACGTTGAGCACGTCCCGGCGATAGGCGCCGATGTCGCCCTTGTAGTTGCTGTTGGGCAGCGCGGCGCGCACGCCGGGCGCCGACAGCGACTCGTTGACGACACTCTGCAGGTCGCCGTCGGTGATGCGCTGGTCCCCGACGACCGCCGCGGTGCCCGGCCGGGAGTCGCCGCACGCGGTCAGCAGCAGCGCCGCGGTCGCGGTGAGCGCGGCCGCGGCGGCGATCCGGCGGCGCCGGGGCCGCGAGGCGGACAGCGTCGCGGCCGGCGAGGAGCCGGAGGACGGGAGGGCGGCGGAGTCGCGCGCGGACGGGCGCGAGACGACGGCGTCGTTCACCGGCACAGGCTCTCACGCGCTCCTGTGGACCACGGCGACGGGTCAGACATGAGCCACCGCCGGTTCCGGCTCGCCGAGCACGTCGGAGAGCACGGTCCGGGCCCAGTCCAGCAGCGGCACGTCCCGCAGCGGCTGCCCCGGCTTGCCCGGCCTCGGCACGGAGATCGTGCCGATGGAGCCCTTCCAGACCGAGCGCGGGTAGAGCCGGTGCATCCGCATCTCCTGCGACTCCCGCAGCGACAGCGGCGAGAACCGCACCACCGAGCCCTGCAGCGACACCTCGGCCACGCCGTACCGTCGGGCGAACACCCGGAACCGGGCCACCTGCAGCAGGTTCGCCACCGGCTCCGGCAGCGGGCCGTAGCGGTCGGCCAGCTCGTCGCGGACCGCGTCCACAGCCTCGTCGGAGTCGGCCGCAGCCAGTGCGCGGTAGGCCTCGAGCCGCAGCCGCTCGCCGGGGATGTAGTCGTGCGGCAGCAGCGCGTTCACCGGCAGGTCGACCTTGACGTCGGCGACCTCCTCCTGCGGCGCCTCGCCGCGGAAGTCCGCCACCGCCTCGCCGACCAACCGGACGTACAGGTCGAAGCCGACACCGGCGATGTGCCCGGACTGCTCGCCACCGAGCAGGTTCCCGGCGCCACGGATCTCCAGGTCCTTCATCGCGACATGCATGCCGGCACCGAGCTCGGTATTGGCCGCGATCGTCTGAAGCCGGTCGAGCGCGGTCTCTGTCAGCGGCATCTCCGGCGGGTACAGGAAGTAGGCGTACGCGCGCTCGCGGGCGCGGCCGACCCGCCCGCGCAGCTGGTGCAACTGGGACAGACCGAAGTGGTCTGCCCGCTCGACGATCAGCGTGTTGGCATTCGGGATGTCCAGACCGGACTCGACGATCGTGGTGGACACCAGGACGTCGAACTCCTTCTCCCAGAAGCCGACCATCACCCGCTCCAGCTTGTCCTCGTTCATCTGCCCGTGCCCGACGGCGACGCGCGCCTCGGGTACCAGCTCGCGGAGCCGGGCCGCGGCCCGCTCGATCGAGTCGACCCGGTTGTGCACGAAGAAGACCTGGCCCTCGCGCAGCAGCTCGCGCCGGATGGCCGCGGCGACCTGCTTCTCGTCGTACGAGCCGACGAAGGTCAGCACCGGGTGCCGCTCCTCCGGCGGCGTCAGGATCGTCGACATCTCCCGGATCCCGGTCAGCGACATCTCCAGCGTTCGCGGGATCGGCGTCGCCGACATCGACAGCACGTCGACCGACGTCCGCAGCTGCTTGAGATACTCCTTGTGCTCGACGCCGAACCGCTGCTCCTCGTCGACGACCACCAGCCCGAGGTCCTTGAACCGGGTGGTCGGCTGCAGCAGCCGGTGGGTGCCGATCACGATGTCGACCGTGCCGTCGAGCAGGCCGGCCAACGTCGCCTGCGTCTCCGACGGGCTGTCGAACCGGGACAGCGACCGCACGGTGACCGGGAACTGCGCCATCCGCTCGGAGAACGTCGCGAAGTGCTGCTGGGCCAGCAGCGTGGTCGGCACCAGGACCGCGACCTGCTTGCCCTCCTGGGCGGCCTTGAACGCGGCCCGCACCGCGATCTCGGTCTTGCCGTAGCCGACGTCCCCGCAGATCACCCGGTCCATCGGGACGATCTGTTCCATGTCGTGCTTGACCTCGTTGATCGCCTCGAGCTGGTCCGGTGTCTCGGTGTACGGGAAGGCGTCCTCGAGCTCGCGCTGCCATGGCGAGTCCACACCGAACGCGTGCCCCCTGGTCGCCATCCGCACGCTGTAGAGGCGGATGAGCTCGCCGGCGATCTCCTTGACGGCCTTGCGGGCGCGGCCCTTCGTCTTCTGCCAGTCCGCGCCGCCGAGCCGGTTGAGGCTCGGCGCTTCCCCGCCGACATACCGCGTGAGCAGGTCCAGCGAGTCGGTCGGTACGAACAGCCGGTCACCCGGCTGGCCCCGGCGCGCGGGGGCGTACTCGATGATGAGGTACTCGCGCTCGCCGCCGTTGACCGTCCGCCGGACCATCTCGACGTACCGCCCGACACCGTGCTGCTCGTGCACGACCAGATCGCCGGCCTTGAGTGCCAGCGGGTCGACCGCGTTGCGCCGGCGCCGGGACGGCATCCGCTGCATGTCACGGGTCGACTGGCCGCGCTGGCCGGTGATGTCGGCCTGACCGAGCACGGCGAGCTTGAGCGCCGGCGCGACGAAGCCGCCGGCCAGCAGGCCGGTGGAGACGGTGACGAAGCCCGGCTCCGGCGCGGCCGTCAGCGACGGCACGCCGCGCACCGGCACCTCCGCCGCGCCGAGCTGCTCCACCGCGCGCTTCGCCGGACCGTGTCCCTCGAAGACCATCGCGACCCGCCAACCATCGCGGGTCCACTCCCGCACGTCGGCGATCGCCCGGTCGGTGTCGCCGCGATACTCCTCGGCCGGTGTCGCCTCGACCGCCAGCGCGTCGGTCGAGCCGAGCGAGGAATCGGCGGCGAACGGGCTCAGCGTCCACCACGGGATGCCCAGCGCGGCGGCGTCGTCGCGAGCCTGCTCGACCGTGCGCAGCGCGGCCGCACCGAGGTCGATCGGTGCGGTGCCGCCACCGGCCGCCGCCGCCCAGGACGCGTGGAGAAACTCCTCCGACGTGCGAACCAGCTCCGCGGCCCGGGTCCGCACCCGCTCGGGATCGCAGACCAGGACGTGGCTGCCGGCCGGCAGCTCGTGCAGCACCAGCCGCAGGTCGTCGACCAGCACCGGCGCCAGCGCCTCCATGCCCTCCACCGCCTGGCCGTCGGCGATGCGGTCGAGCATCTCGGACAGCTCCGGGTGCTCGGCGGCCAGCTGCTTCGCGCGCTCGCGCACCTGCGGGGTCAGCAACAGCTCGCGGCACGGCGGCGCCCAAAGCCCGTGGTCGGCCGGCCCGAGCGAGCGCTGGTCGGCGACGGTGAAGTAGCGGACCTCCTCGACGTCGTCGCCCCAGAACTCGACCCGGACCGGGTGCTCCTCGGTCGGCGGGAACACGTCGAGGATGCCGCCGCGGACGGCGAACTCGCCCCGCTTCTCGACCAGCTCCACCCGCGAGTAACCCACCGCGACCAGGCGCTCGACCAGGTCTTCGAGGTCGACGACGTCGCCGACCCGCGCCGCGACCGGCTCGAGGTCACCGAGCCCGGGCACCTGCGGCTGGAGCACGGCGCGAATCGACGCGACGACCACCCGCACCGGGCCGGTGGCCGGGTCGTCCGCGCTGGGGTGGGCGAGCCGGCGCAGCACCGCCAGCCGCCGTCCGACCGTGTCCGCGCGCGGCGAGAGCCGCTCGTGCGGGAGGGTCTCCCAGGACGGGTAGCCGGCGACCTCGTCAGCGGGCAGCACGCACCGCAGCGCGTCGACCAGGTCCTCGGCGTCGCGGCCGGTGGCGGTGACGGCGAGCACGGGGCGCCCGGCGCCGCCGTTCGACGGTTCGGCGGCCAGCGCCGAGACCGCGAACGGGCGGAGCGCCGCCGGAGCGGTCAGCTCGAGCGAATCCACGCCGGCCGAGGAGACGGCGCGGGACAGGGCGGGATCGGCGAGGACAGCGTCCAGCAGTCCAGACAGCGACATGACGGCGGCGAGCCTTCCGGGGGCAGCACTCTAATCCCCCGATCCGCAGGGACCGGGGGTCTCACCTATCAGGATACGCGCGAGTCAGGCCCGCTTCACGGCCTTGAAGACGTGTTCGGACGGCCACCGCCTGGACCAGGCGGCCGTCACGAAGCTGAAGTCCCGGCTCGCGTCGGCGGGTGCCTGCAGCTCGAGGAGGTCCTCGATATCGAAGCCGTTGGCCCGCAGCAGCCGGAACCACTCCCCGTACGGCAGGGCGAACTCGACGCTGTCGTCGTCGGGCCAGTGCAGCCGGTGCAGGCCGAAGTAGTCGCGCAGCAGCCGGTCGCCGGCCGGTGCCAGCTCGTCCGGTGCGCAGAGCTGGAGAAGCGTGTGGTTGCCGAGGAAGACCAGCCGCCCACCGGGGCGCAGCAGGCGGGCCGCCTCGGGAATCCACGCGTACGGGTCGCACCAGATGGCCGCGCCGTACTCGGAGATCGCGAGGTCGAACGAGCCGTCCGGGTACGGCACGTGCTCGGCGTTGCCGTGGATCAGTGGGAATTCGATGTCGAACTCCTGCTGGAAGCCTCTGGCCGTGGCCAGCTGGGCCGCGGAGTTGTCGATGCCGACCGCCTTGGCGCCGCGGCGGGCCAGCCAGGCCGAGACGTAGCCGGTGCCGCAGCCGAGCTCGATGGTGTCCATCCCGGCGAGGCCGTCCGGGAGCAGGTGCAGGTCGGTCTCGGGGAGGCTCCAGATGCCCCAGCTCGGCTCGGGTGCGGCCCAGCTGCGGCGGCCGGGTTCCACCCACGCGCTGGCCGTGTCGTCCCAGTGCTCGCGGTTGCGCTGCACGTGGTCGGGAAGTTCCGCGGACTCGGTCACGCGGGGATTCCACCGGCCCTCCAGCCCGCGGTCAACCGGATACCACTCCCGACCGGCTCCCCGGGCGGTCGGCGCCCAGCGGCGGCGCCGAGGGCTCCGCCGGCGCGTTTCGCCGGCAGCTTGGCGCCGCGGGCGAGCTCCACCGCGGCACGAGCGACCACCGGCCGTGGCTACGAGGGGCGGGTCTGCGGGCAGTACGGTGCCCGGCGGCGGAGTGAGTCGGGCCGGCAGGGGTAGGGCGGAGTCGTGATCGACCGGGAGCAGGTGCTGCGGCAGCGGGTCGCGCAGAGCGTCGCCGCCACGCAGCGGCTGCTCGACGGGCCGATCGGCTCGGACGGTACGGATCCGATCACCGCGACCGCCGACGCGGCCGACCGGATCGTCGCCAGCCTGCGAGCCGGCGGCAAGGTGATGTTCTTCGGCAACGGAGGGTCGGCCTCCGACGCCGGACATCTCGCGGCCGAGCTGCTCGGCCGGTTCGCGCGCGAGCGGCGGCCGCTCGCGGCCGCCTGCCTGTCCGACCACACGGCGGCGATGACCGCGATCGGCAACGACTATGCCTACGACGACGTCTTCGCCCGTCAGGTCGCCGGGCTCGGCCGGCTGGGCGACGTCGCGGTCGGGCTGTCGACCAGTGGCAACTCGGCCAACGTCGTGCGCGCGCTGGAGACAGCACGCGAGCTCGGCCTCGTCTCGGTCGCGCTGACCGGGGCGAGCGGCGGGAAGGTCGCCGCGGTCGTCGACGTGTGCATCCAGGTGCCGAGCGAAGACACGCCCCGCGTCCAGGAACTCTGCATGCTGCTCGGCCACACCCTCTGCGAGCTCGTCGAAGAAGAACTGGCCGGAGGCTCCGACGCCGATTGAGCCGGCGGCGCCGGCGTCAACGGGAGCGCCAGGCGCCAGGCGAGTCGAGCAGGTCCTTGACCGGTGCGGGCAGGTCTCCGGAGAGGACCTGCTCCAGGGTGACGTCGTCGAGGACGCTGCGGACGGCGGCGCGCAGCGCGACCCACAGGGTGCCGAGGTGCGCGGCGGCGCCGGCGTAGACGGCTTGCTCCGGGCGCTCGCCTCGTACAACGGCCAGGGGGCCGTCGACAGCGCGGACGATCTCACCGATCGCGATCTTGCTCGGCGGCCGGGCCAGCGCGTAGCCGCCGATCGGGCCGCGGCGACTGCGGACCAGGCCGCTCCGGCGCAGGTCGGTGAGGATCGCCTCGAGGAACTTCTGGGGCAGCTGCTGCTCGGCGGCCAGCGCCTGCCCGGTCACGGTGTCCTGGCCGGCCGCGGCCAAGATCAGCATCGCCCGGACCGCGTAGTCCGTGCGCGCCGAGATCTGCATGACACAAGTCTTTCACCGACTGGCCCAGAGTCCCCGGCCAACCGCGCGAACGGTCATGCGCGCCGGACAACTGAACCACCACCGCGCGCCCCGTCGGCAGACACGCCCCTCCGCCGGCGGCCGCCAACCTGTCAGTCGGCGGCCGACGCTCGGGCCCGGCCTGGTGCCACATCGGCCGCGCCCCGGGCCGCTCCCGGCCTGTCCCGGCGGACGGGACGGACGACAGCCGGCCGGCCAGGCGCCGGCGGACCGCATCGGACGGCAGCCGGCCAGGCCCCGGCAAACCGGCCCGACCGGCACCCGACCAGGCCGGCCCCAGGCGCACCAGACGACAGCAGCGGGCCCGGGTCGCGGCGGGCCGGACGGGCGGCGTCCGGTCCGGCGTCGGCGAGGTGAGAGCCGGAGCGGCGGGACGATCAGGAGGATTCGATGGTGATCCAGTCGATCGTGCCGGCGAAGTAGTCGCAGGTGACCTTGATCTGGTCGCAGTTGAGCTTTCCGCCGATGGTCAGCGGGGTCGTGTTGGAAATGTTGCCCGTCGGGCCGGTCAGCGTGTACTTCGTACGGCTGTCGATCGTCATGGTCAGCTGGCTCGTCGTCCGCTCGCAGCGCACCGTGTGAAAGGCGCCGTCATTGAGGGCAATCTTCGAGACGATCGCCCGCTGCTGGCCGGTCGCACCCTTGAATAGGCAGGTGATGAAGCCGTTTGGCTGCTCGAACTTGAAGTAGCCGCCCGCAGTTGCGTTCTGGCCCTTCTGGATCATGTTTCCGTAGGAGTGCGTGGTCCGGTACCGGATCGTGACGGCATAATCCCGCGTGCCCGGATTGAGTGCGCTGTTGTTGACCTGAACCAGCCGCTCCGGCTTGGGCGGTGGCGCGGTCGGGTTGACCGAGCCCCACTGGTAGTCGATCGTCCCGCTGGTCTGCACACCCGTGGCGACGGCGGACCCGATCGCACCGGTGATCCCATGTCCGCTGCTGTCAGCCATGACCCTCGCACCCGGGGCCTCGTTCATCTGCCAACTCGCCACCAGCGTGGTCGCGGCCGCGTCGGCCGGCGACGCGGTGACGAGCAGAGTTGCCCCGGCCAGGACAGCGGCGCCGAGTACGCCGATCACCCTGCTGTTCCGCCGCATGACGAATCACCCCCCACACGCGGCGCGGGAATTCCGCGCCGGTTGTCGTACGCCGCAAGCTAGCCGTCCGGGCATGCCGATGCCGGCCGAAAGGCGAAATCGGTGACGGACCGTTTCCCGGCGACAGGAATCGGTGGTCAGCGCCGGAAGGAGAAAAGGGTCAGACCGAGCGGCCGGCGCAACACCCAGGTCACCGCGGCCAGCACGAGCAGCGCCAGCACGCCCGCGACGAACGCCGGGCCCAGCGCATCGCCGGCCAGCAACCGGATCGGCACGGCCCATACGAGCACGGCGGCCGACGAGACCGCGGCCGCCATCAGCGTTCCCCGGCCGAACGGGTGCAGCCTCGTCGACCACCACACCTGGGACAGCGGGACCAGGTTGTTCAACAGGATCGCCGCGGCCCAGCCGATGGCGGCGCCGGTGATCCCGATGCGCGGCAGCAGGAGCAGGTCGAGGGCCACGGCGACGACCAGGGCGAGCACCGCGTTGCCCATGTTCCACGTACTGCGGCCGGCCATCATGAGCACCGAGTCGACCTGACCGCAGGCGGTCGCCACCAGCATCGCGCTGCACAAGATCACCACAACCTCGGTGGCCTCCGTGTAGCGCTGACCGAAGATGCTCAGCGCTCCGGCCGGGAAGACCAGGAGCAGCAGGTACAGCGGCCAGGTCATGAGCACCAGCCACGCTGTCGACGTCTGGTACAGCGTGTTCGCCTGGGGCATGTTCCGGCGGGCCAGCGCCGCTGACAGCCGAGGTTGCAGCGCGAGCGTGATCGCCTGGTTGCCGATCTGTCCGACGACGAGGAACCGCGTCGCCGCCGCGTACAGGGCGGCCGCCGACGGGCTGACGATGGCGGCGACCAGGATCACGTCGAGTCGCTGGAGCACGATCTGGGCCAGGGCCGTCGCGGCCCGCGGCGCCGTGAACCACCAGTACTCGCGCCGATCGAAGCCCGACGCGGACCGACCGAACCGCGCGACCCGGTCCTCGGCGGCCAGCCGACGTACCGGGAGCAACGACACGATCGTCGCCGGCACGTACGGCAGGGTCCAGGCCAGAATGACCAGGACGACGGAGCCGGTCGGTGCGGCGGCGATGATGAGCACGAGCTGGGCCGCCGGCCGTGCGATCTTCTCCACCACCACGGTGGTCCGCATCCGGTTGAACCCACGGGTAGCCGACTGCAGCACATCCCCCAGCGCCGCGAACGGCAGCGTCACCGCGATCAGCCGCAGCACGAAGATCACCTTGGTGTTGCCGGGATCGCCGAGGAGCCCGGCCACCTGCGGCGCGAACAGGAACAGCAACGCGGCGATCCCGAGCGAGGCGTAGAGCGTCGGCCGGAACGACAACCGAAGCGCGACGCCGACCTCCTCCGGCGAGCCGTTCAACCTCAGCCTGGGCAGGAAGTAGACCAGGCCGTTGCCGGTGCCCAGCCGGGAGAACGTCGACAGCAGCAACACCAGCGACGTGATCGAGAAGAACACGCCGGCGTCGCTGGTGCTCAGCGCCCGGGCGACGACGATCGACAGCAGCAGGTTGGCGGCCGTTGTGACGGCCGCGCCGACGAGGTTCGCCGCGCCGCCGCGCGCGACGGCTCGCATCGGATCCTTGCCGCCTGCGCCACCCGCGCCACCGGCCTCGGGACCGCCGGCACCGGCCGGTCCGGAACCGCCGACGTCCCGCGCGGGCACGATCACCCACCGCTCGCCCGGATCGCCGTCCTCCGCCCGGGGCCGCCGGCCCCGGCCGGGCACGATGAGCAGTCGGGCGCGATGCCGATCTGTGCGGGGCCGGATGGTGCTCACCAGCCCGGGGATTCCACCCGCCAGCTCGGCGGTGCGCCCAGCCACGTCTCCAGATCGGCGTCGGAGTCGGCCAGCTGGTCGGAAAGGCGGCGCCGGACCGAGTCCGGCATCGCCGAGCGCGGGCGGGCGTTGTGCTTGGAGAAGACGATGCCGCTCGCCGGCCCGATGCCGAGGAAGTCGACCACCTCGGCGAACACGGGCTCGGGGTCGGTGAAGAACCGCTGGCTGTCGACCACGTGGAGGCGGTCCCGGCCGAACTGCTTCTCCAGCCGGCGCAGCTGGTCGCCGTAGCGGCCGCGGTTCAGGTAGGCGTGGTGCTGGTGCGAGTAGGACTGGTAGGCCGGGTCGGCGATCAGCTTCGCCTCCTCGCCGGCCAGCCGGGCCGGTTCGAGCTCGAGCGCCCGCTCGAACGGCTCGGTCTCGAAGCCCCGGGCCGTCTCGTGGGCGTGCGCCGAGTACGCCCGCTCGACCGGGTCACGCAGCAGCACGAGCAGCTTCACCTCCGGCAGGTCGGCGGCGATCCGCTGCCCGGCTAGCGGGTGGAACATGTAGTACGGGCTGGACTCGCCGGTGATCGGCAGCCGTCCCTGGGCCGGCGCCGCCCGCCGCGCGGTCACCCGCAGCGGGAAGTGCCCCCGATACCAGGCCGGCCCGTGCCCGTACCCGGTGTCGAAGTAGTGCGCGCCCTTGTGCAGGACCGCCGGCAGCACCATCGGGTGCTGGGACAGCGTCTTGTACATCGACGTCGTGCCACAACGCTGCGCGCCGACGATGAGGAACGACGGCGTCATCCGGGCCGACGCGGTCAGCCGTCCGCTGATCCGGGCCGCCGCCCGCGCCAGTTCCTGCAGCCGAGGCTGTTCCTTCACCGCGGCCTTGAGCGTGCCAACCCCCACCACGTACGCAATCCTCCTCGTCCCAACGGGCGCTCGTCCCAACGAGCGCTTCCTTCAGCGAGTGTGTCAGCGAGTGTCTCAGCGAGCGGCGACCGGGGCTGCCGCCCGGGCGGCGGCCAGTATCCCCTCGGTCATGCTGCGCCAGTCTCCCCACCGAGTCTGCCCGTCGCCGACGTACCGCGACAGGATCTCGACCAGGTAGAGCGCGGCGACGACCGCCGCCGACTCCGCCGGCACCCCCACCGGCGCGAGCAGCCCGGGCGCTCGCCGCACCGAGTCCGCCGCCGCGGCGGCAGCCCCCGTCACCCGGCCGAACACCCGCGTCTGCAGGTCGTAGTGCAGCGCATCGAAGCCCACGGGCACCCCGGCGGCGAACCGCTCCCAGTCCCAGGCCAGCACCGTGTCCGCGACCACCGCGGTGTTCCACGGAGTCCAGTCGCCGTGCCACGAGCCGATCGGCAGCCGGACGTCGGCGTCCCGGAGCGTGTCGAGCGCGCCGGTCAGGCCGTCCCTGGCGTCCCCGGCCGGCAGTGCGGCGACCCGCTCCCGCAGCCCGGCCAGGTAGGGACCGTCGAGCGGCTGGCTGCTGACCCCGCCGACGGCGGCGATCTCCGCGGTCGCGACGGCGAGCCGGGCGGCCGAGGTCCGGCGCGGCTGGCGGACCGGCAGCGCCGACTGGACCAGGATCTCCATCCCGCGCCAGGAGCCGCTGGTCAGCACGGCCGGCGCGGTGACGTGGCGCAGACCGGCCCCGGCCAGCGTGCTCAGCGTCCCGGTCTCGGCCATGACCAGAGCTCCGCTGAGCGCGGTGGTGGCGACCTTGGCGAAGCCGACCGTGGCACCGCCGGCGTCGAGCAACTGCAGGACCGGCTTGCGGTTGGCCCGGGCCGGCCCGAGGTGCAGGCTGGCCAGCACCGGCCGGCCGAGCTCCCGGACGAGGTGGTCCTCGATCGTGTCCGCTTCACGGCCGATCTCGAGCCGGTCACGCAGCAGGTGGTTGCCGGCCCCGGCCCCGAGTGCCACCGCGGCCAGGCGGACCGCCGTCCGCCGCGCGGCTGAGGACTGCTCGCCGTAGCTGCGGACCGCACCGCCGGCCGCCCGTCGGGTCCTGCGCGGCACGAGCAGTCGCGGGTGCTCGAGGCTCGGCAGGATCAGGTAGGACCGGCCGGCGTCGCCGTGCCGGGCCCGGCCGAGCGTCACGGTCGCGGGCGCGGGCCACAGCAGCGGCACCAGCTCGCGCAGGTACGCCGCCCGCTCGTCGCCTGCTCCGGCCGGGCTCACGCCGGCACCTGGCCCTCCCGGTGCCGCCACAGCACGGCCACCGAGATCATCGCGAGCGCGAGCGGCCACCCGGTCGCCGCGTACACGAACATGAACCACAGCGACATCACCAGCGTCACCTGCGCCGCCATCCCGGATGCCGTCCGGTCGCCGCGGTAGTGCCAGAGCGCATACAAGAAGAACCCGGTGTACAGGGCGATGCCGACGAACCCCTGGGAGAACAGGACGAGCCAGAACGTACCGGTGCTGCCGACCGAGGCGTTCCCGCACCGGCCGGCGCAGTCGGCGCTCGCGCCGACGGTGATGGACTGGAAGCTGCCGAGCACCTGCCGGTTGGTGCCCCAGCCGACGATTGGCGACGCCTGCGCACCGTGGATGGCGGCGAACGCCAGGTTGGACCGGATGTCGTTGCTGTGCGGGTTGGCCAGCCGCTCCTGGACCACCGACTCGAGTGGCGAGGCGAGGAAGACAACGCCGATGACGGCGACGGCGGCGCTCATGCCGACGACCGCGAACAGCCGGCCGGACACCAGAAGCCGGACGCCGACGAGCGCCACGGCCAGCGCCAGCCCGACCCAGAGGCCGCGGTTGAGCGAGACGACGATCGGCACGGCGGCGGCGGCCAGCCCGACCACCGCGACCAGGCGCCGGCGCCGGTCCCGGCCGGCCCAGGCCACCACCCACACCGCGAGCAGCCCGATGACGTTGCCCCACGTGTTCGTGTACTCGAACGGCGCCATCGGCCGGGGGTTCGGCGAGCCCAGAACGCTCTGCACCTGCGCCGACGCCGGGTGGATCAGGGTGTGCAGGTAGCCGTTGGCCAACCTCTTCGGCACCAGTAGCTCGACCGGCGAGGTGAAGCCGAAGTGCGGCGCGAGCAGGCCGAGGAAGCCGCCGAGCACGGTGACGCCGAACAGCACCGTGAGGCAGGTGAGCAGCAACCGCTCCGGCAGCAGCTTCTCGCCCAGGTTGCCGATGAACAGCAGCAGCACCCCGGCCGCCACGTACGCGGCTGTCCGCACCAGGTAACCGAGGACCTGCCCGCTGACGTGGGTTGGCACCGTGTTCGGCGCCTGTGTGCCCAACATGAGCCCACTGACCAGTACGGCCGCGATGAACAGCAGCCAGATCATGAAGCCGCGCGGCACCCGGATCGGCCGCATCCGGCGCAGCTTCCAGGCCATCGGGATGGCGAACACCGTGATCGCGAACGGACCGAACCCCAGCGCCCACCACAGCGGGAACCCGATCGCCAGGGCGGTGAACGGCCAGTGCTCGGGCAGCGTCAACTGTCGCCCGCGCAGCGCCCGGCCGAGCCACGGTCCGCTCCGGCCGTGACCTGTGGACCGGTCCGGGGCGTGCCGGAGGCCGGAGGTCGGGTCGAAGGTCGTGGTCACCGGTACCTCACCGGGCCACCACCGTCGCGCCCGGCGGGACGAGCACCACCCACGTGGGGCCGGCGGCGAACCGCAGCGGCACGCCGGACCGGTCGACGTACCCGGTCAGGTTCGTGGCCGTGGGCTTGTACCAGTTGCAGGTCGTGTACGTCCCACCCGACAGCGCCGAGCAGGTCCCGCGGCCGAGTACTCGGGCGCTCTGCACGGACCGAATGGGGTTGCGCAGCGTCACCGCCTTGTAGCGGACGTTCTGGAGCACCAGGTTGCTCACGCTGACACCGGGCAGCCCGGTCCGGCTCCAGCGCCTGGCCGCAGCCGAGTACGTCCATGTCTCCGCGGTCGCGCCGGGCACGGTGAGCGTGACCGTGGACGCCGACCGCAGCGCCGTCGTGGCGAACTTGTCGGTCGCGGCCGCGAACGGCAGCACCTGCGGCGGCGGCAGCGCGGCCGGCGCGGTGGCCTGCACCGCAGAGGTCGAGACCACCGGCCCCGACGTTCCGGCCGTGTACGCCGCCGGCGCCCGGGCCGAGGTCACCTCGGTCACCCTGGCCTGGGCCAGGAGGCCCGTCGTCCCGGTGGCACCGCCGGTCGTGGCGTACAGCGGACGCAGGATCGGCAGCAGCGTCGGGTCGGCCGGCCGGATCTCGCCGACGGGGCCGGCCTCTGCGTCCCGCGACTGGAACAGCGCGACCGCGCGCAGCAGTCCGGCCGTCTCGTACTCCTCGAAGACGAGGTCGGCCCGGTCGAGGCCGGTCGAGCCGGCCACCGGCATGGTCACGGCGACCGCGGGCCGCCGCGCGCCGGTCGCCGTGGCCGGCAGCCCGGTGAGCGGCGCCAGCACCGGGGCCGCCGTGGGCGCGGCCGTGCGCGCCGGCGCGGCCGAGGTCGGGGGCGGGCCGCTGGTGGGCGCGATCTTCGCCGGCGCCGGCCCCTCCGCGCAGCCGGCCGCGGCCAGCAGTGCCAGGCCCATCACGGTGCAGACCCGAGGGATCCGGGGCACCGACTAGTCCCTCGCGGGGCGGCTGATGAAGCGGGTCGGCTCGTCGTCGGTGGACTCGTCGGGGACGCCGTCGGAACCGGCTCCGTAGCCGTCGACCGCCTTCTCCGCGGACCGGTCGGTCCGGCCGGCCCGGTCACCGGCCACGGCGCTGCCGTTGGCTCCGTTCGCCGTGCCGTTGGCCCGGTAGGAGCCGTTCGTGGGCCCGGGCTGGCCCGCGCCGTACCAGTCCTCGGTGGTCGAGCCGTACCGGTCCGGGTCGAAGCCGCGGCTATCCCCTTGCGCGGTCGGCGTGGACTCGGACCGACGGAGCTCGGACACCGCTCGCTGCGCCTTGGCCCCGTCCCGCCGCTCCCGGCGGACCGGGACCCTCGGCATCGCCACCATCCCGATCGATCGGGTCCCGACCAGGTCGATGAGCCGGGCGGCCCGCAGCACCTGGTCGTGCGTGGTCATGCCGAGCTCGACCACCAACACCGTGACGTGAGCGAGCCGGGCGAGCGTCTGGGCCTGCGACCCGGACGACATCGGCGGCGCGTCGATGACGACGAACCGCGCCGAGTGCCGGAACTGGCGGATCGCCTGCTCGGTGAGGAAGACCTGGGTCGCCTCACTGGTCAGCTCCGCCTCCACGCCGGGCGGGATGACCCGCAGGCCGTGCCCCGCCGCCGGCTGCTGCTCCAGGCTGGCCACGTTGAGCCCGCCGTGCAGCAACTCGGACAGCCCGGGCGCCTCCGGATCGAGGTCGAAGATCTGTCGCCCGCTGGACGTCGGATCGGCGCAGATGAGGACGGTGTCGAGGTTCATCCGGGCCAGCGATACGGCGAGGTTGGCGGCGACGATGCTGCCGGCCGGTCCGTCCGAGGCGCCGGCGACCAGGATGATCTGCTCCCGATCGGACACCAGCGAGACCAGCACGTTGCGCAGCTCGCTGAACGCGTTGCCCTGCCGGCTGTGCGTGTTCTGCACGACGCTGAAGTCCGTGCGCTGCCCGCTGGGGATCTCGACCAGCACCGGCACGTCGAGCTCGCGCTCGAGGTCGACCGATCGGCGGACCCGCTTGTCGCCGCGCTCGATGGCGAACGCCAGCACGAGGCCGAGGAGCAGCCCGACGAGCAAGCCGCTGGCCCAGAAGAGGATGGCGAGCGGGCCGGACGAGTTCGGCGGCACCTGGGCGTCGGTGATGATCGTGCCCGCGTTGACCGGGGTGGTCTGCAGCGGGACCAGCCGCTGGTTGAGCGTCTGGATGTTGTCGTTGATGTTCTGCAGCCTCGCGTTGGCGTACGCACGGTCCGGCGAGTCGACCGGCAGGGCGGCGATCTGACCGGTCACCTGGCGTTGCTGCGCGGTGAGGCTGGTGATCTGTGCCTGCAGCGCCTTGATCTGGCCGGCGATCGCCGTCTTCGCGGTGTCACTCCGGACCCCGAGGTACGCCTGGGCGAACGCGTGCGCGCCTTGCGCCGCGGCCTGGGGGTTGTCGCTGGTGAAGTGGATGTCGAGCACGGACGTGTTCGCCGGCACGGTCACCGTGACCGACTTGCCGAGCTCCTCGGGCGGGAGCGAGGTGCGCAACAGTTTCTGCGCCGCGGTCTGCACGATCGAGGACTGCACCAGCTGTGCCTCGGTGTCGAGGTTGAGCGTGCCGTTGGTGCGGCCGTTGGCCACCGCGCCGGTAGCGAGTCCGTCGATCTCGAGCACCTGGACGCTGGCGGTCGAGGTGTATTCGACCGTCCGGGTCTGCTGGTACGCGTACGCGGCGGACAGGCCGACCAGCAGGCCAAGGAAGATGGCCCACCAGCGGCGCTTGACAAGCCCGACGTAGTCACCCAGCCGGAGCTGCCCTGACGCCGGGTGCGTCTGCGTCGACACCATGATCCCCCTCTTGCTCGGGCGTGCGTCGCACGGCGCGCGGCTTCGCGGGCCGAGCGGCCCCAACGTTAGCCCAGGTGGGAGGTACCCAAACGGGGAATGCCGAAGCGGCGACGTGCGTCAAAACGGAAATCGTACTCCGCGATCCCTACCGCTCGCGGTCGGGCACAGAGCGTACGAACCGTCACCAAGGGTCACGACGGGGTGCGAGTTGCTCAATCTTGCCGCTCTGGCGTCACGCCGGACGACTAGGCTCCTCGAATGAAGGGGACCGGCGGCGTGGGGCCGCGGGTCGATCGTGCTCCTGGGGGGCCTCGTGCCGTTGCGTCGCTGGATCTGTGCCCTGCTCGCGGTTGTCACCGGCGTCGGCCTCGCCGGCTTGTCCGGCTCACCCGCCCTCGCGGTCAACGCGCAGCAGAGCACCGTGGTGTCGGCCGTCCCGTCGTCGACGACACCCAACGTGGTCGACGGCGCGGTGCTGACGATCACCCAGGTCGGCGGCACCATCGTGATGGGTGGCTCCTTCACGCAGGTCAAATCGCCGGACCAGACGACCACGTACAACCTCCCGTTCGTGGTGGCGTTCGACGCGGCCACCGGCGCGGTCAACACCGCGTTCGCCCCGGTCCTCGACGGCGCGGTCAACGCGGTGCTGCCCGGACCGACCGCCGGCACCGTGTATGTCGGCGGCGCCTTCGGCACGATGGGCGGGGTCCGGTCGAAGGGGCTGGTCCTGCTCAACGTGAGCAACGGCACCAAGGCCGCCGGCTTCACAGCCCCGGCGATGAACGGCCTGGTCAACACCCTCAAGCGGAGCGGCAACCGGCTGTTCGTCGGCGGCACCTTCACCACGCTCGGCACGGCGGCCCGCGGCGGCATCGGCTCGCTCAACGCCACCACCGGCGCGGTCGACTCGTTCGTCACCAGCACGGTCGCGGTCAACCACAACTGGACCCCGACCAACGGCGCGGCCAAGGGCGGCGTCGGCGTCCAGAAGCTCGACGTCACGCCCGACGGCACCCGGATGGTCGCGATCGGAAACTTCAAGCAGGTCGACGGGCTGCCCCGGGACCAGATCGCGATGTGGGACCTCACCGGGCCGACCGCCGTGCTCCGCACCGACTGGCAGACCCACCGGTACGAGCCGGCCTGCTTCTCCTTCGCGTTCGACTCGTACATGCGCGACCTCGACATCTCGCCGGACGGCTCCTACTTCGTCGTCGTCGCCACCGGCGGCGCCAACGACGGAACCCTCTGCGACAGCGCGGCCCGGTTCGAGACCGCCGGCAGTGGCACCGACGTCCAGCCGACCTGGGTCGACTTCGCCGGCGGGGACACCTTCCTGTCGGTCGCGGTGACCGGCACGGCCGTGTACGTGGGCGGCCACATGCGGTGGCTCAACAACCCCAACGGCCACGACTCGGCCGGGGCGGGCGCCGTGCCGCGTCCCGGCCTCGGCGCGCTCGACCCGGCCAATGGCGTGCCGCTGTCCTGGAACCCGGGCCGCAACCCGCGCGGCGTCGGCGCGTCGGCCCTGTTCGCCAGTCCCACCGGGCTGTGGGTGGGCAGCGACACCAACTTCATCGGCAACTTCCGGTTCGCCCGGTGGAAGATCGCGTTCTTCCCGCTGGCCGGCGGGTCCGCGCCGGCGTCGACGGCCGTGCAGTCGCTGCCCGGCGGCGTCTACGTCGGTGCGTCCACCCAGGCGGCCGCCACCAACGTGCTCTACCGCGCGAACGCGGGCGGCAGCGCGCTGCAGGCCACCGACGCCGGACCGGACTGGACCGACGGCTCGGCGAACGTCAGCGGCGGCAACACCGCCACCTGGAGCCCGGTCCCGACGGTGAACGCGACAGTGCCGTCGACGACGCCGCACGCGATCTTCGACAGCGAGCGCTGGGGCGAGCAGCACTGGACGTTCCCGATCCCGACCGGCGCCACCGTCAAGGTCAGGCTCTACTTCGCCAACCGCTACCCGGGCACCTCCGCGGTGGGCCAGCGGGTGTTCAACGTCGCGATCAACGGCACGACCGTGCTCCCGTCGTACGACATCGTCGCCGACGTCGGCGACCAGGTCGGCACGATGAAGGAGTTCCAGAACCTCACCGCGACAGCGGACGGCGCCGTGCACGTCGACTTCACCCCGATCGTGGAGAACCCGCTCATCGACGGCATCGAGATCGTCCGTACCGATGTGCCGGCGCCGCCGGCGGGGTCGGCCGGCGCCCTGAGCGAGCACAACTTCGACGGCAGCGCCGCCGGGCCGGCCAACTCGGTGACCTCCCCGCTCGACTGGAGCACCGTGCGCGGCGCGACGCTGGTCGGCGGCACGCTGTTCTACGGCAAGACCGACGGGCTGTTCTACCGGCGGACCTTCAACGGGACCTCGTTCGGCCCGGAGACGCTGATCGATCCGTACAACGACCCGAACTGGTCCGACGTCGACACCGGCTCGGGCCAGACCTACCGCGGCGTCCGGCCGTCGTTCTACGCCGAGATCCCCAACCTCACATCGCTGTTCACCGACGGCACGGGCACGCTCTACTACACGCTGTTCGGCGACTCGAACCTCTACTCCCGGGCGTTCACCGCGGACAGCGGGATCGTGCACGACACCAGGGTGACCACCGGCACCACGCTGCCGGCCATCACCGGGGCCTTCTTCAGCGGCGGCAACCTCTACTACGCGACCAGGGCGGACGGCAACCTCAGCAAGGTCGCGTTCTCCCGCGGCTCGATCAGCGGTGCTCCCGCGGTGGTCAGCGGTCCCGGCGTGGACGGGATCGACTGGCGGTCCAAGGCGCTGTTCCTCGGCCCGCAGATCGCCGGCAACACGCCGCCGACCGCGGTGGCCAGCGTGACCTGCACCGCGCTGGACTGCTCGGCCAGCGCGTCCGGATCGACCGACCCGGACGGCAGCATCGCGTCCTACGCGTGGGCATGGGGTGACGGCGCCACCTCGACCGGTTCGTCCGCGACGCACAGCTACGCCACCGCCGGGACCTACCCGGTGACCCTCACCGTGACCGACAACCAGGGCGCGACCGCGACGGCCACCAAGTCCGTCGTCGTGACCGCGCCGCCGCCGCCGACGGCGTCGATCGCGTTCCGCGCGGCGGCCGGGTCCAACGCGAACACGACCGCGGCCACGGTCACGGTGCCGGCCTCGGTGCGGGCGGGAGACGGCCTGGTCCTCGTCGCGACGGTGAACTCCGACGCGACGACGATCGGTGGCCCGGCCGGATGGACCGCCGTGCCCTCCGCCGCGACGACCGGGATCGTCACGCAGGTCTGGCAGAAGGTGGCGACGGCCGCCGACGCCGGCTCGGTGGTCACGGTGAGCTCGAGTGCGATCGCGAAGGTCGACCTTCGGCTCGCGGCGTACTCGGGTACCAGCAGCACGGGCCCGGTCGCCTCGCTGGCCAAGGCCGTCGACACGACCACCACGGCGACCCACGTGACGCCGACCGCGACCGTGACCGGCACCGGCAGGTGGGTGCTGTCCTACTGGGCGGACAAGTCCACCGCGACCACGACGTGGACGGTGCCGGCCGGGCAGACCGTGCGCACCAGCGGCACCGGTACGGGCAGCGCCCACGTCACCGCGCAGCTGACCGACTCCGGCGGCCCGGCCACGGCCGGCACGGTAGGCGGCCTCAGCGCCACCACCGACACCGCCGGCAACAAGGCGGCGATGCTCACGATCGTGCTGGCCCCGGCCAGCTGACCGACCCGCTCGCGACGGCCTCCGGCCGGGGGCCGTCGCGAGGTCAGAGCCAACGTCGCAGGGCCTCCCGCAGCCGGGCCAGCCCCTCGTCCAGCGACACGACCGAGGTGTCGATGACCAGGTCGGCGTCCTCCGGCGGCTCGTACGGGTCGCTGATGCCGGTGAAGTGCGGGATGAGGCCTGCCCTTGCCCGCGCGTACAGGCCCTTGCGGTCGCGCTGCTCGCAGACCTCGAGCGGCGTGGACACGTGCACCAGGACGAAGTCGCCGACCGCCTCGACCTCGGCCCGTACGGCGGCCCTGGTCGCCGCGTACGGGGCGATAGGTGCGCAGACGGCCAGCCCGCCGTGCCGGGCCACTTCCGCCGCGACCCAGCCGATGCGCCGCACGTTCAGATCGCGGTCGGCCCGGGAGAAGGTGAGCCCGGCCGACAGCTCGCGGCGGACCACATCGCCGTCGAGCACGGACAGGCGCCGCCGGCCGTCCTCGAGCAGCGCGTCGACCAGCGCCCGGGCCAGGGTGGACTTACCCGAGCCGGACAGGCCGGTGAAGAAGACGACCAGCCCGCGGGCCGACGGCGGCGGGCGCCACCGGCGCAGCTCGGTACGCACCTCGGCGGGCGCGAGCCCCTCGGGCAGTGGCTGCTCGGCCTGCAGCAGTCGCAGTGCCTCGGCCCACGGCGCCGGGTCCGGGCTGAGCACCGCTCCGGCGCCGTACCCGGCGGCGAGCTCGGCAGCAGCCGCCGCGTCCCGTTCCGGGTCGGCGAGCCGACGCAGCGGGGCGGTCAGCACCGTCGCGTCGCCGAGCGCCCGGCCGGCCGCGAGCACCGTGCGGACCAGCGCCTCGGGTGGCAGGCCGCCGCGCTGCCGGCCCGCCGTACGGACGATAAGCAACACCGGACCCGTTCGGGCGGCGGCGACCCGCTCCAGGTCGGCGGACAGCAGCGGCCGGTCGCACACCACCGCCAGGGCGGGCGCGGCGCCGAGCGACGCCCGGACGTCGGCGGGCGGCCGCTGCAACGACCGGAAGGGCCCGTACGCGGGCGGCCGCAGCGCGCGCAGTTCCCCCACCCAGTTCCCGTCGGGCCCGGTCCCGGCCGGCCCGGACGCGGTCAGGACGAGCGCGGCCAGCGGGGCGCCCTCCGGGTCGGCGAGCACCAGCCGGCCGGCCGCCGCCACGTCGGCGGCCAGCTCGGGAACCCGCTGCAGCGCCGCCCGCCCGCCGGGCAGCGGGCGCAGGTCGCCGCCGAGGTCGAGCGGCACGCCGGCGAGCATCAGCTCCAGGTCGGCGAGCAACTCCGGCCCAGCGGCCAGCACCGGCCACGCGTCCGGTCCGGCCGCCAGCGTCTCCATCCGGGGCTCCCTTCGCACGCCGGCACAGGGTCTCACGGGCAGGGGGCGGGAGCTGGGCTCGGCAGGTCGACCGACCCCACAGCGACCGGGGGCGGCGCGGCAACCCGCACGGCCTAGGCTGGGCAGCGGTGAGGCACCGGACGGGACGACGGATGGCACCGTGCCGGGCGGTGCTGTCGTCGGCACCGTGGAACACACCGTCTACGACATGGTGGGGGATGGTCAGTGCGGGAGAGACATCGTCTCCATGCTGGCAGCGGCGGCAACCGGGTGAAGTGGCAGGTCGCCGCGGCGATCGGACTGGTCGTCGCGGTGGCGGCGGTCGTGGTGGCCGCGGTGACCGTTGTCCGGCACGACGACACCAGCACCGGCCTGGCCGCGACGCCGACCGCCCCCCCGAACCTGACGGCGCCGCCCGGCGGCGCGGGCGGCGGCGGTGGCCCCAAGCCACCGAAGACGGGGGCCTGGGTGGGTGCGGTGGTGCAGCCGCCGGACTTCACCAAGAAGAGTGAGGAGCAGGCGGTCCTCGACTGGGAGTCGCAGATGGGCCGCAAGATGGACGTCGTCCATACGTATCATACATGGGATAATCCGTTTCCGGACGAAGTGGACCGATGGGCGGTCGCGAACGGCCGCACGCTGCTGCTGTCCTGGGGCGGCACCGACACGCGGGTCATCCAGAGCGGCAAGTACGACGACCTGATCCGGCAGCGGGCGGCGGCGGTCAAGGCGTTCGGGCAGCCGATCCTGCTGGAGTGGCGCTGGGAGATGGACCGGCCCAACCTCCAGAGCCAGATCTGGACCCCAGAGGACTACATCGCCGCCTGGACGCATATCCGGGCCATCTTCGCCCGTGCGAAGGTCACCAACGTGTCCTGGGTGTGGTGCCCGACCGGGGACGGCTTCGCCAGCGGCCGGGCCCAGAAGTACTACCCGGGCGACGCGCAGGTGGACTGGACCTGCGCGGACGTCTATCCCGGCGAGAACGACAGCAGCTTCCAGACCCAAGCCGCGGCGTACCTGGACTGGGCGAAGCAGCATCCGAAGCCGGCGATCATCGGTGAGTACGGCGCGTACGGCGGCTTCCCCGGTGGCCAGGCGACCTGGGTGCAGCAGGCGGCCGCGGTCGCCAAGCAGAACCCGCTGATCAAGGGCTTGGTCTACTTCAACTGGGACGACCAGAACGGGCGCCCGAGGACGCAGTTGTCGTTGCGGGGCGACAGCGACGCGGTGGGCGCGTACCGGGCTTTCGTCGCCGACCCGTACTTCAATCAGCGGTCGCTGCCTGTCAGTCGGTGAGGCCGTGCAGGACTCGACCGGCCCGAACCTGGGCAAGTTAGGCAGGATAGATTCCTGCCTGGTTGCGTACGAGTGCCTGTGGGATGAGCGGTAGCTGAACCCGCGGGACCAGTGAGGGGGAGAACGATGGCCGCCGCCACGGTGAGGGCGACGATGGAGCAGGTGCGGGCCCGGACCGGGCCGGTCCTCCTGGTGGGATCCAGCGGCGGCCACCTGGCCCAGCTCCTCGCCCTGCGCTCCTGGTGGGGCGACCGCGAGCGGGCCTGGGTGACGTTTCCGACCCCGGACGCGAGGTCTCAGCTGGACGGCGAGCGCGTGGCCTGGGCGCATCACCCCACGACCCGCAACATCCCCAACCTGATCCGCAACACCGGGCTCGCCTTCCGCCTGCTGCTGCGGCACAAGCCATCGGTGGTGCTGTCCACCGGAGCGGGGGTCGCCGTGCCGTTCTTCGTGCTCGGCTGGCTGCGCGGCATCCCCACCGTGTATCTCGAGGTGTACGACCGCATCGACTCGCCCACCCTCACCGGCCGGCTGTGCCGCCCCTTCGCTCGGCTTTTCCTGGTGCAGTGGGAGGAGCAGCGCTCCTTCTACCCCGGTGCCGTCGTCGTGGGACCGCTGCTGTGACGCCCAGGGTGCTCGTCCTGGTCGGGACGGACTTCCACCGGTTCGACCGGCTGGTGGGCTGGGTGGACCGCTGGGCCGCCGACCGCGGGGCGGACGTGCTCGTGCAGCACGGCAGCTCGCGCTCGCCGGAGGTGGCCACCGGCCAGCCGTACCTGGACTGGGACAAGGTGCAGTCCGAGATCGCGCAGGCCGACGCGGTGGTCAGCCACGGAGGGCCGGCGACGATAGCCGAGGCGCGCAAGGCCGGGCACGTGCCGATCGTGGTGCCACGCGACCCGGCCCGGGGCGAGCACGTCGACGACCACCAGCTGCTGTTCTCCCGCCGGCTCGGGGCGAGCGGCCTGGTCACCATCGCGGACGACGAGGCCTCGCTGCGGGCGGCGCTGGACGCGGCGGCCGCGGCCGGTCGCGGTCCGGCGGTGGAGCTGTCGGCCGAGGTGGCGGCGACGACGC
>Ga0068856_100000894_pt1 | contig 31908 bp, 23 predicted proteins | sample KBSCornC62_FD_66595 | JGI IMG/M metagenome (GOLD analysis project Ga0068856, IMG submission 66595) | Corn rhizosphere microbial communities from Kellogg Biological Station, Michigan, USA - KBS Corn C6-2 | ecosystem: Host-associated > Plants > Roots > Rhizosphere > Soil ... | reverse complement strand
GCGGAAACCGCCGGGAGCCTCCAGGCCTGAATCCTTCATCGTGGACAAGATGACCAAGTTTCCCTGAAATTGCGGCCCTAAATTGATCTTCTTGAAAATCGGACTCGGTCGCAGACGGCAAAGGGGACGGTCCTCCCTAGCGCAGGAACATATTCCAACGTGGAACCGGCTCTCCCGACGGAAATCCCAATCATGGTTTCCGCCTTGCACTGATGACAAGTCCAAATGACCGCGATTTGCGGATCTTCTGAAGTGACTTGAGTAATCCAGGCCTAATCCGATAGGCGTACTTTCTGGCACTGAGGGGCCATTCTCGAAGTGTGTCCGATACGTTAGTACTAGTACCAGTGGCCAGGTGGGGCACTCACTAACGTTTATGCCGACATGGATTGGCTCGATTCTTAAACCGAAAGCAGCCCTCTTATTCTTCTTTTTGTGTCTTGGCGCACCCGCGCTGGCGCAGCAAGCTTCTCTGGCATTGCTGCAGCCCAAGGCAATAGAAGCCTCTCCCTTCGTGAGACCTGCGGAGCCGATAACTCTGCCCGAGGCTCCCAGCCATAGATTTTGGGATCGTAAGAATAGCTTTCTCTTCGCGACCACTGCAGCCCTCAGTACAGCGGACTTCGTCGCAACTCGAAACAACTTGCAGAATGGCGGGCGGGAGTTGAACCCAGTGTCCCGCATTTTCGCGGGCAGCACCGCAGGTCTGGCAGTTAACTTTGCTGGAGAAACCGTGGGCGTCATCGGAGTGAGCTATCTATTCCACAGATCGGGACATCACAAGCTCGAGCGCGCGGTGACTATGCTGAACATCGGTGCATCAGCGACAGCCGTGTCCTTTGACCTTCTGCATCACTGATATCAGAAACCAATCCAGACTCAAATCGGGTACTCATCTGCAATTACGACATAATTCTGCAATGGGGTGAAACAGATTCTCAAGCTGGAAAAGCGCCTACGATCGTTCGTAAGCGCTTCAGGTCTGAAGTAGTCGTTTGACTGATGAGAGGCGGCTTAGGGAGCAGGAATCTGGACATTGCTAACGATGTTCGAATAGCTGCTCTCTGCGTTGCTGGAGTCCACGGCCGTCGCGGCGTAACAGTAGTTCGTTCCACCGACGACGGCAGAATCCGTGTAGGCTGTAACCGCTAGTGTTGCTCCATTGATCTTCGAGTAGGCTCCGCAAGAATTAACGTAGACCGAGCGGTAAATGTTGTATCCCGTAATATTCGGCGACGTACTCGCGTTCCATGACAGAGCGACGGTGTGAACCGGCGCAGGGGTTCCAGTACCTGTGCTCGTGCCGGTTGTAGTAGTCGTTTGCGCGTTGCTGGTGAATGTCAAGGTGGCGCTGTCCGCGCCGGCAACCAGGGGACTATACGTCACGGTAAAGAGTGCACCTGTTCCCGCCGCGACAATCCCTGGCAGTGACAAACCGCTGATCACAAAACGTGAGCTGCTGGAGCTGGCTCCCGTCACCGTTACATTCGCCCCAGTGGCAGTGAGAGTTCCGGAGGCTGTCCCGCTGGTTCCCACAACTACGCTTCCAACCGCTACGGGCGCGGGGGACACACTCAGTTGTCCAGCCGCTGATGCTCCCTTTCCGCTCACCGCAACCGTCAGCGTGGGATTAGATCCATTCGACGTTACGGTCACCGTTCCACTCGCCGTGGTTGCTGTCGGCGGAGCAAAGGTTACTTTGAATGTCGCACTTTGACCCGCCCCGAGAGTCACAGGAGTCGCGATCCCGCTCAGCGTGAAACCCGTACCGGTAATTCCCACCTGCGAGATGGTTAGGCTCGAGCCGCCCGCGTTGGTCAGGGTATCTGTGAGCTGTTGCGTAGTGCCAGTCTGGACCGTTCCAAAATTCAAGCTCGTGGGATTCGCAGAGAGGCTTCCCGGCGCGGCTCCCGTGCCGGATAGGCCGATTGAAATCGTGGCATTCGGCGCATCTGAAGTGATCGTCACGGCACCGCTGGCGCTGCCCGTCGATTGCGGGGCAAAGGTCACCGTGAATGTTGTGCTTTGCGTGGCGTTCAGGACAACAGTCGGAGTGATCCCGCTCAGCTGGAATGCGGCACCATTGACCGTAGCCTGAGAAATGTTCACGGTCGATGGACTGTTGTTAGTGAGGGTGATCGTCTGACTGCTCTGCTTGCCAACGGTCACGCTGCCAAAGCTCTCACTACTCGGAGTTGCATCCAACTGACCACTTGCCACTCCGGTTCCAGTCAGGGAAAAGCTAGCGGAACTGTCAGACGCATTGCTAGCAATCGAAACGGTGGCGTTCACATCTCCCGCCGCAGTCGGAGCAAAAGTAAGGCTGATCGGAGCGCTCTGACCGGCGGCAATCGTTGTGGGCAAAACTGGCGCATTCAATAAGAACGCCTGATTGGAAATGGACACGCTGCTGACTGTGATCGACGCCGTCCCGGTATTCGATGCGGAGATGGACAACGTTTTGGTGGTCCCCGTAGTTACATTGCCAAACGCGAGGGTGGTTCCGCTAAGAGTCAACGTGCCCGTGGCCGTCTGCACGGTCGCAGACTTGCTGGAACTGAATCCCTGGCAGCCCACCATCGTTGCCACGCACAGCAGAACCAGCGCAAGCTTGTTTCCCCGGTTACTCGCGTTGCATCTCACGGCAGCAAGTGATGCAAATCGTTCGTTCATATCGTCACGTTCGTAAGAGCAAGAACACGAAGCATTTCCGCTGCGGCTGAAGTACTCATTCAGTGTGGGCTTAAACCCGACTTTGGAACAGGTTTCGAAGGTACATGGACGGGTTGGCTGGACCAGCTCGGAGATTTCTCTTAAGGACGTGAACAAAAAAGCAGGTAATTAGGGCCTAGTAGGCGGGGCCGGAGCGAAGCAAAACGCATTTTCTCGCATCGGCATGTAGCAAAATTCAACAGAATTGGGCTGAATTTCGACCTAGAACCCGAGGAAACGTCGATCCTCAAGGCTCTTGCGAAGGACGCAGGTCGCGCCAACACATTTCTTCTATTACCGTGTGGGCACGATTGGCAAAATGAGCGCCGAAGGATGCTTGTCGTCGTGATAGATCATGTTCGTAGCAGAATTGAATTCTTGAGCACGATTTCCCTCCAAGCCCGTATTTAGATTTCGATCGAACCGAGGGAAATTACTGCTGCTAAGCTCCAGACGCAGGATGTGTCCCTTCCGAAAGACATTGCTCGTTGCCCAAAGGTCAATTTTGAATTGGTAAATCTGGCCTGGATTGATGAGTTTAGGCTGCTCTTGAGAGTCGCGGTACCGCGTTCGAATGATTCCTTCTGTTAGATTCTGGGCGAAGCCGTTGGGCCAGACATCTACGAGTTTAGCCGTGAAGTCACTATCGACCGCGGAAGAGCTGGCGTAAAGTTCGAGGGTGACTGGTCCTGTGACTTCGAGGTCATTCGCGAGTACAGGCGTCGAGTAGACCAGAACGTCATTGCGGGCTTCGGCTGGCCTTTGGTCGCGAGGCCCTGGCGGCAGATGCTTTTCATCGCAACATAAAGGCCCGCCAATGGTTGGTACCGGATGTGCCGGATCATAGACGTATTGGTCTGGTGTTTCCGCCCGCGAAGCCGCGGTTGAGATGGTTCCGTCTCCATGCAGTGAGTTCGCCTTGCCCCCGGAGTGCAGAAAATACTTTGAATTGACGGCTCGCGCCAGCGGCCACTCGTCCTCTGAGCGCCATTCGTTGGTGCCCATGACAAAGATCTTGATGGGTTTGCCGGTCGAGAACTCATTCTGCGCATTCTTGAACAAGTAGTCGTACCAGGGCAGGATTATGTCATCGACTTGGAGGCTAGCGGCTTCTCCGAAATCCACCTCTCCGATCTTACGGCCAGAGCCTGCATGTCCTCCGATCAGGACGAGCAACCGTTGGCCACGTCGCGCCGCCTCGTTGCCGGCGCGATCTCGCATGCCCATGTAATTACGTAGCGAGCCGCCCAGGAAAATGTCATACCAGGCAGCAATGGTCAGCGATGGCACTTGAATATCGGGGAAGTGTTCCTCGATCGACCACCTTTTCCAGTAGTCGTCATAGTTGGGATGCCCCAACCAGTCGAGAAAATACGGAGCCAACGAGGCAGTAGAATCGGCCTGGGAAACCCCGGGAACGAAGAGCGGGTACTCCGACAATGGGAGCTTCCAAATCCCGTTCAGCGCATTGGTGCTGTGTTGTACCTTGCGATTCAGCGTGTCCTGGGCGAGTCCGGAAGTCCAGGATTCATTGAACCATTGCTCGAAAGCACCGCCCTGATAAGTCCAATTCTCGTGGTAGTTGCTGGCGGTGACCTCCGGGCAGATGCCCGCCAGGTGGGGCGGGTGCGTAATGGCCGCAAGCATTTGCGTAGCCCCGACATATGAGCCACCAAACATCCCGACTTTTCCATTAGAGTAAGGTAACTGGGCAGCCCATTCAACCGTGTCATACCCGTCGTTGGACTCGTTTAGAAATGGATACCATTCGCCCTCGGAGGAATAGCGCCCACGGACATCCTGAATAATGACCACATAACCGTGAAGTGCGCCCCGTAAACCAAAATCATCTCCTTCTTTGTTGTACGGAGTTCGTTGCAGCAGGACGGGAAACTTCCCTTCTGCCTTGGGCCGGTAAATGTCGGCACGAAGAATCACCCCGTCACGCATTTTGGTTTCGACGCCCCGCTGGATGACAACTTCGTACTGGTCGGCAGCGAAGGAGCTGCCGATCAGCAGCAAGAGACAAACGAAACTCCGGCTTGAAGAGATATTCATCCACAACCTCCGCTGGCTTTCGCGAGTACCGCGTCAGAACCACGCTGGATGTTATCAGAGTGAATCGGTTGTAAATCGGGTGGGGAATTCCAGATCATCCTGCCCTCCACTTTCGTGCCCTGCATGGCACGGTCGCGCCATTTACCGGACTTGAGGGCAGAGTTAGCCTGTTCTTGAGCAGCACTTGGGGGAGGGCTGATCAACAAACGTCCCGCGACTCAAACTGAGTCTGGGGCGTTTTGTTTTGTGCGCACATCCATAGCTCTATTGGAGCCAGCATCGCGGCGGGAACCACGAACTTCGAACTCAGCAGAGTCAGAGGACTGGTATCGATGCATACGCGCAAAGGTAGCGCGAACAAGGAAGAGCTTATCTGACCTCGTCGTCCGTCCAATCGTCCGGCGGGAGCGAAACTCCCCAGATGTTCTCCGGCTTGTCGAGACCGATCCCGCATAATCGGGGCCCATCAGGATCGATATAGACTACTTTTGCTAGCGCACGTTTCTCCGTCAGAATGACGTGAATCTCAATCCTCATGCCCACTCGCAAAGGAACGGCGGTTGAGATCAACGCTCCGTGGCGATTCACCACGATGGTCTCCCCATCACAGGTCAGAGGCTCGCTGAGTACTTGAGCCGCGATACGGACCTTCATCCGAACGCGCGTACTTCTTCGATTTTCATGGGCAAGAGGGTCTGGGCACATCGCGTCACCTCGATGACTGTACCAGAGTATGACCTACAGCAATTGATCAATCAGCTACATCGGTGATTCGCGAATCGCCCTGGCCTGCTCTCGGTTTGGACGCTTTGAGCAATGCGATCGAGACTAAAACTCCGGCTAGCGATTGTGTCAGTTGTCGTGAGACAGGAATGGGAGCAAGCACGCTAGCGGATTTTTCGCTGCAAGAATGTGAGACGCCGTTTCGGGTTTGTGTCCAAAGTAGCGGAAAGAGCGGCGCTGGCCGTATCGTGGTGCTCTTCCGTATACCAGGAAGGAGCGTATCGTTCCAATAAATTAAAGAGACGCTGCAGGGCCTGGACTAGCTTTTTTTGATTTTCCCTCAGCCTTGCAAGTTCGGCCTGATTACTTCCCATCGGGGTAGGTAGCACCGTGATGTGCATCTCTTTCTGACCTTTATGCCTGGAGTGATACACGTCCTCTTCTAGCTCGAGCATATGTGAGCGCAAAGCTTCCAATGTGAGTCGACTGGCCTTGCAATTGTCGTACGATGCGAAGAAGTATAGCCCCCACCCTGCTCAATGGCTAATGCATGTCGTCAATGAGAAGGACCTCGCTGCCGAGGCCAATTTGATCTGAAACATCCGCAATGCATACTTCTTCATTAATTGATCCATCGAGCGCGCATGCGAACTGGCTTCCTAATAAGCAGCTGCCCGCGAAAAACTCGCGGGCAGCTGTCAAGTCGGGCGGTTCGCTTATGGTGCCGTGCCAGTCAGCGTTGCCGTGTGCGGACTGTTGGGCGCGTTGTCAGCGATCCGCAAGGTAGCGCTGAAGTTTCCAGAGCGGTTTGGCGCGAACGCGACGTTGATGTTGCACGTCGCACCCACGGCCAGCGTGTTTCCGCAAGTGCGAGACGTGATAATGAACTGGCCAGGATTGGTCCCCGCAAGCCCGATCGCGTTGATGTTCAAGATCGCGCTTCCGGTGTTGGCCAGAACGAACGTCTGCGAAGGACTGGTCGTGCGCCGCGGAACCGTTCCGAAGTTCCAGGACACCGGGCTCAGCGAAACCCCTGCCTGTATGCCAGTTCCGGTCAGAGCGACCACCTGCGGACTCGTGATATCCGAATCCGTGATGGTCAGCGTTCCGGTCAGGACGCCCGTCGTCGTTGGAGCGAAGACGACGTTCACGCGACAGCTCCTGCCCGGCGCCAGGCTTCCTCCGCAGTTGTTACTGTCGGAGAAGTTCGGACTCCAGGAGAAGCCAGTGAAGGTCAGCGTCGTGGTTCCGACGTTCGCGATCGTCACCTGTTGAGTCGCGCTTCTGGTGCCGACAACCTGATTGCCGAACAGCAGCGAGAACGTGCTCAGGCTGATACTGCTCACGGTTTGGGTCGCCGCAGCCGACGTGCTGCCGTTGACGTTGCCGTCGCCGGAGTACGTGGCCGTGAGAGTGCGCGGACCGCCGGTCTGGAACGTGATGGTGCAAGCGCCGACTGTCGGAGCCGCGGAGCAGCTTTCGCCGGTGCTGGCCCGCACGGTCACGCTACCCGTCACTCCCGATCCCGCGAACTGCGGAGTGACCGTGTACCTGATGGTCACGATCTGCCCGATGATCGACGGATTCGGCAGGTTGGAAACGATCGCCGTCGCGCTGCTGGCCTTCGTCACAGTGACGCTTCCAGCAACGAATGTAATCGCATAGTTCGGCGCGACTGCACCCGAGCACGTGCTCGGATAAGACGCCACTGAACTCGCGCTCGTCGCAGTCGTGGTGCAGGTTGGCTGCGTGGTTAACGCAGTCGCCGCGCTCTGGCCGAGAACGAAGGCGCTGTATGCCGGGGTGATCGCCGGAATGGGTCCGCCGTAGGTCATCGTGCCGCTGCTGGCGGTGATGGTCAACGGTGCCCCGTTCACAACGAAGGTGCCGCTCGCGGTGCTGCCCTGGAAGCCGTTCTGCGCCGCATAATTTGCGACGAGAGTGTGGCTTCCTGCCGCTGGCGCCGTCAGGTTGAATGTTGCGGAACCTGCGCTGAGCATCTGCGTGAGCGGTACCCCGCCATCTACGGCGAGGGTGAGGTTCCCGGTCGGCGCCACCGTCCCGCTCGTCGCCGCAACGCTGACGGTGATAGCGCCGTTCGCGCCGTAGGTGATCGCAGGAGACGTGATCGTCATGCCGGTGCCGACGACGCCAGTTCCGGTCATCGAAACGATGACGTTCGGACGCGCCGGATCGTCGGACGTGATCGTGAGAGTCGTGCTCTGCGGTCCGCCTACGGATGGCGAGAACGTCACCGTGAACGAGCAGGTCTGGCCAGCGGTCACCACGCTGCAAAGCGTGGGAACGAAGTCAGGCGCGCTCGATATCATGTTGCTGATGTTCAACGTCGCTGTACCAGTATTGGAGATAATGATCGACGCGGAAGTCGAACTGCTGCCTACGGCAACCGTGCCGAAGGCAAGCGAGGTCGGCGCTACGCCGATGATGGGAACGGGAGAGATGGTCGCGGTGTTCGACCAGCCAGAGAGCAGCGCAGACGTTGTGTTGTAAAGCTGCTCGTGCGGCGTATTGAATCCGTCATCGATGGCCTGGACGCGATAGTAATACGTCGTCCCAGACACAAGCGGTGTGGGGTCGTTCAACGTGATCGGACTGCCGTAGTCCACGCCCTCTCCTATGACATTGCGGGTTGGACTGGCGGCAACTTGAATGGGCGAGGGATTCGGGAACGCAGGATCGATGTCGCGCTGAACGGTGAAGCTAGTTTCGCTCGCCGAGTTGTCGGTGAACGAGATATCAACACCGCCATTCGTGTTTGCTGCAACGACGAGCGGGCCAGGCGTGTTTGGGGGAACCTGCCACATGATCGGCCGCATCATGTCGTTCTCCTCGTGGCCGAGAATGTGACAGTGCCACACGTACTCCCAACCGAAGTTGGTCGGGCCATCTAGGGTGGCTGCGCCGCCATTGCTGAACGGGTTCAGGTTCGTAAAGTTCATGTTTGAGCCGGTTATGTCGTTCAGGCGCACACTGTTGGGAATTGGCCACGGAAGCTGTGGCGTGATCGGCTGAAGGGCGACGACAATGTCTTCCAGCGGATTCATCCGGACCGTGTCTTTCCATCCCATCTCGTTCGCATCGGGCGGACGTAAGGATCCGTCCCATCCAACGCGATTGATGACCTGGACGTTGAACAAGTGGAAGTGAATGAAGTGGCTATCCACTCCGTTGTGCGTAATCTTCCAGAGTTGGGTATCTCCCTGGCGGACTATCTCCGTCGCCGGATCGACATATCCCAGCGGAATAGTCGTCTGGTTCTGGAAATTAACGTTCGGCAGCTCGGTGCCGAGCGTGGCATTCATCCGACCGTAGTCGGGCGTGAAGAGTTCCTGGATCGTCTTGTGGTTCAGTGGAGCGCACTGCGAAGGCGCCGTCGCGCTACACTGAGGCAAGTTTTCAGCCGACAACAACGACTCGAACGTCAGGGGCGCGATCGGTTTGAAGGTAAGCGTGTTGGCGGAAATCGGCGCGTATACCGGTGGGAAATTTCCGGCATATGCGGAGTTGTAGTTGGGCTCGGGCACAATGGTTGTCGGCTGGGTTGATGCGAAGATGCCGGGGGTGGTGGCGGTCGATGCGAAGGCCGCGTTCAATGCCGGCAAGCTGAAGGGCACCTGGTTCGGCGCGGTTCCGTCCACGATTACTTGCATGACCGTGCGCGTGTTGGGGCCGTACCCCGGAGGCGTGTTGGGCGCGCCGCCGATAGGCGTCTGATCGCCGTCTCCTGTGAAGTAGTCCAGACGGGAGTCATTCGCGGGCGCGGGCGTGGGCGCGTCGTTGTAGAGAATGAGAGTCTGACCCGCGAACTTCGAGAAGTCCACGATTACATCGGCGCGCTCCGCAGGCCCGAGCCACAGGCCGTGAACCGCGACGCTGCCGATCGTGATGCTCCTCACGTTCTGCTCATAATTGATTGGTGTAGGCGGAATCACGACCGGAGTGGGAAGCAGGCCTCCTTCGCTGCCGATCTGAATCCAGGCCGGACCTGCAGTTCGGGGATCAGGCGCACCCCCATTCCTGCCGTCTGCCGCCCACATGGTCTGTGGTACGGGGATCCCAGGTTGCGGTCCGTAATTTGGCCAGCAACCGCTTGGAAGTCCAGTTCCGTTGAGCGGGTTCCCTGTCCCGTCCAGCTTGCCAATAGCGAGACCAAGGACAAGGCCAGGCACGGCCACAGGGTTGATCGTGGTGCAAAGGGGTAGCGGCGCTCCAGCTCCCGGCGGGACAGCAGGAAGCATCGCAACTTCCGTTTTGTTATTCGGATCCGCCAGGAACCATGACAGGTTCCACGAGCGGTCATTTCCAGCGCTCAGCACTTGGAACCGGTAAGCAGCCGGAGCCACGTGGAGAACCGGATATGCTTTGCCATTGACTACAGGCGTGTCCATGAACGATTCCGGCGTGCCGGACGGGTTCGGGATAATGGGACAGCCAACCTGATTGTTGTTGGCGGGCGAGGGTGCCAGCACTTGACCAGGGAATGCAGCCGATGTGCATGGGATGGTCACCGCGTCTGGCGGATTCGCCATTGTCAGGGTCGTCTGAGGCGGGAAGAACCACGGTCCGTAGTCCCAGCGTCCGAATGGATTGCCCCCACCCAGCGCGTCTGCCGGATCCTGGTTTGGCACGTAGACGTGAGAGAACCAGAGGTCGCCGTTGCTCCCAGTTGTAGAGAGTGGTGTCGCTCCGAAGTTCCCGTCCCAGGTTGGGTCTTGCGCGTCGAGTTGCACCTTGCTTGGGACGAACGTTTTGTCCTGGATAACCAGAGGGATCAAATGCGTGAGATCACCCGCAGTGATGCTGCCCGGAGCTGTCGCGTTTGCCAGCGCAGTTTCCTCGGCGGGATCGTAGAGAAGATAACCGGCGGCCTCTCCAGCATAGACGTTAAGGCGAGTGATGCCATAAGCATGATCGTGGTAGAACATCAACCGTCCGCCCTGCTGGTTGGTCCAATAGAAAGTCATGTCACCCGCTGGTGGCGTCGTCGTTGCGCCCGGAGGCAACGTGCTTGGATTGCCAGGAGTGAAGCAGTTGCTCGTAACGCTCGCCGTGCATAAGGGAACGATGTTTCCTCCCGAGAAGTACATGTCGGGAACGGGCTGAGTGCTTGCCCCGACTGCGGCATTGGCTTCGCCCTCTGGCGTCGTCCATTGGTGCGGCGTGCCGTCACTGATCCACGGAGTTGCGCCACCGTGTAAATGAAGGGTCGCGCGGTTCTGCGGATCGTTAGGGCCGGAACCCATGTAGGTCGTATCGACCGGAATAAACAGATTGCCCCCAGCGCCAGCGGGAAGCAGATTTCTGAACAGCACGCGCACCGGCCGATCTTTCTGCGCGAGAATCACCGGGCCTAGATACGATTGGGCGCTGCAAGCCGTGCTTGTGGTGCTTGCCAGTTGGCAATAACCACGCAGCGTTGTCGCTGGCAAATCGGCGTGCATCTGCGCTGTGTACTGCACCAGCCCGATGATGTAGAAGTCGGACCCTGGAAAGGTCGCTGTGTCCGGAGTTGCGATTGCGGATTTCAGGTCGGGCAGCAGGTCCTTAAACTTCTGCATGCCTCCTGTAAAGGGTGGCCCGATGATCGCGGTGGCCATCGCGCCGCCTCCGCAGGCTGGCTGGGCTGCGCCGCCGCAGGTCGGAGCCAACAGGGAACCGCCCGCTCCCACGTCGACGATGCTGACCACGGGCATGGTGTAATTGGTTCCGCTTCCGCTGAGTCCTGTGATTGCCCCGCTCGAGTCCACCGTTGCGCTCGCAGTCGCGCCAGTCCCGGTGGGATCGGTAATCACGACGACGGGATTGACGTAGCCATCGCCACCATTGATGAGCGTGAATCCAGTGATTGTGCCGGCGGGAAGTGGACTGTTCGCCCAGTTTCCAACACCGAATAAGTCTGTGCAATTCGTGGAATTCGAAGCGGTGTCAATCGGCACACCATTCGCATCGAAGCCGTTGCAAGTTGGCACATTGGTCGCCTGAGCTGCCATCATTCCGCAGAGCAGCAGGAGCAGGAACGAAAGACGAAGTAGGGCTTTCATGGCTACTTTACCCCCTTGCCGTGTTTCCTGAGGTGGGCAGCGCGTCTGTCGCTGTGGCGGACCGCGGCTTTCCAGCGTTCGCTGTTCTTCATCTTGCCCATCCCTATTTGCCGCATCGAAACTTTCTGGCCAGGCTGGCCCATGGGTTGGTGTGTGCTTTTTTTCGTTTGAGCAACCGCCCCCACAGTAATGACTGCTGTGAGAAAGAAAGTAAGTAAGAGAACTCTGCTTAAGATCAGCGACGCGCGTTTGTACATAGAACTCTCCTCAATTGCGAAGAATTGCAGTCATAATTCCTGGGACAGTAACGACCACCTGGGCACCAACAGCAGGGGGAGACAAATCAACGAACACGGCTACGAACAATGCAAAATACGAAATGCGAGGGCAGGCGCGCGTTGCTGTGGCGCAACAAGTGCGCCTGATCACCGGCAACGGTGATAGGAATCACCGCGAATGCCGCGATTATCACTACAATCACTGTTGCTGATTCAGGTACACAGCCGTGAAGCTTGAAGGGATCCTGCTAACTTCCAAGCCGTGACATAAAGGCAGGAGTTGTTCAGTGGCGAAGTCCAGCTCGTAAAGCCCTTCCCCCCGGTCGGGTATCGGCCCCTGCTCAGGAAATTGAAAAACTCTTAGATTCAGTTACCGCAGCGTTGCTGCAACAGCCTTGGTGCGCAAGCGCTCCCCTGCCGTTTGCCATCAACGCGAACCAAGCAACGACTCGACATGGGGAGCGCACATGCAGAAGAATGCGGCAAGGATGTTTCCAAGGGGGCCGGCAGACGCATTGGCTTCATCTGCTAGCAGGGGATTACGATCTCGGCCCAATTTACGGCCCAAAACGGCTTCCCGCACGCGGCATTGGCTGGGAGCCTGCAAGGATAGTTGGGCACACGGAGCTGGCCAGCCAGAGAAGAAGATTCTCCCTCGAATGCATTAGCACTTCTCGGCTATTCGCGGACCTGCCGCCTTCGGCGGAGTCGGAATTGTCCGCCTGCGCAACGGAACGCTCATTCGTCAGCCGCGAGACCATCTTTCGCGAAGACGACCCAATTCGCTTTGTAGACGTAATCGCAACCGGCTCGGTCAAGGTCACCCGGCTCAGCCGCGAGGGCAGCGAAGTGATTCTGCGAGTGGAGCGCGCGGGCAGCCCGGTCGATGGACTGGGAGCTCATTACGAACCGATACACACGACATCCGCGTACGCCATGCGCGATTGTTGCATTCTCAGTTGGGATGCCGTTGAGTTTGCGAGCCTTGCTGCGCGACATCCAATCCTGCAAAGAAATGCGGCACTGGTGATGACCCGCCGCCTGCAATTACTGCAAGATTCGTTTTGTGATTTGAGTACGGCGCGTGTGCCGCAGCGCCTGGCTCGAGTGTTGCTCCGGCTGGCTGCAGAAGGCCCATCCAATCCGGCGGATGCTTGGGGACTGTCGCGCGAAGAGCTAGCGCAAATGACCGGAACTTCTCTGTTCACGATCAGCCGCTTGCTGCGCGAGTGGGCGGAACGGCAGATCGTATACGTGGATCGCAGCGGCGTTGCGATTGAAAATTTTGCGATGCTGGTCTGCATCTCCGAAGATCATGAAGAGAGTCCTCCGGCCAACAACGATTTTGGTCGGGTACCGACTGCCATCAGATGACCAAGGGATTTAAGCTCGCTGAGCGCCTTTGAATCTACCCGCAAACCAATCTTTCTATTCCCGCCGGATTCTGACAGCTCGGCAAAAGGCCCAAAGCTGAGGCTGCGCTCTTCTAGCGCCAAACCATAGGGAATATCAAACGCTGATTGAGGCTATGGACTCGCTGCGGACAGCTCGCAATACGTTGTCACTCACGTTCCCCATTTAGCTGCGCGATGAGGAGGAGATACATAACACTGATGTAACAACCGGCTGTTGATTCCAGTCACAGAACCCGACAATAAACTGTCAAGATCTTGGATCTCCTAATCAATGTGACATCACACTTCTGCTAGTCCACTCTCTGGATACATACCGTTATTAAATTGCGTACAGACCCAAAGTATGTTCTTCAAAATTTCATACCAGCTGAAACACTTCGTACCCCTAAACAGCTGAGTTAGTTGTCTGCGCAAACAGTTATGGTTGTGGAATTCGGCGTGCCACGAAATATGCGCTTGGGATGACCCTGTCTTACACATAACAATTGGATTTGTCAGGAGAGAATCTTTATGACGCGCATTTTCAGACGCTTGTACAGTGTGATCTTCGCTGTGCTGGCTGTTTTGTTGCTGTTTACGATAGCCGTTCCAACATCGACAGCACAGACACAGTTCGGTCAGCTAGGCGGTTCCGTCAGCGATCCTGCGGGCGCCGTCGTCCCGCAAGCCAAGGTCACCGTGACCAATGCCTCTACCGGGCAATCACAGACCGTTCAGACCAACAATGAAGGATTATTCACCGTCGGTAATGTGGCGATCGGGCAATACACAATTGCTGTCGAGAAGGAAGGCTTCAAGCGCACTACAAAACAAGTGAGGGTAGAAATCGCTCAGAGCGTGTTTGCGCCGGTTGCCTTACAACTCGGCACCACGAGCGAGACGGTCGAAGTCTCAGCGGCCACAACTGTCGTCAATACGGTCAATGGGGAAGTCTCGCGCGAAGTGACCGGGGCCGAGATCAGTAACATGCCGCTCCTTACCCGAAATCCGTACGCATTACTGTTGCTGGCTCCGGGTGCCGTAGATACTCAGAATGGCAACGGGGACGCAAATGGAGCAGGGGTAGCCGTTGCAGGCAGCCGTACAAGATCCGTTAATTACTTGCTGGACGGTACAGAAAACAATGAAACCTTCGCCACGGGCCCGGGCACTCTTGTTCCGGTAGATGCCATTGAGGAATTCAAGATCCAGGCCAACAGCATGACGGCCGAGTTCGGTCGCAACAGTACGCAGGCTAACGTGGTGACGAAATCCGGGACTAACAGATTCCACGGAGCCGCTTCCGAGTTCTACCGCGGCGCTGCATTGTCCACGCAACCGATCGAGGAAAAAGTGAACTCCCTGCCGAAGTCGAACTATGTGCGAAATGTCTTCGGGGCGGCGTTGGGTGGACCGATTATCAAGAACAAGACATTCTTTTTTGGTGCGTTCGAGGGCACTCGAGTGCGCAGTACCGGCCAGAATTTCTATTACGTGCCCACCCAGAATTTTTTCAATGCTTCGTCTCCCAACATGCAGTCCTATTTGACTGCGGGCGGCGGGCTGCCCACTCCCCAGCTCTCCGATGTCATCACGGCGGGGGATATTAATACTTTTGAAGCGACGGCGGGTTTGGCTACCGCCCCACTAGCAGATGCCAACACGGGGATTCCGCTACCAGCCGGCACACCCTTGTTTCAGCGGACATTCGACAGCATTCCCATTGATGCCGGCGGCGGTGTCCAGCAGAACACCTGGTCCGTGACAGGCAGGGTGGATCATAGAATATCGGGTGTTACCAACCTTTCAGGGCGGTATGCCTGGTATCGGCTGGAGTATCCGGTGGGCGCGAGTTCGGACTCGCCCTTCTCCGATTTCAATACTCCATACGCGTTGCGGAGCCAAAACGGAGCGCTTGTTCTTACCCACAGCTTCTCACCGACTCTGTTTAATGAAACCCGTGTCGCTTACAGCCGCACCGAGCCCAATTCGCCGTTAGGCAAAGGCAGCGTAAACGAAATGTGCCTTCAATATGGAAACTTGACTTCGTTGGGTACCGGTGACGCGATGGTGTTTCCGGGTTACCTACCGACGTCGTGCGGTGCCTTCGCTATTCCCAGCGGCGGACCGCAGAACAACTACAGCGGCTACACTGGGTTTACCTACTCACACGGGCGCAATGTCTTCAAGTGGGGTGCGTATGCCAGGCACCTGCGCGACAATCACACGTTCGGTGCTTCCTCGAACGCCTTTGCTTCGAGTTCCGCAATGCAGAGCCTGTTGAACGGGCAGATCGACAGCATCATGTCTCTCGCCATCGATCCCAAGGGACATGTTCCCGGCGACACCTATGACCCCGCTGTGGATGGACCGCTGACTGCGCCCAGCTTCACTCGTCACTACCGCTATAACGAGGTGGCCTTCTATTTTGAAGACCAGATCAAGATCGCATCGGGCTTCACGCTGACAGCGGGACTGCGCTGGGAATATGACGGCGTATTGCACAGCCCCAACGCTGAAAAGTACCTTGATGCGAACCTATACCTGGATGCTGTCGGGACAACCGCGGCGCTGACGCCGGGAGGCAAGAGCCTTTTCGATCAGATCCGCGATGCCCGGTTCCAGCGCACAGGCAACTTCTTCAATCAGGACTGGAATAACTTCGCTCCACGCGCCGGCTTCGCGTGGGATGTGACTGGTAATCAACGCACGGTGTTCCGTGCCGGTTACGGTATGTACTATGACGCGAACTTCGGCAACGCGCTGTTCAATGCGATTCAAAACCCGCCGAACTATGCGGTACTTACACTTCTGCCTCCACCCGCTGGTAGTTCAAACATAGGTCCTGTACTCCCCAACCAGTACGATTCGCTTGGGCAGATGCTGGGAGGAGCAGCTTTCACGGTTAGAAGCTCAGCACGCATGCTAAACCGCGATATGGTTACAGCGTACTCCCAGGAATACAACGCCACTCTTGAGCACGACATCATGGGTAAGGGAATTTTTGCATCGCTTGCCTATGTGGGATCCAAGGGCGACAAGCTGTACTCCCTCAACAATCTGAACCAGCTCGGTTCCTGCATCATGGCTGGTAACTGCAACGGCAATCCGTTCGCGCGCATTAATCAGACGGGCTTAACGGGCATGAACCGCCGCGCCAACGAAGGCTGGTCGCGCTACAACTCGTTGCAAGCGGAAATCAAGACGCGAGAGATCGGGCACACCGGTTTATTGCTCGATGCGGCGTACACGTGGGCGCATACCATCGATAATGCGACCTCGTTCTTTAACGACAGCGCTGCTGCCAGCTTCAATGGTGGCATCGGCTTTTCCAATCCCTATAATCCCTCCGGGGACAAAAACGATTCCGACAACGACGTGCGGCATCGGATTTCCTTCAACTATCTCTGGTCGATCCCCTGGGGCAGAAATGCCTCTGGTTTGGTCGGGGAAATTTTTGGAGGATGGCAACTGGCGGGAATCTACTCAGCCCAGACAGGCACCCCTTTCCCGGTCTTTGAAGATCTAGGAAGCTTCAACGACCAGTGCAGTCTCAGTCAGACCAACTCTTGTTTCCCGGTTGTGACCGGGCCTTTGCCCGCTCAACAGCATGAGAGTACGTTTGCCGGTCCGAACCGCCCAGTGTTGTACGATTTAGGCACTTCACTGGAGTCGTTGGACCAGTTCTGTGGGGGAAATCCGGCTTTGGGCATCGCGGGTGATCCGGTGTGCGCCCAGACAGATTACTTCTTCCCCTCTGGCACGCCATTCCTGCGCCGGAATTCTCACTTCCGCGCACCGGGGTATTGGAACTTTGACGCCTCGTTGCTGAAGAATTTCAAGCTCCCGAGAGAGGGCATGGCTCTTCAGTTCCGCGCCGAGTTCTTTAACTTGTTTAACCACTCCAACCTGTTCCTTTATCCGCTGACCACGGACATTCTTTCCGGCCAGATATTGGCCCGGCGAGGTGTACCGCCAGCGCATGAATTGTTCACCGGCATTCCGGACGAACGCCGCAACATCCAACTCGGACTGCGCTTGACGTTCTAACTGGATCACAACGAAAGAGGCCCGGGATTGAATTCCGGGCCTTTTTTTTGTTCGCCCTCCCCTACTGCGTCCGGGATTTTCCCATCCAACGCTCAATCTCATAACTGCAGGGCCAGACGAAATCCATGCGCCATTCGATTCGCGCTTCAACATTAAGATTGATGCTGGCGCTACAATCCCTGCTGATTCTGGAATCGTCGGACGAGGCCTGAACATGTCCGTGCAGTGCCATGGGGCCGTTCTCGCGGAGGGTTGGCAACTGTGAAAAGAAGTATCCCTGAAATAACCAAGTGGTCTGGTAGCAAACTGAGGCAGCGTATGTTAACGAAACTTCTCGGCCTATTGTTCGTGTTCGCACTTCTAACCTTGCCATCAAGTGTCCACACTCAGGGACCTGATAGACCCATCTACCTGGATCCCAACCAGCCGATCGAAATGCGAGTACAGGATCTGCTGAGCCGAATGACGTTGAAGGAGAAAGTCGGCCAGCTCAATCTGCCGTGCGTGTACGTCGATCAACTGGGCAAGACCATTCCAGAGAAAATGGAAGCCTGCAAACGATTCGCGGCTGGAACGTACACCGATGAAATCGGGCCGGGCAGCGGCTTCTTCACTCTCGCCGACACAATCCTGCACGAGGGCGTCCAGCAGCAGGTCGAATATTTCAACGCACTTCAGAAAATTGCGCTTACCCAAACCCGCCTCAAAATTCCACTTCTGGAGGATGAAGAGGGAACTCACGGCGCCATGTTCTCGGGTGCGACGGTTTTTCCCGAGGGACTGGCCCTGGGCAGTAGTTTTGATATGCCTCTCATCAACTCGGTTTACGCGGCTTCGGCGCGCGAAGCACGGGCGGTCGGCATCCATGTTCTTTCGACCTTGGTACTGGAACTCGACCGTGATCCCCGAATGGGTCGTAACGAAGAGGCTTACACCGAGGATCCATACCTTTACTCGCGAATCGCAGAAGCTATCGTGCGCGGCGCTCAAGGCCCGAATATAGACGCGCCCGACAGAGTCGTCGCCCTCATGACAGATTTCCCCACCCAGAGTGAGCCCTACGGGGGGCTGGAGCGTGGCGCTGTGGGCTTGTCAGAGCGCGCCTTGCGTCGCGACGTACTCCCTCCGTGGATATCGGCCATCACCAAGAATGGCGCGCTCGGAGTGATGGCGGGTTATCCCGATATTGAAGACATTCCTGCACACGGCTCCGAGAAGTGGATGAACGATGTCCTGCGGCAGGAGCTGGGATTCAAGGGAATCGTTGTCAGCGAGGGCGAGGGATTTGGAACTCTCATCTATGAGGGGATCGTCGCCACGCAGAAGGAAGCGGGGGCTCTTGCGCTGCGCGCGGGGGTCGATCTGAATATCACGTACGAACCCGCTTACATGGGACCGTTGATTGAAAGCGTGCAGGAGGGCAGAATCCCCATAGCCCTGGTCGATCGCGCGGTGCAGCGTGTACTGGATCTTAAATTCCGCTTGGGATTGTTCGAGCATCCGTATGCCGATCTAGACCGCGCGAAGCAGGTCATGCATTCCGCCGAGCATCAACAATTGGCCCTGGCTGCCGCGCGGGAGGGAGTCGTACTGTTGAGGAACGAAGGCAATCTTTTGCCGCTGAAGAAGAATGTAAAATCAATCGCAGTCATCGGTCCGAATGCCAATAACCGCGAGAACCTGTTCGGAGATTACTCGCCTACGGTTGTACCTCAGCATGTAGCGACAATCTTGGATGGGATCAAAGCCAAGATTTCGCCATCAGCGCACGTCCTTTACGTAAAGGGATGCAACGTCAACGATCAGGACAAAACTGAATTCCAGCGTGCGATTCAAGTGGCTAAAGGAGCCGATATCGCAATTGTCGTGCTCGGCGAGCAGGCGAGGCGAGAGGGTGCAGACAACCAGCCGGCGCCTACCGACGGGGAGGGCTATGACGTTGCCAGCCTTGATCTCACAGGAGTGCAGGACGATCTGGTAAAGGCGATCCAAGCCACCGGCACGCCGACGGTTCTGGTGCTGATAAACGGCCGGCCTCTGTCGATCCAATGGGAAGCCGAGCACGTCCCGGCGATCGTCGAGGCATGGGAACCGGGCGAGCAGGGGTCTGCCGCCATCGCCGATGTCCTTTTTGGTGACTACAATCCCACCGGCCGCTTGCCAATCACCATTCCGCGCGGCGTCGGACAGTTACCGGCTTATTACGACTATCCACCGTCCAAGGAATACTGGGTCAAAGGTGGATGGACCCATACTCGGGGATACGTCGACATGCCCGCGAGCCCGCTATATCCGTTCGGTTATGGGCTCAGTTACACGCAGTTCCAGTACAGCAATCTGCGTGTCTCACCGGGGGAGATTTACAAAGCAGGCAGTTCGCAAGTGAGCGTGGATATCGAGAACACTGGACATCGAGCAGGAGTGGAGGCCGTTCAGTTGTACGTTCACCAACGCTTCACTCCAGTGGCAACTCCCATCAGGCAATTGCGCGGCTTTGATCGAATCGCACTCGATCCTGGCGAGAAAAAGACAGTGAAGTTCACGCTCGGACCAGAAGACCTGCAACTGCTGAACCAGGAGATGCGCTGGGTCGTGGTGCCCGGAACATTTGACCTCATGGTGGGCAGGTCGTCAGAAGACATTGTGGCAAAAGCAACATTGAAGGTGAAAGAACCCTGAATCAGTCAGCTCTTCCGCCCCGCGAGGCCCGGACGTCACTCTCCTATTTTGAGACGAACAACGTTAGAGCTTGCGGATTCGCCATTATCGTTTGTTGCGCGCACACGATAAGAGACCTGTTGCCCCTTGTTCAACGGGGAATCGTTATATTCCGTCACCGAAGCCGCGATTTCCCCAACGCGTTTCCACGAACCGCGCCCCGTACCTGGATCCTCGCGTCGCTCCACAACGCAGTGCTGCGGATTGCCCTCGTGCACTTGCCACGAGAGTTGCACCGACTTGCCCTTCAGCACAGCGTTAAGAGAACTGGGGGCCTCCGGCAAGACTGGCCAGTCGAAGTAATCGGCATCAGTGATCGCCATGATGCTGTCGGTCACCGGTATTGATTCCAAGGTATCGTTCGTACCCTGCTTCCACTGCAGCGCGCGGATATCTCCCGAGACAACGTCGATCAGCACCGGATGTTGAATTCCCGTTTCTTTCAAAGAGAATGTTGAATAGAACGGGGGGAAGCTGTTGCCCGGTAAGCTGTGCGCAGCCAGCCAAAAAGCCACAATGGCCTTCCCTTTCGCGGACCTGAAACCAAAGCTCATGAAAGGGAATCCGCTCTTACGACGCAGCGCAGGAACTTCGCTTCCCGATATTTCAATCGACGGATCGAACTTCGTATCCGCAAACAATGCGTTCGTATTCTGCAACGCGTGAAATACCGGGCGTGGCGTGAAGTCGTAGTCGTGATTTGTGAGACCGTGAATAAAACCGAAATCGTCGTACTCGTTGCCGTCCGTGCCAGCCGCCAATAGCCACACAAAAGTTTTCACGCCGGCTGCATGGTTGTAAATGAGCCCACGTGTCACATACTTGGACTGCACGGATTCATCCGAACCGATCCACGAAGGAATGGAGTTGAATTCGTCATCAAAAAAGGGGATGCCCGGCTTGATTCCCGGATAGCCCTTTACCAGTTCCCGCAGAGCCTTAGGAGATTCGTTCAGATAAGCACCGTAATCCATCATCTCCGGATTCATGTTCTGCCCGTATCCCGGGTAGGTGTGATAGGCGTACACATCAATGCCTGACGCGCATTTACACGTGTCCAAAGCTGTCTTGGTAAATTCGCGGGACGGGTCCGCCTGGCCACCGTAGATTACTTTGGCGGCCCGATCTGTTTTGTGCACGGTTTCGAGAAAAGGCGCGAGCAAGTTTCCGTATTGTTCGGCGTTGCCCCACGGATTCCAGTAGCCGATGTCTTGCTCGTTCCACAACGCCCAATAATGGATGCGGTCCTTGAAGTGGTCCACTATCCAGGCGACATATTTGTCGAAGGCAGTAATTTGTTCCGGAGTAACTGGAGGCCAGAATACGGAATACATGCTGCGGTCATCGTTGTGGAATGATCCCGTTTCCGGCACGCTGATATCTGGCAACTTGCCGCTACGCGCGGTGTACATCTGGTTGCCGTACATCAACTGGACCTGCACGTCCATTCCGTTGTCTACCAAAGAATCCACAGCGTCTTCCAGGAGCGGCGACGCGGCATAGACCCCGCGCTTCTGCTCAACCCAATCCCAACTTGTGTAGTCCGAGCTGTTCTCGTATTGCCCAATGCGGATCCACTTAAATCCTGCATCGAACATGCGCGTCCACCACCAGCGGTTCCAGGGCAGGTATGGATCGCGAGGCAGATCGGAATTGATCCCGAAGCCATCGTGAATTTGCGAAGAGCGTTTTGGAGGCACGTGATCCGGAAGCGGACGCGAAGCCTGCGCCGCGGCTGCTGTAGGGATCAGAAGCAGGATAAGAATGAAGCTAAGAAAAAGGGCTTCATAGATTGAACAGCGCCTTATGGACGCACACATACTCTCCTCCTCGAATTCCATGCTCGCGCACATCAGCGTTGCACAACTCGTATGCGTTATTTCAGCGCAGCAGCAGGTCCCTCTAATTGAAGAACGACGAGCATCGCCAGGCATTTAGCCAAGTGCCTTCGCATTCTTTTGAATCTTGCGAAATGCCGCAGCAGTTTCGTGCATGTCTTCTTCATCCCCCAATAATGCGGGTTGCGGAATCCAGACTGTTTCCCAGGCTGCCCTTTCTGTGACAGGAAATTTCTGCTTAAGAAAAGCGTGTTTCCCCGTCGCCTGCTTTCCGCTGAGTCGCTTCCGGTACTTGCCGTTCCGAAACATGTCTAAGGCGTGAAGCGGCGGATAACTTGCCTGGTTGGGAATGCCTTCCGCATTTATGGCCTCAATGAAGCGCTCCGTGGATATGCCGGCGAATTGTTTCTTGTTGAAGTGAAAAATGTAGGCGTACTGCCCGTTGCGCGTGCAGCGCTCATCCAATTTCTGGGGTGTAATGCCTGGAATCTCCGACAGCAAACGATCCAGCAAGCGTGAGTTTTGATGCCGTATTTTGGTTTGCTCATCCAGGCGGCTCAATTGCACATTCAGAACAGCTCCCTGCCATTCGCTGAGCCGGTAATTCGATCCATAAATAAAATGACTATAGAACCATTTGCCAGGCATGCGGCCGCAGTCGTGGATCGAGCGCGCTTGCACTTCGAACTTATCGTTGTTGGATATGATCATGCCGCCTTCGCCGGCTGTGATCAGCTTGCTGGATTGGAAACTGAACGTACCCGCGATTCCAAACGTGCCGATGCGCTGTCCGCGCCACTCGCTGGCATGAGCGTGCGAAGAATCTTCAATCAGCGCAATCTTGTGCCGGCTGCAGATCTTCTTCAAGCGATCGAGATCGGCAGGATGTCCGCCCATGTGCACCGCGATAATAGCTTTTGTGCGCGGAGTGATTGCGGCTTCCGTCAACTCTGGATCAATGCAGTAGGTTTCAGGATCGACGTCAACCAGCACAGGTAAGGCATTGGCGAACAGCACGGCGCTGGCCGTTGCTACGAAAGTGAAGTTTGGAACGATGACTTCATCCCCCGCCGTGATACCAAGAGCCGCCATGGTGACTTCCAGCGCGGCCGTTCCATTCGTCACTGCGACGCCATGACGCGCTCCATGAAACTGCGCGAAAGCCTGTTCGAATTCGAGGGTCTTCGTACCCGGCGTGCGCCACCAGACGCGGCTTTCCAGCACTTCTTTCAACACCTGCACTTCTTTATTGTCGTAATACGGCCAGAGGGGAAAGGCCTTGTTCTTCGCCTTCTTGCCGCCGAGTAGTGCCAGTTCTGACATGGATGGGTCTCCTTCTGTTAATACTGGTTGAATCCTGTCGCGTAGCGAAATGCCTCCATGTAGTGGCCGTCCTTGCGGGGTTGCTCTTTGCGCATATCGTTCTTTGCTGCTTCCAGATCTTTAGCATCCCAGTCGGGCCGATATTTATTCACTGCCGGTTCAAATTGGCTGACCTGCTTCGCTGCGGCCTCAAACTTTAGATCGGCAACGCTCTCAATGTTCACGAAATAGTTCGCCTCCTGCGGCGTTCGGCTGTATCCGAGCTCTCATTAGCGCAGGCCTACGGGTCCCAGCCGACTGTTCCGTCAAAGGATTCGACGACATTCCCGCCGCCGCGTTCTACAACCCAGCCCTTACCAGCGTTCGCGAGCACATGGCGACTCTGGCGTCAATGGGTTCAGAAATTCTGCCGGAGGCGATTCATGCGCACCGCAAGAACGCTGCATGGAGTCCCGTTCACCACAAAGTGAAACCGGAGCTGATTGTGAGAGAGTCCACCGCCCCGGTCTCGATGTCCGCGCCCGCAGCATGAGCCGCCCGTTGTTAGCGGGGGAGGCTCCAGTACCATTTACTAACTTGGCGACAATCCTGAAGAGAAAACTGGCGGAAGCGAGTGGGGGTCGAACCCACCGGTGACAGGGTTGCCTGCCACCCGCCGGTTTTGAAGATCACACAGTGTGTTCTGATCCGTTTAGGAAATTTTCTATTCTCCTTGATTCGTCAACCACTTCCCAGATTTGCGTTTTGACCCGTTCTGATTGGATTCGTCGCGTTTTGAGCATAGAACTATCACGTTTTTATCACGGCGCTATTTGCACCTTGCACGCTCTGGATGGGGTAGCGGAAAGTTCCCGGCCTGAAATAACTTCACTGCAGATTTCTGACCGTGGCTAGCCGCTACGGTGTTTGACAGCCTTGGATAGTTCATCTTCATCATCTGCGAGGAGCAGAATTGCGATATTGAGGGCTTCGATTTCCCTTTGTAAGTGCCTTAGCTCCTGCTGCTTTCGACGTAGAGCTGCGTAGACAGTCTGTGGGTTGCACGAGGCGCGCACAGCTTGCCATAGTTCTGGCGAGCACGGCAACGGCGACAGCGCCAGCCGCGGCTTCCGCGTGAGAGTGGGTCGGCATGCCAAGTATGCCTGAAGACGAACGGCTGAAGCGAATCACATGCTGCTGCTCCAAGATGGAGCACTGTCGGAACAGACAGCGAGAATCAAAGGACACAGAATTAACAGGATTCATTCCCCTCTATCGGGATTGGGAATCAGACTGGCTACAAGAACTTCACAGACTTCTTCATGAACCGCAGAAATCATCTTTTTCCTTGCCAGAGAACATCTTATAGAAACTATAGGTTGCTCTTCTGCATACAATGAAGGGCTCAAGACCGAGTGGGAAACTCCTCGACCCGTCCCATGGCATCACGTCAATACTGATCAACAATTTTCGTGTAGGTGTGCACCTGTTCGATCACCAACCGCGATCAACGGCCCTTAGCTCGGGGCTAGACGCAGCATTCTTGACAACCAGCGGAGCGATTACTAACAACGTCAACAAAAAACCCAGTTGTTTCTTCAGCATTGTCCGCCCTGATCCGGGATTACCGGAAAAATTGATGTGTCACATGGAGACTAGGACCGAGAAGATAACAAAGAGCTTCCAACTCCCACCCGATCTCCTCGCCCTAGCGCTAGTGAACCTAGTCATTGAAGTGCTACTCGCATCGTGCGTCACTGTTCATCTCACCAGCTAACCCATTCAGTACAATACCTCCCTTTCACCTTTTCCGGCGATTAGGTTTTGAAATACGGCGACGATCTTGTCCCGCCGTGCCATCACGGCTTTCAATTGCTCCTTGTTTAGATACATTCTCAGTTTTTCCGTCAACTGGTTCCCATCCAGTGACTTGAGCTTCTCCAATAATTGCCGGTCGCAGCGCACCAGGTCTTCAGGGCTCTTAAGTTCCTTATTGAGACGAAAGGCCCGCGTGAAATCGATCCTCCAAATCTTCCAATCCTCGCCGATTACCAGGTTGGTCAAATTTATGTCAGCATCGGCGACCAATTGATCGAAGACCCGAATCTTGTACATCTGACTGTTCCAAGCATCCGCATCCGGTGCGGTTAGTTTGTGTCGGTGGCGCTCAACCTCATCCATCTTCACAGGCAACCACCAACTGAGCGAGCCTACTTGGCCTTGCCATTTCCGTTCGACATACACCGGAATCATGTCTTCGATTCCTAACAGCTCAGCCAGTTCATACGCTGCGATATTGTTCTTGTAGGAGTCTACGAAATTCAGCTCTGTGCCAGTGGCGAACTGCATCTTCGCCTTGTGTTCATCGATAGCTTGGAAAGAGGCATCGTGCGTCAATGTGCCATCTGAAAGGGTAAGCCGTTTTGTGTTCGTTACGCCTTTCTTCGCATCGCGACTGTTCACCACTTTGGCCGTGAGCAGGAAGTGTTTCATCTGCTCCTTGGTAAGGCTTGTCTCGTCCGCAGCGACAACGAGGCTGCATGTCAGATACACTACCGAGGCAAAGACGAGACAACGCCCACGCAGATAAACTGGCTTCATGGTGATCCTCCACCGAGCTGCTGGATTTGCCTTCCTTTGATGTTGGCAATCTAACGTATCGCGTACACTCCCATCAGGTGGCGGCCCATAGAACAGCAACTCCTTTTCTATTGGCGCCTGTGACCCGCGGATTATGCGTCCGAAGCCGAAGAACGTCCATAGAGGCACTCTGAAACGATATGAATTGATCTGAAGTATCGTCGAATACGCACGCACTACCTCCTGATGTTCGAATTTCAGGTGCGGCCAAAGTTGCCACATAGGCATACCAAGTTCCCCCTCCGAACTGTGGCTGCGCAGCGGGTCCTCATCCTTGCCGCCAATGTACGTCCAGTAAGTGAGTGCTGAACCGTCGGGACTCAGCTTGGCGGCGGAGCGATGGCTAGTTGCAGGCAGGAACTGCAAAGCTTGACTATCAGATGCCAAGTGACAGTAACCTCATCGTTCGAAACCGATTCCCTTCGATCGAAAGTCTTGACGGCGACCTTTCGAGGCAGACGATTCTGTCCGCTCCAGGGCCGCCTCCGTCACGGCGAGGCGCGAGGTAGAAGCGGCGTGCGACCTTTCGTAAGATCTGATCCGGGGTACAACGTGACGCTGACTTCCATGCGTAGTACGTCCCCTCACTGATCCCCACCTTGCGGCAAATATCCGCTACCTTCTCCCCCCTTGCCCTTGCTGCAACACCGCCACGATCTGCTCTTCCGTAGGAGCTTTCTTCGGCATCGTCCTTTCTCCTCTCCAGGACTGTCCTGCCTAGGATAACTCTAGTTTCGCTTGATCCAGTTTTTGGCATGTTTTGGGTCAGTGGACGAAGCGCCGGCAGCATTCATGTTGAAAAAGTGAATACGGTCACCCACGGACACAAGAAGGCGGAGGCTGTTTCCATGGATGAAATGCATAAATAACTTTTGGCGTCCAAGTGGGTCTGACTTGGATGCGGAGAGCTAGTCCGGTCCTCACTCCGGCCCTCGTTTGCCACGCTGGCACAGGCTTCCGTTGAGCTCTTCCGTGACGTCCACGTTGTGGTACTCATCGGCATGGTAGCATTCCCATGACTTCAGGTTCGATTGCACCCAAAACACTGTCGCTGCGGGTGGTATCAATCGCAGCGACACAAAGAGCTTGCCGTCGGATAACGCTCTCAGCAAAAAGAGAGCGTCGTCCGACGAACGAAGCAGCCATGCCACCTAGCGTCTCACTTCGCAGGAGAGTGGGAAAGTCGCTTGGAAACCTGAGTTGCATGGAATTCTTTTTTGTCGTTATAGGAGCCGACGCAAATCACATAATCACCATCCTTGACTTGGCTGGCGTCTATAGTGTCAACCTTCTTTTGTCCGTGATACTGACTCACCCACTGGGTGGATGCATCGTAATGTACGGTTGTCTGCGAATGCTCGCCGCGGACGGCGAACGTAGATTGGTTCTTATCGCTAAACTCGACCCGTCCCTCGACACGAGCCTCTTTTGCGGCGCCTTGGGCGAAGCTGAGCATCAACAACAAGAGGACTAGCACGCCTGCACACGACAAAGCTGCCCTTTTCTTCAACATGTGAGATCTCCTTTGCACTAAATCCTTCAATACTGATTGAAAAGAAGCCCAGAAAACAACAAGTCCCAACGGGACCGAAAATTCAAAACGCCATGGCTTTCCGCCGGGCGCTACTGTATCGGTCAATACAGCACGGACGCCTCACCCTTCTGCGTCACCAACTGCTAAAAATAGGTCACAATTTTATCCCGACGCGCCAGCACTCCCGTGACTTCATCTTTAGTCAGGTAACCCTTGGTCCTCTCCGCAAACGCCTGGCCATCCAGAATTTTCAACTTTTCCAGCAACTGGCGGTCACAGCGTACCAGATCCGCGGGACTTTTCAAGTCCTTGGAAGTACGGAAGGCACGAGTGAAAGCAATCCGCCATATCTTCCAATCCTCGCCGATGAGGACATTGGTGAGGTTAGGATCGCTATCGTAGACCAGTTCGTCAAATTGACTTAAGAACGTTATCAAGAAATTCCAGAGCATTGTCGTACACGGTCAGTTGCGTAGACTGCAGGCCTAACTACGCACTGTCTGCACGTCAACGTGAGGATACAAGAGACCAAGTAGTCGAAAGATACGTTCCAATTCCTGACGCATCGACTCGTTCAAGGCTCGGGAGGCTGGGTCTTGACTGTCAGGTGTGGGATTCAGCTTGGTCAGAATTTGGTACGAACGGTAGTGTCCGATAATTTCCGCAGCCAGCGCCGTCTCAAGCATCTGTGTGTCACTTTCGACTTCCGGGTCTTGACTTTGCAGTTTGTTGAGGGCGCAAATAATGCGGCAGCGAAGCGTTGTATCCCGTTCCAAAAGATTCTCATAGAGTACGCGCGCCGACGATGAGGTCCCTACCCGCTCGAGTATGGCAAGTATTTCTCCCTTCGCAGAATCGTGACAGAGGGATCAACTAGATAGTCTTGCAACGAACCCACAATTGCATCCCCGAATTCCCCTGGCGCGTGCGAGGCCTCTGGAGCCAGCTTGGGATTATCCAGGTAATCCAGTAAATCTTGAACCATCCGGCGTTTATGGAGTTTCCCCACAGAGCGAATGGCTTCTACTATAACCGAGTGAGCTGAATCCCGGACCAGGGTTGAAAGCAACGGACCGAAGCAGTCCGGTTCCCCGATCAGCTTCGCGGCCTCAAGGCGGGCGTGTTCACCCTCCGGTTCCGTCTCACGAACCATGCCCGCCGCTTCCAGATTCTGAGCTTGCCCAGCCCGCGCCAGATACCCACCATGGATGAGCGAACCGAGAACTCGGCGAAATTGCCCAGTCCTCAATGAGGGTCAGCGGATCAACATGTGCATGATGAGTCAGGTAAAGCAGCGCCTCTGTGCGAACGTTCAAGTCCGGATCCTTGAGCAGTTGCCTCACTTCCATGAGCACGGTCGTCTCTGCTGATGCATCCAGTAGAGAGAGTGCTTTCTGCCTGACTCCTTTGTCCGGATGCTTCAGCAGGCCGCGAACTGCAGGGTGCGGTGTTCGCCTGCGTTCTACCTCAAGCAACCTCAAAGCGTAGAGGATTTCTTTGGGATCAGAGGCCAAAATTTTGGTCACCAGCAAATCGGAAGTAGAGCGATCCAACGCCAGCGTGGAAGCTTGCTCGACATCGCTACGGTGGCGACTGATATTCTCCTCGAGAGTCACGACATATTGTCGTCGTGCGACCCAAACGGCTACCAACCAAGCGCTAATCAGCAGCAAGGCCACACAGCTGATTTGGCGCACAGGTAGATGCAGAAAGGTGGCGAAGATCAATACAGTCAGCCCGGCCAGGCCGTCGCCCATGCGCCAGATCACCGTGTCGATAAACCACTGCTTGGCGATGGCTTTCTGAGAATGCGCTCGATCCAGCGTTTCATCAGCAACAAACTCGGCCTTTCTGTCTCACTATCTCTTAGCGAGACTTGGGGGAGTACCGAGAGGGGGCGAGAGGTCCCTGAGAATCCATTCAGGGCGCCCGATTCCCGCGACATCTTTCGATCCTCCTGACACCAATGATGAAGAGCTGGCCGCTTCGAGCAGTATTACGTCTTGGTCCAAATATTTCGCCGTGAACTTGGCATTGTTCAAGATTTCGAGAGCAGAAGCTCTGCCTCCCGGGTAATAGCTGCTCAGCATGCCGGTGTCGATCAGGAAAAGCTTGCCACCAAGACGAGATCGGATGCGCCCCCCTCTTTGAACCGTATGCCCTGTAATAAGGTGACTCGCCTTAATGGACGCCAGTATCTTATCCACTTGCGAACTGCCCTCTTCGTCGCTCCACTGGTCGTAACCGCGGAACCATAATGGGCCATCGACGCGCACGCTCAGCCAATCTTGGAACTTTAGGAAGTGCAAAATACTGGCTTGCAGGTCACCATTTGATGAAACCCTGGACTTCTTCTCCGCACTGATCTCTGCTTGCGCAACGGCGGCGATTTCTTGGAGATTGAAGAATGGCAGAATTAGCCGTTTCTCGAGCATCCGCTGCGTGTCGGAGTCAAAACCACGGATCTCGTCGCGGATTGCAGAATTGATCGCATTAGGTTTCATGGCAGCTACGCTGGGAGATATTCCGCCGTGCAGGAAGATCATGTCGCCGATTTCAGAAACTGCGGCATGTCCTCGAAGCCACTTGCCGTAGCTCCCCTCCGGACTGAAGGCTTCGCGCTGCTCGATGAACCCTGGTGGATGCCGCGCCATCCACTCCCCCTTAGTCAATTCGAGCGGTTGCGGAAGCTCAGCTAACAGCATCGTGTGAGTTTCTCGCCATTTGATGTAATCGTTGTAGGCAGACTCACGACGTTCCTCGGATTTGGCATCGGCAAAGCTTGAATAGTTCTCTGGGGTGACATAGCGTAGGTCCCCCATAATGTTCATCACTTCATGGTTGCCGAGCAGTGGCACCACTCGGCCTCCAATGTTTGACGACTCCTTCTCGAGCGCCATGAGCAGATCCATGACCGCACGCGGCTTGGGGCCGCGGTCCAGGAGGTCGCCCACCTGCACCAGGGTGCTTTTGCCTCCTATCCAGTGGTTCTGCTTATCGATAAGCCCGATGTGCTGAAGAAGGACAACAAAGTCATCAAAGTCGCCATGGACGTCTCCAATAGCAACCACCAACTCTTGTGATCCGGAGGCTGCTGATGCCGCCGTCCATCCGGCCAACAACAGCAATCCCGTCATCAGAATGCAGGAAACACAGGAAACATAGGCGGTTTTACACCGACCGACGGAAGCCGCCGCTGTCGAGCGTCTCATCGTTGAATTGCTCCGCCTGGTGATCGAGAGTCTTTAAGGCGCGTGGATGTTAGACTTCCCGTCCAGTAATGTCAACACATTTGAGGTCTATTGTCGGTGACCCAGACCCCAAAAACTGGACCATCTAGAATGTGAGTTTTCCCCCAAACCAGGAGAGGAGAACCGCAATGAAAGGCACGCGACACAGCGAAGAGCAGATCATCGCGATCCTGAAGCAAGGCGAAGCAGGATTGACGACGACGGAGCTATGCCGACAGCACGGGATCACAGAGCAGACTTACTACCGCTGGAAGGCGAAGTATGGCGGGATGGTGAGTGGTGACGCGAAGAAGATGAAACAACTGGAGGACGAGAATCGGAAGCTGAAGCATGTGGTGGCCGAGCTGACGCTGGATAATCGGGCGCTGAAAGACGTGCTCTCAAAAAACTGGTAACGCCTGCGGGACTTCGGGCAGCCGTGAGTTATGTCGAAGTCGAGTACCAGAGGAGTGAACGGCACGCCTGCAGGCTGATGGGATTGGGACGATCGACGCATCGCTATCGAGCGCGGAAGGCAGCGCGGGACGCAGAGTTGCGAACGCGGTTGAAAGAGTTGGCAGCCAGGCGGATGCGCTTCGGGTATCGGCGATTGACGGCGATGCTGGTGCGGGAAGGCGTGGCGGCCAATCACAAGCGCGTGTACCGACTCTACCGCGAAGAAGGGTTGGCGATGCGGATCCGACAAAGACGACGAATCCGCTGGAGTGGCGTGGCGGTTAAGCCGGCGGCACGTCAACCGAACGAACGCTGGTCGATGGATTTCGTAAGCGATTGTGTAAACACAGGGAAGGTGATTCGGATGTTGACCATCGTGGATGACTGCACGCGAGAGTGTCCGGCGATCGAGGTGGACACTTCGCTGGGCGGGTTGCGAGTGCGGCGGGTGCTCGATCGGATTGCTAGGGAGCGCGGACTGCCGGAAGCGATTGTTGTGGACAACGGGCCGGAGTTTCGCGGTCGGGCGCTGGCGGCGTGGAGCGAAGAACGCGGCGTGCGGCTAGAGTTCATTCAGCCGGGCAAGCCGGTACAAAATGCCTACATCGAAAGCTTCAACGGACGACTGCGCGACGAATGTCTGAATGCGAACTGGTTCACAAGCTTAAGCGACGCACGACGAAAGATCGAAACTTGGCGGCAGGATTACAACGAACAACGTCCGCACAGTTCGTTGAACTACTTACCGCCAGCTGATTTTGCACGCATAGCAACGGAAATGCGGGCATGAGGAAAGCTAGTACAAGGCTGCCAGAGCAGGGGACTCAAACGCCGTCCCCTGCTCCGGACCTCATCCCCGCTGAAACCAAAAATCAACCGAGAACTTACATTAGGATTGGTACAGCAAACGGGG
>Ga0068856_100000892_pt1 | contig 31933 bp, 49 predicted proteins | sample KBSCornC62_FD_66595 | JGI IMG/M metagenome (GOLD analysis project Ga0068856, IMG submission 66595) | Corn rhizosphere microbial communities from Kellogg Biological Station, Michigan, USA - KBS Corn C6-2 | ecosystem: Host-associated > Plants > Roots > Rhizosphere > Soil ... | reverse complement strand
GGGACGCCGCTTGGGCCGCCGCTTGGGCCGCCGCTGGGGACGCCCTGAAGCCCACCGTCGACCAGCTCCAGACCTCAGCGATCGAACTGTTCCGCCAGATGATCCGGCCCGACACCGCCTGAGACCAACAGACCGCCGGTGCGCCAGGGGAAGGGCGCAGACCGGCACCGGCCGCCGCCTCCGCGATCGAGGGCTCGCGTTGAGGCGGCGGCCGACACAACAGACCGATCTGATGCCGTCAGAAGGGCCAACAGATGCCACGCAGGAACCTGCTCGGCCGCCGTAGCGGTACGCCGGCCGAGCCGATCGACGACACCGCGCAGCTGCTCGCCAAGCTCGTGCAGACCCGAAACGAGCGCGCGGCGCTTACGCAGCAGCTCCGCGACACGGCCCGCGAGCGCGACCGGTTCCGTGACGAGCGTGACGCCGCGCGGGTGATGCTCGCCGCGGCGAAGCGACTGTGCGCCGCGAACTGCGAGCACGCGCAGGACGCGGCACGCAAGGCCGTGCAGCTGGTGGAGATGCAGCGGGTACAGAACCGGCTCCAGGCCGCGAACCAGGCGTACACCGAAGCCGACCTGAAGCCGGCACCCGCGGTGAAGGTGCCGCGGCCCCGGAGCCGGCGGTGAAGCAGCCGATCTCGGCCATCACGCCAGCGTGCTGACCAACACCACCACCCGACCGCCGGTCATCGCACACAAGGGAGCACTGCACGTGGAGGTCGAGTCGATCCGCACGGTCCACTGGCTGGACCTGATCATGCGGATGGACGTGCCCCCGCAGCGCAAGTCCGTCGCCTTCGCGCTGGCCCGGTTCGCCAACGCCGACGGCAGCCGCGTGTTCCCCGGACAGAACAAGGTCGCCGACATGGCCGGCCTGCACGAGACCAACGCCCGCAAGCACATCAGGGCTCTGCTGACGGTAGGGATGCTGAAGGTTGTGCAGCGCGGCGGCGGCCGGGGCGGGGCGACCACGACGTACCGGCTGACGCGGCCGGCCGACCTGACGACGCTGCCGCTGTGGCTGGATCCGAACTTCGACCGGGCTGTCGCCGGCGGCTATGACGCGCTGTCCACCAGCCAGCAATACCGGGCGGTACCGCTCGGTGAAAGCCCTGTGCCGGACACCGAATACCGAGCGCCAGCGCTCGGTGAAACCGACGGCCAGCCCTACGAACACCAAGCGGTAGCGCCCGGTGTTTCTGTGGATAACTTCGCCGGCACCCCTGTGGATAACCCCGGAACACCGAGCGCTGGCGCTCTCCATTTCAACCCTGTGGATAACGAAACACCGAGCGTTTTGACAAGAAACACCGAGCGTTCTGTGCAGAAATACCGAGCGCTGGCGCTACCCGACCTCCCCATTACCTCCCCACTACCTCCCCAACATCCCGCTGGGTTACGTAAGGCAACCAACTCACTTGCCGAAACGATCACCCGCGCAGCACAACCGGAATCGATCGACGCCGAGTACGACACCGCCCGCGCCGTCATGGCCGCCGTTGATCCCGAACTGATCACCGAACTCCTCGCCCAAGCAGCAACCCAACTCGTCGCAGCCGGCGACCCCGACCCACCGACCCGCAGCGTGGTGGTCCTCGCCGCCGACCTCGCCACCCGACCTGACTTCACGACAGGACCCTCATGACCACGACCATGCCCACCCGCGAGCAACTGCTCACCGACTGGACCCACCTCGGCACCGACGCCCTCGCCGCCAACACCCGCAAAGCCCTCGACGCCGCCGGCATCACCCCGGCCGCCGCCGCCACGATGGACCCGAAAGACCTCGCCGCCACGCCCGGCCTCGGCGTCGCCCGCCTCGAACGCGTCCACCACCACCTGAACCGCATCGCCGCCTACACCTGGCACGACGACCAGCTCGCCATCGTCGAGAAGCAGAAGACGATCCCCGGCCACTGCGATCAGTGCGGCGGACGCCGAGCCACCGATGCCCGCAACGTCGCCCGCAACATCTGGGGCCAGCTGCGGCACGTCAACCCGCGCACCACCATCCGCCTCGACGACTGCGGCGACTGCGACACCCACCACCGCGAGCTCGTCCAGGCCCGCGCGCTCGAGCTCGCCGGACGCCTGGCGTGACCGCCGCGCCCGCCGCCGGCCGCACGATGACCGCCGGCCACCCGCCGTCGTACAGCACCCTGCGCAACGCCCGCGCCGCCGAGTGGCTGGCCGCCACCCGCGAAGGCCGACGCCGCACCGACCCCGACTGGTGCGACGACTGCAACGGCTACCACCTCGCCGGCGCAACCGACACCGACACAACAGGAGCCTGACCGATGATCCCCATCCGCGCCCGCACCGACGACCCGATCACCACCACCGGCGGCATCCGGCCACCGATGCACCCCGACCACCCGCTCGCCGAGACGCCATGCCCCGTCTGCGACGGCCCGCTGACCGACCGGCCGATCACGTTCGTCCTCGTCGGCTTCGACCCTGAGACCCGCGCCGAAGGCAAGACCTGGGCCACCGGAGCGGCCGTCGTCGTCCACGCCGACTGTGCCGGCGCGACCGACACCGACACGAAGACCGGAGACTGAGATGACCGACACCCCGCTGTCCCGTGTCCGCGCGTTCCAACGTGCTGCGAACCCAAACGGCGACTACCACTGGCCGGCCGAGGAAACCGCGAACATCGGCGGCGTCCCGCTGTACTTCGACGACATCGAATCCCTCACATCCACCGACGAACTGGACGCGGTCGAAGTCGCGATCCGGCGGCTTCGCGAGGCGCAGGCAGAGCGCGACGCCCTGGCCGCGCGCGTTGTCGAGCTCGAGGACGCTATCCGGAGCGCGGAGGAGGCCACAGCAGCCTGGCACAATGCCGCCGACTGCCTTCAGGCGCAGCTCGACGAGGCCAAGGGCGCTGCGAAGCCGGAGCCGTGCGACAAGGACTGCGACTGCGACTGCCAGCCCGGCCAGCCATGCCTGTGCCCTGAGCGCGACTGCTACTGCGGACCGTGCCCCGTGTGCGACCGCAACGAGGACGTCGCGGTCGGGCAGCAGGACAACGCGGCGGACACCGCACCCGCCTGCCTGCTCTGCGACTGCACCGGCTGCCAGCAGTGCAGCACCGCCGAACGCACCGCCGCCTTCGAACGCGCCCTTGGCCACAAGCTCGACGGTAACGGCGCGGTGTGCTTCTGCTACCTCGCACGCCAGCGCGCCGCGCAGGGCGACGCGGCGGACGGGAGCGCGCGATGAGCAATGACCAGCGTCACCACGGCGTCCTGCTCGGCCGGCCCGACGGCGTCATCGTCCTCGCCGACGCCATCCCCTGGCCCACCGAAGTACAACGACAGCTCGACCACGTCCTCGACACGCTCGGCGCACCACGCACCCAACCCCACGCCGAACAGCACAACACCCCGACAGGCCGACCCGATGACTGACGTCAAGACCCTCCTGACCGGACCACTCCGCCGCGCCGGCATACCCGACGCCGAGATCATCGCCACCGAACAACTCGCACTCCTACGCGGACACCACCTCCTCGCCGAGCCTGGCACGCCCACACGCCGCACCAAGCCGGCCGCGCCCATCCAGTACTGCGGCGACGGCCACCCCGGCACCAAACTCGAAAGCGGACGATGCCCAACATGCGGATGGACACCATCACCAGCCAACGATCACTGATCGCGAGACACTGAACACGCCAAGACCGGGAGGAACCGCGCGTGCCAGACACCACCGAACAGACCGCCGCCCAACAACAACTCCGCGACGCAGTCCAACGCACCCTGAAAGCCACCGGACAAGAAACCGGACTCCTCACCGACATCGTCGTCATCGCCGCACAACAAGGCATCCGCGACAACGGCGACGAATACACCTCCATCGCCTACCTCACCGCCGGACCCATGCCCCACTACCGCGTCCTCGGCCTGCTCGACTCCGCCCTCACCCGCATCCGCAACGTGATCAACGGCGCCCACTGACACGCATCGACCAGCCCGCCCCGCCGCCGTAGAATCGATCAAACGTTCGAGTCCAGCGCTCGACCGGTCGAACCAGTCATCGCGCGCGGGAGGTCGGTGTGGCAGACGCGCTTGACCCCGGCAAGATCGCGGAGATTCGTCGGCTCGCGGCGGAGGGTGTCGGCCGGAACGAGGTTGCTCGCCGTGTTGGCTGCGCCATCTCTACCGTGACCCGCTACGCCCCGGCCGGCTCATTTGACCGGGCGGCCACAGCGGCCGCCGTGAAGGCACGCCAGACCGACCTGGCAGCCCGGCGTGCCGCGCTGGCCGCGAACCTCCTGGCGGACGCCGAGCGGCTCCGAGAGCAGATGTGGCAGCCCGGCGTGGTGTACGCGTTCGGCGGCAAGGACAACGACTACAACGAGCACCCCGTCGACGAGCCGCCCGCCGCCGAGAAGCGCACCCTGATGCAGGCCGCCACCGCGGCGATGACCGCGCACCTGAAACTCATCGACCACGACGTCGACAACGGCGTCGACGAGGCCCGCGACGTCGCGAAGGCGATCGCCGAAGGCCTGCGACGCCTGTTCCCCGAGCCGCCGGCGTGACCCTCGCCAGCCTGGACGGGCTGCTGTCCCCGAAGCAGCTGCGCTCCATCGCCGAAGCGACCGCCCGCATCAACCTGTGGGAGGGCGCGGTCCGGTCCGGCAAGACCATCGCGAGCCTGTGGCGGTGGCTGCTCTACGTCGCTAGTGCCCCGACCGGCGGCGAACTCGTCATGGTCGGCCGCACCGCCGACACCGTGTTCCGCAACCTGCTCCAGCCGCTCATGAACGCCGACCTGTTCGGCTCGTTCGCCCGGCAGGTCCAGTACATGCCCGGCGCCCGCACCGCCCGCATCTTCGGCCGCCTGGTCCACATCATCGGCGCCAACGACGTCCAGGCCGAAGCGAAAATCCGCGGCATGACCGTCGCCGGCGCCTACGTCGACGAAGTCACGATCCTGCCGAAAGTCTTCTGGGACCAGCTCGTCGCCCGCATCTCCGTCCCGGGCGCGCAACTGTTCGGCTCGACGAACCCTGACTCGCCGGCGCACTGGCTCAAGACTGACTGGCTGGAGGCCGGCAACCCGTCCGTCCGCTCCTGGCACTTCACCCTCGACGACAACGGCGCCCTGGACCCCGACTACGTCGCCCACCTCAAGCGGTCCTACGTCGGCCTGTGGTACCGCCGGTTTATTCTCGGCCAGTGGGTCATCGCCGAAGGCGCCATCTACGACATGTGGGATGAGCAGCAGCATGTTGTTGACCGGCTGCCGAACATCGTGCACTGGCTCGGCACCGGCATCGACTACGGCACCACCAACCCGCTGCACGCCGTCCTCATCGGCCGCGGTGACGACCGCCGGCTGTACGCCACGGCCGAGTACCGGTACGACTCCCGGGCCCAGCGCAAGCAGCTCACCGACGTCGAGTACTCCCAGCGGTACCGCGACTGGCTGCGTCAGGCGCCTATCCCCAACACAGACCTGCGCGGCGTTACCCCGGGCTACCACGTCCTGGATCCGTCGGCCGCGAGCTTCCGGATCCAGCTGCACCAGGACGGCGTCAACGCGCACCTCGCGGACAACAGCGTGCTTGACGGCATTCGTACCGTCTCCGGCCTCCTCGGTCAGCGCAAACTCCTGATTCACCGCTCGTGCGCCGAGCTGATCAAGGAGCTGCCCGGGTACTCCTGGGACCCGAAGGCGTCGCTCGCCGGCGAGGACAAGCCGCTCAAGGTCAACGACCACGGTTGTGACGGGTTGCGGTACATCATCCAGACCACGCAGTCCGTGTGGCGCACCCACGTCAGCGACCCTCAGGCGTATGATCTCGAACACCAGTTCTAGGCGAACGGAGCCCGCAGTGTCCGACGATCAGCCCGTCAAGCCCAAGGTCACCTACGCCGTCCAAGTCGACGGGCTCGAACACGCCATCTCGGTGACCTGCGACGACGTCCGCGAAGAGGGCGGCTACATCCGCTTCTACGACGGCGAGATCCCGGCCGCGATCCTTCCCGTCGGCCGCCTCGTCGCCGCCGCGGTGACCGCGTGAGCGCCATCGAGGCCGCCCCGCCGGCCGAGCCGTTCGACGCGGCCATTCCGCAGCCGTGGGTGCCGATGTGCACCCCGTGCCTGATGGAGGCCAAGCAGGCGCAGCTACGCGGCGTCGACGCACCCGAGATCCACGGCGCGGTCGTGCTCGCGAACGGCATGGGCCTGTGCGAGATCCGGCATCAGATCCAGGTCGAGCCGCCGAAGCTGCTGGTGGCGCAGCCCGGCCAGGTCCCGGCGTTCGGAGGCTGACGTGTCCTCTCGCGGCTGGCTGGCCTGGTTCGTGCTGTCGTTCGGCACGTTCCTGTTCTTCGAGGTCCGCGCCCTCGCGCAGGGCAAGCCGGAGAAGACCCTGTCGGCTGCGATCTGGCGGTGGGAGAAGTTCCAGCCCGGCCAGGCCGTCTGGCAGTGGAACGCCGCCCACTATCTGCTCGGCGGCGTGCTGCTCGTGGCGTTCTCCTGGCTGCTCGGCCACTTCCTCCTCGGCTGGTGGACATGACCGCCGCTTACGACGGCCGAGGCTGGAAGCTGCCGACGCCCCGCTGGATCGTCCTCGACGACGGCGAGCCCCGGCTCGCGCTCGACGGCGACGACTACACGATGACCATCGAAGGCATCGACCAGTTCGCGCCGGACGTCGCTGCGGATCTCCCCGATCCGCTGCGGGTCCGCACGTACCCGCGATCGAAGGACGCCACATGATCCGCGCGTTTGGGCTCTACGTCGCCGGCTTCGTCTCGGCCGCCGTCGTGTTTGTCACCACCCGCTGGCGGAACAGGTGAGTGGCCAGCGGCCGGCGCGTTGCCGATGCAGCCCCATACCTGCCGGCAAACCTTGGATCGTGACGGTCCGCGCCACCCGCGCCAGTGATGGAGACGTCAAGTTCGTCGCCCAGCGGTGCTGGCCCCGAGATGGCCGACTGCTCACCGGTCCCGAAGCGATCGCCGCCGTCCAAGCCCAACAGCTCGCGACATACCGCCGGCTCATGCCCGGCTACGAGTTCAGCGACTGGAGCGCGCGGCCCGACATGGCGATGACGTCCGCCAGCTAACACCCGCACCGTCCCCGTCCGACACGGACACGCCCCGCCGACACGGCACCCCACACCCCTGACACAGGAGCCGTGCCGTGGCACTCCCCACCACAGACCAGCCGTGGCCACCACTGGAATACAACACCGTCATCCACAAGATGCGCCTGTGGTCCGCCTGGTTCAGCGGCGACCCCGACCAGCTGTCCTACGCCTACTACAGCCTCGGCGAGAACTCCCAGACCGGCCGCTCGTTCTTCCGCACCACCGGCGAGGCCGGCCTGACCCAGAACCGGCCCGGCCAGTACCGTGCGGGCCTGCTCGGCTCGGTTCAGCGCACGTTCTGGGGCACGCAGATCTCCCCCGGCGAGAAACGCACGAAGATCCACGTACCGTTGGCCGGCGACATCGCGAGCATGTCCGCCGACCTGCTGTTCGCCAAACACCCCGCGTTCAGCCTCCCCGACGGCGAAGGCAACCAGGCCACCACCACGTGGCTCGACGAGTGTTTCGACGACGAGATGCACGCCACCCTCCTCGAGGGCGCCGAGATCGGCGCCGCACTCGGCGGCCACTTCCTGCGCGCCAACTACGACACCGCCCTCACCGACAAGGCGTGGCTCGACATCGTCCACCCCGACGCCGCCGTCCCCCAGTTCACCCGCGGCAAACTCACCTCCGTCACGTTCTGGCGCGTCATCGCCGACAACGGCTCCGACGTGATCCGCCACCTCGAACAGCACGACCTGACCAACAACCTCATTCACCACGGCGTGTACGAAGGCACCCAGGGCGACCTCGGCACGTTCGCCCCGCTGTCCGCCTACGAGGTCACCGCACCGCTCGAGCAGCTCACCGTCGGCGGCACCATCGCCCTCCCGGACCTGCCGCCGGACGCCAACACCGTCGCCTACATCCCCAACGTCCGCCCGAACCGCATCTGGCGCGACATCGCCGTAGCCACCTACCTGGGCCGCTCCGACTACGCCGGCATCGAGCCGCTCATGGACTCCCTCGACGAGACGATGTCCATGTGGATGCGCGAGGTGCGCCTTGCGAGGCTGCGTCTCATCGTGCCGCCGTCCTACCTGGACAACCTCGGCCCCGGCAAGGGCGCCGTCCTGGACCTGGACCGCGAGGCCTATATCGCGCTGAACATGCTCGCCGGCAACTCCGACTCCCCGCAGATCACCGCCAATCAGTTCGCGATCCGCTGGCAGGAGCATCTGGAGACCTGCAACAACCTGATCTCCCAGGCCGTCACGCGCGGCGGCTATTCGGAGGCGACGTTCGGTGAGGACGGCACCACCGCCATGACCGCCACCGAGGTCGAGGCCCGGCAGCGCCGAACGCTGCTGACCCGGTCGAAGAAGATGAACTACGTCAGGCCGCGTCTGGCCGATGCCGTGTACGCGCTGATGTGCCTGGACAAGACGTTCTACGGACGGGGCGACCTCACGCCGGCCCGGCCGGAGGTGACGTTCCCGGATGCGGTGCTGCCGTCGGCCTCCGAGCTCGCCCAGACCGCCGTCGCCTTGAAGACCGCGCAGGCTGCCTCGACCGAGACCCTCGTCGCCCTGGTGCACCCGGACTGGACGCCGGACCAGGTCGCCGAAGAGGTCGCCGCGATCCGCGACGAGCTCGGCATGGACCTGTTCGCCCGCGCCCGCGTCACCCTGTCCAGCCCGCCGACCCTGGGCGAGAACATCGGCCAGCAGGCCCAGGACCTGGAGGGCAGCATCACGACCCCGCCGGCCCGGGACGTGCCCGGGCCGGACACGAGCCTGGACGGGCCCGGCTTCTGACCTGCTGACTGGACTCGAACGTTTGTGCCATACTCAGTGTGTTGATCAGGCCGACAGGCCAGATGGAGGAGAGACGGATGAGCGACGGCGACGGCACCGCGACCGACACGGCCACGGCAACCACCACCGACGCCACCACCAACGGCACCCCCGACTACAAGGCCCTGTACGAGGCCACCGTCGCCGACGCCGAGAAGTGGAAGACGTTCTCCCGTAAGCACGAGAAGGACGCGAAGGCCAACGCCGAAGCCGCGCAGGCCGCCGCCACCAATAAGGACATGCTCGCCAAGGTCGCTGCTGCTCTCGGCCTGGACGCCGGGGACAAGGGCCCCGACCCGGCGGCGATTACCGCGCAGCTTCAGGCCGCGCAGGCTGCTGCCGCTTCCCAGGCCCGCGAGGTTGCGGTCCTGCGCGCGGCCGGCCGACTCGGTGCCGACGGCGACGCACTGCTCGATTCCCGCGCGTTCCTGGCTGCGATTGCCGACCTGGACCCAACGGACACGACCGCGATCGGTGAGGCTATCGCCGAGGCGGTCAAGGCCAACCCGCGCTACGCCACCGGCACCGCAACTTCCGTCCCCGCCACGCCGACACGGCAGGCATCGGGCACTTCCGACTTCAACGGCTCACCAGGCGGACAGCGCCAGTGGACCGAGGCCGACGTTGCCCGCGCCACCCCGGCGCAGCTTCGCAAGGCCACAGCCGACGGACTGCTGACGCAGTACCTCACCAGCTGACGCACCACCGCACCACCCGCCCGCGCGGACGCCGACACGGCGCCGTGAACGGGCACGACGACAGCCGACACGGCATCCCCCCTCCTGAAAGGGACAGCCGTGACTGTCGCCCACTTCAAACCCACATTCTGGTCCAAGGTCCTGTTCGGATCCCTGGAGAAGGAGTTGGTCTTCGCCTCCGACCTCGTGTGCAACCGCGACTACGAAGGCGAGATCACCAACTCCGGTGACTCGGTGAACATCACCAGCATCGCCGACCCGACCGTGTCGAACTACACCCCCAACGGCACGATCAACTACGAGAACCCCAACGACGCCGGCCAGACGCTGATCGTCGACCAGGCCAAGTACTTCGCCGTCAAGGTCGACGACGTCGATGCCGCCCAGGCCGCCGGCAACATGCTCAACTTCATGGAGAACAAGGCCGGCTACAAGGTCGCCGACGCCACCGACCAGTTCATCGCCGGCCTGTACACCTCCGTCGCGCCGGCCAACCAGGTCGGTACCTCCGCCTCCCCGATCACCCCGGCCGTGTACGCCACCGCCACCCCCGCGGACTTCTACACCAAGGTCCTGCTGCCGCTCGGCGTGAAGCTCACGCAGGCCAACGTGCCGCGCGACGGACGCCGCTACATCATCGTGCCGCCGTGGGCCGAGGCGCTGATCGCCCAGTCGCAGGGGTTCGTCGCCTACGGCACCGCGACCGGCGGCGTCGGTGAGGTCATGTCGAACGGCATGATCGGCCGTATCGCCGGCTTCAACGTGCTGGTGTCGAACAACGCCGTCGACTACGCGCCGTCCGCGAACTCCAACCAGGGCAACTGGATCATCCAGGCCGGTCACCCGTCGGCGATCACGTTCGCGAACCAGATCGTCAAGACCGAGGCGCTGCGGCTCCAGACCACCTTCGCCGACGCCGTCCGAGGCCTCCACGTCTACGGCGCCAAGGTCATCGCCCCCGAGCGGTTCGCCGTCGCCTACGTCCAGCGCCCGACCGGAATCTGAGGACTGATCATGGCACCCACCACACCCCTGGTCGCGGCGAACGTCGCCACCTCCACCGTCAACGGCATGGCCTCGGCGCCGACCGACTACACGATCGTGGCCGGCGACGTCACCAACGGCCTGTCGATCCCGGCGTCCCTGTTCTCCGGCGCCAACTCGGGCCTGAACTACGGCGCCACCGGTTTCGTCCTGGAGCGCCTGGACTTCCTGGTCAAGACCACCACCGCCGGCACCGCGTTCTCGATCGTCGTCAAGACGACCCAGCCGCAGACCGACGTCGCGAACGAGGCGCCCCCGTTCCCGCTGGCCAACGCCGGCGACGTCACCTTCAACGTCAACACCATCGGCGTCTACTACATCGGGCCGCTGGCCTCCGGCCGGTTCCTCCAGCCCGACGGCTCCATCCTGCTCAACTTCACCGGCACTCTCGGGGTCACGACCATCGCGATCCTGAACAACACCTACGCCGCGGCCGGACCGCGCGGCTAACCGAAGGGCTCAGCCATGGCCGACGACAGCAACCCGACCGGCATTCAGGTTTGGTACCGCAACCCGAGCACCGGCGGCCTGTTCGGGTTCGGGCTGCCGCTGCCGGAGGCCATCGCCGAGCAGGTCCGCGCCGGCGCGCTCATCCAGTGCGACCCGGATGCCCCGGAACTGCCGCCGCCGGCTCAGGAGGCTGACCTGACCGGCGGCGGCACCGGCCTCGAGGAGGCGGTGCTGCACCCGTGCGGCACCTGCGGCGAGGTTGCCGTGCTCGGCGCTGACGGCGAGTACACCGACCGCTGTGCGAAGCACACGAAGCCTGTCCGCGGCGGCAAGTAGATGGCCGCCCGCGTCTACGCCACGATCGCCGACTACCGGGCCAACACCGGCGACGCGGTCACCCCGGACGCGCGTGTCACGGTGCTGCTTCAGATGGCGTCGGCCGCGATCGACCGGGCGATGATCGGCGCCGTCTACGCCGTCGACGCGACGACGCTGCTCCCGACCGACGCGACCGTGATCGACATCTTCACGCGTGCGACCTGCGCGCAGGCCCAGTTCGTGCTGGCTCTCGACGACGACACCGGCGTGCAGGGACGCCTGGAGGCGGTCTCGATCGGCGGCATCAGCATCCGCCGTGCCCCGGGCACCACCGGCCAGGCGGAGCCGCCGCTGGGCCCGCAGGCGTTGCAGATCCTCCAGATCGAGGGCGCGCTGCCCACGTCCCCGCTTCAGGGCTGGTGAGCCCATGCTGATCCCGCCGTCGACGACCGTTGCGATCTCTCGCATGACCGCGTTCGACGGCTACGGCGACCCGGTCGACATCAACTCCGACCCGATCGCGGTCGGTGTTCCGGCGGCGATCGCTTCCACGGTGGTGACGTCGCAGAACGACGCGTCCGGCACACCCCGGCAGATCACGACGCTGACGGCCGTGGTCCCGCGCGGCACCGACGTGCAGCAGGACGACCGCCTGACCGACCAGAACACGGGTGCGATCTACAACGTCGACAAGGTCAACCCCGGCACCTCCTACGGCTTCGTCGCGGACATCGTGCTGACACTGTCGGTGGTCGGCGGATGAGCCAGAGCACCGATGCCGCACCGTCCGCGCCGCCGCAGGGCCCGAACCTGCTCGACGTCGCGGCCATCCAGGCTGCCGCGCTTCTGGCCGTCGAGGCCTCGGCCGCCGCAGCCGTATCCGGGCCGCTGCTGGCCGCACTGCACTGGCTTCAGCGGCAGTCCCGGGCCCGGTTCCTCCTCGCCGAGGCCTCCGGGCAGCCGACCGCGGCCGCCGACGCGCGCGCGTGGACCGTACAGCAGCTGCACCGCATCGCCGAGACGCACCTGGGCCCGGACACCGTCGTGCCGGCGCTCCAGGCGGTCGTGCGGCGGGCGCAGCAGACCGGCATGGCGCACGTCGCCGAGCAGGTCGCCGTGCAGGCGCCCGTTCGGGCGCCGCTGCCGTTCCCGGCGGCGGCCGTCGAACCGGCGCCGCCGCCCGTGGTCACCTTGTCGGAGCGCCTCGCACTGTCCGCGCCCCCTTCCCGCCTCGAGCTGCCCGCACCAAGGCGCCATCTCGCGCTGTCACCGGGTTCGCCGGAGGCGCCTCCGTCCCTGACCGACGCCGTAGCCCGCGCCGCCCACGACACGGCCCTGCACCGGATCGAGCAGGCCGCGAAAGCCCTCGACCGTGCCACACGCCCCGCCGATCTGAGCGGCGCGTTCACCATTGCCCTGCGCGCCCCCGACGACCTCGGCTTGGCCGCGGCGTGGATCGTCAACCACACCTCCAACGCCGTAGCCCGCGACGAGGCGATCCGCCGCGGCGCGCTGCTGCTGTGGATCGCCGAACGCGACGCCTGCGTGGTGTGCCTGGCACTGGCCGGCCACACCGCCAACGTCCTGGAGGGTGAGGGGTTCGACGAGTTCGCGACGTTCGGGCCGCACCGGCCGCCCGAGCCCTGGCCGCCCGGACGCGGACTGACCGGGCCGCCCCGACACCCGCACTGCCGCTGTCAGACCGTCGTCTACTTCGGCGTGCAGGCCGGGCAGCCCGACTACGCCGCGGTCCTGCGCCGCGAGGCGATCCGCTCAATTCTGCGCGGCTACTCCCGGCCGTCGGAGTCCCACCGCACGCGCCTGGTCGCCGCCGAACGTGCGCTGCGCTCCGGTGCCGCCGCGAACGCGCCCAAGAGTGTCCGCGCCTACGCCGCCTCCGCGGTGCTGGCCGGCAAGTTCCCCACCCGCGCCGTGCCCGTCGGGCCGGCCCGTCAGCCCAGGAGGGCAGCATGACGCTCGACCAGATCAAGCAGGACATTCTCGACGCGATCGACCGGGCCTGGCACGCTCTGATCGGCACCGCCGACGTCGACGCTGCCCGCCAGGTGGTCGCCGAGACCACGGCGACGCTGTCGGGGCACGTGTCGGCGGCCGGGCAGCAGCTGTTCGACCACGTCGTGGGCAACGCCGACGCGGCGAAGGCGGCCGAGCAGCCGGCGCCGTCGGCGACCGCGGAGTCGGCCCCGGCCGACGGTGCTCCGGTGGCGGAGTCGGCGGACGGTGGCCATGTCGCCGGCGGCTCGACCTCGGAGACCGTCGACGAGCCGTCGCAGGGCTCGTAGCAGACCGGCCGCGCCCGACAGGGCTCCGGGCGCGGCCACTCGTACAAACGTTCGTCAAGGCGCTACGATGAGCACAGCTTCGTCAGCCCCCGCCCGGAAACGGCGGGTCGGAGCCTGAGAACTCCGACCTGTAGAGGGCTGGCTGACGATGGCTGTAGTGACGATGAAGCTCGGACCCGAATGGGCCGCGCACATCAACGCCGGCATCGAGCGCGTGTTCACCGAACACCTCGGCCCGGCCATCCTCGCCGACCAGCAGCGCGCAGTCCCCATCCGCACCGGCGACCTCCTCGCCTCGCTGGACGCCCGCGTCGTCAAGGACGACACCGGCCGCCCCGAGCTGCGTGTCGGGTCGTTCCCCACTGCACAGCACCCGCGCGGCGTGCCCTATGCCCTGGCCGTCGAGTTCGGATTCCACGGCCCCGAACTCGTTCACGCCCACCTGCGCAACGGGCACCCCGTCCGCGCCCACCTGCGGACCGGCCACAGCCCCGAGCAGCCGTACATCCGGCCGTCGGCGTACCGGGTGAGGCACCCGTGACCACGCTGCTGCTGCCGAACTCCGAACTGGTCGCCCTGGCGTGGCTCGCGTCCGTGCCCGGCTTCACCACCGCGATGGTCGGCACCATGCTGCCCAAGCTGCCCGGCTCCGGCACGATGCCCGGCTGGGTCGCCACCGGCTTCGTTACCGCCGCGGTCGTCGGCGGATCCCCGGACGCCTGGATGCCGCAGGCGCAGCCGGTCATCGGCGTGAACTGCTGGGCCGTGAACGCCACCCAGACCGGCGGACCGACGGGCCCGATCAACCCGGCGACCAAGCCGCCGTGGGGGAAAGCGGCGCAGCTGGGCGAGCAGATCCGGGGCGCCGCGTACACCCTGAACCGCTCCGGCGCCGCCCGGCAGGTCGCGATGCCCGTGACCGGCTACGCCCACGCCGCGGTGCAGTCCGCGGTGCTGCTGACCGAGCCGCGCCGGGTCCCCGGCGACGTCGGCTCCTACGCCCGCTTCACCTTCGACATGCAGCTGTTCTGGTTCCCGGAGGCCACCTGATGCCCACAGTCCGGACCGTGTTCCAGCCCTGGCGCGAGCTCGACGTCGACGACGCCGAGGCCGCCTCACTGGCCGCGCAGGGCCTTCTCGTGCCCGACCCGACCCCGGCCGAGGAGGTGAACACCGATGGCAGCAGCCAAGAGCAGCAAGCCCCGCAAGGGGATGGGCTTCAAGGCAGCGCAGAAGCAGATCGCGAAGAAGGACGGCGTCAGCCCCGCGGCAGCCGCCGCGATCCTGGCCAGCTCGACCCGCAAAGCCTCTCCGTCAGCCCGGAAGGCGAATCCGAACCTCAAGAAGGTCCCCAAGAAGAAGGGCTGACGTAGGCCATGGCACGGTACAACTTCTCCCAGCAGGGCACGATCCAGCCCTTGACCCGGCAGGTGGGCCTTCGCGGCACCTACCAGGCGATGACCGGTTTCACCGGGTTCCAGTGGTCGAACACCGGCCAGGAGATCGTCGCGATCATCAACGGTGCGACCGCGTCCAACTACACGATCAACATCGGCAGCACGGTGCTCGGGCAGGCGGTCGCCGCGTTCGGCCCCACCGCCCTGCCGACCTCCAACACCGACCCGATCTTCTTCGGGCCGTTCCCGTCGGCGTTCAACCAGACCGACGGCCTGAACTCGGTGTTCATCGACCTGTCGTCGGTGGCCACGGTCACCGTCGCGATCTTCCGCATGGTGGGGGTGTCCTGACATGCCCATGACCATCACCCCCTACAACCTGGTGCAGGGCCCGGCGGATCTGTACGTGGGCGCGTTCGGCACCGCCGAGCCCACCGACGCCAACGCCACCGTCGTGGCCGGCTCTCCCGGTGCGGGTTGGACCGGCGTCGGCGGAACCGAGATCGGCGTCACCGTCGAGATCGACGTGACCTACGTCGACCTGAAGGTGAACCAGCTGCTCGACCCCGTCGGCGCCCGCCCGACCGACCGTCTGATCACGGTCAAGACGCAGCTGTCCGAGGCCACGTACCAGAACATGCAGACCGCGCTCAACCAGCTGAACACGGTCACCGTCTCCGGCGCGTACACCACCATCGACCCGATCACGACGACGTCGGCGACGCAGCCCACGTACGCCGCGCTCATCGTCGACGGCTGGGCGCCGACGCTGTCCACCGGCCTGCCCGCACGCCGCCGCTGGATCATCCGCAAGGTGATCTCCAAGCCGAAGGTCATGGAGGACTACGAGCTCGCGAAGAAGGTGCTGTACGACATCACGTTCCAGGCCTACTACGTGTCGTCCGGCGTCCCGCTGTTCCACCGCATCGACCAGACCGCGTAACCCACCCCGCCTGTCAGCCCCGCCGCGTCGTACCCCGGCGCGGCGGCAGGAAGGAAGCCCGTGACCGCCCGCAAGACCGCCGCCAAGCCGAAGCCGCCGACGACAACCGAACCGGAGGAGGTGCCGATGCTGGAGATCACCACCGAATCCGAGGTCGAACCCGTTCGGAAGCTGCTGTTCAAACTCGACGGCGAACCGATCTACGGGACTGTCGTCGGCGAGGCGTGGATGTCCCTGGAGTACCTCGAGGTCGTGGCGGAAAAGGGCCAGGACTTCGCAATGACGTGGCTGCTCAGGACTGTCTTGGGCGAAGAAGGCTACGCCGCCCTCCGCCGCCGCAAGGGGCTGAAGCTCTCCCACCTCGGCCAGATCGTTGCGATCTGCCAAAAGCTCATCCTCGGGGACGAGGACGAGCCCCCAAAAGCCTCACGGCGCCGCGCCTGAGAGAGGTCCTGTGGCTGCTGAAGTACCTGCCGGAGATCGAGTCAGACCTGAGCGTGTTTCACCGGATCGATGAGATGAGGACGATGCCCGGCCCCCGCTTCTGTGACTTCGCGGTGCGTCTTCCGGCGTACCGGGGTGCCGTGGCGGTCGCGATGCGCCGGGAACACCCCGTCGAGCAGCCGGCCGCGCCTGCGGGCGCCGCCCGTGGCCCGGTCGTCGCGCCTGAGGCGACACCGGCGGCGATGGCCTCACAGCCGGTCGAGATCGCCGAGCTGTTCTCCTTCGGCGGCGCCTGATGTCCGCCGAGGGCTTCGAGGTCGCAGAGGCATACCTGTCGGTGAAGGCCGACGACGCAGGCCTGCGCGACAAGGTCACCGCCGCGGTGCAGGCCGCCTCCGAGGGCCAGGACATCCAGGTCAAGCTCGGCGTCGACGGCGACGCGCTTCGCCAGCGCATCGACGCCGCCGTCGGTGCCGCATCCGGGGAGGACGTCAAGGTCGGGCTCGACGTCGACAGCGGCCTGTTGCGCGAGAAGGTCGACGCCGCGGTTCACGGCCTCGGCGACGAGCTCGGCCCCGAAGCCGACCGGGTCGGCAGCCGACTCGGCGAAGACCTGGGCAACGGCCTGTTCCGCGACCTCAACGGCAAGATCAGAAACTCCTCCGGCCAGTTCGCATCCGAGGCCGAGAAGCTCGCCGCCGGACTGGACCCCATCAAGACGAAAGCCGACGGGGCCGGCACATCCCTGGATGACCTCGGCAGGAAGGCGTCCGGGGCGGGGAACGCGGCATCCTCGGCCGGCGGCGGCTTCAACGCCGGCGCGGCAGGTATCGGCTCCATGGTCGTAGCCGCGCTCGCACTGGCGCCCGCGCTCGCCGCGATACCGGCACTGGTGACCGGCGCCGCATTCGGACTGGGCACGCTCAAGCTCGGCCTGGACGACGTGACCAAGGCGCTGAAAGACCACGCCGCGCAGTCCACCGCCACCGGCCAGTCGCAGGCCTCGATGGCCGCCAGCGCGTTCTCCAACGCCGTGTCGATCCGCAACGCGGAGCAGACGATCGCCGACGCTCGGCGGCAGTCAGCGATCGGCGCGCAGAACTCGGCCGCCGCCGTCACCGCCGCGCAGCAGGCGCTGATGGACGCCGAGCGGGCCGCAGGCGTTGCCGCGCAGAACTCCGCCGACCAGGTTACCGCCGCGCAGCAGCGGGTGTCTCAGGCCGCGTACAGCGCACAGCAGGCCGAGCAGTCCTACACGAACGCCCTGTACTCCGAGCAGCAGGCGCAGCAGGCCCTGACCCGGGCCCGGCAGGACGCGGCGAACCAGCTCGCCGACGCGCAGAACTCGGCGGCCGATGCGAACCTGAGCGCCGAGCAGGCCGCGAACCGGCTCGCCGACGCGCAGACCGCGCTGACGCTCGCGCAGAACAACGGCATGACCTCGCCGGTGCAGCTGCGTGACGCGCTGTTCGCCGTCAAGCAGGCGCAGCAGGGTGTCACCGACGCGAACCAGCGGGCGAAGGAAGCCACCGAGAAGGCGAACCAGGCGACCAAGGACGGCGTCGACGGGGCGCCGGCCGTGGTGTCGGCGCAGCACGCCGTGCAGGCCGCGGCCGAGGCGACCGCCGCGGCGCAGCACAACGTGACGGTCGCAGCCCAAGGGCAGGCCGATGCACAGCACGCCCTGGCAGTCGCGACCCGGGATGCCGCGAACCAGCAGATCGCCTCGGCCGAATCGGTCGCCAAGGCGCAGCTGGCTCTCGCGGATGCCCAGCGCAACGCCGACCAGCAGCGGGCGGCATCCGCCGAGCAGGTCACGAAGGCGGTTCAGGCGCTGAAGGACATGCAGGAGCAGCAGCGGCTGTCCGCGGCGGCTGCCGCGTCGGCCGGGGGCGCCTCGGCCAACCAGTTCAGCAAGGACATGGCGCAGCTGACCCCGGCGGGGCAGGCGTTCGTCAACCAGCTGCTGAGCATGAAACAGGCCCTGGACGACCTGAAGAACCAGGCGCAGACCGCGATGCTGCCCGGGTTCACCCAGTTCCTGAAGGACCTCCCCGGGATTGCCGGACCGGTCCAGGACGCGGTGAAGAACACCGGCGGTGCGCTCGGCGACATGGCCGCGCAGATCGGCGCGCTGTTCCAGGACCCGAAGTTCCAGGCCGCATTCGGCCAGTTCCTCGGGTCGGCCACCGACGGGCTCAAGCAGTTCACCTCCGCGATCGCCCCGATGATCGGCAAGATCGTGGACGTCGGGGTGAAAGCGAAGCCGATCACGGATGCCGTCGCGAAGTTCGTGCACGAGCTGATGACGTCCGGGCTTCCCGCGTTCTTCGAAGGGCTCGTGTCCCATGCCGGGAACGCCTCGCAGGGCATCGGAGCCCTGCTGGGCCTGCTGAACAACCTCCTCGGCCCGCTCGGCAGCCTGATCGGCGCAATCTCCGGTGCGCTCGGGCCAGGGATCGCCGCGCTGGCCGGCCCGCTGGGCACCGTGATCGGCCAGATCGCCAGCGCCCTGACCCCGGCGATCACCGCGCTGACCCCGTTCATCACCGCCCTCGGACAGGGCATCGGGACGCTGCTGACCGGCGCGATGGCGGCTCTGCTGCCGTCGCTGAAGACGTTCATCGGCGACTTCGTACAGATCCTCGACGCGGTCGCGCCGCTCATCGGCCCGGTGGCCAAACTCGCCGCCGAGCTCATGCCGATGGCAAGCATGTTCCTGACGCTCGGCGCGACCGTGCTCGACGCCCTCATGCCCGCGCTGCTGCCGCTGATCGACGCGGTGGTGAAGCTCGGCACGTGGATCTCCGACCACCTCACGCCGGTCGTCCACGACCTGAACAAGGTCTTCGGCATCGTCAGCGACGGCATCAAGACCGCGATCGGTGATGCGATCGGCTTCGTCAAGGACCACTTCAACGACGTCGTCATGTTCGTCGGCGGCCTCGGCGGCCGTTTCCTGTCCGGCACCGTCGGCCTGTGGGACTGGCTGAAGGTCGGCTTCAAGGACGTCATCAACTGGCTGATCGACGGGTTCAACTTCTTCATCGACAAGGTCAACGGTGTGACCGGCGGCCTGTCGGACGTGTGGTCCTGGACCGGCGCACCCACCATCCCCACCATCCACGACATTCCCAAACTCGCCGCCGGCGGCATCCTCACCTCGCCCGGCTTCGTCGACGTCGGCGACCAGGACAGGGAGCGTATCTTCCTGCCCAAGGGCGCCTCGGTGGTGCCGCTGCCCAAGCCGATCCAGACCGTCGGCAACGCCAACAGCGGCAAGACCGCGCCGACGATCCACCTGCACTACTACGGGCCGCAGGCCCCCACCGGCGAACAGAAAGCCATCATGTATCGGGAGCTGGCGCTGGCGGTGCACACATGACCGGAACTCCCGAGACCGGCTACTGGACCGGCGGCATCATCTACACCCCCGCTGTCGGACCGGCCATCGACCTGGAGCTCGGCGCGACGGATGCCAACGGCACCAACTGGATGCTGCTCGCCTTCGACGGCCTGGACGGCGTCGACGTGGCCGGGCAGGTCGTACAGCGGGCCGGCGACCACGGCGCCTACGCCCCGCCGCAGTACTACGCCGCCCGCAACATCACCCTGACCGTCCAGGCGTCCGCCTTGTCCCAGGCTCTGCGCGACGTCGCCCGGGCGACCATGCAGCAGGCCGTGCCGGTCTCGGACCTGGCGCTGTTCCGGTTCGACGAGCCCATCCCCAAGCAGATGTACGTCAGGCGTTCGGGCCGGCTCACCGAGACCTACCAGAACAACGTCGAGGCCACGTTTACCGTGGGGCTGGTCGCCCCGGACCCGCGCAAGTACTCCACGGTGCTGCACCAGGCTGTTGTGAACCAGGGCGCCGCCGCGGCCGGGCTCGCGCCGCCGTGGACGCCACCGATCACGCTCCCGGCCGGCGCTCCGCCAATGGCCCTATCGGCCAGCAACGCCGGATCGTTCGAGACCCGGCCGACGGTTGTGGTGCAGGGCCCGGTGATCGCGCCGCAGATCGTGAACGTGACCACCGGCCAGACGGTGTCGTACACGTCGCTGACGCTGGGCGCCACCGACCAGCTCGTCGTCGACTTCAACAGCCGCACCGCCACCTTCAACGGCGCCTTCCGTCCGGCCGACCTGTCCAGCGCCTGGTGGGTGATGCCGCAGGCCTCGACAACAACCGTGCAGCTGTACGGCACGGCCAGCCCCGGGGCCTCGATGACCGTTCAATGGCGCGACGCATGGATCTGATGGGAGAGCTCTGAAATGGCTACGCAGGTGAGCGCGAGAAACGCGTGCTTCCTCGACGGAATCGCGGTCGCCGCGCAGGATCTGCGCGACGGCGTCAACGCCCCGCTGACGGCGACCGCCGCAGCCGGGTCAACCGGTATCGCACGCACCGCCGGCGTGTTCCCGGGACAGGGCAACCCGTTGGGATGCGTGTGGACGTCAGGCATGTCGTTCAACCTGAACGCCGGAATGTGCATGGTGCAGGGCACTGCCTCGGCGACGGCGGGCCTGTGGCCGCTGGTGCTGGACACCACGACACTGCTGACGTGCACGGCCTCGGATCCGACGAACCCCAGGATCGACAGCGTCATCGCCGTGGTGGTCGACAACGGCAACAACACCTCGACGACCGTGTTCAAGATCCTGCCCGGCACTCCGGCCGGGTCGCCGGTCGCGCCGACGCTGCCGGCGAACGCCCTGCTGCTGTGCAACATCGCGGTCGCCGCGAACGCCGTCGCCCTGTCGGCGGGCGTGTTCACCGACAAGCGGGTGTGGACGAGCGCCTCGGGCGGGATCCTGCTCGTCGCGAACGCGGCACTGGGCACGACGGTCAACGGCGCCACCGGCTCGTACGTGGACGACTTGACCACCGGGCGGCTACGGCGTCTGGATTCCTCCGGCAACGCCCGGCAGCCCAAGACGGCCGCGTTTACCCCGGTCAGCGCCTCGTTCTCCTCGACGTCGGTGCCGAACAGCTCAACGACGCTGGCCAGCGTGTCGGTCACCACCGACGGCGTCACCGAGGTCGAGATCATCTGCAAGTGGAGCGGTGCGTCGGAAAGTCCCAACGGTGTCGCCGGGGACACGATCGCCCTGTTCGCGAAGATCGATGGGGTGACGGTCGACTCCTGGACGATCACACAGGGGGCTGAGACAGCGAACGGAACGGTGGACGCCGGCACCTACATCATCTACAACACGCCGTCCGCGGCCACGCACACGGTGACGTTCACGGCCACCGGGGGCTCGACCGGCGGCAACGCCTTCACGATGCTGGGCGGCGCGATCCGGGTCGCGCCGGCGTTCAACTGATGTCCACCTACCGCTACTTCACCACCGACCTGCTCACCGGCGCTCTACGGGCCGACACGCTGCCGCTGCACGTGTCCAGCTTCAGCCGGGGCCTCGGCGGCGTCGGCCAGCCCGGCACGCTATCGGCGTACCTGGACCTCGGCGCGCTGCCTGCCAAAGTCCAGGCCGCCTACCTGGCCGCGCTCGAGCCGCGCAAAACGCTGCTGTGGGTACTTCAGGACGGCTTTCCTATCTGGGCCGGCATCGTATGGGACTGGCCGCACACGTCCGCCGTCTCCAACCAGCTGCCGATCAACGCGGCCGAGGTCGGATCGCTGTTCAGCCGCCGACAGGTCCGCGCCAATCAGACATTCACCACCACCGACCTGTTCGCCATCTTCCGGGGGCTGCTGACCTACACCCTGGGCAAAGCCAACGGCGGTGTCTCCGCGCTCGTGCTCGGCAGCTCGACAGCCGGGGCGACCGCTTCGACGACGTTCGCCGCCGCGAACCTCCCGAAGATCCTCGACTGCCTCAACCAGCTGACTGCCCAGTACGGATTCGAGTACGCCTTCACCCCGAACTGGGACTCCACCGGCACGGTGCCGCAGATCCAGCTACAGCTCGGCTACCCGACGCTGCGCCGGCCCGTGGCCACGACGAACCTTCAGCTGCTGTATCCGAGCGCCTACGTCACCGACTACGCCTTCCCGCGCGTCGGCTCGGCCTCGGTCAACTCGCTGCTCGCCACGGCGACATCTGCCGGATCAATCCCGTGGCAGTCCGGCAGCACACACGGGCAGAACTCCACCGACCTGGCCAGCGGCTACCCGCTGCTGGAGGACTCCACCGCCTACACGGCAGCGGCTATCACCATCCAGGCGCAGATCGACGCTGTCGCCGACGGCCGCATTGCCCGGCTGTCCGGCTGCACTACGATCCCCTCGGTCACGATCGCCGGCGGAGGCTACCCCACCGCCGGGCAGATCCAGCTCGGCGACGAGGCGAACCTGGTGGCGACCTCCCCTTTGCACCCGGCCGATCCGATCAGCGGCGCACCCGGGCTGCAACAGCTGGTCCGGATCATCGGCTGGACAGTGAAGCCGCCGACCGATCAGCAGCCCGAGTCTACCGTGCTGGCCCTAGGGGGTATCACGACGTGACGACGTTTTCGCCACCGCAGGATCAGCGATTCATCAACGACCTGTCCGACCTGTACAAGCGGGTTGCGACCCTGGAGGCGCAGGCGTCGGCGGCCGCCGGAACGTATGCCGCGCTCGTGTGCACGTCCTCGACGCGGCCGGCATCGCCTCTGACGGGGACCGAGATCTACGAGACCGACACGAAGCGGTTCCTGATCTGGTCCGGCTCGGCGTGGGAGCAGAAGGCGTTCGCCACGTTCACGTGCACCTCTTCGACGCGCCCAGGCGCCCCGTTCACTGGGATGCAGATCTACGAGACCGACACCATCCGATACTTGATCTACAACGGGTCGAGCTGGGAGCAGAAGTCGTTCACCAGCTTCGTCTGTACCTCTTCAACGCGGCCGGCCGCACCGTTCACGGGCCTGGGGATCTGGGAAACCGACACCGGCCGGACGCTGGTCTACGACGGATCAGCCTGGCAGGCGGTCATCCGCTCAAGTCAGATCATCAACACCCTGGCGGCGGCCAGCGGGTCGGTGAACTTCACCACCACGACCGAGGCCGACCTGACCGGCGCCACCGTCACGTTCACGACCACCCACGCAAACGCCGTATGCCAGGTGATCGGCATCTTCGACATGCAGGTGATCACTGCCGGTTCCGGTGTCGGCCTGGGAATGCTGACCGTCGACGGTACCGACCAATCCGGCCAGGCGATTTTCGCCATGACCACGTCGGGGACACGAGCCACGCTCGCGCAGACGTGGCAGCCGACGCTGGCCTCGGCCGGCTCGCACACCCTGAAGCTGCGCGGCAATCTGTCCGCAGCGGCCGGGTCGTTGACGTTCAACAGCTCGCACACCCGTATCGCAGTGACCTGCTACGACCTGTAAGGAGGCGCACGTGACGATCTTCGGTCCGGACATCTCGTCCTACCAGAACGGCCTGGACCTGTCCCGGCTGTCCGCGGCCTCGTTCGTGATCGCCAAGACCACCGAGGGCACCTACTACACCGACTCCGGCTACTCCGGCTGGCGCAGGCAGGCCGCGGCCCTGGGCAAACCGTTCATCTGGTACCACTTCCTCTCGGGTGAGGACGCGCACGCGCAGGTGGCGCACACGCTCGCAAACGTCGGCGACGCCTCGCTGCCCGGGATGCTGGACGTCGAGCCGGCCGGGTCGTTCTCGCCGACGCTCGCCCAAGTGATCGCGTACGTCGACGCTGCCGACGCGGCCGGGCTGAACCTGCGCCTGGTGTACCTGCCGCACTGGTACTGGCAGCAGATCGGCTCACCGGACCTGGCGCCGCTGGCCGACCGAGGCCTGCGCCTGGTGTCGTCGGCGTACCCGGGCGGTTCGGGGACCGCGGCGCAGCTGTACCCCGGCGACAACGCCGCGGGCTGGCAGCCCTACGGCGGCGTGACGCCGCTGCTGTACCAGTACACGAACCAGGCAGCGGACGGCGGCCAGCTCGTCGACATGAACGCCTACCGCGGCACCGCCGCACAGCTCGTCGCGCTGCTCGGCGCAACCCCTACACCGACAGGAGACACGATCGTGGCACTGACACAGCAGGACATCGACGCGGTGGCCGCCGCGGCCGCGGCCGCCGTCCTCACCCACCAGGTCCCGCGCGGCGGAGCGCAGGGCGGTGCGACCAATCTGGGCGCGGTGGTGTCCTGGTCCGACCAGCACGTCCTGGACGTCCTCGGCGCGATCGCCAAGATTCCCGCCGCGCCGGCCGTGGACGTCAAGGCCCTCGCGGCCGCGGTGGCCGCTCTCATCCCGCCGCCGGCTGTGCCGGCGGTCGACGTCGCCGCGCTGGCCGGCGCCCTGGCGCCGCTGCTGAACGCGGGTGCGTCCGCAGACAGCGTGGCCCTGGCCGTGGTGGCGCACCTCGGCGCGAAGCTGGCCGGCTGATGCCGGGCATGACCGCCCTGGAGGCGGAGCTCGAGGCGGTATGGCGCAAGTACCACGTGCGCGCGCAGATGGCCCGGTTCGCTTCGGGCTGGCTGGCGGCGTTCTTGTGGGGTATGGCGCACGGGTTCGGTGACTGGACTACGGTGCTGCCGCTGGCGGGCTCCGCGGTGTGGACGGCGGCGATGGAGATGTGGCCGCAGGTGCCGTGGAAGCTGATCCGGGCGCGGCTGCGGGCTGTACCACCGCCGGGGCAGGTGTCGTGACCGATGCCCAACACCACCGATGCGAGCGTGGAGATTCGGCTGGAGCGTATTCAGGCCGCGGTAGACGTCGGGAACGCCGAGACGAAGGGCGCGCTGGCGCTGCTGATGGCGCGGTCGGACCAGAGCGAGAAGGTCGCGGATGAGCGGGCCGCGCGTCTGGCCGTGGAGCTGCGGGACCGTGACGCGCGGCTGGCCGCCGAGTTCAAGGAGCGCGACGACCGGATGGACAAGAGCGACCGCCGCCAGGAGGCGTTGGAGACGAAGGTGGCCGGCCTGTCGAGGCAGGTGTGGATTCTGGTCGGCGGCGCCGGGACGCTAGGCGCGGCCGGCGCGGCCGTGGTCCAGGTGCTGCTGAAGCACTAGGACGCGTATCGGGTGACGCTGGTCAGCTTCACTGTCGTGGGCTGGCCGTCGCCGTTGCCGAGGGCGACACCGGAGATCTGCGCCTTCTGATTCGGCGCGATGTTGTTCGTCGAGGCAAGCCCGTCACCGATCTTGATCCCGTTGGCGTCGTCGACCTCGAACTCGATGATGTAGTTGCTCTTCTTCGACGAGTGGTTGATCACGGTCACTGGGACGGTGACGGCGCCGATGGCGTCGACGGTGAATTTGCCGAGGGTGACGTCGCCGTTCGCGCTCTTGTCGGCCGGCGCAACTGCGGCTGCGGCTGTAGATGTTGTGGGCTTCTCGGGCGTCGATGCCGCCGGTCCGGCCGAGGACGTCGAGGAGGTCGTACCGGTCGCGGAGGTGTCCGTCTTGCTCTTGCCGGCGCTGCCGATGCCGGTGCCGATGACCAGGCCTGCGATGCCGACGACGATGGTGACCCACAGTGGCGTGGTGCGCTTGTGCTTGGCCAGCGCCGCAGGCGGACGCGCCCACTGCTGTGACGGTGGCGGCGCGTTGTAGCCGGGCGGCTGCCCGACCGTATATCCGTAGTCGCCCGCGTTGTCACCGCCGCCGCGGCGGCGTAGCGGTTCGTCGCGCTCGTCCATGGTCCCCCCACGGTGGTGTGCCCGAGTTAGAGCGCTGACGCTACGCCCGCCGCTCCGTGATCGCCATCCTCCGGAACGCGTAGACGTCGCGCCGTCGTGGCCCGGCGGGGCGTCGGAACGGCGTCGGCCGCCATGTTGCGAGCTATGTTGACGTCATTTCGGAAACTCGGCGACGGCGCTGATTTCCCAGGGGATGACGAAGCATTGGCCGCCGAGCCCCTGACACAGGGCATCAGAAGCCTTACTCTGAGCCTCCGGGTGTCGGGAACGAGGGGGTAGGTGTGGCGGAGAAGACCCGCGCGTACAAGGCGCAGACCTGGTTTGCAGTACTCGTGTTTGCCGGAATTATTGGCTTCGTGGGGTGGAAGATCGCTGAGAACCACAATGCGTCGTCGGGTGGTTCGTCGTCGAACTCCCAAACCGTGTCGGATCAGCAGACCGGCGCCCGGGTGCTGCGGCAGTTCGACGCGGACCACGGCAACGGCGGCAACAACGAGTCGGCGTACGGTGCCGAGCTGGACGTGCTGTCCGGCAAGTGCACCAACTCCACAAAGGACACCGCCCGCTTCGTCGAGAACTCCTATACGGATCTGACGAGCCACGGCGTGACGGACGAGACCGCGCTGACGCTGCTACGGCATCTCGATCAGTCGATTCCGGCTGGGTCGCAGATGGACTGTCAGGGCGTGCTGGCTGCGTATCTGGTGCTGCGGGAGAGCTGACACGCCGACGCTCCGCCGTCTCTTCGTCGGCTGGGCGTCGGCGTGGCCGCCAGCGGCCGTGTGGCACCGCGGCGTCGGTGTGGTCAGCCGGCGTCCCGGGCGGCGGCGAGCGCGGCGCGGAACGTCCGCTGTGCGTCTCGCAGTCGCGCCGGCCATGCCGGGGCGGCCACGACCACCTCGCGGGCTCCGTCGCCGCTGCCGTAGGCCCACCAGCGCCGGTCGCCGCCGCGCAGCTCACCGCGCGCCATGGCGACCGCGTAGCCGAGCCGTTCCCGGCGCCCCATCACGGCGCGAGCAGCTTCCGCAGCTGCCGCCGGATGCGCCGCACACGCCGAGCACGCCAGCGACCGCCCAGGCCGCCCTCCTGCTGATGCGAGTGCTCCAGGACCCGCAGCTGCCGCAGAATCAGGCCGCCATCGCCGCCGAGGTCATTCGCGGTTGCAGTCCGCATCGGTCACCTTCCGAGCTTCGGAGACGAGGTCGGGCCGGCTCATCGGGCCGCCGAGGGTCTCGTCCCATCCGATCGTGACGCGCACCCGCCACCAGTCGGTGGTGCAGTGGTCGGTCAGCGGGAACAGGCTACCGCTCGGCGACGTCCCGCCGCCGGAGGTCGTCGACGACGGCTCTGCGGTGTACGGGCCGCCCAGGGTGAAGGCGTACTCCAGGCGCGCCGTGAAGCGGAGGCGGTCGATGTTGGCGCCCATCTTCGAGCACTTCCAGGTGACGTGGCCGCCGATGCCGTACTTGTCGGCGGCGATCAGGTAGGTGGAGGCGCTGGCCTTGCTGTAGCCGAACCACACTGAGCAGCCGTCGAAGTCGTCCGAGGTGCGCGTGCCGGGTCCTTTTCCCTCGTCGGCGGGGTCCGGGACGGAGTGGACGTCGGCGGAGGCGAGCGCGCTGGGGACGCTGCCGCCGGTGGTTCCGCCGGAGCTGCCTCCGGAGGTCGAGCCGCCGGAGCTGCCGCTGCTGGCGGTGGACTGGCAGGCGGTGAGCGCGAGCGCGAGGACCGCGGCGGCGGTCAGTCGGATGATGCGGTGACGCATGGTGGTTCCCCCTTGTTCGGTATGTCGTTGTCGCGGAGCAGCTGGTAGATGCGGTTTCGGTCCAGGCCCATGACGTCGGCCAGGCGCCGTTTGCTGTAGCCGTCGGCGATGAGGTCGCGCAGCAGGGCCCGCCGCTCAACGGCGACGGCCTGGATCTGCACGGTCAGTTCGGCCTGGCGGCGGGTGAGCGCGGCCAGCTGGTCGAGGCGCGTGTCGTTCACGTGGTGTTCCGGCGGTTGGCGCGGATCCAGGCGGCTGCCTGGGCGTCGGTGAGCGGCGTGAGCGTGAACACGCGGTCGGGCGAGCGCGGGTCCTGGGTGCCGCGCGCTGTCCAGGACAGGCCGGTCTCGAGGGTGCCGATGACGTCGTTCTGCTGCGTGCACCAGTCGGCGTCCAGGAGGCCGACGAGCTCACCGGGTTCGGCTCCGTTGCAGCGGCGTAGCCAGAACCGGGGTTCGGTCCGCGGCGGCGTGTCCTCGGTAGCGAACACGTGGCCGGCCATCTCACGCGGCGTGCTACTCACCAGTCACCTCCTGCTCGACGTCCTCGCCTTCGATAAGCCGCGCCCGGAGCGCGCGGAACAGAGCCAGGTCCTCCTCGAGCTGGGCAATGCGCGCGTCGGTGCGCTCCAGGAGCGTCTGATCGAGGTGATCGCCCGGTGGGTAGGTGATCGGCTGGACCTGCACGGGTTCGTCCCTTGGTAGTCGCGGCCTCGGTAAGGGGCCGCTGCGGTTCGGTGCAGGACCCTGATCCAGTGAACGCCGATCGAATCCGCACGTCAGGAGCCACGAGGGGGGCCATTTTCGTGCGGGGGGCCAGGTTAGGGGGCCAGAATGGGTATCAGGACTCCCACAGGCTTTGGAGAGCGCCCATGATGAACCCCGAAGGCATCGGCCCGCTGCTGCGGCACCTGCGCGAGCAGTCCGGCCGGAAGCGCGAACAGGTGGCCGAGGCCATCGGCACGGTCATGGGACGGGAGTGCAGTGCGGACAATCCGAAGCGGTGGGAGACCGAGAAGCGGCTTCCGACGCCGCACTACCACGACGCGATCGCCGCGGTGTACGGCATCCCGGTCCGCGAGGTCCGCAAGGCGGTGGAGGCCAGCCGTCAGTCCCGGCGGCTGGACCGGATCGGCGTCCTGATGGACGACGACGCCAGCACGGAGGAGGACATGGACCGCCGGGCTTTCCTCGGCGCCGCGGCGCTGGCGGCCGGTGCGGCAGCAGAGCCCTGGGGGCGCCTGGCAGCCGCTCTGGACGGCTCCGCGGTTGACCGCGAGACCGCCGACTCCCTGACGGCTACGACCGAGGGCATGTTCGATTCCGAGGAGCACATCCCGGCCCGGCTGATGATTGCCCGGCTCACGGCTCACTTGGACACGCTGACGGCGCTGTTGCCGTCGGCCGGCCCGTTCCGCGGGCAGCTGGCGATCGCCGCCGGGGAGGCGGCCGCGCTGGCCGGCTGGATGAGCTGGGATCTCGGGGACCATGCGGCGGCGCTGCGCTACTACGGCGTGGCCGCGCGCGCATCGCAGGTTGCCGGGCACGGCGCGGTCGGCGCACTGGCCCTCGGCTACGCCTCCTATGGCGTCGGTCCGGTCCGCGCCCGGGAGATGCTCGCCGAGGCGCAGGGCAACGTCCGCGGGCCGGGCTACGCGACGGCGCAGGCGTGGCTGTCGGCCCGGGAGGCGGAGGAGGCGGCGAAGGCCGGCGACCGGGAGGGCGCGGTGCGGGCGTTGGAGCGGGCGCGGACCGCGTTCGACTACGCGCCGCCCGGTGGCGAGCAGGCGTGGACGCGGTTCTTCCGCCGGGCCCGGCTGGGTTCGATGGCGGTGTCGACGCTGTCCCGGCTCGGCCACCCGGAGCTCGAGGCGGCCGCCGACGACGCCCTGGCCGCGCTCGGCGATGACGACGCGAAGATCCGCTGCTCAGTGCTCGGGGATGTCGCCGCCGGCTATCTCGCTGCCGGCGACGTTGACCGGGCGATGGAGGTTGGCGAGCGCGCGCTGGACGCCACCGTCCAGGACGACACCACGATGGGCCGGATCCGGCTTGCCGAGCTTGCGCAGCGTCTGCCCGACAGCACGGCTACTGTCGACCTGCGCGAGCGGATTCACGCCGTCGTGTAGCTGCTACCGCGGTGTGGTCTCGGCGGTGAGCCACTGGAGGTAGGCCGGCGAGCCGTCCAGGATCGGCGTGACGATCACCTGCGGTGTGTCGTAGGAGTGCGCGGCCAGGATCGCCGCCTTCAGCTGCTCGAGCCGGGCAGAGGCGACGGTCTTGAACTCGACGCGCCACTCGTGTTCGCTCTGGACGGCGCCGTCCCACCAGTAGACGGAGTCGGTCTGCTCGATGTGGGCGCAGGCCGCCAGGCGCTGGGTCACCATCGCCTCGGCGAGGGCCCGGGCCTCCTCGGCGGTGTCAGTGGTCGTGGTCACCAGGACGTAGTCAGAGGTCATGGTGGCAGCGTAGAGCGCGGGATGCAGCTCGCGGTTAAGTGCGTCAGAGAAGGGCCTTCAATTGGTCGAGGTCCCTTATAGTGCACACATGGTGGATGTCTACAAGCGCCGCATCAGGGCCGTGATCTACTGCCGGATATCCCTGGCCATGCACGGCGACACCGTGAAGGTGAAGCGGCAGGAGAAGATCTGCCGCAAGCTCGCCGCCAGGCTCGGCTGGGACGTCGTGTTCGTGTTCTGCGACAACAACAAGAGCGCGTGGAAGCGGAATCGCTCCCGGCCGGACTGGGACGCGATGCTCGCCATGGTCGAACGCGGCGAGGTCGACGCCATCATCTTCTACCACGGCGACCGGTTGATCCGGCAGCCATGGGACCTGGAGATCCTGCTGAACCTCGCAGACGGCAAGGGCCTGCGCCTGGCCTCGCCAACGACCAGCCGTAACCTGGACGACGCCGACGACCGGTACCGGCTGCGGCAGGACGTCGCGAAGGCCTGCAACGAGTCCGACACGATCTCCCGGCGCACCCGGGACGCGCACGCCGACCGGGCGGCGAAGGGGAAGATGAAGAAGGGCGGCTACCGGCCGTTCGGCTACAAGCGCAGCGGCAAGATCCACGACGAGGAGGCCGCAGAGTACCGCGCCGCCGCGGCCCGGGTGCTCGCGGGGGAGTCGAAGACCTCGATCCTGCGCGACTGGACTCGGCGCGGCATCCTCACCACCCCCGGCAACGCCTGGACGCTCAAGGCGTTCGGGAAGATGCTGCGGAACCCGCGGTACGCGGCGCTGTCGGTGTACAAGGGCGAGGTCGTTGGCAAGGGGAAGTGGAAGCCGCTGATCGAGCGGGAGACGTGGGAGGCGTTGCAGACGGCGTGCGGCGCGCGGGCTGAGCAGTTCGGGCCGGCTGTGCCGGTTTCGGCGTCGAAGTATCTGCTGACGGGGATCGCTGTGCACCGGGCGTGTGGGAGCACGGTCGGTGTGTTCCATGGCGCGGGTGGCAAGCCCCTGAGCTACCGGTGCTCGAATCTGGAGTGTGAGCAGCGGGTGCGGCGCAACATGGAGAACTTGGACGCGTTCGTGTCCGGGGCCGTGTTGACGCGCCTGGCTGATCCGCGGCTGTGGGCCGAGCTCGCGGCGAACAGGAGCGACGGTAGTGCGGTGGCCGAGCTTGAAGCGCTGGAGAAGAGACGCCAGGAGGCGCAGGAGGAGTTCGCCGAGTCGGACACGATGTCGCCGCTGGAGCTGAGTGCGGTGCTGCGCCGGCTCGATGAGCGGATCGCGGCAGCCCGGTCGCGGCTGGCGTCGCAGCGGGCGGTTCACGTGCTCGACGGGTGTCAGAACATGTCGCGGGAGCAGTGGGCCGCGTTGCCGATCAACCGGCGTCGGGCGATTGTACGGGCGACGGTGACGGTGGAGCTGCTGCCGTCGCGGCGGGGCCGCGGGTTCGACTCGAGTTCGGTGGTGATCGAGCGGAAGCCGCTGGGGTTGCGTCTGGTTCTGGGCACAGAAAAGGCCGCCGTGGGGAAATGACGCGGTGGCGCGTCGTGGCGGCCGGAGCTTGCCTACGCGGGGGGGG
>Ga0068856_100000889_pt1 | contig 32019 bp, 26 predicted proteins | sample KBSCornC62_FD_66595 | JGI IMG/M metagenome (GOLD analysis project Ga0068856, IMG submission 66595) | Corn rhizosphere microbial communities from Kellogg Biological Station, Michigan, USA - KBS Corn C6-2 | ecosystem: Host-associated > Plants > Roots > Rhizosphere > Soil ... | reverse complement strand
CTTGCGCAGCCGCTCGGCCTCGACCGCGGCGGCTTTGCCGGCGACTTTCTCCGATTCGCCGACCAGCGGGCAGACGACGAATGCCTGCCGACCCTCGCGCAGCTGCCGTCGCAGGAACTCGAAGGCTTCGCCGCGCTGCTCCTCGGAGACCAGGTGCGTCGAGATCGGCTGCCGGCCAGCCGGCAGCTCGTGCAGGGCGGTGGTGTCGAGGTCGCCGTATTCGGTCAGCGAAAGGGTGCGCGGGATCGGCGTCGCGGTCATGTGGAGGACGTGCGGCGCCATCCCCTCCACCCCCTTCTCGTCGAGGGCGCGGCGCTGGCCGACCCCGAATCGGTGCTGCTCGTCGACGACGCAGAGGCCTAGGCGGGCGAACTTCACGCTCGGCTCGATCAGCGCATGAGTGCCCAAAATGAGTCCCAACTCGCCGGAGGCGAGTTGGTTCAGGGTGCGGCGGCGGACGGCTGCCGACGTGGCGCCCGTCAGCAGGGCGAAAGGGATCGCCTCTTCGGCGAGCAGCCTGCCGAGGGTGATCGCGTGCTGCTCGGCCAGCGTCTCGGTGGGCGCCATCAGCGTCGCCTGGTAGCCGGCTTCGAGCGCCCGCAGCATCGAGTAGAGGGCGACGACGGTCTTGCCCGAGCCGACCTCGCCCATCAGCAGCCGCTGCATCGGCCGGCCGGAGTCGAGGTCCCCCTCGATCTCGTCGAAGGCCCCTAGCTGGTCGCCGGTCGGCTCGAACGGCAGCGAGTCGAGCCAGCGGGCGACCATCTCGCCCGGCTTGCCGAAGCGGGGCGCCGGGCGGGCGGTGCGGTGGCTGCGCTTGCGGGTCGCGAGCAGCGCCTGGTGGAGGAAGAGCTCTTCGAATCCCAGTCGCTTGCGGGCCTCGTCCACTTCGTCTGCGGCCTCGGGGAAGTGGACGATGCGGAAGGCGTCGCCGACACCGCATAGGTGGCGGCGGGCGCGCATCTCGCTCGGGAGCCCCTCGATGGCGTTCGGCGCCCACTCGACCGCTTCCGATACCCAGTCGCTGATCTGCTGGGGCCGGATCGCCTCCGTTGCTCCGTGCACAGGGACCATGGTCTCCGGCTGCGGGTCCCGTCGAGGGCTGTTCGGGGAACCCTGCGCAGGATGCTCGGAGTCCCCGGGGCCCTCGCCACCCGCTGAAGCGGCGTCGGATAGCGGCTCCCATTCGCGGACGGCGAAGCCCCGTCCCGAATATTTGCCCGTGAGCAACAAGGCGGTCCCAGGGGTCAATTTGGAAGCTACCCAGGGCTGGTTGAACCAGGTGGCTCTTACCTGGCCGGATTCATCCCCGACTTTGACGCTGACCATGCGCAGGCGGCCTTTGCGAAAGGGGCGTGGTTGGGAGCCCTGGACTTCGACGGAGACGGTGGCGGTCTCCCCCGGCTGTAGGTCGCCCAGCTGGCGGATCCGCAGGTCGCGGTGGCGGCGGGGGACGCGGAAGAGGAGGTCGCCGACGGTACGGATGCCGGCTTCGGCGGCGGCTTCGGCGGTTTTCGGACCCACCCCCTTCAGCGCGCCGAGCCCCTGCGCGAGGACACTCGGACGGGGCCAGTGGACGGCGGCGTCGAGGAGCTCGGCGCGCGTCAGCTTGCGCTCTCCGGCGAAGGAGCGGGTTACTGGGCGGCCAGGAGCCACCACCAGCTCGGTTGCCCCCCCTCGTGGGTTTCGACCTCGACCCCGTCCGGGACGTGGACATCGATCTCCTCAAGCGGGATCGGGGCGCCGTCGCCGGCGATCACGGTGAGGATCTCGGCGTCGAAGGCGAGGCGCTGCAGGGTCTCGTCGAGGGTCGATCCCGCCCCGCCCCAGGCCACGATCTCGGCGTTGACGAAGCCGACCGCGTCGCCCTTCTTGAAGCGCCCCTGGGCATCGTCGCGGGCGGCCGGGGCGACGCCACCGATCGCCACCTCCGCGATCGCCTCGCCCAGCCGCCCGGCGTTCTCCTCCAGGGACGCCCCGGGGTCGAGCTCGACCAGCGCCAGCAGGCTCGCCTGCTGCGATGTCGCCGCCACTACCCGAGCCGGCTTGTCGGAGAGCTCGCAGGCGCGCTCGGCGGCCATGATCACGTTCGAGGAACTGGGCAGGACGAGGACTTCTTCGGAGGGCACGCTGTGGATCCCGGCGAGCAGCTCGTAGGTGGAGGGGTTGAGGGTCTCGCCGCCGGGGACGACGTGGGCGCCGAGCTCGCCGAAAAGGCGCTGCAGACCGTCGCCTGCCGCCACAGCGACGACACCGGTGCGGCCGGCGGCGCTGAGGCGGGCGTCGCGTTCGGCCATCTGCTCGCGCATGTCGGCGACGTCGAGGTTGGTCACCTCTCCCACGCCGGCGAAGACCTCGGTCGCCGCCTCCGGCTGGTCGGTGTGGATGTGGACCTTGAGGGTGACGTCGTCGCCGACGACGAGGACCGAGTCGCCGAGCCGCTCCAGCCGCGGCAGCAGCTTGCGGTCCTGCAACCCCTTGCCCGAGACGATGAAGTTGGTGCAGTAGCGGTAGCGGCTGTCCTCGTGATGAGGCAGGCTGCGGCGCGGCGGCTCGTGGTGCTGGACTTCGGGCGTCGCCGCGCCGTCGCCGCGCAGGCCGGCGACGACACCCGCGAGGATGAGGACGAGCCCGTGGCCGCCGGCGTCGACGACGCCGGATTCACGCAGCACCTCCAGCTGCTCGGGCGTGCGGGCGACGGCGCGCTCGCCGTCTTCGATCGCCTTCTCCAGGACCTGGGCCAGCACCGCGTCCTGCTCCTCGTCGGTGACCTGGCGGTCGAAGCGGGTTTTCTCCCGCTCGAGGTGGGCGAGCTGCACGGAGAGCGAGGTCGCCATCTCGCGGAAGACGGTCAGCATCGTCCCCTCGGCCGGCTCGCGGACCGAGTCGTAGGCGGCGTCGGCGGCTTTGGCGAAGGCGGCGGCGACGAGGGTCGGATCGACCAGCTCGCCGGGGCGGCTGGCGAGCTCCTCGGCGGCGCCGCGGACGATCTGGCTCAAGATCACCCCGGAGTTGCCGCGCGCGCCCATCAGCGCCGCCCGCGCCAGCGCCTGCACCAGCTCGGTGCGGCCGACCTCGTCGACCGACTGGCCGTCGAGGCGGTCGAGCTCCTCCATCACCGCCCGCAGCGTCATCGCCATGTTGTCGCCGGTGTCGCCGTCGGCGACCGGGAAGACGTTGAGGTCGTTGACCTCCTGCCGACGCGCCTCCAAGGAGGCGTAGGCAGAGCTGATTACCCGCCGGAACCGGGCGATTGAGGGGTCGGACATCTGGGGAGAATCTATTCCTCGGGCGCGACGGCTTCTACAGAGAAGGGATAGGCGTGAGCACGTTCACACGCGACCGCCGGAGCCATTGGTAGGTTGCGCGGTCCAATGAGACGCTTCGCCAGCTGGATCACCAGTCACCGTAAGACCGTAATCATCGGCTGGATCGTCGGCCTGATCGCGATGGGCTTCATCGCCAAATCGGCCGGCTCCGACTTCTCAGAAGAATTCAGCCTGCCGAGCTCCGACTCCAAGGACGCGCTGGATCTGCTCGAAAACCGCTTCCCCGCGCAGGCGGGCGACACGGTGCAGATCGTCTACAAGGCCGAAGGGGGCGTCGAGGCGCCCGCGGTCAAGCAGAAGATGGAAGGGGTCTTCGACAAGGTCGAAGCCCTCCCCCACGTCAGCGAAGTCTCGAGCCCCTACGCAAAGGGCGGCGCGGGAGCGGTCAGTGAAGACGGCAAGATCGCCTACGCGACCGCCCAGTTCAACGTCACCACCGACAAGCTGAGCGACGGCGAAGTCAAGAAGATCATCGACACCGCCCAGGGCGCGGGCGGCGACGGCCTGAAGGTCGAGGTGGGCGGCTCCCCGGCCGAGGAAGTCCGCGGCGAAGAAGAAGAAAGCTCGTCGGAGGGAATCGGCGTCCTCGCCGCGATCGTGGTGCTGCTGATCAGCTTCGGCTCGGTGGTGGCGATGGGGCTGCCGATCCTCACCGCGCTGTTCGCCCTCGGTGTCGGGATCAGCGTCATCACCCTCTTCACCCACGTCTTCAACACCGCCGAATTCGCGCCCCAGCTTGCTTTCATGATCGGACTCGGGGTCGGCGTCGACTACGCCCTCTTCATCCTCACCCGCTTCCGCAACGGGCTCGACGAGGGCCTCGACAAGCGCGAGGCGGCGGTCGCCGCGGTCGACACCGCCGGCCGAGCGGTGCTCTTCGCCGGGATCACGGTGATCATCTCGCTGATGGGGATGTTCCTGCTCGGCCTCCCCTTCCTCTACGGGGTGGCGACGGCGGCGGCGATCGCGGTCCTGTTCACGATGATCGCGGCCCTGACCCTGCTGCCCGCGCTCCTCTCTATGGTCGGTACCTGGGTCAACCGGCTGCGCATTCCGGGCCTCGGCAGCGGCGCTCGCAGCATCGACGAAGGCAGCTGGTGGTTCCGCTGGAGCGGCCGCATCCAGCGGCGGCCGTGGGTGGCGGCGCTGCTCTCCGGGGCGCTGCTGATCGCGCTCTGCATCCCCACCCTCTCGCTGCGCCTCGGCTCCAACGACGCCGGGACCGATCCGGCGGGGACGACGACCCGGGAAGCGTACGACCTGCTGGCCGAAGGCTTCGGGCCGGGCTTCAACGGGCCCTTCGTGCTCGCCGCCGAACTCCCCGACAAGGGCGACGACGAAGCGCTGCAGGACCTGCGCACCCAGCTGAAGAGCGAAGAAGGTGTCGAAGAAGTCACCGACGTCACCCTCAACCCGAACAAGACCGTCGGCGTCTTCCAGCTCTACCCGACCACCTCGCCGCAGAGCGTGGAAACGACCGAACTGCTGGACCACATCCGCAACGACGTGATCCCGCCGGTCGAGGAATCGACCGGCGCCCAGGTCCACGTCGGCGGCATCACCGCGATCTTCGAGGACTTCGGCAACGCGATCGCCGACAAGCTGCCGCTCTTCATCGGCGTCGTCGTCCTGCTCTCGGCGCTACTGCTGATGATCGTCTTCCGCTCACTGCTGGTGCCGCTGAAGGCGATAGTGATGAACCTGCTCTCGATCGGCGCCGCCTTCGGGCTGATCGTCGCCGTCTTCCAGTGGGGCTGGGGCGCAAGTCTGATCGGCGTCGACGCCACCGGCCCGATCATCTCGTTCTTCCCGATCTTCCTCTTCTCGATCGTCTTCGGGCTCTCGATGGACTACGAGGTCTTCCTGATGTCGCGGATCCACGAGGAGTGGGAGCACAAAAAAGACGCGAGCGAGGCGGTCCACCGCGGCCTCGCCCTGACCGGCCGCGTGATCACGGCCGCGGCGGCGATCATGGTCACCGTCTTCGCCTCCTTCATGCTCGGCGAAGACCGGATCATCAAACTCTTCGGCCTCGGCCTTGCCTCAGCCGTCCTCATCGACGCCGTGATCATCCGCTCGGTCCTGGTCCCGGCGATCATGCAGCTCCTGGGCAGGCGCGCCTGGTACTTCCCGGCGGGGCTCGACCGTTTGCTGCCGCGGCTGCACGTCGAGCCGTCAGAGGGCGACCCCTCGCCGACCGGCGAGCACCCCGTGGTCGTGGCGGCCGCGGGCGAGTCGGACGGCTAGAGCCCCGGGAGCGGAGCGACGCCCAAGGCGTGGGCGACGAGAGCGGCGACGCGGTCGGGTTCCTCTTCCAGCTGCAGTTCGGAAAAGTGCAGGACCGTGAAGCCAAGCTGGTGAAGGTCGAGGTCGCGTGCGTGGTCGCGGTGGAAGGCGACCGAGCCGTGGTGGTAGAGGAAGGAGTCGATTTCGACGACCAGGCGCTGCTCGCGCCAGAGGAAGTCCACCTCGTGGCGACCGAGGTTGACGTTGGTCTCGGGATGCGGCAAGTGGCGGCTCTGGACGAGGGCGAAGAAGTCTTCCTCGAGGTCGGAGCGAGCGCGGCGGCCCTCGGTGCCTTCCAGCTGGATCCCTTTGAGCTCTGCTTGACGCTTGGCACGGCGGAGGAGGTGCGGGGCGGCGGTTCCGTCGAGGTCGTTGATGGTGCGTTGGATGGTGGTGACAGGGATGCATTGGCGATGGGTGGTGAGCCGTCTCCCTCGCCCTCCCGCTGGCAGGTAGGAGGGCGAGGGAGACGGCTCTCGGGGCGGTGGAGGAGAAAGAGAGAGACAGCGGTGGAGGTGGATGCCGCGTTGGGCGGCACGACCGCTGGTGGCGGGGATCGAGACGTGGATGGGACCCTCGATCGGTTTGAGGAGGTCCCAGAGCGCCGCGGCCGAGTGATAGCTCAGCACCGCTCCCTCTCCACATGCGAGTACCGCCGCCATCCAACGTCCGTGCCAAGTCGGAGCGCGATGACCAACCGCGTAGACGCCACGGTGGAGGCGGTGCAAGCGCCCCGCCTTGACCCGCCGAGAGACTGCGCTCTTCTCGATCCCCGCCTCTCGAAGCTGCTCCACGGTGACGACGCCGTGCTGCCGCGCAGCGATCTTTGCCATGCGCCCGTCGGGTGTGTCGATTTCCTCTCGCATATCGAGAGTAAGTCGACAGGGCCTCCGGACCCTCCCCCCTACGTGCTGCCCTTTGTCCCTACGAGCGGCTTGGGAGCGCTAGGCGCTCTTGGTGACCTTGCCCGCCTTGAGGCACCTCGTGCATACGTAGGCTCTCAGGGGGCGGCCGTTCTCTTGGATCCGGACCTTCTGCAAGTTCGGGTCGAAGCGGCGCTTGGTGGCGACCATCGAGTGGCTTCGGGAGTGGCCGAACGCCGGTCCCTTGCCGCAGCTGTGGCATACCTTGGCCATCGGTCGCGGGATGGTACCGGAGTCCGTCGCGTGGTTCCTTTTGGACCGCACACGTCCGGAAGGAACCATGCGACCCGGGCGGCTCAGCCGATCTGGCGCTTGAGCAGGGCCATGCGGGCGATGGTGAGGGCGGCGTTGCGACCCTGGTCGCGCTTGTCGCCTCCCGAGCGGGCGAGCGCTTGGTCCATGTTGTCGCAGGTGATGACGCCGAAGGCGCAGGGCACACCGGTCTCCAGCTGCACCTGCTGGATGCCGCGAGCCGCCTCGGCGCAGACGAAGTCGTAGTGGTCGGTCTCGCCGCGGATGACGACACCGAGGCAGGCGACGCCCGCGTAGCCGTTCTCGGCGAACTGCTTGGCGGCGAAGGGCAGCTCGTAGGCGCCGGGGACCGAGACCTCGGTGACGGAGTCCTGTGAGATGCCCGCCAGCTCGAAGCCCTGGCGGGCGCCACTCAGCAGCCGCTGCGCCAGGTCCTCGTAGAAGCGGCCGACGCAGACGCCGAAGTGCAGCGGGGCGAGACTCGACTTCTCTTCGCTGGAGAACTCCTCCAGGAACGCGCCGGCTTCAGCCATCGCCGTCGTGGTTCGCGCCGTCCCGATCGCGCTCCTCCTCGTCGCGGATCATCTCCTCGTCGAGGGCGAGGCCCTGGTGGTGCAGCGAGTGGCCCATCTTCTCCCGCTTCGTCCGCAGGTAGACCTCGTTGTGGGCGTTGGGAACCGATTCGATCGGCACCTGCTCGGAGACCGAGAGCCCGTAGCCCTCCAGGCCGACGATCTTTTTCGGGTTGTTGGTGAGGATGCGGATGCTGGACAGGCCGAGGTCGCCGAGAATCTGCGCCCCGATCCCGTAGTCGCGCAGGTCGGCGGGCAGGCCGAGCTTGAGGTTGGCCTCGACCGTGTCGGCGCCTTCCTCCTGCAGCTTGTAGGCGCGGAGCTTGTTCAGCAAGCCGATCCCGCGGCCCTCCTGGGAGAGGTACAACAGGACGCCGCGGCCCTCGCGCTCGATCATCGAGAGCGCCGCTTCCAGCTGTTCGCCGCAGTCGCAGCGCATGCTGTGGAAGACGTCGCCGGTCAGGCACTCGCTGTGGACGCGGACGAGCACGTCCTCGGCGCCTGCAACCTCGCCTTTGACCATCGCGACGTGGTGTTTGTCGTCAACGAGCGAGCGATAGCCGACGGCGGTGAAGTCGCCGAAGGTGGTCGGCAGCGCGGTGTCCACCACGCGCTCGACCAGCTTCTCGGTCCGCCGCCGGTAGGCGATCAGGTCGGCGACGGTGATCATCTTCAAGTCGTGCTTCTCGCAGTATGGGATCAGGTCCGGGACCCGCGCCATCGTCCCGTCGTCGTTCATCACCTCGCAGATGACCCCGGCCGGAGTGAGCCCGGCGAGGCGGGCGAGGTCGACCGAGGCCTCGGTGTGGCCGGTCCGCTCCAGCACGCCGCCCTCCTTCGCCTTCAGCGGGAACATGTGGCCGGGGACGACGATGTCGCGCGGCCCGGAGTCGGGGTCGATCGCGACTTGGACGGTGTGGGCACGATCGTGGGCGGAGATCCCCGTGCTGACACCGCCGGCGGCCTCGATCGAGACCGTGAAGGCGGTCTCCAGCGGCGCCTCGTTCTTCGCCGTCATCAGGTTGAGGCCGAGCCGTTCGCAGCGCTTCGCGGTCAGCGCCAGACAGATCAGCCCGCGCGCCTCCTTGGCCATGAAGTTGATCGCCTCGGGCGTCGCGAACTGCGCCGCCATCACCAGGTCGCCCTCGTTCTCGCGGTCTTCGCCGTCGCAGACGACGACCATGCGGCCGGCGCGGATCTCCTCGATCGCCTCCTCGATCGAGGAGAACGGGCTCTGCCGGGTCTCCGTGCTCTTTTGTCCTCGGGCCTCTGCCATGGGGTTCACGCCTGCTCCTTTCCGGCGAATGGTGACATCAAACGCTCCACGTACTTGGCGACTACGTCACACTCGACGTTCAACCGGTCTCCTGGCGCCAGATCGGCGAGGTTGGTCCGCTCCAGGGTCTCAGGGATGAGGGAAACCTCAGCCCAAGAATCGCCTAAATCGGCGACGGTGAGGCTGACCCCGCTGAGGGTGATCGAGCCCTTGTCGACGACGTAGCGGAGCAGCTCGGGTGGCAGCTCGACGCGGATGCGGCGGGCGAATCCGTCCTCCTCGACCGCGAGGACGGTGCCGACCCCGTCGACGTGGCCCTGGAGGATGTGGCCGCCGAGGCGGCCGCCGGCCTTCATCGCCAGCTCGAGGTTGACACGGGCGCCCTGATCGATCGCGCCGAGGGCGGTGACCTCGAGCGTCTGGTTCATCGCCTCGGTCTCGAATGAGCCGGTGCCGACGCTGGTGGCGGTGAGGCAGCAGCCGTTGACGGCGATCGAGTCGCCCTCGGAGACTTCAGATGCGAGGGTCGTCGAGATGCGTAGGCGGGCGCCGTCGTCGGCGCGGTCGAGCGCTTCTACGGTGCCTAGGTCTTCGATCAGTCCCGTGAACATGTCACCACTCCTTGTAGCGGGCCGTGATCAGGAGGTCGTCTCCGACGTTTTCGGCTGACGACTCTTGGGCGTGTTGGCGCGCGGGTCCTGTCACGGCAGGGGACCCACCATGTCTTCCGGTAGCTGAAGCTTCTTCAGACATGGTCCCCCCTACCGTGCCACCCGCGCGAGGGGTCGGAGATAGTTGACGGCCTAGGAGCATCGGGGCGATGAAGGTACGGGATTCGTCGATCAGGTCTGCAGAAAGGAACGAGGTTGCGAGGGTCTTGCCGCCCTCGAGGAAGAGGCTCGTGATGTTGCGGGCACCCAGTTCGCGGAGGGCGGGTTCAAGGCCGTTCACCTGAAGGACATCGGCACCGGCTTCGCGGAGAGCGGCGAGGCGGTCGCTCGGGGCGTCGGGGGCAGCCACCACAAGCACGGGGGCCTGATCGAGGGTCTGGAGCAACCGGCTGCCGAGCGGCAGGCGAGCCTGCGAGTCGAAGATGACCCGCAGCGGCTGACGGGACGATTTCCGCTCCATGTAAACGGTTTTCGTCCCGTCGGCATCGGGTCTGGCGGTTAGGAGGGGGTCGTCGGATAGGGCGGTGCCAATGCCTATGGCGATCGCGTCGGATTCGGCTCGCCAGCGATGGACCAGGTCGCGGCTCTCGGGGCCGGAGATCCACGGGGAGTCCCCGGGAGCCGTGGTGGTCTGGCCGTCGAGAGACATCGCCGTCTTCAGGACCACAAGGGGCAGGCCGGTGTGGGCGTGTTTGCGGAAGGGCTGGTTGAGGCGGCGGGCGGCGCCGGCCTCGGCGCCGTCGGCGAAAACGACCTCGACGCCGCCGTCGCGGAGGATGCCGGGGCCGCGCCCGGCGGCCTTTTCGCTGGGGTCGTCGGAGGCGATGACGACCCGGCCGATCCCGGCCTCGAGGATCGCCGCGACGCAAGGCGGCTGCCGCCCCTCGTGGGCACAAGGCTCCAGGGTCACGTACATCGTCGCCCCGGCCGGGTCCTCCCCCCGCTCGCGACAAACGGCCAGCGCCGCCCGCTCCGCGTGCAAGCCACCCAGTTCAGCGTGGAACCCCTCACCGAGGATCTGCCCGTCGCGCACCACAACTGCGCCTACCAAGGGATTCGGGCTGACCCGCCCCCGCCCGTGCTCCGCCAGCTCCAGAGCCCGCCGGAGATGCGCCTGATCCGTAGGGGTAACGTGAGTTTCCATACGATTGACTGACTCGTCAATCAGTCTACGCCCCTCGCGCGGGTGGCACGGTAGGGGGGACCATGTCTGAGGAAGCTTCGGCTACCGGAAGGCGTGGTGGGTCCCCTGCCGTGACAGGACCCGCGCGCCGGCGCCCGTCCACAGCCGCCATTCGGCAGGCGACACAGGCGCCGCCCCGAATACCCTGACGCACCCCGATATGAAGCCGATCACCTGACCCACCCATGAAGCTGATCATCCAGATCCCCTGCCTGAACGAGGAGCAGACGCTCCCGCAGACGATCGCCGACCTCCCCCGCTCGGTCCCCGGCATCGACGAGGTCGAGCTGCTGGTGGTCGACGACGGCAGCACCGACCGCACGGTCGAGGTCGCCCGGCAGTGCGGCGTCCAGCACATCGTCCGTCTGACCAATCACAAGGGGCTCGCCGCCGGCTTCCAGGCCGGCCTCGATGCTTGCTTGAAGCTCGGCGCCGACGTCGTCGTCAACACCGACGCCGACAACCAGTACCGCGGCGAGGACGTGGCGAAGTTGGTGGCGCCGATCGTCGCCGGCGAGGCAGACATGGTCGTCGGCGACCGCAGGGTCGGCGGCATCGAGCACTTCTCCGGCAGCAAAAAACGGCTGCAGCGGCTCGGGAGCTGGGTCGTGCGGCGAGTCTCCGGGACCGAGATCACCGACGCCACCTCGGGCTTCCGCGCCTACAACCGCGAGGCCGCGCTGCAGCTCCTCGTCGTCGACAACTTCACCTACACGCTGGAGAGCCTGATCCAGGCCGGGAAGATGCTCGTCGCCGTCGACGAGGTCGAGGTCGGCACCAACCCGAAGACGCGCGAGTCCCGGCTCTTCGCCTCGACCGGCTCCTACGTGCGCCGCAACGCGCCGGCGCTCCTCCGCATCTACACCCGCTACGAGCCACTGCGCGTCTTCTCGCTCGCCGGCCTCGTCGTCCTCCTGCTCGCCTTCCTTGCCTGGCTGCCGTTCCTGCTCGACTGGATCCTCAGCGGCGACAGCACCGGCCATGTGCAGTCGCTGATCCTCGGCGCCGTCCTCTTCATCGCCGCCGTGCAGCTCTTCGCCCTCGGGGTGATCGGCGACCTGCTGGCGAGTCAGCGGGTGATGACCCAGCGCACCTTCGAGCGGGTGCGGCGGGTCGAGCTGGCGCTCGGGGTCGAGCCCTCCCACTACGAGCCGGGCAGCACGCCCGAGTGAGCGCGCAACCGCAGGGCACGGCCGCCGCGCCGCCGGGCAAGGGCGCGGCCAGCAGCGCCGACTACGGCAAGACCGCGAGCTTCCTCGCGGTCGGCGTCGGGCTGACCGGCGTCATCACCTACGCCTACTTCCTGATCGCCTCGCATGTGCTCTCCAAACCCGACTACGGGCAGATCACCGTGCTCTGGTCGGCGGTCTTCATCACCATCTCCACCCTCTACCGGCCGATCGAACAGCTGCTCAGTCGCCACATCTCCGAGCGACTGGTCAAAGGCGAGCCGATCGGACAGCCGATGCGGGTCGCCTCGACGATCCAGCTCGGCCTCTCGCTCTTCTTCGCCGTCGTCGCGCTGGCGCTGCGGGGCCCGATCCAGAACGGCGTGCTGGAGGGCAACGAAGCCCTCTACTGGGTCTTCTTCACCTCGGTCCTCTTCTACGCCGCCAGCTACTTCGCCCGCGGCTTCCTCGCGGGCGAGCAGCGCTTCGGGCTCTTCGTCGCGATGATCCTCTCGGAATCCTGCTTCCGCACGATCTTCGCGGTGATGGTCGCGATCGGGGTCCTCAGCGGCCAGTCGGCGGTCGCGATCGGGATCACCGCGGCGCCGGCCCTGAGCCTGCTGGTCGTGCCGTTCGCGTTCGCGCGCCGGGCGCAGAAGGAGAAACAGGTCGCGGAGGCCGTCAGGGGGGCGCCCGTTGCGGCTCAGTCCAAACCCGGCATGCCCGGACGCGAAGCGGGGGACATGCCGGTCGAGGCGGGACGCGAAGCGGGGGACATGCCGTCCGATCCGGGACGCGAAGCGGAGGACGCGCCGGCTGACGACTTCTCCCTCACTCAGGGCGGCGGGTTCGCCGCGGCGGTGCTGGTGATCATGTTCAGCGAACAGGCCTTCCTCAACGCCGGGCCGCTGATCGTCCGCGGCCTCCAGGGTGCCGCCGCCGCCGGCTTCATCTTCAACGTGCTGATGCTGGCACGGGCGCCGCTGCAGCTCTTCCAGTCGGTCTCGACCAGCATCCTCCCCCACCTCACCACCCTCCACACCAGCGAGGCCGAGGACGCCGAGCGCGAGTTCCACCACACCGTACGGATGGTCCTGCTCGGCATCGCCGCCTTCACGGCGCTGGTCGTGGTCGTGGTCCTGATCGGCGGCCCGACGGCGATGCAGATCGCCTTCAGCAAGAAGTTCACCTACGACCGCGCCGGCCTGCTGCTGGTCTCGGTCGGGATGGGCCTCTACCTCTCCTCGGTCACGGTCAACCAGGCCTGCATCGCCCAGGGCCAGGTCCGGCGGGCGGCGGCGCGCTGGATCGCCTGCGCCGGCCTCTTCATCGGCTGGAACTTCGTGCCGCTGGTCAGCGACGAGTTCCGCCGCGTCGAGATCGGCTTCCTGCTCGCCGCCGGCGTCCTCTTCTCGCTCCTCTACCTCGTCTACCGCCACCCGCACGAACGGGCCGAGGACGTGCTCGACCCCGGCTCCACCGAGGAACTGGAGTTACGGCTGAGGATGCTCGACGAGAACGTCTGAGCCACGACCCGAGGTTTGCCTTTTTGGGGTTCCTCTAGGGTCGCCGGATCGGAGCCCACGACGCGCACCTGATCCTGATCGCCGGCGCCCTCCTGGCGGCGGGGATCATCGGGGCGCTGGTCGCCGACCGCATGCGGGTGCCCGGACTGCTGCTCTTCCTCGGCCTCGGGATGCTGGCCGGCTCGCAGGGAATCGGCGGCATCGACTTCAGCGACACCGAGCTGGCGCGGACGCTGGGGACTATCGCCCTGGTCCTGATCATCTTCGAGGGCGGCCTGACCTCCGGCTGGTCGGAGATCCGGCCGGTGCTCGGCACCGCCGCCTCGCTGGGGACGATCGGTACGGCCTTGACCGCGGCGATCGCCGGCTTCGCGGCGAAGTTCCTGTTCGGCCTCAGCACGCTGGAAGGGATGCTGGTCGGAGCGGCCATCGCCGCCACCGACTCGGCGGCGATCTTCGCGGTGCTGCGGCGAAGCACGCTGGAGAAGCGGCTGGCGCGCTCGCTCGAGGGCGAGTCGGGGATGAACGACCCGGTCGCCCTGCTGCTTGTGATCGGCTTCATCGAATGGATTCAGCAGCCCGGCTACGGGATCGCCGACATGGCCGGCCTGCTGGTTCTGAAACTCGGCTTGGGGGCCGCGATCGGACTCGGGTTCGGCCGCCTCGCGGTGCTGGCGCTCGACCGGGTGCGGTTGCCGGGCGAGGGGATCTACCCGGTGGCGACGATCGCGATCGCCGCCCTCGTCTACGGGCTGGCCGAGCTCGCCCACGGCTCCGGCTTCCTCGCCGTGTACCTGACCGCACTCGCCCTCGGCTCGGCCCGGATCCCGGCGCGGCGGACCGTCGTCGCCTTCCACCAGGGGCTCGGGTGGGTTGCCCAGATCTCCCTCTTCATCCTGCTCGGGCTGCTCGTCTTCCCCTCGAGCCTCGACAACGTCGCTCCCGAAGCGCTGGCCCTCTCGGCGGTGCTGATCTTCCTCGCCCGTCCGATTGCCGCCGTGGTCGCCACCCTGTTCGCGCCGCTGAACATGAAGGAGCGGCTGATGCTCGGCTGGGCCGGGTTGCGCGGCGCCACCCCGATCTGGCTCGCCACCTTCCCGGTCGTCGCCGGGATCAAAGAGAGCGACGAGCTGTTCGCGATCGTCTTCTTCGTCGTCGTCAGTTCGACCCTGGTGCAAGGGGCGAGCTTCGAGCCCCTCGCCTCGCGCCTCGGCCTCACCACCGACGAACCGGCGCTGCCGCGCCGCCTCTTCGAGTCCGGTCGGATCCGCCGCATGGGCGGCGACGTGATCGCCTACCGGCTGCCGCCGGGAGCAGCGGCCGCCGGCCACCCGGTGCGCGACCTCGAACTGCCGCGCGAGGCCCTGGTCAACGTGATCGTCCGCGACGGCAACGCGATCCCGCCGAGGGGTTCGACCGAGCTGCAGGAGGGCGACGAGCTCCACGTCCTCGTGCGGAGCGAGCTGCGCGACGAAGTGGAGAAACTGACGAAGAAATGGGCGAAGGGGCCGCTGGGGCGCGAAGCACCAAAGCTGCTGCCGCGCCGCGGAGCCTCGCAGGTCTTCACCGTCCGTCCCGCTCGCGGCGACGAAGACCTGGGCCAGTCCATCGACGGCATCCCAATCGTCTCCATCCTCCGCGACCGCGGTGAGCAGGGCGCCTACCTAGTGGCCCTCGCAGATGGTCGCTTTGCCGTCATCGGCGCCGGCCTCCTCGCGATCGGCGGCCGACAAGCGGTAGCCGACTGGTGCGTCCGCCGAGCAGAACGCCCGGACACCAACTCGGCAGCCCGGGCTTGGTGGCAGGAGGTAACCGGAGCACTCATCGCACGCGGATGAGGGGCGGGTGCCCCTCTCCCAGAGACCGTCGCGCAGCTGGGGCGTACAGCTGGGCGCCGTTGTGGTCTCTGGAGCCTCTGGGAGAGGGGCACCCCACCCCTTTGCCAAGCTCAGGAAGCGTCGGCAGCTTCCGCAATAGACGCATAGGCAGCGGCCGGATCGTCTGCGCCGAAGATGGCGGAACCCGCTACGAAGAGCCGGGCTCCAGCGGCGGCAAGAGGTCCAGCAGTATCGAGATCCACCCCGCCGTCCACCTCGATCGGAGCTTTGCCCACTAGCGGAACCAGGCGATCGAGCTTGTCGAAGGAGCTGTCAAGGAGTTCCTGGCCGCCCCAGCCGGGGTTGATCGTCATGCAGAGCACGAGATCAGCGTAGCCACGAAGCTCGGCCACCCCCTCAACCGGCGTCGCGGGGTTTATCGCGACTCCTGCCAAGCAGCCCAGCTCACGAATCGCGTGCAGGAGGCGATTGGAATGTGGGGTTGCCTCGTAGTGGAAGGTAATGGAATCCGCCCCGGCCTCGGCGAAATCCGGTATCTGCCGTTCCGGATTGTCGATCATCAGGTGGACGTCGACGACGCCGCCGGCGTCGTGGACCTGGTCGGCGATCCCGCTGAGGACCAGGGGCCCGATCGTGATCGGGGGGACGAAGTGCCCGTCCATGACGTCGAAGTGGATCACCCGCGCCCCGGCCTCCATCACCTCCTCGATCTGAGCGCCGAGACGCGCCATGTCCGCCGAGAGGATCGAAGGGGCCACCCTCGGCTCGGCGAGCAGATCTCGCATGCGGTCACTCACGCGCCCCAGCCTATATCTGGGCGTGGCCGGCAAGGACGCAGAGAGCGTGACGTGCTCTGCACGCCAGCGACCGAGGACGCCCGCCGGGGCACGTCCATATTTAGGCCGGCTGGAGCATCGAGGCGCCGCAGCTCTGACATTCCATGTCAGCGGTGTTGGTCATCCGGGCGATCGTCTGATGCTCGCCGCAGTTGGGGCACTGGGAGACGAGTTCGAAGCGGCTGAGGCAGTTGACGCAGCGCAGGCGGCCCGGCAGCTGAGTGGGACGCAGCCAGGGCTCGCCGCAATTCGGGCATGGGGCTCGGCCCAGCGGGTTCGACTCCGCCGAGCTCGACTGGCCGGGGTCGCTCATCGCCTAATCATTACGGGTCAGGCGGGCGATGAAGAAGCCGGTGGTGCGGTCGCGGTCGGGCCGCAGCTGCAGGCAGCGTGGCTCGGCGGGCGCGACGAGCTCCGGCGCCAGGACGAAGAGGTCGTCCAGTCGCAGCGGCGGCACGCCCTCCTCCTCCGCCGCCGCTGCCAGCAGGGCGGCGACCCGCTCCTCGTTCTCCCGACGGGAGATCGTGCAGGTCGAGTAGACGAGGGTGCCGCCCGGGTGCAGCACGGCGGCGGCGTTGCGCAGCAGCTTGTCCTGCGTCTCGATTAACCGTTCGATGGTTCTGGGCGACTTGCGCCAGCGGGCGTCGGGGCGCGAGGCGAGCGTGCCGAGGTCCGAGCAGGGCGCGTCGAGGAGGACCCGGTCGAAGCCGGGCGCCATCCCCGACTCGGTCGCGTCGGCCTCGATCACGGTGATGCTGTGGAGGCCGAGGCGAGATGCCTGGGCCGCGGTTTCGGCCGCTCGCCCGGGATCGAGCTCGACCGAGATCACCTCGCCGCGATCTCCCATCCGCTCGGCGATCTGTCCGGTCTTGATCCCCGGGCCGGCACAGAGATCGAGCACATGCTCCCCCTCCCGCGGATCGAGGACCTCGACGACGGCGGCAGAGCCGCGGCTTTGCGGGGTCAGCTCGCCGGCCGTGACCGCCTCGGGAACCGTCTCGCCGGTGCGGCCTTCGATCACCAGCATCTCGGCCGCGGCGAGCGGCCAGGGCGCCTCGGCCGGCCGCGCCTCCACCCCGGCCTCGCGAAGCCGCGCCAGCATCGCCTCACGCTCGGCGCGCAGCGGGTTGACCCGCATCGCCACCTCGGCGCGCTCGTTGCATGCGGCGAGGGTCGAGCGGGCGGCCACCGGGCCCAGCTCCCGCCACCACATCTCCGCCAGCCACTGCGGGGCCGAGCTGGCGATCGCGGCGGCAGCGGGCGTCGAGTCGTCACCGAGCAGCCCGTCGGTCAGCTGCTCGCGCTCGCGCCCCGCCCGCCGCAGAACCGCGTTGACGAGTCCGGAAGCATGGGCGGCGCCCGCCCCCTTGACCAGCTCCACGGCCTGGTCGACGGCGGCGTGGTCGGGGGTGGCGTCGGCGAAGAGCAGCTCGTAGAGGCCGAGGCGCAGCGCCGCCAGGACCGGCGGGTCGAGCCGGCGGGTCGAGCGGCCGGCGAGGCGCTCGATCGCGACGTCGCTGGTGCCGCGGCGCTGGACGGCGCCGAAGGCGAGCCGCTGTGCCTGCGCGCGGTCGCGGCCCTGGAGTCCAAGCCTGTCGGCCTCGGCCCGGAAGGCGCGCTCGGTGAAGGCACCGTCCTCGAAGGTGGCGCGGATCACGGCGAAGGCGAGAGCGCGCGCGGGCGAGACGGGGCCGAACTGCATCAAATTACCCGCCCAGCAGCCCGGAAATTCGATGCAGTTCGGGACTGGGCGATCCCGCAGGCGCCCGGCGTCATAGCCGCGGCGGCTCGTGACCACGCAGGTAGGCGTCGGCGGGCATCGGCTTGCCGCCTGGGGGCTGGAGGACGTCTAGCCGCAGAGCTCCCTCTCCGCAGCCGAGGACGAGGACCCCGTCGCGCGCCTCCAGCGTCCCCTGTGGCACGTCCGCCTCGACCTCGCGCGCCTCCCTCACGCCAAGCCGCTCTCCGCTCGCCGTCTCCAGGTAGACGCCGACGTGCGGCGTCAGCGCTCGCACCTTTGCCGCCAACTCGGCCGCCGGCCGGCTCGGGTCGAGGCGCCGCTCGGCCGGGTCGATCTTCTCGGCGTAGGTGACGCCCCCCTCGTCCTGCTCGGAGAACTCGAGCCTGCCTTCGGCCTGCAGATCGAGCGCCCGGATCAAAAGGTCGCCGCCGAGCTGCGCCAAGCGCGCCGAGAGCGCAGCGAAGTCCTCCTCGGGCCCGATCGGGGTTTCCTCGCGCAGGGCAACCGGGCCCGAGTCGAGGCCTGCGGTGAGACGCATCACGCAGACACCGGTGATGTCGTCCCCCGCCATGATCGCCCGCTCGATCGGCGCGGCGCCGCGCCAGCGCGGCAGCAGCGAGGGATGGACGTTAAGGATCGGGAGCTCGGAGAGCAGCGGCTCGCGGATCAGCTGGCCGAAGGCGCAGACGAGGACGGCCTCGGCCTCGGCGGCGCGGATCCTCCCCAACGTCGACTCCTCGTTGACGTTCTCGGCCTGCAGCAGGTCCAGTCCCAGCTCGCCGGCCGCAGCCGCGGCCGGCGGCGGCGAGACCTTGCGACCGCGCCCCTGGCGCCGGTCAGGCGGCGTCACCACCAGCGCCGGCCGGTGCGGCGAGCCGGCCAGACGCCGCAGCACCGTGGCGGCGAACTCGGAGGTCCCAAGATAGACGATCCTCACGCGGCGCCCTGTGAGTGCGTCGGTCGGTGCGGTGATCGCCGGGGGTGTTGGTCCGCGCCGACCGCCGCGCTCACGCGGTATGCCTCGGCTCGCGCAGCTCGCCCTCTTCGCCGATCTCTTCCTCAGCAGAGGGGCTGTAGCTGCCGCCCTCGCGCAGCGCCCGCAATGCCGCCTTGCGCTGGTGGCGCTCGGTGCGGTCGAGGATCAGGACTCCGTCCAAGTGGTCGATCTCGTGCTGGAGGACCCGCGCCTCGAGGCCGGCGGCCTCGAGCACGATCGGCGCCCCCTCGACGTCGCGGCCGCTGAAGCGGGCGTAGAGGGGGCGCTCGACGTCCATCGTCACCCGCGGCAGGCTCAGGCACCCCTCCTCGGCGACCGCGGACTCCTCCGAGACCCACTCGACCTGCGGATTGACGAGCGCGCTCGGCGCCCCGTCGGGTCCCGCGTGGAAGACGAGCAGGCGGCGGAGGACGCCGAGCTGGGTCGCGGCGAGGCCCACGCCGAGCCCGTCGCGCATGATCTCGAACATCCGCTCGACCTCGGCCCGCAGCTCGGGCCCGAAACTGGAGACCGGCGAGGCCTTGCTCTTCAGCACCGGGTCGCCGAACTTGACCACATGCGCCAGCGCCGCTTCGCGGCGCTCGATCATCTCGACTTCGAGTCGCTGCTGCTCGGCGTCGCGCTCTGGGGTTTGGACCTCGTCGCCCACTGGAGCGGAGTCTAAGAGGCTCCCAGCCACATCGTCGCCTACTGCGGATCGACGTCGACGCCTAGAGCGACGTCCTTGAGCGACCGATCCCCCGCTCGCCGCTCGACCGCCTCGCGGACCGCCGCCACCGTCCCCTCCCGGTCGTCGGCCTTGATCAGAATCCGCCGCCGGTGCCGGTTGCGGACCCGGAACATCGGCGCCGGCCCCAGCAGTTCCGAGCCGCTCGGCAGCGAACGCCGCAGCTCGCCGGCGAGTGCCGTCGCCACCTCGTCCAGCCGCGCCTCGTTCTCAGCAGCGAAGTTGATCCTGGTCAGGTGCGAATACGGCGGATAGTGCAGGGCCTTGCGACGTCCCAGCTCGACCTCGAGGAAGCCGGCGGAGTCGTGACGGGCGGCGTGCTCGATGCTGGAGGCCGTCGGCGCGAGGGTCTGGACGATCACCTCCCCCCCGGCCTTGCCGCGGCCGGACCGACCGGCGAGCTGGGCGACCATCGCGAAGGTGCGCTCCTCGGCGCGGAAGTCGGGGAAGCGGAGGGTGGCGTCGGCGTCGAGGATCGCGCTCAGGGTCACCGCCGGGAAGTCGTGTCCCTTGGCCACCATCTGCGTGCCGACGAGGACGGCGCTGCGGGCTTCGTCGAAGCGGGCGAGGATGCGCGCATGGGCACCGCGCTCGACGGCGGTGTCGGAGTCGAGCCGCAGGACAGGCATCGGGTCCAGACGCTCGGCCAGCAGCGCCTCGATCCGCTCGGTGCCCGCGCCGGCACGCGAGAGCGTCGTCGAGCCGCACTCCGGGCAGGCCCGCGGCTGGCGCTCGGAATGGGCGCAGTGGTGGCAGACCAGGTGGCCGCTGTGGCGGTGGACGATCAAGGAGACGTCGCAGTTGGGGCAATCCCAGTGGTGACCGCAGGAGCGGCAGGTGAGCCAGGGAGCGAATCCGCGCCGGTTGATCATCACGATCGCCTTGGCGCCGGCGGAGCGCACACCCTCCAGCCCCTCCCAGGTGTCGGCGTGGACGGGACCGGAGCGGGGGTCCGCCTCGCGCATGTCGACCAGGTTGACCGGCGGCATCCGGCGGCCGTCGACCCGGCGCGGCAGCTGCAGGCGCGGCAGCTCCAGCCAGCTCTCCGGCCGCGGGGTCGCGGTCCCGGCGACGAGGACGGCGCCGCTGTCGGCGGCGCGTTTGCGGGCGACGGCGCGGGCGTCGTAGGTGGGGTCGCCCTCTTGCTTGTAGGAGGGCTCGTGCTCCTCGTCGATGACGATCAGGCCGAGGTCGCGGACCGGGGCGAAGACGGCGGAGCGCGGGCCGACGCAGACCTGCGCTTCGCCGTCGCGCAGGCGGCGCCACTCGTCGTAGCGCTCGCCGGGCGAGAGAGCCGAGTGCAGCACGGCGAAGCGGTCGCCGAGGCGGGCGCGGAAGCGGGCGACCGCCTGCGGGGCAAGGCCGATCTCGGGGACGAGGACGATCGCCCCCTTGCCGCGCTCCAGCGCCGCCTCCACCGCGGCCAGGTAGACCTCGGTCTTGCCCGAGCCGGTGACGCCGTGGAGGAGCAGCTCTCGCTCGGCACCGGCCCCGCCGTCGAGGGCGGCAACGGTCGCAGTCACCGCCGCCGCCTGCTCGGGCAGCAGCTTCGGCGCCACGGCGGCGGCCCCGAGCCCCGGCTCCCCGGGGATGCGGCGGACGTTGGTGCTGCGGGTGGCAACCAGGCCGCGCTGCTCGAGGCGTCGCAGGGTGGCGCGGTCGGAGCCGACCGCAGTCGCCAGCTCCCCGCCCGACATCTCGCCCGAGCGCAACGCCTCTAAGACCGAGCGCTGCTTCGACCCCAGCCGCTCGCCGCCCCCCAGCGCCGCCCCGCCAGCCGGCAGCAGCGCCACCCGCAGCTCGGTCTTCGAGCGCACCGTGCGGGCGCCGCTGCCGGTTCCGGTCCCCGGCGGCAGCACCAGCTGCAGGCCGCGCGAAGGGGTCGAGCAGTACTCGTGGGCGACCCAGAGCCCGAGCCGGACGAGCTCCGGCGTCGCCCCCGCCTCCAGTGCCTCGATCGGCTCGGCCAGCCGCTCGGGCGGCAACTCGGAGCCCTCGGCAACCTCGACCACGACCCCGAGGATGCGGCGCGGCCCGAAGGGGACGCGGACGACGCTGCCGACGCCCAGGTCGGCCATCGCCTCCGGCCGGCGGTAGTCGAACGGGCCCCGCAGAGCGCGGGCGGTGGTCAGGGGCTCGACGCGGAGGATCGCCACCGGCCGAGGTTATGGGCGGCGGAAGATGCCCCCGCCCCAGTTCCCGCACCTTAGGAGGGATTGGTGAACCCCCGCGCACGCCTGGGCGATTCCGTTGCCCCTCCGCAAGATCAGGTCATATGCTGGCCGCGATGGGTATCAACCTCCATCCCGGCGAGCGGGTGATCTTCGAAGGGCACCCCTCCTGGCGGGCGATCCTCGGCTTCTACCTCAAAGGCCTGCTGGTCGCCGTCATCCTGGGGATCATCGCCAAGCTCGCGGCTAGCGACGGCACTGCCTTCCTGGTGATCCTCGTGGTCCTCGCCCTGACCGTGCTGATCGGGTTCGTCAAACGGGTGGCGACGACCTACACGATCACCGACCGCCGCCTCAACATCAAGCGCGGCATCGTCTCCAAAGAGGTCCAGGAGACCCGCCTCGAGCGGGTCCAGAACGTCAACTACAGCCAGAGCGTCTACCAGCGCATGATGCAGATCGGCGACGTCGATTTCGACACCGCGGCAGGCGACGACTACAACTTCATCTTCGCCGGCGTCGCCGACCCCGGCGAGGTGGTCCACAAGGTGGACGAAGCGACCGGCGCCGGCGGCGCCGGCACGCACGGTCTCGGCGAGGCCCAGCCGCCGGCTGGCTGAAGCGGCCCAAGCGCACGACTCCGAACTTCGCCCCGCTATAGCAAGGTCAATCTCGGAGAGGCCCCTCACGAGCTCCAAGGTGAGGCTTTTCCGACGGCTTGGGCGCGGCTCCCTGCACCCCTGCCTGCTCAGTGAGGGTGCAGGGAGCCGCGCAGGTGGGCCGCCGTCCTGCGGAGGATGTTGAGGACGTGGTCGGGTTCGTGCTTGACCTACCAGTGCGAGAAGCGGAGCGGGGTCAGGCCCGCGGCGGTATGGGTCTGGAATCGCAGCGCGTCTCGGGTCTGGGTCGCGGGCGTGCGGTGGTAGCGCCAGCCGTCCGTCTCGACCACCAGGCCCAGGTCCGGCCAGAAGAAGTCGACCTCGAACTCGTTGACGATCACTTTGGTGAGCGGCGTCGGCAGGCCAGCCGCCGCGACAAGCGGGCGGAAGAGAAGTTCCAGTTCGTCGTCGGAGAGGCGGAAGGTGTGCTTGTCGAGGATGCGACGGAGCGGGCGGACGCCGGGCTCTCCCGCGTGGTCATCGAGGGCCTTCCGCAGCGCGTCCGGATCGATCACGTCCCGCTTGTCCGCTTCGTTTATCGCCCGCTCTAGGCCTTTCGGCCCCGTGACGGTGGCGAGATCGAGGAAGGTCTGAACTGGCTGGGTAAGGGGAATGTTCTGGCGCGTGGTGATGGCGCTGGGTGGCAGGGTGGGACGACGGTGGCAGCGGATGCCCCGGATTCGCGCTTCAGAGTTGCGCCTCACGGTGACGTCGATGTAGTCCTCGTGCTCCTTCCCGAACCTCCAGAGCGCTGCTGCGCTGCGATGACTCAGTGCCGCGCCAGGGCCGCAGGCAAGAACGGCGGTCATCCAGCGCCCCTCACGGCTCAAGTGCGGACGCCCTACCGCATAGACGCCACGCACGATCAGGTGCAAACGCCCGACCCGAACGCGATGCTCGATCGCGCTCTTTGTGAACCCGAGCGTCAGAAGTTGCTCGCGCGACACAACTCCATGCTGCCGCCGCGCCAAGTCCCACGCCGCCGAACTTCGTCTCTCCGAGATTGACCTCGCCATAACGAGGTGAAGTTCGGAGCGGCCCGCTCCTCGCCCCCTACCCAGCCTGTTTTTGCTGCTCGGTGCGGCTTACGCCGCTGCGGCCTCGGCGCCTGCGGCCTCGCGCAGGGCCTCGGCGCGGTCCGTCTTCTCCCAGGTGAAGTCGCTGTCCTCGCGGCCGAAGTGGCCGTAGGCGGCGGTCTTCTGGAAGATCGGGCGGTGGAGGTCCAGGTACTCGCGAAAGGCACCGGGGCGCATGTCGAACTCGCCCTCGACGAGCTGGGAGATGCGGGAGTCGGGGAGCTTGCCGGTGCCGAAGGTCTCGACCATCAGGCTGACCGGGTGGGCGACGCCGATCGCGTAGGCAACCTGGACCTCGCAGCGCTGCGCGAGGCCGGCGGCGACGACGTTCTTGGCGACGTAGCGCGCGGCATAGGCGGCCGAGCGGTCGACCTTGGACGGGTCCTTGCCGGAGAAGGCGCCGCCGCCATGGCGGGCCATGCCGCCGTAGGTGTCGACGATGATCTTGCGGCCGGTGAGTCCGGCGTCGCCGACCGGTCCGCCGATCACGAACTTGCCGGTCGGGTTGCAGAGGAACTCGCCCCGCAGCTCGGACTCGTCGAATCGGTCGGGGATCTCCTCCCGCAGGACCGGGAGGACGACGCTCTCCCATAGCTCCGGCTTGATCTGGCTCTGGGAGTCGATCCCTTCGTCGTGCTGGGTGGAGATCAGGAGCTTTTCGACGGCGACGGGGCGGCCGTCAGCGTAGCGAACGCTGACCTGGGTCTTGCCGTCCGGGCCGAGGTACCCCATCGTCCCCTCCTTGCGCACCGCCGCCAGCCGTTCGGCCAGCCGGTGAGCGAGGTGGACGGGCATCGGCATCAGCGCCTCGGTCTCGTCTGAGGCGTAGCCGAACATCATCCCCTGGTCGCCGGCCCCGGCGACGTCGAGCTCGTCGTCGTCGGAGGGGTCGACTTTGGTCTCGTAGGCCCGGTCGACGCCCTGGGCGATGTCGGGCGACTGCTCGTCGATCGAGGTGAGGACGGAGATGTGGTCGCAGTGATAGCCGTAGTCGCCGTGGTCGTAACCGATCCCGCGCACGGTCTCGCGGACGATCTCCGGGATGTTGAGATGGACCTCGGTCGAGATCTCCCCCGAGACCACGGCCATGCCGGTGTTGACGAGCGTCTCGCAGGCGACGCGGCCGCCCGGGTCCTCGCGCATCACCGCGTCGAGGACGCCGTCGGAGATCGCGTCGGCGACCTTGTCGGGGTGGCCCTCGGTGACCGACTCGGAAGTGAAGAGGTACTCGCCCTCGGCCAGCGGCTTCGTTGACATGCGGGAAGAGTAAAGGAATCCCGAGTGGCGGCGTCGGTGCGCCTGACCAAGCAGGTCGAAGAAATCGTGCCGCCGCGCTCACACCCCGCCTGTGGCGGCGGGGCGGCGCCGTGTGCTCTGCACACAAGCGACCGCGGACGCCGATATGCGCCGGTCAGGGACGCCGACGGTCAGTCGCCGTAGCGCCTGCGTCCTGACGCCGGGACGAAATCGATGATCAGCGGCACGCCCTCGAGCTCGTAGGCCTCGCGCATCCGGTTCTCCAGGTGGTAGGCCCAGTCGCGGGCGATCAGCCGGCGGTCGTTGACCTGGATCGCGATCCGCGGCGGGCTCTCCCCGATCTGCGCCGCGTAGTAGAGGCGCAGGCGCTTGCCGCGTCTGGTCGGCGGGGGGTGCTTGGCGACGACGTCGCTGACGAAGCGGTTCAGCTCCGGGGTCGGGATCCGCTCGGCGGCCCGGTCGGCCAGATGCAACGCCCGCGGCAACAGCGTGCCGACGTTGCGCCCCGTCTTCGCCGAGACCGTGATCACGGCCGGCCGCAGCCGCAGCTTGCGCTCGACCCGGGCGCGGGTGTCGTCGATATCGGTCTCGCCCACGTCCCACTTGTTCATCGCCAGCAGCGAGGCGCAGCCGGCCTTCATCGCCATCTCAGCCACCCGCATGTCTTCCGTCGTCACCCCCTCGGAGGCGTCGCAGACGACGATCGCGACGTCGGCCCGCTCGACCGCCCGTTCCGAGCGCAGCTGGGCGTAGTAGTCGACAGTGCCGGCGACCTTGGAGCGGCGGCGCAGGCCGGCGGTGTCGACAAGGATCGCGCGGCGGCCGTCGACCTCGACCTCGGTGTCGATCGCGTCGCGGGTGGTGCCGGCGATGTCGGAGACGATCACCCGCTCGGAGCCGAGGAAGGCGTTGACGAGCGAGGACTTGCCGACGTTGGGACGGCCGACGACTGCGACCCGCGTCGCATCGTCCTCGTCGGGCTGCGGCTCGCGGTCGCCGATCGCGGCGGTGATCGCGTCGAGCAGGTCGCCGGTGCCGAGGCCATGGGTGGCGGAGACGGCGATCGGGTCGCCGAGCCCGAGCGAGTGGAACTCGGCGCTGATCGAGTAGTCGTCGGGGCGGTCGGCCTTGTTGACGACGACGATCACCGGCACCTGCGAGCCGCGCAGCGTCTTCGCCAGGTCGGCGTCGCCCCCGCGCAGCCCGGCGCGGCCGTCCACCGCGAGCACGATCGCGTCGGCTTCGGCGATCGCCAGCCGCGCCTGCGCCTGCACGTCGCGCGCCAGCTCCGCCTCATCGCCGAGGTCGATGCCGCCGGTGTCGACGAGCTCGAAGCGGATGCCGTTCCACTCGGTCGCCAGCCGCTTGCGGTCGCGGGTGACGCCGGGCTCGGACGAGGTGACGGCCTCGGTGCCGCCGACGAGCCGGTTGACGAGCGTGCTCTTACCGACGTTGGGGAAGCCGACGACGGCGACGGTGGGAGGGCTCATCGAACGCCTCCTGTCGCTTTTGTCTCGCATAGCGAGAGGAAATCGACACGCCTCATGCCAGGCCCCGTTCGCGCGCCAGTGCGACGACCCGCGCAACCACTTCGTCGCGCGAAAGGCCCGAGGTATCGAGCTCGACCGCGTCCTCGGCGGCGCGCAGGGCGCCGTGCTCGCGCTCGGTGTCGCGGGCGTCGCGCCGGCGCTGGGCGGCGAGCACCGCCGCTAACTCTTCGCCGGTCTCCGCAGCACGGCGCCGCGCCCGCTCCTCGTCGGAGGCGGTGAGGAAGACCTTCAACGGCGAGTCGGGGCTGACGACGGTGCCGATGTCGCGCCCCTCGGCGACGTAGCGCCCGGCGGCGATCAGGGCGCGCTGGCGGGCGACCATCGCCTCGCGCACGCGCGGGTGCACCGAGACCTGGGAGGCGGCGGCGGAGACCTCGGGAGTGCGGATCTCGTCGCCGACGTCGTCGCCGTCGAGGAAAACGCGCCGCCCGTCGAAGTCGATCGCGAGCGCCTCGGCCAGCGCGCCGACCGCTTCGCCGTCATCGAGGTCGGCACCGCCCCGCAGCGCCGCCAGCGCCACGCAGCGGTACATCGCCCCGGAGTCGAGAAAGGTGAAGCCGAGCTCGCCCGCGACCGCACGCGCGACCGTGGACTTGCCGGCCCCGGCAGGGCCGTCGATCGCGATCACCATGAGGGCAGCGTATTGACGACCGTCGTTTCCCAGGGTTGTCCCCGTCAGAGCGAGGAAAAGCATGGAAACGACGCTCAGCGGCGGAGGAGAGAAGCGAGGTCGGACTCGAAGCCGGGGTAGCTGACGGCGGCGGCGTCCATGCCTTGGACCTCTATCCCCTCTTCCGAGGCGAGGCCGGCGACGGCGCCTAGCATCGCGATCCGGTGGTCGCCGTGGGAGTCGATCGTGCCGCCGCGCAGGCCGCCCGTGCCCTCGATCACCATCCCGTCCGCGGTCGGCTCGACCTTGCCGCCGAGCGATCGCAGCGCCACGGTCACGGTCTCGATCCGGTCGGACTCCTTGCGCCGCAGCTCCTCGGCGTCCCGGATCGTCGTCGTGCCCTCGGCGAAGCAGGCGGCGAGGGCGACCAGCGGCAGCTCGTCGATCGCGAGAGGGATCTCGGCGCCGCCGACGTCGGTGGCTTGGAGTGAGGCAGAGCGGACACGAAGCGCAGCGATCGGCTCGCCGCCCGCGTCGAACTCGCCATCGCGCTCGATCTCCGCTCCCATCCGTTCGAGGATCGTCAACAGGCCGGTGCGCGTGGGGTTAACACCGACGCTGTGGAGGGTGATTTCGCTGCCTTCCACAAGAACAGCAGCAACGAGGAAGAAGGCAGCGGAGGAGATATCGGCAGAGACGGTGAGAGGTCCGGGGTCCAGTCGATCCACCTGGCGGACCACGACCGCGTCCCCGTCGCGCTTTATCGAGGCTCCCGCCGCGGCGAGCATCCGCTCCGTGTGGTCGCGGCTCGGCAGCGCCTCGATCACCCGCGTCTCCCCCTCGGCCAACAGCCCCGCGAAGAGCAGACAAGACTTGACCTGGGCGCTGGCGATCGGCATCTCGTACGTAATCCCGTGCAGCGACGCACCCTCGATCTCCAGCGGCGGAAGGCGGTCCTTTCGGGCGTTCAAGTGCGCTCCCATCCGCCGTAGCGGCACCGCAATTCGATCAACCGGCCGACGGCGAATCGAGTCATCCCCGTCGAGCGTCCACCGCTCCCCCACCTGCCCCGATAACCAACCCGGCAGGAGACGCAGGAGCGTTCCCGCGTTACCGACGTCGATCGTTGCCGGACCGGCGCCTTTCAGTCCGACACCACGAATACGAAGGCCGCTCGCCGGATCACCCTTCACATCGGCGCCTAGCGCCTCAACCGCCCCCAGCGTCGAGCGCGTGTCCGCTGCATCGAGGTAGTCGTTGATCGGCGTTTCCCCCTCCCCCATCGCCGCGATCAGCGCCGCGCGGTGGGAGATCGACTTGTCGGACGGGGGGCGCAGCGAGCCGCGCAGCGGCCCCGACGGCTCGAAGCGGGTCATCGCGCGAGCCTAGCGTCGAGGGTCGTCGGCGCAGGACTGATGACCCTCAAGGCTCATTCCGCGCTGCCGCCTAGGACGGTGGCCGTGTGGCCGAGCTCGCGGACGAGCTGCTCGGCCCGTTCCGCCTGCTCATCGCCACCGACCCAGAGCGAGACCGCGCCGGAGGTCATGTCCGGTGCCGGGTGCAACGCCATGTCCTCGATGTTCACCCCGGCCTCGCCGAGCGCCAGCGCCAGCTCGGCGATCGTCCCGGGCTTGTTGGCGACGATGATCCGCACCTCGCGCAGCGGGCCCGCGTCCGACTCGCCTTCGAGCAGGTGCCCGCGTGCTTCACCGGCGGCGCCGTGCCACTCGGCGAGCGCCTCGCGGTCCCCCTCGCGGATCAGCCTCGCCGCCTGGCGCAGCCGCTCACCGACCGAGTCGACCGACCGCGCCACCGCCTCGCGGTTGGTGGCGAAGATGTCGGCCCAGATCGCCGGGTTCGAGCCCGCAACCCGGGTCATGTCGCGGAAGCTCGGCCCGACGTCGGGCAGTCGTTCGGAGTCCTGGGTCAGCGAGTCGGCCGCCTCGCAGGCGAGGACGTTCGCCAGCACATGCGGCAGGTGGCTGATCGCCGCCATCAGGCGGTCGTGCCCCTCCGGGTCGATCGCCTGCGGCCGCGCCCCCAGCGCCAAGAGCGTCCGCTGCAGGCGGTCGTAGAGCAGGCCGCTGGAGACCTCTGTCGGGGTCAGGTACCAGCGGGCGCCCTCGAAGAGGTCCTCGCGGGCGTTCTCGACCCCGGCCGTCTCCGCTCCCGCCAGCGGGTGGCCGCCGATGAAGCGCTCGTCGTCGCCGACCGCCTCGACCAGCTCGCCCTTGGTCGAGCCGACGTCGGTGACCACGGTGTCGGGGCCGGAGGCCGCCAGCGCCTCGCGCGCCTGCCCGGGCAGCGCCGCCACCGGCCCGGCGCAGAAGACGACGTCGGCGCCCTCGCAGGCCTCGGCCGGGGAGGCGGCGCCGCGGTCGATCGCCCCCAGCTCGACTGCCCGCGCCAGCCGCTGCGGGCTGCGGCCGCAGCCGACCACCTCCGCCTCCAGCCGCCGCCGCGCGGCGAGCCCGATCGAGCCTCCGATCAGGCCCACCCCGAGGACGGCGATCTTCATGAGGGATTGGCGAAACTAGCGTGCGCGGCCGGAGAGCGCCGGACCAAGCGGGGCAAGGAACTCGCGCTGCGCGCTCGCACCCCGCCTCCGGCGGGGGTCGGCTCGAAAAGCAGCGCTATTCGGCCGACTGAGGACGCCGCCCCGCGCATTGTCCGCCGCCGCCGGACGCGTGCGGGAGTTTCGCCAATCCCTCTCATGACGGGGACGCGGCTCAGAAGCCGCGCCGGGCCTCCACGGCCGACGCGAAGCGCTCCAGCGCCGAGACGGTGTCCTCCCAGTCGATGCAGGCGTCGGTGATCGACTGCCCGTAGACGAGCTCCTCGGCGGGAACGAGGTTCTGTCGCCCCTCGACCAGGAACGACTCCAGCATCACCCCGACGATCGCCTTGTTGCCGTCGGCGACCTGGTCGGCGATGTCGCCGGCGGCGAAGAACTGCTTCTCGGGGTCCTTGCCGCTGTTGTCGTGGGAGGCGTCGATGACGAGCCGCTCCGGCCGGCCGGCGACGCCGAGCGTGACCAGCGCGTCTTCGACCTCGGGCGGGTGGTAGTTCGGCTGGCCGTGGCCGCCGCGGAGGATGATGTGGCAGTCGGGATTCCCGGTCGTGTGCAGGATCGCCGGCGCGCCGGCGTCGTCGATCCCGGCGAAGGCGTGCGGGGCCGCCGCCGCCCGCACCGCGTCGACCGCGATCTGGATGTTGCCGTCGGTCCGGTTCTTGAACCCGATCGGCATCGAGAGGCCGCTGGCGAGCTGGCGGTGGGTCTGGCTCTCGGAGGTGCGCGCCCCGATCGCCCCCCAGGCGACGCAGTCGGCGATGTACTGCGGCGTGATCGGGTCGAGGAACTCGCAGCCGACGGGGAGCCCGGTGTCCAGCACCTCCAGCAGCAGTTTGCGGGCGATCCGCAGGCCGGCGTTGACGTCGCCGCTTTCGTCGAGGTGGGGGTCGTTGATCAGCCCCTTCCACCCCGTCGTCGTCCGCGGCTTCTCGAAGTAGACCCGCATCACCACCAGGACGTCCTCGCGCAGCCGGCGCGATGCCGCGCTCAGCTTCGTTGCGTACTCCATCGCCGCTTTCGGGTCGTGGACGCTGCAGGGGCCGACCACGACCATCAGCCGCGCGTCCTCTCCCGTCAGCACCCGCCGCACTTCCTCGCGGCCGCGGACCACCGCTTTGGCGCGCTCCACGCCGAGCGGCAGCTCCGCCAGCAGCCGTTCGGGCGGCACCAGCTCGACGATTTTGCCGATCCGCGTGTCGCGGACGCCGTCTCGCTTTGCCCCCTCCATTCCGATGAACATATTTCCTTTGCCTTTCTCCAAAGCCTTCAAATCGTACTTTCTGGTCGCTCGCTGCCAGGCTGGGTCGGCGCGCGCGATCGCGACAACGACGGGGACGGCGCTCGGCCGGGAAGATCTGGGTCTTCGGGCGGCACGGCGCCGCCAGGCCGAACGCCTAGCTAAATCGCCAATACCGGTAGGTGAAACGGGCCGGCGCGACGGCAGCGTCGAACGCCCTGGCGCTGCCGATGGATGTGCGTTTGTCCAGCTTCACCTTGGCGGAGGTTGTACCACGGGCGGGCCGTTAGTCAAGTATTTCCGACAGGCCGCGCAGGAAGCGCTCGTTCTCCTCGGCGGTGCCGTAGCTGACGCGGATGTGGCCGGGGCCGCCGAGGGCCTTGCCTGGGCGGACGGCGATTTCGCGCTCGGCGAGGCCGGCGAGGACCGCGGCTTCCTCGGCGTCGCCGAGGTCGACCCAGGAGAAGTTGGCGTGGGAGTCGCTGGTCTGCAGGCCGAGCTCGCCCAGCCCCTCCTCGACGGTGAGCCGGGCGGCGATCGTGCTCTCGACCCGGCGCAGGACGTCGTCCTGGTGACGCACCGCCTCCGCCCCGGCCGCCTGGGCGAGGGCGTTGACGCTGAACGGCTGGCGGACGGCGTCGACGGCGGCGCGGAAGCCGGCGGAGCCGATCGCGTAGCCGACCCGCAGCCCGGCGAGGCCGTAGCACTTGCTGAAGGTGCGCAGGACGACCAGGTTCGGGAAGTCCTGCAGCAGGTCGAGCGAGGCGTCGGGGTCGTCGTGGGCCTGGAACTCGACGTAGGCCTCGTCGAGGATCACCGTCACATGCGATGGGATCCGCTCGCAGAAAGCGCCGATCTCGGCCGCCGGGATGTGGGTCGCGGTCGGGTTGTTCGGGTTGCAGACGATCAGCAACTGGGTCGCCGCGGTCACCTCGGCGGCCATCGCGTCGAGGTCGTGGACGTCGCCCGCGGCCAGCGGCACGCGGATCTCGCGCGCCCCGGTCAGGGCCGGCAGGTACGGGTACATCGAGAAGGCGGGCCAGGCGTAGACGATCTCGGCGCCGGGCTCGCAGAGCGCGTCGGCGGCGGCGAGGAGGATCTCGCAGGAGCCGTTGCCGACGGCGACCCGCCCCGGCTCGGTCTCATAGCGCTCGGCGAGGCGGCGGCGCAACAGCGTCGCGTCAGGGTCCGGGTAGCGGTTCATCGAGGCCGCCGCCCTCCGGATCGCCTCGATCACCTGCGGGTGCGGCGGGAACGGCGACTCGTTGGAGGCGAGCTGAGCGATGTTCCCCGAGGCGATCGCCTCGGGCGCCTGCCCGGTCGGGACCCCGGCCTGGTAGCCCGGCATGCGGGCGAGCTTCTCGGCGAAGGTGATGGTCATCGGCCCTGATTCTGACGCACGGGCGCGCAGCCGGCTGGTCGACCCGGTGCGCCTGGCGCCCTACTGGGCGGCCTCGAGGTCGGCCCGCAGCCTCTGCGCCGCGCCGACGTAGACGTGGGCCGGCTCGTGGTCGGCGGGTCCGTAGAAATGCAGCATCACCCGGATCACCCGCGGCATCGA
>Ga0068856_100000888_pt1 | contig 32024 bp, 26 predicted proteins | sample KBSCornC62_FD_66595 | JGI IMG/M metagenome (GOLD analysis project Ga0068856, IMG submission 66595) | Corn rhizosphere microbial communities from Kellogg Biological Station, Michigan, USA - KBS Corn C6-2 | ecosystem: Host-associated > Plants > Roots > Rhizosphere > Soil ... | reverse complement strand
CAGCATCCTCGTCGAACTCGCCTGCCAGCAAGTCCCGGAATTTCTCGATTGAGAGTCCCGCCTCCTCGGCTATTTGCCCGGGGGCCTTGCCAGCTCCCCGTACAGCCTTGGCGAGAACGTCATTGAAATTATCTTCGAGCGGCAACATCGCCCAGACGATACCGCCTCACTGAGAAACGCCAATGAAATACCGGGCCGGGGAAACGCCTGATTGGCGTGCTCAAGCAGGACTGCCGGAGAGCGAAACCACGGATCGCTCGGATATTCCGGATAGATTTCCCATGACCCACATCCGGGGTTCCATGCGGCGCATGAAATGGAAGACATAGGCTCGAATGCATTTTGGTGGAGCGGGTTGGCCCAATACGCTTTCATAAAAGATCACCCCGCGCTACGGCGCGGCATATATGAAACGAAATGCGTTAGGGACAATGCATTCCACCTTCCATCCACGGCTCGGGCGGAGCCTCGCCCTCCCATTTAGAGCTTGTATTTCTATCCGCTGAATCCGAGCAATCCGTGGTTTCCTTTCCCTGGAAACCTGCTGTCGCCAACCGGATTTCTGGCTGTCCTAGCGGCAAAAAACCTTCTCACGCAATAAACGTGAGAATACTTCCTTACGGCTTCAATTCCTGATCCTTACGGAAGTCGCCCTGTCGCTGATAGTTCGCATCCATGATGTCGAGGATGCGCTGGGCTGCGACGACTTTCTCCGAGAGATAGTCGATGTTGCCGTCCGGCCCGATGATGGCGATGGCGAACTTCTTTGGCTGATCGTAGAGGAATGCCACGCGCGGACCGTCCGGGACAGTAACGAACGGGATGTTCGAGTGGATGGTCCCGCCCTCCTGGGTGAAGGCCGCGAAGCAGACGAGCTTCGCCGCGGCGAAGCGCTGGTAGGCCTTCTGTAGCTGGCCCACCTGTGAGCGGAATGTCCAGTCGCGAGGCGACGGAGCAATGAGCACGACTACCGGCTGTCCCTTCGAGCCGAAGAGACTTTGCAGCGCCTGGGGTTTCCCCTCGGCATCGAGCCAACCAAAGCTCGGCGCCGGTCGCACGACGACGGCATGTGCCGTGCAGGCGATGGCCGCAATAGCCAGCAGGCTGGTAAGCGTACGCTTCATCATAGGATCAGACCTTCATGATCTCGGCTTCCTTCGAGGAAACGTGCTGATCGACTTTTGCGATGTGCTGGTCTGTGAGCTTCTGAATGTCGGTCTCGACCGTATGGAGATCATCTTCCGTGATCTCGCCGTCCTTCTGCATTTTCTTCACGGCGTCCATCGCATCGCGGCGGCAGGCGCGCACGCGCACCTTCGACTCCTCGGAGATCTGCTTGATCGTCTTCACGAGATCGCGGCGGCGTTCCTCGGAGAGCTCGGGAATCGGGATACGAATGATCTTTCCATCCACGGCGGGTGCGATGCCCAGTCGGGACTCATTGATGGCGCGCTCGATATCGCGGGTCGTCGATGCGTCGAACGGCTGGATCACGATGAGGCGCGGCTCGGGCGTCGTGATGAGCGCGAGCTGCTTGAGCTTCATGTTCGATCCGTAGGCCTCGACGTCGAGATTTTCGACCAGGGCCGGCGATGCCTTGCCTGTACGAATCGACGAGAACTCATGCGTCATGAATTCCACGGCCTTATCCATGGAGTCCTCAGCCTCCAGCATTACTTCATCCAAATCCATGTGTCTTAAGCAGCCTGAATGTTATTCGTCTCGGGGGAGTCCGACACCAGCGAACCAACCGCCTCGCCACATACGGCGCGACGGATGTTCGACGAATCCGACATGTCGAAAATAATGATTGGCATGCGATTGTCCATGCAAAGGCTGAATGCCGTCGAATCCATCACTTGCAGACGGCGCGAGAGCGCCTCGGTGTAGGTGACGTGGGCGAATTTTTTCGCATCGGGATTCTTCATCGGGTCGGAGTCATACACTCCGTCTACCTTGGTCGCCTTCAGAATGACCTGGGCGCCGATCTCGTTCGCACGCAGGGCGGCCGTCGTATCCGTCGAGAAGAAGGGATTGCCCGTGCCGGCAACGAAGATGACCACATGGCCGAGCTCGAGATGGCGTGTGGCTCGGCGCAGAATGAATGGCTCGGCGACATTATTCATCTCAATGGCCGTCTGCACACGCACGGTGACGCCGAGATCCTCGAGGGCGCTCATGAGCGCGAGGCCATTGATGACGGTGGCGAGCATGCCCATATAATCGGCTGTCGCGCGATTCATGCCGCGATGGCTGGCCGACAGGCCGCGCCAGATATTGCCCCCGCCGACGACGACGGCGACTTCCACCCCGAGACTGCGCACCTCCGCGATTTGCTTGGCGATGCTATTGACGATCTGCGGAGAAAGATTGTCCTTGCTGCCCGGCTCCCGCAGGGCTTCACCGCTGATTTTGAGAACGATGCGCTTGTACTTTGGCGTCGCGGAGTCAGTCATTTCGCTGGAGGCGGATCAAACCGGAAGTCGCATCGCTTGGAAAGGAAAAAGCCGATTTCTCGTGAGGAAGGCTTGGGGGCGAGAGCCCTACAGCCCTCCGCCGCAAATTCCGCCGGCTGCGACGGGATGCCCTTTGAGCCACTCGCTGGATCGCATTCGACGTCCCCCCTCGCCCTGCACCTCCACGAGTCGGAGCGCGTCGTTGCCCGCCGCGACGACGATGCCGTCCCGATCCGCACGAAGCAGCGCTCCTGGCAGTGAGGGCTCGGCAGCTTCAATCGTGACGGAATGGATCTTCAATCGGGCGACCTCGCCGGATGCCAGCGGCACCCCGGTGAATGCCGCGGGCCAGGGGTTCATGGCGCGGATATGTCTCTCGATATCGGCAGCGGGCAGCGACCAATCGATGCGGCCGTTCTCCCGGGTGAGCTTGCCGGCATAGGTGGCCACGGCATCGTCCTGCGGCGTGCGCGGAGCGGTGCCCGCCGCAAGCAGATCGAGAGCGGCATTCATGGCCTGGGGAGCGAGATCGGCGAGGCGGTCGTGGAGCGAGCCGCCGGTATCCTCCGCCAGGATGGGAATTTCGTGGGCAAGGAGCATGTCGCCCGTATCAAGTCCCTCGGCCATGTACATCACGGTGACGCCGGTCACGGCATCGCCCGCGAGGATCGCGGCCTGGATCGGCGAGGCGCCGCGGTGACGCGGGAGCAGTGAGGCATGAAGATTGAGACAAGCCAGTCTAGGCAAATCGAGGACGATGCGTGGCAGAATCTGGCCATAGGCCATCACGACGATGACGTCGGGCTCATAGGCGGCCAGCTCTGCCACGGCCTCCGGTTCGCGCAGCTTGCGCGGCTGGAGGACGGGGATGCCGGCGGCCTCGGCGACCCGCTTCACCTCCGGAGCCTGGAGGTGCTTGCCACGGCCTGCGGGTTTATCCGGCTGGGTGACCACGGCGACCAGCTCGCAGTCGGGCCGGGCGATGAGGGCCCGCAGGCTTGGCAGCCCGATCTCGCCCGTTCCCATGAAAACAACACGCATCGGGAACAACCTCAGGCAGGTCAGGCGACGGTCGCCGTCTCCAGGTTCACGGCATCCTGTGCCACCGCGTTCGCGATCTGCGCGAAGACGACGATCGGCGGAGCCGTGGCATCGATATCACACACCATGTCATGCCCGTAGTAATCGAGGAGCGGCTTCGATTCCCGCTCGTAGGTCTCGAGCCGCTGCCGAATCACCGATTCGTTCGCATCGTCGAGCCGGTTGTCCTTGATCGCCCGCTTCCGCAGGCGCTGGACGAGCTTCGAGCGATCGGGGCAGGACAAATGGAAGACCCGCTTCACGTCGATGAGACTCGACATCAGCTCGGCCTGGTGGACGTTGCGCGGGATTCCGTCCAGCACCAGGGAATCGATATCCGCCTTGAAGCGATGGTCGAGCTTGCAGGCCTCGATGTGGTTGTGCCAGAGCTCGATCGTCACCTCATCCGGCACCAGCTCGCCGCGGCTCGAGTATGCCACGAACTTTTGTCCCAATGCCGAGCGCGTATCGATCGCGCGGAAGACATCTCCGCATGCACAATGGAAGAAGCGCGGGATGCTGCCTAGCGCCTTGCCCTGGGTCCCCTTCCCGCTGCCGGGAGCTCCGAAAATCAAATACGTGCGATACCTTTGCATGCGAGATCTGCCACGATGCGGGGTCCCGGCCCGGATTGCAACTCCGCCGATGTGGATTCGAGCAGAGCGAGAAGTCCTGGGATGCGAGGGGACAAATCCCTCCTCCAGGCGGGCAGAACTGACTATCGCACGGTCGCGAAGAGGCTCGACGAGCTATAAAAATGCGAAGCTACGGAACCCGCGGCGCGGCTTCCCTACCGACCTAAAGGAAGGCCCGCGCCAGGACACCCGGCATTTGCCGGGTTCGTTTTGATGGTAGGGCGCGTCGCGCCGTCGACCGCCGTAGACTTTTTACATGAGGTGACCCAGTCGAACTTCTCGAACTCCAGATCAGAAATTGAAGTACAGGAATTCCGTGGGCTGGAGGACGAAGTATTTGCGGAAGGTCAGGAAGATGAGAATGCCGATCGCCATCCCGTGCACGAACATCGGCTGCCAAGCCAGACGCGCATAGCGGCTGCGTGGCGGCGGCGGATCGAGGGCCGGCGTGTATCGCCAGAGATAATCGTGCGTCGTGGGGAAGGCCCAAACGATTACGGCGACCATCAGGAGCCATGGCCACGGGTTGTCCGGCATGAGGCTCATGGCACCTCCGTGTCCGCCGCCGAACATGGCCTTCAGCACGCTCGTCGCGGAGGTAAAGTCATCCGCGCGGAAAAACACCCAGGCCATCAGCACGCAGAAGAACGTCGCCACGAGCCCGAGCAGGCGCACCGGCCGCGAGCCGGATACGGAGGCCGGCAGCCGCTTGAAGACGAGCGCCTCCGCCGCGTGATTCCCGATGAGGTACAGGCCGTGAAGTCCGCCCCAGAAGACGAACGTCCACCCCGCCCCGTGCCACAGGCCGCCCAGCAGCATGGTGACGAGCAGGTTGCGATAGCGCAGGAACATGCCCTGGCGATTACCCCCGAGCGGGATGTAGAGGTAGTTGCGCAGGAAACGCGAGAGCGTGATATGCCAGCGCCTCCAGAACTCGATGATCGAGGTCGCGCGATATGGCGCGTTGAAGTTCACCGGGAGGAGTAGGCCGAACATCCGCGCCAGCCCGATCGCCATGTCGGAGTAGCCCGAGAAGTCGAAATAGAGTTGGAAAGCGTAAGCCAGAGTCGCCGCCCAGGCATCGAGCGCTCCCAGGCCGGCATGCGCCCCTGCCCCGCCAAATACCGGCGACACATAGATCGCGCAGCCATCCGCCAGCACCATTTTCTTAAAGAGGCCGATCGCAAAGATAGTGAGGCCCACCCAGAGGTCCGTGGCGCGGAAGCGGAACGTCTCGGGGCGCTCGAGCTGCGGGATGATCTGGTGATGCTGGACGATGGGACCCGCGATCAGCTGCGGGAAAAACGTCACGAAGAAGCAGTACTCGATGAGTGTGTATTTCCCCGTGCGCCCCTGATACGCGTCCACGAGGAACGCAATCTTCTGGAACGTAAAGAACGAGATGCCCAGCGGCAGGATGACGTGCGCCAGGTTGAACGACCACCCGGTGATTCCATGCAGCGAATCCACGAAGAAATTCGCGTACTTGAAATACCCGAGCAGCCCGAGGTTGAAGATCAATCCGCCATAGAGCAGCCATCTGCGCGTCGGGTCAGATAATGCCGATCCGCCCGGCGCGATGCGCATACCCACCGTGAAGTTCACCGCGATCGAGCCGACGATGAGTATGAGATACGCCGGATTCCAGTACCCGTAGAAGACCAGCGACATCAGCACCACCCATGCCAGTGCGACCTGCCGCCGGCCCAGACTGGCCAGCAGACGAAATATCCCCCATGTGACCGGAAGAAATGCGAACAGGAAAATCGGTGAGTGGAAAAGCATTGCGTGGATTAGTGGACGCCCGGCTGGCAACTCGAGAGCTTCGCTCCGGGGAACTGTTGTTTCACGATGGGCTCCAAGGCCCGCTTGAGGTGCTCCATGCGGATCGCCCGTCCATCGGTATTGAGGTGATAAACACTGTCGAACATGAGCGACTCGGGATAGATATTATCCTCCTGCCTGATTAGCACCGGAATGCCAAGCGCTCGATAGTGCGCTTCCACGGCCGAAAAAAAATTGCGGTACGCTTCGCTCGAAACCTCGGGCAACGCCAGCACGGAGGGCGCCGTGTAAACGATACGGACGCCGCGATGTTTTGCCCAGACAGCCAATTTGTGGATCGCCTGCCAATACGGAGTCTCCTTCGTCGCGTTTTCCATCCGGGAGCCATCGATGAGGACGTCTTTGATCTTCGATGCGAGGAGCTTTTTCAGCCCGGCAGTGTCCCGCGCCCCCGGGGTATTCGCGATGTAGTCACCCTGCTCATCCAAAAAGCAGGCTTTCGTCCACAGCCGCTGGACGTCTTCCGTTCGTTGATTTTCCCGCAGCGGCGTGAAAATGGGCATCATTAGCCGATGGAAGTCGGTCGTGAGGACCAACTCGATCTGGCTGGCCAGAGTCATTCGCCAGAAATAGTGAGGATCCGCCCCGAGCATATACCCGACGAAAACGTCATTCATATCCTCAGGATCGCGTTCGAGATACCTATACTCGGGGGCGATCACAAGCAGATCACCCGGTCGCAGAAGCCCCTTCCACCGACTCGCGAGATAGTCGAAGGGCAGGCTCGCGTGCGTCCCAAAATTGACACAAGGCACTCCAAACGTTCGCTCCAGATCCGCCGCATCCAATCCGTAGAGCACGTTCGACCCTGCGGCGAGAACGATCTTCGGATGCGCCATCCGGGCTATCGCAGCCTCGGTCTTGATCTGGAACCACGCCGCCACGCTGCGATCACCGAATACATCATAGTATCCGAATGATGCGACGAAGAGACTGAACCAGACCGCCGCGATCGCGAGAAATCCGCACAAGAGTCCGGCGAAATAACGAGCCGTGCCGCGCATCGAGATCAGGATTGGCCCACCGTCGGGGACGAATCGGATATTTCACCCAGGATCGAATTGGCTCGTAGATACAGCATGGACGGACGTGCGATGCGACCGAATTGAACTACGGATTGATCCCAGAAAATGCAATCAATTCCCAAGAATCGCGCGCTGCGATGGAAAAATACGACGACAGAGAAAAGCCGCGCAACTGCGAGAGGGCTCCATGTGGAGTGGAATGAGGGAATCCAGGGCACTCTCTCGGACTCGACCATCAATCTCTCTTTTTCTCAAATATCACTGGATGGCAGATCATGACGATGACTACCCGATGGCCGAGGGCGCCGCAGGTAGCTTCCGTCCCGCCCGCATCGGTAATCTTCGTGAGATGGATCACGTCAATATTTCATGCCTGATACCTTTATTTCAGACGAAATCAATTGACGGGAATGTTGATATTATGCGGATCGCCATCCGGCAGCGGCTTAGGGGCCATTTTGGTAAATTCAGTTTCTGACGCTTTACCAACCTTCCTTTCCTCAATATTTGCACCATCAGTCGAAAGACGCTTGAACACGATGGGCGTTATTTCCGTAACTTCAACCTTCTTTGGTTTATCAATCGCATTTTGCCATAATGGGATTGAAAAATATTTTGCTGTGAAAATGTAATAATTGCCATTTACTTTCCACTCACCCTGAGTGGAATAACTTATAGGCGGTTTCGAATAATCGTATTTTTGAATCTTTTTCTCTAGAAATGTTCGGTCCGACTTGCGGAGTATGATCGAACTCCCTGTAGCAGTATTACTTTCCCAAATACCCACAAGCATGGCTTCACGCGAAGAATTCGACGACTCGGCACATCCCACCAATCCAAGAAGGATTGCAACTGAAATAATTAAATCTGCGCTGCTCATCAACGAAGTTTTTGAGGGGTTATCTTACGGGCGTAGCTACGGGGGAACCACCGTAGTTGTAAATATTTAAATTGGTTGGATCACCAGCTTTTTGATCTTCATCCATAAATTGTTTAATTTTGTTAGCCCATTCTTGAGACATCGTTATGCATCTCCTAAAGGCAGAGCCTCAAGTATCTCCCCATCAGAAGATTGCGAAAGGTCTGTCGGAAATGTACTATCGGGAATTCGAGCCTACTCCCTGCCCTTTCGCCCCCGGAAACTGCTGTTTCACGATCGGAGCCAGGGCTCGCATGAGGTTCTCGGTGCGGATGGTGCGGCCTTTGGAATTCAGGTGATAGATGTTATCGAACATGAGCTCCTCGGGGTAGATGTTCTCCTGCTGGGTGATCAGCACGGGGATGCCCAGCGCGCGGTAATGCGCTTCCACTGCGGCAAAAAATTTGCGGTACGAGGCATTGGATATCTCCGGCACGGCGAGGACGGAGGGGGCTGTGTACACGACGCGCACGTTGTGGTGCCTGGCCCAGTTGGACAGCTTGCGGATCTCATGCCAGTAGGGAGTGTCGTTCGTCGCGTTATCCATCCGGTAGCCGTTTACAAGGTTCTCAGTAGCCCCGGTTTTGAGGATCTTCTGCAGCGCGGCTTTGTCCTGGGCCTCGGGTGCATTGGCGATGTAATCCCCCTGCTCGTCCATATAATAGGCTTGAGACCAGAGGCGCAGCACCTCTTCCATTTGCTGATTCTGGCGGAATGAGGTGAAGAGCGGCATTAGCAACCGGCTGAAGTCCGTGGTGAGAACCAGCTCGATCTGATTGAGCAGACTCAATTGCCAGATGTACCCGGGCTCTTCCGCGAGAATATAGCCTGCGAACACATCGTTCATATCGTCGGGAGCACGCTCGAGAAAGCGATATTCCGGCGCGATGATGAAAAGGTCTCCCGGCTGAAGCGCGGATCTCCAGCGATGGAGGAGATAATCGAGGGGAAGCGAAGCATGAGTCCCGTAATTCACGCACGGTACCCCGAGCTCACGCTCGATCCGCGCCGCATCCAGTCCGTAGCGGACGTTCGAGCCGGCTGCGAGAACGATCTTGGGACGGTGCATCCTCGCCACAACGGCGGCGGTCTTGATCTGATACCACGCTGCGAGACAGCGATCGCCGAATCCCCCATAATATCCAAAGGACGCTATGAAAAGGCCAACCCAGACCGCCGCGATCGCGAGAAAGCCGCAGACGAGTCCGGTGAGATAACGAGCGGTACCGCGCATCGAGATCAGAGCCGCAGGGCGGCGGACGAGTGTTCGGCTAACTGATTCGCGCTGAGATTGGTAAGACGGAGCGGCATGGTGACGAGCGATGGGGTCGCTTCGGATTACGGATCGGTCACGGAAAATGCAATCAATTCCCAAGAATCAAGGCCCGCGTGTTTGACAAGGCCGCGCATGGCCCGTACACAAAATCGAAACGGATTTCTCCCAGTGCCCCTCAACGACGATTACGTAGTCGATATTCTTCTCGAAGCTGGCCTTATCACGAGACCTCAGGTCCAGGAAGCCCGCGAAAACGCCAATGGCAGCAATGTCTCCGAGGCCCTTGTGAAAGCAGGCCTCGTGACGCACGAAGACATCTCCCGCACGCTGGCTGCAAACAGCGGCATGGAGTTCGTCGACGTCGCGCAATTGACTGTGCCGCCGAACATTACCGGCATCATCTCCGCGGAGAATGCGCGGCGATACCAGGCGATCCCGATCGCTGAGCGCGAGAATGGCGTGACGATCGCGATCGCTGATCCGATGGCGTTCGAGACGTTCGACAGCCTGAGCTATCTGCTCAAGCGTGAGGTCGAGTTCGTCTGCACGACGCCGACGCAGCTCGAGCAGGCTCTCATCCAATATTACGGCCCGGCGGAGGGCGAGTCTGCGACGACGTCGGGCTACGGGACGGGCGAGGAGGAGACCGGCGAAGGCGATGCTCCCATCATCAAGATGGTGACCACTCTCCTGCTCGAGGCGTACAAGAATCGGGCAAGTGATATTCATCTAGAGCCGCTGGAGCGGAGCTTCCGCGTGCGCTTCCGCGTCGATGGCGTGCTGCAGGAGATGCAGAGCCCGCCGAAGAAACTCCAGGCCGCCATCCTGAGTCGCATCAAGATCATGACCGGGACGATGAGTATCGCCGAGAAGCGCCTGCCGCAGGACGGCCGCATCCAGGTGAAGATCGGCAAAAATGCGATCGATCTGCGTGTCTCGACGATCCCGACCGTGCACGGCGAGAGCGTCGTCATGCGTATCCTAGACAAGTCGTCTCTCGTGCTCGGCCTGCCCGATCTCGGCTTCCTGAGCGATGACCAGGCGAAATTCGAGCAGCTCATCCAGCTTCCGGACGGCATCATCCTGGTGACGGGCCCGACCGGCTCCGGGAAGACGACCACGCTCTACGCCTGCCTCAACTACATCAACAAACCCGACCGCAAGCTGATCACCGTGGAGGACCCGGTCGAGTACCAGATGTCGGGCATCAACCAGGTGCAGGTGAATGCGGAAATCGGAATGAGCTTCCCCGCGGCGCTGCGATCGATCCTGCGTCAGGCGCCGAATATCATCATGATCGGTGAGATTCGCGATGCCGAGACGGCGAGCATCGCGATCAATGCCTCGCTCACCGGACACCTCGTGCTCTCCACTTTGCACACGAATGACGCGCCGAGCGCGATCCCGCGTCTCGTCGATATCGGCGTGCAGCCGTTCCTGGTCTCGAGTTCCGTACGCGCCGCGATGGCCCAGCGACTCGTTCGCAAGCTCTGCGCAAAGTGCAAGGCTCCGACCGAACTCACCGAGTACGAAGCGCACACTCTCGGCCTGGAAGCATCCCAGCTGGCCGGCGCGACGCCAATGAAAGCCGTAGGCTGCGACGCCTGCCGCGGAAAAGGATACAGGGGCCGAATGGGCATCTTCGAGGTCTTCCTCATCGACGACGAAGTCCGGCACATGATCAACAATAACGCCTCGACCATCGCCCTGCGTCAGCGCGCCCGGGAACTCGGAATGCGCACCCTGCGCGAAGATGGCGTGCGCAAGGTCCTCTCCGGCCTCACGACAGCCGAGGAGGTCATCACGACCACCATGACGGATCTCGCATAGCCGGCTCACGCTCGTACCTCTCTCGATGGAGAGAAGAACGGGAAAGAGCCGGGCCAAGAAATTCAGCCCCATGAACACCACGCAAGTTCTAGACATTCTCAAAGAATCCGGCCATATCGGCGCGCCGGAAGCCGAAGAAATCGCTCGCGAGTGCAACGAAACGGGACATCCCGTCGAGCAAACGGTCATCAATCTCGGCTATCTCACGCCCGATGTCTTCTACCAGTCCCTCGCCGACTCGATCGGCGCGGAGCGCTACGACCTCACCGAGTACGTCCCCACGCCCGAGACGCTCGCGCTGGTTCCCGGCGGCCTCGCCCGCCTGCATGGCGCACTGCCCATCGGAGCATCGGAGAACACGATCTTCGTCGCGCTCGCCGATCCGCTCAATGGCCAGGCAGTGGACGACCTGCGCTTCGCCCTCGGTCGCGAAATCCAGCCCTGCGTGGGCCAGACGGTCGAGCGCATCGAGATGCTCATCAGCGAGCATTATGGCACCGAGGACACGAGCATGGAGGACATCCTGGCCCAGCTCGGCGAGACGAATCTCGAGCTGGCCGAGGGCGGCATCGAAGAGGCGTTCAATCCCCAGGCTGCCGCCGCTGAGGCCAATGCCACGCCGATCATTCGCTACGTGGATCTCATTCTCGACAAGGCGATCCAGGCCCGGGCGAGTGACATTCATTTCGAGCCGTTCGAGACGGAGTTCAAGGTCCGGTATCGCGTGGACGGTGCGCTCTATGAAATGGACCCGCCGCCGCGGCACCTCGCGCTGCCGGTGATCTCGCGCGTGAAGGTGATGTCGAACCTCAACATCGCCGAGCGCCGTCTGCCGCAGGACGGGCGCATCCAGCGCGTGATCGATGGCAAGCAGGTGGACCTTCGTGTCTCCACCCTACCCACGCAGTTCGGCGAGAGCGTCGTGCTGCGCGTACTCGATCGCTCGTCCGTGAACCTCGATCTCGAGGCCCTCGGCATGCCCGATTACATCCGCAGTTACATCGGAGAGGTGATCGAGAAGCCAAACGGCATCTTCATCGTCACCGGCCCTACTGGCTCCGGCAAGACGACCACCCTTTACGCCTGCCTGCGCAAGATCAACACGATCGACGTGAAGCTCCTCACCGCCGAGGACCCTGTCGAATATGAGATCGAGGGCATCATCCAGGTACCGGTCAACGACGGCATCGGCCTCACGTTTTCCCGCGTGCTGCGCGCCTTCCTGCGACAGGATCCCGACCGCATCCTGGTCGGAGAGACCCGCGACATGGAGACCGCGCAAATCGCGATCCAGGCCTCGCTCACCGGTCACCTCGTCTTCACCACGCTGCACACGAACGACTCGACCGGCGCGGTGACCCGTCTGGTGGACATGGGCGTCGAGCCCTTCCTGATCTCCGCCTCGCTCGAGTGCGTGCTGGCCCAGCGACTGATTCGAAAGATTTGCCTCCGGTGCCGCGAGGCATACGAACCGAGCGAATCCGTGCTCCAGCAGCTCGGTCTCTCGCCGTACGACATCGGTGACAAGAACTTCTACTACGGCAGGGGCTGCGATGCCTGCAACCACACCGGCTACAAAGGCCGTAAAGGCATCTACGAACTCCTCAAGATCAGCGATCCCATCCGCGAGCTCATCAACCAGCGCGCGCCAGGTGTGGTCCTGCGCCAAAAGGCGATCGAGCTGGGAATGACTACCCTGCGCGACGACGGTCTGCGCTCGATCTACGACGGCGAGAGCACGATCGAGGAAGTGCTCAAGTACACCTGAGAGTTTTAAGACTTAAGAATTAAGTTTTAAGCGGCCGCCCGGGAAACCGGGCGGCTGTTTGCTTTTTCGGCGGGTGCACGGTTGGCGGCATCTGGAGCACAGTGTTCCCCGAGCGACCGATGCACTAGAGACAACCTCTGCACTCAGCCCGCTTAAAACTTACAAACTTAACCCGGATTTTTCACATCCCGTGAAAATCCGCCCAAAGGGCCGACTCTGTCGGGGTTAACCGCGACAATGCCGCTCCCGCAAGATCCTTGTCCCCAAGGATCTTGCATGGATGCAAATTTCACGTCTCGCAGATACGTGAAATTTGCGGGTTAATTCTTAAGTCTTAAAACTCCTTCGTCTCCCCTTACCTCTTCGAGAGCCTGTAGAACAGGACGGAGCCGAGGGTGAAGAAGATCACGTTCGGGATCCAGATGAGGATCTCGGGAAATGCATGGGCATTTTCACGGAACGTGTTTGCGACGATGATGAAGAAGTAATAGGCGAACGCGATGCCGAGACTGAGCGCGAATCCGACGGACGTCTCCTTACGCTGGGCGGTGACACCGAGCGGAACGGCCACGAGGGCGAAGGCGAGGCACGCGAGCGAGGCGGAGAAGCGTTTGTTGAACTCGACTTTGGCCGCGAGCGGCGAGCCGTTCGCACCCTTGGCGATGTATGCCTGGAGCTCGGGGAGCGTGTACGATTCGAGGCGGCGGCCTTTGAGATTCTGCTGGATCAGAGCGTCGAGGGAAATCGGGAATACGCCCTGCGACATCACATTGCCCGACTGGATCTTGTAGAGGTTGCGCGGGTCGTCGGCGTCGCGCTGCTCGTAGACTGCGTCGTAAAATTTAAGAAGGAGCTGCTGGTGGTCCGGATCCGGCACGAGTTCGCCGCGCTTCGCATGAATCACCTTCACCGGCACGGAATTCTTGTCGATTTCGAAAATGGTGAGGTTGAGCAGCGTCTTGCCATTCTTTCCACCCACATAGACACGGCGGTCTGGAAATTCATCGACCACCTCATCCGCCGCGAAGAGCGAGATCGGATTGCTCGTAGCCACCTCGAAGAGTGATTGCTCCATCTGGTGCTCGGCCCGGGGTGCGATGTCGGCATTGATCCAGAAGCAGAGGCCGGTCATCGCCAGGGCGAGCGCGAAGACGGGCACGCAAATACGGGGAATACTTACGCCATTGGCGCGGAGCGCGATGAGTTCGTTGTCTGCCGACATGCGTCCGAAGACCAGGAGCAGCGCGGTGAGCAGTCCCCATGGAATCGAGAAGGTGAGCGAGAACGGCAACACGAAGGCCATGAAGGCGGCTACGATCTCGAGCGGCACGTTCTGGTTGATAAGACGGTCGAGCAGTTCCTTGAGCAAATTGCCCAGCACCAGCACCACGCTCAGCACGATGACGCCGATGAGCATCGTGACGAACACATTTTTACCGACGTAGCGGTCGAGAATCTTCATGAAGCGCAAACCGTTATGCGTACGCCGTCATCGCCCCGGAGTCAAAACGTGTTGCACAATCGATTCAACTCGCACTGAACGCCGCCACTGGAATTTTGACGCCGGTCGCTTATTCTCGACCAGTCGCCATGGAACAGATCACCGCTCACCCCACTGGATTGGAACGCCGATTCGATGATGAGATAGCCGCTGCCGTCCCGGACTGGAAGCGGGAATATGAGCCCATGCCTGCACCAGCCGTGCGCGTCCCCCGCGAGTCGTCCTCCAGTGATGATTTATCTCGCTTATCCGGCGGAGCGAAAATCCGGAAGCGGGCCGAGCTTCGCAAAAAAGGTGCCCTTGCCGCGGGGCAGCGCGTCCGGATCCGGAGATTCAAGGCCGAAAATTCGGGAAACCCGGGATAAGGCTCCCCGAGCCGGGATGGAAAGGTGGAATGCCCCGCGGCTGCGGAATCCCAAGGCGCTTCGGTCATATTTGCCGCGCGCAGCGCAGGACGAGCTTTACGAATGCGTGTTGGGATCCCGCAGCGGCGGCACTCCACCTAGCATTAGAGTTCACGTTCCCATTTTCATTCCGCGTGGAACACCGCCAGCGGGGGCATGCAATTTGAATCGAAAATTCAAAAAGTCGGCGGCCAAGGGACTGGCCGGCCCTACCTCGGATGGGGGAATCGTGTTACCGCACAGCACTTGGACGACACCCAAGCGAAGTAGGGCGACCCCGGCAAATGCCCGGTTCCTCTGGCGAGAGCTTCCCTTGGGACGGTAAGGAAGCCGCGCCGTCGGGTCGTCTCCTCCTCGTCATGCAGTCTGCGCCGGATGGACTCCACGGCGGTCGACGGCGCGACTCGCCCTACCGCAGAAAACGAATCAGGCCGACGAGGACCGGCAGCCTCTTTCCTCTGGGTCGATCGGACAATCTCTAAGGACGATTCCAGTCCATCCTGATCGCGTCTCCCTCGAGACGGATGCGGAAAGGCCCCGGCTCCGGGGCATCGACGGTAATGGAGCCCGGGACGACGATGGCGGGCGCTGGCGGAGCGGGCGGCGGCGTCAATGGGGCGATATCGCCGGCGGATGGGGGCGGAATGGCATTGATCACGGCCGAGTGCTCGGGATCGCCTCCCACTGCATGACTATAGGCGACGGTGGCCTGAAGGATCGATTGCGCGATCCGCTGACGATACTCGGGCATGGCGATCATGCGTGAATCGTATGGGCTATCCACGAATCCACCCTCAATGAGCACGCCGGGAATGCGGATGTTTTTGATCACGGCAAATCGGGCGCGCTTGATGCCGCGATCCACCATTCCGAGATTCCGGACCAGGCAGGAATGCACAGCGGCCGCCAGCGCGATATTCTGCGGGTCGCAGGCATTCCCGGGATTCTGGGTGAAGTCGCTGTACCGCAGGCTCTCCTCATCCATGGAGGGCACGCCGCGGGGAGCCAGCGCGTAGGTCTCGATGCCCGTGCCTCCGTACGTATTGCTCTTGTTGAAATGGACGCTGAAAAAGAGTGCGTTCGGAAACTCGTTGGCAAAGGCCGACCGCACATCGAGCGGGATGAAGACGTCGTATGCGCGGGTGAGCTTCACCTGGTAGCCGGCCCGCAACAGGAGCGCGCGCGCCCGCAGGACGACATCGAGCGTATAATCCTTCTCGCGTCCGAATGGGCCGACGGCGCCACTGTCGTGTCCGCCGTGTCCCGCATCGAGCACCACCGTCCGAATCGCCGCGCCGCCTTTGATTTTGCCCGGGCGCATGATCGGCTCGATGACCTTGGTGACATCCATCGCGGAGAGATAAATCACGCCATCCCGCGCCCGTAGCGGGAAGCAGGTGACGTATTTCACGCCGTTGATCCCGACATCGGTGGACCCCGCCTTCCCGACGATCGAGCGATTGGCGGAAGTGAGATGGAAGCTCGTCCCGGACACCACCGTGTGCTCCATGCGATAGAACAGAGCTACATCGCTCACCGGCACGTAGTTGTGCCGATCGAACTGCACGACATGCCACGTCATCTCCGCTCCGGCGGTCCGGAGAATCAGGATGAGGATTACGGTGAGCAGCCTGCGCATGAAAACCGACCAAACTGGAAACGCAGCCGCGCAAGCGCAAGGGACTTTTTCACTTTCCGCATGAGGTAGCTGGCAGCGCTGCTCACCAGAGACTGTCTGAAAAGAGCGTGAAGCCGCGTGGAAAATAAAAAGGGAAAGGAGATCACATGTGTATTTGAGCAAGAACCACCCTTGCGGGCGCAAACAGGGAGGGCCGTCTGGCGGCGTTGCGCCTCGCTTACAGCCCGAGAAGGAATGCGCACTCGGCGCGCCTTGCCTGCCGACCCTCCCTGCTTGCGCGCGGCCTCCCGCTCCTTTCAGACAATCTCTCATCAACTCGACACCAACGTTCTCCTGATCTACGGTCGGAGGACAGGGATCCCAGCGAAGCATTGCCGCCGGAGCTCGAGCGCTTCTGGCGGACCGATGATGGTTTGACTGCGTGGGAAAGGGCGGCCTCTTTCGGTCTGGATTTATCTCTGATCGAGGAGAACCTCAGATTGACACCTGCTGAGCGCATCGAAAGAAACGAAGCGGCGCTCCGGCTAATGAACGCGCTCCAGGCGCCGCGGAGTGATGCTAAGTCCTGACGAACTGGACTGAAAAAGAGAGCGGCCCATTCGCATCCCCCACGTTGCGCAAAAATCCACGGAACCCGACGGCGCGGCTTCCCTACCCCAGAAAACGAGCCCGGCATGCCGGGCATTACCCGGCGAGAGCTTTCATTTTGATGGTGAGCGAGGCTCCCTCTGAGCAGTGGATGGAAAGGTGGAACGTCCCGCCATTGCCTGATCCTCAACACGTTTCGTTCCTATTTGCCGCGCATGGCGCGGGGAATCTTGAACGAAAGCAGGGACAGCGCGCTCCACCAACATCAGTCCATACTCCCCTATTCTGCGCCGCATGAACCTTCCTCGCATTGCTGGCTGAGCGGAATTCGCCGGGCTTGCGCGGGATGCAGGTCTTGCCGCACAGTGTGCGCCTTCCCATGGTCGAGATTTCCAAGAGTTACGAACCGCAAGCGGTTGAAGAGAAGTGGTACGCCCAGTGGCTGGCGGACGGGGTATTTCATGCCGACCCCGCATCTGCGAAGCCCGCATTCTCGATTGTCATTCCACCGCCAAATGTGACCGGCGTCCTCACGCTGGGGCACGTCCTCAACAATACGATCCAGGACATCCTGGCCCGTCGCGCGCGCATGCAGGGCCATGAAGTGCTCTGGCTGCCGGGTACGGACCATGCCGGCATCGCCACCCAGACGGTGGTCGAGCGCACGCTGCGCAAGAACGAAGGCAAGACCCGCCACGATCTCGGCCGCGAGGCATTCCTCGAGCGTGTGTGGGAGTGGAAGGAAAAGCACGGCGGCATCATCATTAATCAGCTCAAGAAGCTCGGCTGCTCATGCGACTGGGAGCGCGAACGCTTCACGATGGATGCCGGCTATGCGCCGAAGGTGCAGGAGGTCTTCGTCGATCTTTACAAGAAGGGGCTCATCTACCGCGGCAAGCGCATGGTGAACTGGTGCCCCGTGTCGCTCACCGCACTCAGCGACGAGGAAGTGATTCCGAAAAAGCAGAAGGGCTACCTATACCACTTCAAGGTCGAGGTGGTGGAGGAACCCGGCACATTCCTCGAGATCGCGACGACGCGTCCGGAGACCATCCCGGGCGACACCGCCGTGGCCGTGAATCCGAAGGACCCTCGCTACGCCCACCTCATCGGCAAGCATGTGCGCCGGCCGCTGCCGCTCGAGAACCTCGCGGAGATCCCGATCATCGGCGACGAAGCCGTGGATTTCGAATTCGGCACGGGTGTGCTCAAGGTCACGCCCGCGCACGACAAGGCGGACTACGAGATCGGCCAGCGTCACGGGCTGGAGGCCATCGACATCATGAATCCCAATGGCACGCTCAACGAGCTGGCCGGCGAGGATTTCGCGGGACTCGACCGCTTCGAGGCGCGAGTGGAGGCCGTCGAGCGTCTGCGCGAGCTGGGCGTCCTCGTGAAGGAAGAGCCATACGAGAACAACGTGGGCTTCAGCGAGCGGGCGGACGTCCCGATCGAGCCGCGCCTGAGCGAGCAGTGGTTCCTCAAGTACCCGAAGACTGCCGAAGCTCGTGACGCGGTCCGCAATGGACTCATCCGCTTCTTCCCCGATCGCTGGGAGAAGGTCTATGACCATTGGCTGGAGAACATCCAGGACTGGTGCATCAGCCGCCAGCTCTGGTGGGGCCACCGCATCCCGGTATGGTACCGGAATGGCGAGCCTGGGGAAATCCTTTGCCAGATCGAGAGCCCTGGTGACGATTGGGTGCAGGATACCGACGTGCTCGACACTTGGTTTTCCTCGTGGCTCTGGGCGCACGAGACGATGGATGCCGCGACGCGGGCGAAGTTCTACCCGACGAGTGTCCTCGTCACCGGGCCGGACATCATCTTCTTCTGGGTCGCGCGTATGATCATGGCCGGCCTGGAATATACGGGCGAAATTCCGTTCCGGGACGTGTTCTTCACCGGAATCATCCGCGACAAGCAGGGCCGGAAGATGTCGAAGTCGCTGGGCAACTCCCCCGATCCGCTCGACCTCATCGCCAAATACGGCGCGGATGGCCTGCGCTTCGGACTCATGCGCATTGCGCCGCAGGGCCAGGACATCAAATTCGACGAGCAGCAGATCGTCGAGGGCCGCAACTTCTGCAACAAGCTCTGGAATGCCTGCCGCTTCCGCACGATGCAGGGGCCGATCGATCCGGCAGCGGATCCTTCGCAGCACGAGCTCTCGATCTTCGCACAGGACCTCCTGGCCAAGCTCGACGCGACGATCCAGCGGATCGAGGAAGGCTACCGGACCTACCGCTTCAATGAAGTGGCGCAGGCGCTCTACGATTTCGTCTGGGGCGAATTTTGCGACAAATTCATCGAGACGGCCAAGGCCGACTTCCACGGCGGCGACTCCCCTCGCCGCTCCGGCACGCTCGCGGCGATCGACTATACGATCTCCCGCGTGCTTCGCCTCCTGCATCCCTACGCGCCATTCCTCACGGAGGAGCTGTGGCATGGCCTGGGCTTTGGTACGACGACGATTCAATTCGCCTCCTGGCCCGAGTCGGGCAATGCAACCGGCAGCGAGCGCGCCGATGCGCTGCACGCCGCAGTCGCACAGGCTCGCAACCTCCGCGCCACGTACAATCTGCCCTCGAACAAGAAGCTCGCCTGGGCCATGCGTCCTGCGGCGGATTGGGCGACTGCGGAACTTCCCGTGCTGAACGTCCTGCTCAATGCGGAGGCCCTGGAAATCGTTACCGAAGCGCCGGCGAATGCCGCGGTATGTGTGACACCGATTGGAGAAATCTACCTCCCGCTCGAGGGAGTCATCGATGCCGATGCCGAGAAGAAGCGTCTGGATGGCGAGATCAAGAAGGTCGAAGCCGAGATCACAAAAGTGCGCGCCAAGCTCTCGAGCGAAACCTTCGTGCAAAATGCGCCCGCCGCCGTGGTGGATGAACATCGCGAGCGGCAGCGTGCCTGGGAAGAACGTCTGGAGGCAGTGCGACAGGCCCGCGCGGCTCTGGGCTAACCCGAGACTTTGGACCTTAGACACTAGACCTCGATCCACATGGACAATCTCTACATCTTCATCATGGCCGGCGGCAGCGGCGAGCGCTTCTGGCCGATGAGCCGCACGCGCACGCCGAAGCACCTCCTGCGCCTGCTCAGCGAACGCACGCTTCTCGAGGAAGCCGTACTGCGTGCTGTGGGTGTCGCACCCGCCGAACGCGTCTTCGTGCTCACGAATCGTGATCAGCTCGACGCCTGCCGTGCCGCGGTGCCGTCGCTTCCGCCGGAGCAGTTCCTCGCCGAGCCCGCCAAGCGCGACACCGCACCGGCGGCGGCCCTTGCCACTGGGTTCGCCCGGTCGCGCAATGCGAATGCCATCTGCGCGCTCCTGCCGGCGGATGCCATGATTCACGACACGGCCACGTTCCAGCGTCAGCTGCGCGATGCCGCGGAGGCCGTGCGCGACTCGCATGCGTTGCTTACATTCTCCATTCCTCCGACCTTTCCGGCCACGGGGTACGGCTATCTCAAACTCAATGGCGAAGTCGCCACGGCACCCGAGGGCAGCAAGGTCGTGCTCGTCGAGCGATTCGAGGAAAAGCCGGATATCGATACGGCCGAGAATTACGTCGCCAGCGGCAACTACGGCTGGAATGCTGGGATGTTCGTCTGGCGCGCGGGCGCTTTCTTCGCCGAGTGCGACCGTCTTTCCCCGCCGCTGGCGGGATTCATCCGCGACTTTCCGGCGGATGACCCCACGGAGTATCTCGCCAGCCGCTTCCCCACCCTGCCGAAGATTTCCGTCGATTACGCGATCATGGAACAGGCGAGCGATGTGCTCGCGATCCGCGCGGAATTCGACTGGGACGACGTCGGCGCATGGACGGCGCTTCCCGACCACATCGGCAGGGACGAGGACAACAATACCATCCGAGGGCCCCGAGCCATCGTGGACTCGCACAACAACATCGTAATTGCGAACTCCCGCACCGTCGCCCTCTGCGGCGTGAGCGATCTCGTGATCGTCGAGACTCCCGATGCCGTGCTCGTCTGCCACCGCAACGCGGTGCAGCAGATCAAGAAGCTTCAGCCCCAGCTCCCGGACGAGCTGAAGTGATCAGGCTGTAGCCCAGCCAGCGGCGCAGGAGCCTTCGCTCATTGCGCCTGGCTCGGCGCGGCGGTGCTCTCCTGCTTGAGCTCCTTCGCGATCTTCTTGAGGATCACGCCGTAGCGTCCGGACTGGACGTCGAAGAGCTGGGTATCCGACTCGCCGCCGAAGGTATTGCGCACCTCCATTCCACGAGCCCGCAGGACGTAAGTCATCTGTCCCTTCGGAATGATATAGAGCGTCACGCGGGTGGTGATGTCTTTGCCCTGCCAGTTGCCATAGAGAATGTTATCGAGCGTGCCGCCGTTGCGCTCGAACTCCATGTGCCCGTCGCCAGTGCCCTTGAAGTCGAAGCCGTGGCGGTAAAAGACCTCTTCGGCCTTCGCCTCGATCTGCGACTCGAGCACGCCCTTCACCTCGACCTGAGCCTGTCCCGCAGGGGCTCCGCCCCCGAGGCTGGAACAACCGACAAAACCCAAAGCCAGCCCGGCTGCCATGAGCCCGGAGAGAAAAACGGAGCGCAACATGCCGGCACGCTAGCAAGAAGTTTTAAGAGCTTAAGAATAAAGTTTTAAGGACTTCTTTAATCTCGGTTGGCGGCACGGAAGGCGCGCGGGGATTGCCCGGTCCATTGTTTGAAGACCGAGGAAAACACCGCGGGCTCCGGGTAGCCGCACCGGCTGCCGATCTCGTGGACGTCGAGCTGGGTGGTGCGCAGGAGCGTCTCCGCCCGCTCGCGCCGCAACGATCGAAGCCAAGCGGCAGGTCCGGTGCCAAACTGCCGCCGAAAGGCCATCTCGAGCGCCCGGCGGGACATGCCCGCCTCCCGTGCGAAGTCGTCCACCTGGAGCGGCTCGGCCAGGCGGCTGCGTGCAAATGCGACCGCGCGATCCAGGCCGCTTCCCCGGCGCAGGCTGCTCGCCCTCTCGTGAAGCACCGGCACGCCGCTCACCGGATAAATGCCTGGCGCCAACCCCTCGCCGCGCAGAATCCCTGCCAGCGCCTCCGCCGCGCGACGGCCGATCTCACGAGCGGGAATCTCGAAGCTGGACAGCGCGACTCCGGCGTGGATCGACTCGATTCTCTGATCCCCCACGCCGATCACGGCAAGGTCGCCCGGGCAGGACAGCCCCGCTTCGCGCCCGATGGTGACGACCTGTCTGGCGAGCACGTCGGATGCAGCGAGCAGCCCGATTGGCGGCGGCAGCGTACGCAGGAACCCAAGGAGCATTGGCGCGGCGGAGGTTCGCGCGAGGTGAAGCTCTGCCTCTCCCAGTGCCTCACGGAACCCGCTCTCCAATTGAGCCGAGGCAAACTGTCCAGCCGGTCCGACGAATGCGAACGTCCGGCATCCATTCCCGCGTAGCGCATAGGCCGCCTGCCGCCCCATTTCCACAAACGGTGCAGTCACATTCACCGCCCTCTCGAGCATCGAAACCTGAGCGGTCTGCACCACTGGAATCCTCCCGCCCTGCCACCCGCTCAGCCAGGCATCACTTACGAAATCCCCGATCGCCCCATGCAACTCGCCCGCTCCCGCCAGCTGTCGCAAGGTGGCCTCGTACCCGCCCGGCAGGACTGCCAGTTCCCAGTCGCGGATCCCTCGGGAAACCTCTCGCACACCCTCGACCAGCGCCAAGGCCGATTCAGTCACCATGTCGAGCGCGAGCACAATTAGGTGCCGGGAGGTCGGTAGATGTCGAGGCATTGCGCAAATAATAAACATTAAATTGCGTAACTCCGCAAGGACAGCGGAGGACATTCGTGCTTAGGTGTTTCAAATTATGAAACGAGCGCTCATTACTGGCATTACCGGGCAAGACGGCTCCTATCTCGCGGAGTTGCTTTTGGAAAAAGGTTACGAGGTGCATGGCATCATTCGCCGCGCATCGACCTTCAACACGAGCCGGATCGACCATCTGTACAACGATCCGCACGTGCACGGCACGAAGCTCTTCCTTCATTACGGCGATCTCGCCGACTCCGTGCATTTGGTGAAGCTCCTCTATGAGCTGAAGCCGGACGAAATCTACAACCTCGGCGCGCAGAGCCATGTGCGTGTGTCGTTCGACATTCCGGAATACACGGGCGACGTCACCGGCCTGAGCACGGTGCGCATTCTCGACGCCATCCGCGAGGCGGGCCTCACGCAGGACGTCCGATTCTACCAGGCTTCGTCCTCGGAGATGTTTGGCAAGGTGCACGAGGTGCCCCAGAGCGAGACGACTCCGTTCCACCCGCGCTCGCCCTATGGTTGCGCGAAAGTGTTCGCCTACTGGCTCACGGTCAACTTCCGCGAGGCCTACAACCTGCATGCCTCAAACGGCATCCTTTTCAACCACGAGAGCCCGCGCCGCGGCGAAACCTTCGTCACCCGCAAGATCACCCGCGCTGCCACCCGCATCAAGATGGGTCTCCAGGACTCGCTCTATCTCGGCAACATCGACGCCAAGCGCGACTGGGGCTACGCCAAGGAGTATGTCGAAGTCATGTGGCTCATGCTCCAGCAGGACAAGCCCGATGACTACGTCTGCGCCACCGGCGAGACGTACACGGTGCGTCAATTCTGCGAGGAGTGCTTCGGCCTGCTCGGTCTCGACTGGGAAAAATACGTCAAGCATGACACCCGTTATGAGCGCCCGAGCGAAGTGGATCTCCTCATTGGCGATCCCTCCAAGCTCAAACGCCAGCTCAACTGGGAGCCGAAGGTCAAGTTCAAGGAGCTGGTCAAGATCATGACCGAGGCCGACCTCGAGCTCGCCCGCCGCGAACTCGCCTACAACCAGGCGATCACCACGCAGCTGCCCTAAAAGGCATCCCGCATCCCTTCGTCTTCCGGCGTCGAAGCCATATTCTGCTTCCGACGCCGTGAAGACTTCTGGACCTACCTTCCCCGACCCGAGAGATTAGTCCCCTGCTATGACCCCATCGACGCGCATCTATGTCGCCGGCCATCGAGGCATGGTCGGCTCCGCCATCGTCCGCGCACTCCAGGCGCGCGGCCATGAAAACCTGATCCTTCGCACCCGCGCCGAGCTGGATCTCTGCGACTCCGAAGCCGTGAAGCTTTTCTTCGCGGAGGAGAAGCCCGACATCGTGGTCGTGGCAGCGGCCCGTGTCGGCGGCATCCATGCAAACTCGACGTATCCTGCCGAGTTCCTGCATGAGAATCTGGCGAGCGCGCATAATCTCATTCACGAGTCCTGGGTGCATGGAGTGAAGCGTCTTCTCTTCCTCGGCAGCTCGTGCATCTATCCTCGCATGGCTCCGCAGCCGATGACCGAGGAGTGCCTCCTCACCTCGCCGCTGGAGCCGACGAACGAGCCCTACGCGATCGCAAAGATCACGGGGCTGAAGCTCTGCCAGTATTACCGGAAGCAGTACAGAGTGCTCTTTCACTCCGCGATGCCGACGAACCTCTACGGGCCGGGAGACAATTACCATCCCGAGAATTCGCACGTGCTCCCGGCGCTCATCCGACGCTTCCACGAGGCGAAGGAATCCGGCGCGGAGAGCGTGACCATCTGGGGCAGCGGAACTCCGCGTCGCGAATTCCTGCATACGGACGATCTCGCCGCGGGCCTCCTCACCGTCCTCGGCATGGAGAATCCTCCGGATTGGATCAACGTCGGCTACGGCTCGGATGTCACCATTCGTGAGCTGGCGGAGACCGTCTCACGCGTGATCGGCTTCCCCGGACGCCTCGAGTGGGATGCCAGCAAGCCGGACGGCACGCCGCGGAAACTGATGGATAGCTCGAAGCTTCTCGCGACGGGATGGAAGCCTCAGTACGACCTCGAAGCTGGCATTCGCAATGCGTACGCCGACTTCCTGGAGCACTTGAAAAGCCACACCCTGCGCGCCGCGTAAACCAGCTCGGCATCGGCGGCACGAATCGACAAACTTTCCAAAAAATTTCTTGAGTCTTGGAGCAGCTCAAGACACCTTAACCCTCCCCGCCAGCTCCGGCGGCCAATTGCCTCGTGGTGTAACGGTAGCACAAGTGACTCTGGATCACTTTGTCATAGTTCGAATCTATGCGAGGCAGCCAATTTCTCCCGGCAGGGCTCGATTGCTCCAAAGACCGTGCAATCCGAAGCCAAGAGACTCTCTGAAAAGCCCGAGAAGCCGCGTGGAAAATAAAAGGGAAGGAGATTAGAGGTGTGTATAGCAACAACCACCCTTGCGGGCGAAAACAGGGAAGGCCGTCTGGCGTCGTTGCGCCTCGCTTACAGCCCTAGAGGGGATGCGCACTCGGCGCGCCTTGCCATCCAGCCCTCCCTGCTTTCGCGCGACCTCCCGTACTTTTCAGACAGTCTCTAACACCCCAGTCGCCATGACCGAAATTCTCGATCGGATCAATGCAGCCGTTGCTGACGGCAAACTCCTCTCCGCCTCCGCCGCGAATATCCGCAGCCTTCTCTCCCAGTCCAGCAATCCGATCGCTTCGCTATCGGTCGCGGAGCTGGTCGAGCACGGAGAGTGGAAGGAACTCGACGACCGCTTCTTTCGCACCCTCGCCTTCGGCACCGGTGGCCTGCGGGGAAAAAGCATCGGAGTCATCGTCACCGAGGCCGAGCGTGGATCGGGCGGCCCGAATGGCCGACCTCAGCATCCGTGCGTAGGCACGAATGCGATGAATTTTTACAACCTGAGCCGCGCGACACAGGGACTCGTCGCCTATGTGCAGGATTGGCATTCGCAGAGCGGACGAGCCGGCCGCCCCTCCATCTGCATCGCGCACGACACCCGCCATTTCTCGCGGGAGTTTGCGGAATTCGTCGCCGGTGTGATCGCCGATCTTGGCGCGGATGCCCTCCTCTTCGAGGGTCCGCGCTCGACCCCGGAGCTGTCCTTCGCCGTGAGGCAGACAGGCGCCTCGGCCGGGATCAATCTCACCGCGAGCCACAATCCGCCGGAATACAATGGCTATAAGGTCTATTTCGCGGATGGCGGGCAAATCGTCGAGCCTCATGCCAGCGGCATCATCGCGCGCGTCCAGGCAGTCGCCAGCGAGCAATACGAGCCCGCCGCCGAGCGTGGACGCGTGATCCCGATGGGCTCGGAAATAGACGCCGCATATATCGAGCGCCTCCAGACCCTGCTGCTCGATGCGGAAAACACCCGCAACGTCAGGCTGCGACTCGTCTTCAGCCCGCTGCACGGCGTGGGTGCGATCGCCAGCGTGCCCGTCCTCGAACGCATCGGCTGCGAAGTCTCGACCGTGGCAGCGCAGGAAATTCCGGACGGCCGCTTCCCGACCGTCAAATCTCCAAATCCCGAGAATGCCGAGGCGCTCACCATGGCGATGCTCCAGGCTGACGAAGAAGGTGCCGACCTCGTGCTGGCCACGGATCCCGACGCCGATCGGCTCGGCGTTGCCGCGCGCGGCCCCGATGGCGCATTGCATCTGATCACGGGGAATCAGCTCGGCTCGCTGATGGCATGGTACCGGGCCAGCAAGTTCTTCGAACTGGGAATCCTCGACGAACAGACGCGCGATCGCGGCGTGATCATCAAGACCTTCGTCACGACGGACCTTCAGAATGCCATTGCCGCGAAGTTCGGCCTCCGGTGTGTCGAGACGCTCACGGGCTTCAAATACATCGGCGCGAAACTCCGCAAGTATGAGGAGCAAATCCCCGCGGACCTGCGATCCGGATACGAAAAGATGAGCGAGACCGAGACGCGCGCGCTACGCCTCGCCCACAGCTCGCTATTCGTCTTCGGCGGAGAGGAGAGCTATGGCTACAGCGGCGCAGACTTCGTTCGCGACAAGGATGCGAATGCGGCAGCCGTCATGCTCGCCGAGGTCGCAGCCTATGCGAAGTCCAAGGGCCGCACCCTTCCCGAGCTGCTCGATGAGCTTTTCGCCGAGTTCGGCGTCCACCTCGAGCACAGCGAATCCCTCGTGATGGAGGGCGCGGACGGGGCGGCAAAGATCCAGCGACTGGCCAAGTCCTATCGCGAGAATCCCCCGACGGAAATCGCCGGTGATCGAGTGCTGCGCGTGCGCGACTTCGCCGCAGGTGGTCTGCATGATATCGAGGGCGACGAAATCCCCCCCGAGGCCATGACGATGGTCGAGGCCGAAGGCGGTCTGCGCGTCGCTGTGCGGCCGTCCGGCACGGAGCCGAAGATCAAGTTCTACCTGTTCGCCGCCGAGGCGCCGGAGCCGGGCGACATTTCCGGATCGAAAGCGCGAGCCCGTGCACGCCTGGATGCCGCATGGCAATGGCTGAAGGCAGACGCCGAAGCGCGACTGGCTTTCTGAAGCTAGCTCGACGTAGACCATTTCAAGAAAGGGTACGCCCGAGAGTGCTGTAGGCGCGGCAGTCTATGACCGTCGCACTTATATGCATGCGAATTCGGACGCATTGGTGGAGCGAGTTGTCCCCAACACGCTTTCGTTAAAAGTCATTCCGCGCAATGCGCGGCAAATATAAACGAAACACGTTTGGGATCCCGCGGCCGCGGGACGTTCCACCTTTCTATCCACGGCGGTCGCGGCGCGACCAGCCCTACCATCTAAAGGAATGCTCGCGCCGGATTTACCCGGCATTTGCCGGGTCCGTCTTCTGCGGTAGGGCGAGTCGCGCCGCGACCGCCGTGGATTTTGTATTCAGCGCAGATTCCATTCGCCCTGCTATTTTCCGGCATCACTCCAGCCCCAGCCGTGCGACGCCCGCCTCGTCGAGTCCCAGGTAATGCCCGATCTCATGCAGGAGCGTGACCCTCACCTCTTCGCGGAATTTCGCCTCGCGCCCACCGGAAAAGGTCCAGAGATTTTGCACCCAGATGCGGATGCGAGGCGGCGCGGGTAGATCGCCATGTGAGTGGTCCGCGCCTTCAAAGATTCCCAGCCAGTCCGCCCCGACCCCGCAGGCACAATCATCCGCGTCCGGCTCGATCTCCACGAAGACGGAAACCTGCTCCACTTCCGCCGCGATCTCGGCTGGCAGCTCGTCCAGAGTCGTCGAGACGACATCCTCTGCGATTGACACGAGCTGATCGCTCTCCAGTTTCTCCTTGGGTCTCATCGATGACTCCGTTACACCTGCGCACTCCATGTTCTTCACGCCGCGCTATGTCAAGGAAGCCCGCCATTTTTGCGAGGCCGCACGCCGGGTCATTCGATACCGGCTGGATCTGCTGACCGCCAAGCAGGTCGCTGAAGTCGAGGACCGCATCGCCGCTCTCGATGCAGCTGCGAACAAGCGCGACCGCGCCGCCGTGGAATCCTGCACAGCCGAGCTCGATCGGATCGCGGGCAAGATCATTCCTCCGAAGCCGAATCCCGGATGGCGTGAAAATTGCGAAGTGCTGCTCGTGGCGATCGTCATCGCGGCCGGCGTCCGCGCCTATCTCGTCGAGCCATTCAAGATCCCGACAGGCTCGATGGAGACTACTCTCAATGGTGTCGTCGGTGTCAAAACGACGACGCCGGCGCCGAATCTCGCCATTCAGGCATTCGACTTCCTCGTGAAGGGCCGCACATTCCTCGATATCCAGGCGAAACAGGACGACGTCATCACCGACCTCGACGAGCGCACCACGCTCAACTACTTCACGTCCACGGACATCACCTGCCAGAGCGGCGACCATTACACGGTCTTCGCACCCGCGGCCGTCGTGCAAAGCGCGTTTGGCATTGTTCCGGCGAACAATCCTTACGGTTATCCGGGCACCGTGATTCATAAGGGCGATCACTTCATCCATGGCTATGCGAACAACGGCGACTTCGTACTCGTCAACAAGCTGGCTTACAACTTCTGGAAGCCATCGCGTGCAGATGTCTTCGTCTTCCGTACCGCAGGGATCGCGCCGATCGAGGAAACTCCGAACTATCCGAAGGACGGCTCCGAGCACTATATCAAGCGCATCGGCGGCATCCCGGGAGACCAGCTCCAGATCAAGTCCCCTAAACTCTTCGTCAACGGCCACCTCGCGACGGAATATGGATTCCAGCAGGTCATGAGTCAGAAGGACGGCTATCGCGGCTATTCCAATCCCTCGAGAGGCATCTATCTCACGCTCCCCGACGACACATACACCGTGCCTCCGAGCACCTATTTCGCCCTCGGCGATAATAGCTACGACTCGTTCGACAGCCGATATTGGGGCCCGGTCCCGCAGCAAAATATCGCTGGAAAAGCCTTCGTCGCCTTCTGGCCGATCACCACTCACTGGGGCTTCATCAAGTAGTCCGACGCCAGAGCCTCCTTAACCGCTCGAGGGTCAAATTTTGTCGCTTTCGCCAGCGAACTCTAGGTGGATAAAGCGCTGTAGCGGTCAATAATCTACAAGTTCTCGACAAGTCGAGCCATGTTGTCCATGGGGTCCACGGTCTATAGTGCGACTTCCTGACCTTGCTCGTATTTCGTACAACTCCCCTCCTTCGGCAGGCGCATGCGATGGCGCTGCCAATACTTGCGACGTGCTTCATTCGGATCACGCGAGTCGCATTGCGGTCATTTCGAGCATGCTTCGGAACTTTCGAATTCCGCTCCCCGGCCGACTCGCCGCTCGGCTGTAGATTTACAAGTACGGCTGCTACCGTGGCTTTGCGGGACGCGCGACGAATCCCGAAGCAGGCGCTGATTCGTAAGACGGTGTGCCGTCCATAGGGCGGCGGCTACAGGCGCGTGTTTCAACTTCTGCATCTCTTTTCATCCGACATCCCCTTTTCATGAAAACCCTCATTCTCGAAGAACCCGGCAAATTGACCCTCGGCAGCACCACGGAGCCTGATGCTACACTCCAGCCCGGCGAGGCGCTCGTGAAGGTGCATCGCATTGGTGTCTGCGGCACGGATATTCATGCCTACAATGGCAAGCAGCCGTTCTTTTCGTATCCGCGCATCCTCGGTCATGAGCTGGGTGTGGAGGTGGTCGCCGTGGCGCCGGATGTGACGAATGTCGCTCCTGGTGATCGGTGCGCGGTCGAACCCTATCTGAACTGCGGGAAATGCATCGCCTGCCGCCGTGGCAAGGGAAACTGCTGCACCAGCCTGAAGGTGCTCGGCGTGCACACGGATGGCGGTCATCGCGAGCGTATCGTCGTGCCGGCGGCGAAGCTCCATTCCTCGAAGAAGCTCACGCTCGAGCAGCTCGCTCTGGTCGAGACTCTGGGCATCGGAGCTCATGCAGTGGATCGCGCCCAGATCGAGGCGGGAGAGACGGCACTCGTCATCGGGACCGGCCCGATCGGCCTGGCTGTCATCCAGTTTGCACAGGCGGCCGGAGCCAAGGTGATCGCGATGGATGTGAATGACGCGCGACTCGCCTTCTGCCGCGACACGCTCGGGGTGGCGCATACGGTCAATGCCACCACGCCGGATGTGGTCGCCGAGCTCGAGACGCTCACGAATGGAGACCTGCCGACAGCCGTCTTCGATGCGACGGGAAATCCGCGCTCGATGATGGCGTCGTTCAACTACCCCGCGCATGGCGGCAGGCTCATCTTCGTCGGCCTGTTCCAGGGCGATGTCACGTTCAACGATCCGAACTTCCACAAACGGGAGCTCACTCTCATGGGCAGCCGCAACGCCCGAAGCACCGACTTCCCTCGCATTATCGAGCTCATCGAGACCGGCAAGGTGGACACCACTCCGTGGATCACCCATCGCGCCTCGTTCGATGCCGTGCCGGAGGAATTCCCGAAATGGGTGAAGCCCGAGACCGGCGTGCTGAAGGCGATTATCGAGCTGTAAACTTCCGTTCCCGCCGTAACATTACCTTTTCGCCCTCTCTCCAATGAAGCTCCTTATCCAGGTCCATCCCGATGACAATGTCGGCGTCGCCCCGCAGGCGATTCCCGCAGGCTCCACGGACGGCTCACTCACGTTTCCTCAGGACATCCCCATGGGCCACAAGGCCGCGTTGGTCGATCTCCAGCCTGGCGACGTGGTCTGCAAATATGGATTCCCGATCGGCCGGGTGACCGCCCCGATCAAGGCGGGCGAACACGTCCATTCGCATAATATGGCGACGGGCCTGGGCGCGGATACCACGCTGTCCTATACGCCGCACGAGACCCCCGCGCCTCAGCACGGCGACATCCCGACCTTCGACGGCTACCGCCGCCTGGATGGCCGGGCCGCCACGCGGAATGAAATCTGGATCATCAATACGGTCGCGTGCGTGAACGTGCCCAGCCAACGCATCGCCGAGATGGCCGCGCGCCAGTTCGTCACACCGGGTGGGCCGATCGACGGGATCCATGCGTTCACACACCCCTATGGCTGCTCCCAGCTCGGGGATGACCTGGGCCACACTCGGAAGATTCTCGCCGCGCTCGTGCGCCATCCGAATGCCGCGGCAGTGCTCATCCTGGGCCTCGGGTGCGAGAACAATACGCTCAAGAGCTTCCTCGCGGAGGCGGGCAGCTTCGACCCGGATCGGGTGAAGTTCTTCAACGCGCAGCAGGTCGGGGATGAGATCGAGCACGGGCTCGAGCTCATGGAGCAGCTTGTGGCCTATGCCTCGCAATTCAAGCGCCAGCCAATCCCTGCTTCCGAACTCGTACTCGGAATGAAGTGCGGCGGGAGCGACGGCTTCAGCGGCATCACGGCGAATCCCCTCGTAGGCCGCGTGGCCGATCGCCTCACGAGCTGGGGCGGCACGGCGATCCTCACCGAGGTCCCCGAAATGTTCGGTGCGGAGCAGCCGCTCTTCGCGCGATGCGACAGCGAGCAGACCTTCGAGAATGCGATCGGGATGGTCAATGAGTTCAAGGACTACTTCCGCCAGCACGACGAGCCGATCTATGAAAACCCCTCCCCTGGCAACAAGGAGGGCGGGATCACGACACTCGAGGAGAAGTCCCTCGGCTGCATCCAAAAAGGCGGACGCGCTCCGGTGCGTCACATTGCGGGCTACGGAGAATCGGCACCGCAGAAACTCGGCGGCCTCTGCCTCGTGCAGGCGCCGGGGAACGACGGCGTCTCCGCCACCGCGCTCACTGCGGCCGGGGCGCATTGCGTGCTCTTCACGACAGGAC
>Ga0068856_100000880_pt1 | contig 32137 bp, 26 predicted proteins | sample KBSCornC62_FD_66595 | JGI IMG/M metagenome (GOLD analysis project Ga0068856, IMG submission 66595) | Corn rhizosphere microbial communities from Kellogg Biological Station, Michigan, USA - KBS Corn C6-2 | ecosystem: Host-associated > Plants > Roots > Rhizosphere > Soil ... | reverse complement strand
TCGGCCGCCGCATCGGGCGCCATGTGATCGAGGATGCTCACCGCCTTGTCGGGGCTCAACTGGTCGAGAAGCTCGGGCTGCCGGTCCTTGCCGACTTCTTCCAACGCATCGGCGGCCGTTTCGTCGTCGAGCGCCGAAACGAGCTCGGCCCCGTGACGATACGGCAGATGGTCGATGATGCGGCCGAGGTCGGCGGGATCGAGGCGCGTCAGCTTGCGATGCGGCAGGCGCAGCCGAACGTCGGGCATCTCCGCGGCGAGCGGCTCGACGAGCGACCAGTCGAGAAGCTCGCCGTCGATCGCCGGCACCATCCATCCGGGCGCGAGCCGGCGCAAGAGGCCCCGGACGCTGACGTCGATGCCGACCAGCGACACGCGCCGCTTGATTGGCGCGAACATCACGTCGTTGACGCGCAGAACGCGCGCACCTTGCGCGTCGACGACCTGGCGATCGAGGAGGTCGCCGTAGCCCAGGAATTCGCCGTCACGGCGCTCGAACGGTGTCGGGGACGCACTGCGCCGGATGCGTGCCCCTCCGGCGTCGAGTTGCGCAACGTCGTCGAGCGGCACGAAATGATCGCGCCGCGCCGATCGCATCACGATGCCGCGTACCGGCGGATAGCCGTTGGGCTCGATCGCGGCGACGACATCGCGCAGCCGCCCGATGCGCGCGCCGTCGCTGTCGACGACCGTGGCGTTGCGAACGCGCGAGACGTAGAACCCGGCGCGGCCGTTGGCCGTCTTCGCGCGGCGCGGACGAGCGTTGCGGTCGAGATCGGTTGCCATCCGTCACTCCACATGCCGGCGGCCGCGTGCGACGCGCCGACGAGCCGACGCCAAAGACGTTGCGGCGACGATCGTTGGACTGCGGTGGGAGCGCTTCGGCGGCCGCGCGTTGTTCGAGCAACGCGTTTTGGCCAGGTCTGCAGCGTCCCGCTTTCGAGCGAGACGCGGAAGGCAATGCGACCTTGCCGGAATCTCGCCCGTTACTTCGTGGTCAGGCAGCGACGACTAGGGCAAGGATCCATCAGGGGTATCCGTGAATCGGGCGGTCGAATTGTAGGAGCGGCGCCAATGCGCCGTCAATCGGACCCAGCCCGACATGCGACTTCGCGCAGGTCGAAATACGCGTCAGTCGTGAAACGTGCGACCGCTCGTCACTTCGCGGACGTAACCGGCGCGGATCGCGAAGTCGCCGAACCGCTCGCCCGGCTCGCGCTCGGCCGCGTAACGGCGCAGCACCGGCGCGAGCTCGGCGAGGATCTCGCTTTCCGTGAGCGCGCTGCGAAAGAGCTTGTTCAGGCGCTCGCCCGCGAAGCCGCCGCCCAGGTAGACGTTGTAGTGACCCGGCGACTTGCCGACGAATGCAATTTCCGCGAGGTAGGGGCGCGCGCAACCGTTCGGGCAGCCGGTCATCCGCACCGTGATCGCATCGTCGCGCAAGCCGCATTCGGCGAGAAGCGGCTCCAGCTTGTCGATCAGCGTCGGCAGATAGCGCTCGCTCTCGGCCATCGCGAGCCCGCAGGTCGGCAGCGCGACGCACGCCATCGCGTTCATGCGCAGCGCGCTGCGGCCGTCGATGCCGATCCGATGCCGCGCAAGCATACGATCGATGTCCTGGCGTCGCGCCGGATCGACGTTCGCGATGATCAGGTTCTGGTTCGCGGTCAGGCGGAAATCGCCGTCGTGAACCTTGGCGATCTCGCGCAGGCCCGTCATCAGCGCGGCGCGCGGCGCATCGCTGACGCGGCCGTTCTCGATGAAGAGCGTCAGGTGGTGCTTGCCGCCGACACCTTCCGTCCATCCGTAGCGATCGCCGTTGTGCTCGAAGCGGAACGGCCGTGACTCTTCGAGCGGCGCGCCGAGCCGCTTCGCGAGCTCGGCCTTGAACCAGTCGACGCCGCGATCGTCGATCGTGTACTTGAGCCGCGCGTGCTTGCGGTCGGTGCGGTCGCCGTAGTCGCGCTGGATCGCGACGACATGCTCGGTCACCGCGAGCATCCGGTCGGGACGGCAGAAGCCGATGACGTCGGCGAGCCGCGGGTACGTCGCCGGCTCGCTGTGCGTCATGCCCATGCCGCCACCGACGGTGACGTCGAAGCCGGCGAGCCGGCCGGCCTCGACGATCGCGATGAAGCCGAGATCGTGCGCGAACACGTCGACGTCGTTGCTCGGCGGGACCGCGATCGCGATCTTGAACTTGCGCGGCAGGTAAGTGCGGCCGTACAGCGGCTCGCGCTCGATCTCGCCGCCGGCGACGCGCTCGCCGTCGAGCCAGATCTCGTGATAGGCGCGCGTCTGCGGCGTCAGGTGCTCGCTGATCCGGCACGCCCAGGCATAGACGTCCGCATGCAGCGGCGACTGGTACGGATTCGGATTGCACATCACGTTGCGGTTGACGTCGCCGCACGCGGCAATCGTCGTCAGCAGCGCATGGTTGACCGTGGCGATCGTCTCCTTGAGCCGCGGTTTCAGGATGCCGTGGAACTGGAACGATTGCCGCGTCGTCAGGCGCAGCGAGCCGTTCGCGTGCGTGCGCGCGAGCTCGTCGAGCACGAGCCATTGCTTCGGCGTGACGACGCCACCCGACGCGCGGACGCGGACCATGAACGCGTAGAGGGGCTCGAGCTTGCGGCGCCGCCGTTCGTCACGCAGGTCTCGGTCGTCCTGCTGGTAGCTGCCGTGGAACTTGAGGAGCTGCGCGTCGCTTTCGGCAAGGGCGCCCGTGATCGGGTTCGCGAGGCTCGCCACGATCGAGCCGCGCAGGTAATTGCTTTCCTCCTTGACGCGCTCGACCTGCGAGGGCCCTGCGCCTTGCGCCGTGTCGTTCAACGCCCGCCTTCGAATCTCAATAGACGTCGCGCTGGTAGCGGCGCGTCCGCGCGAGCTCTTGCACGTATTCCGTCGCACGCTCGGCCGACAGGCCGCCGTGCTCGGCGACGATGTCGGTCAGCGTCCGGTGCACGTCGCGCGCCATTTGCTCGGCGTCGCCGCAGACGTAGAAGTGCGCGCCGTCCGCAAGCCACGCGTACAGGTCGCGCCCCTGCTGTTGCATCCGATGCTGGACGTAGACCTTGTGCGCGCGGTCGCGCGAGAACGCGACATCCATCCGCGTCAGCGTGCCGTCCTTCAGGAACTGCTGCCACTCGCGCTGATAGAGGAAATCGGTCGTGAACTTCTGCGCGCCGAAGAAGAGCCAGCTCCGGCCGGTCGCGCCGATCGCCTCGCGCTCCTGCACGAACGCGCGGAACGGGGCGACGCCGGTCCCGGGGCCCACCATCACGATCGGCGTCGCCGGATCGGCCGGCAGCTTGAAGTTGCGGTTCGCTTCGATGTAGATCGGAACGCTGTCGCCTTCGGCGATGCGGTCGGCAAGATAGGTCGACGCGACGCCATTGCGGAGGCGTCCGCGGCTCTCGTAGCGCACCGTCGCGACCGTCGCGTGCACCTCGCCGGGGCTCGCCTTGTGGCTCGACGCGATCGAATAGAGTCGCGGCGGCAGCTTGCGCAGCAGGGCGACGAATTGCGTCGGCGCGACGCCGCGAAGCGGAAATTCGGCGACGAGGTCGATCAGGTGGCGGCCCTTCAGGTACTGCCAGAGCTCGCTGCTGCGTTCGCTCGCGAGCAATGCGCGAAGCGGCGTGGCGTCGGCGAGCTCCGCGTACTTCTCGACCAGCGGGCGCGTCAGCGTCGTGATCTCGTGGGTGTGCGTCAGCGCGAACTCGAGCGTCGCCGATTCGCCGCCGAGGTCGATGCTGGCCGTGGGATCGAGGTCGAGCGCCGACATGAGCTCGGCGACGACCGCAGGATCGTTCGTCGGCAGCACGCCGACGGAGTCGCCGGGCTCGTACGAGAGCCCCGAGCCTTCGAGCGACAGCTCGACGTGGCGCACGTCCTTTTCGGATCCGTGTCCCGAAAGCGGGAGGTTCGCAAGCGCGGTCGCGAGAAACGGGTGCTTCTTCGAGTAAAGCGGCGTGACGTTGCCGCGCGACAGCGCACGCGGCGCATGCGGGACCGGATGCGCATTCGTCGCCGCGAGCGCGCGCAACGCACCGTCGATCCACTGCGCCGCCGCGTCGTCGTAATCGACGTCGCAATCGACGCGCGGATACGCGCGCTCGGCGCCGAGTGCCGAAAGACGCGCGTCGAAATCGCGGCCGGTCTTGCAGAAATGCTCGTAGCTCGAATCGCCGAGTGCGAGCACGGAATAGCGGACGCCTCCGAGGCTTCCGGCCTTGCGGCCGTGCAGGAATTCGTGAAGCTCCCTGCCGGCATCCGGCGGCTCGCCTTCGCCTTGCGTGCTGACGACGATCAAGAGCTTCTTCTCGGCCTTGAGCTCGCCCGGCCGATACTCGTCCATCGACTTCAGGCGCACCTTGAAACCGCGCGCCTCGGCCTGCGCCTTGATGTCGGCGGCGATGCCGGCCCCGTTGCCGGATTGCGACCCGTACACGATCGTGAGCGGCGGCTCGTCGCGGTCCTCGGCGGGCACGAGACGCGGCGTACCGGTGCGGTGGGCGGCGGCGAGCCCGGCGAGATAGCCACCGATCCAGACGAGCTGGTCGGGCGAAAGCGGCTCGACGAAGCGGTCGAGCGTATGCAACTGCTCGTCGGACAGCGGCGTGGCGAGCGCGCGGCGTTCGTCGAACGGGCGGACGGCTTCCAGGAGCTCGGGGCGGGGCATGCCGCGATGATGCGGGCGCGGGATGCAAATCGGAAGGAATGAAACGCTATGTGTTCATGCCTAACCGGGATAACACGGACCTGCAGCTGGTGCAGGCGGGCCGGCCAAACACGCACGACACCGCGCCGCTATAATAAGCTGTCCTTATTATATGCAGCCCGATGAAGCGACCCTCCCATAACCTCGGCTTTCTCGTCGCCGACATCGCCCGGCTGATGCGGCGGGCGTACCGCGAGCGGCAGCGGCGCAGCGAACTGACCGTCGCACAGGCGCGCGCGCTCGTGCACGTCGCGCGGCGCGAGGGCGTGCGCCAGATCGACCTCGCCGACACGCTCGAGGTGCAGCCGATCACGCTCGCACGGCTGATCGATCAGCTCGCGCAGGCCGGCCTCGTCGAGCGGCGACCCGACCCGCTCGACCGGCGTGCGCATCGCGTGTACCTGACCGGTGCGGCGGCGCCGCATCTGGCGGCGATCGAGGACGTCGCGGCGTCGATTCGCACGGACGCGTTGCGCGGCCTCGACGGCCGCGAGGCGGCACGCGTGATCGACGCGCTGCAGAAGATCCACGACAACCTCGCGACGGCGCACGGCTAACCGGCAACAACGTCGCGGACGTCGATCCGGTAGTCGCTGGCCTCCCACCGTTTCGTGGCCGTGCGCAGGAACGTGAAGTTCAGCGCCTGTCCGGCTGAAAGCGTCGCGGTGGGCACGTCGGCGACATGCAGCCCGAGCCCGCTGTCCTGCGTGGCGACGTCCGCCGTGCGCTGCCATCCGTCGACGCCGTAATGCACGAGCGCGGGTTCGTCGAGGCACACGCTGAGCCTGCGTCCGGGCCGCAATTCCGTGATCGGTGAGCGCGGTGTCCAGACGACGACCTCCGGATCGGGCCGGCGGCCCTGGTAGCGTGCGAATACGGCGCGCGGCCGGTCGGACGGAACGCCGTTCGCGACGCTGGTTGCGAGCTTGATGAACTCCGCGTGCGCCCACACGAGCGGCATCGCGCTGCCGGACGGCTTGCCGGGATAAAGACCGCGTTCGGCGATCGTCGCTGCGTCCCAGACCTGCTCGGGCATCAGGCCCGCGCTTCCCGTCATCGCCGCCATCCACTCGAGATACGGCGACGGGTCGTCGCCGGCGACGAGCGCGTAATGACCGCGCTCGCCGGTGAGAAGCGGCCATGCGCGGCCGATCCCGGTACCGTCGAACGGGTTGCCGTCCCCATCCTCGCCGTAACCGTCGCCGGTGAAGCGATGCCACGACCTGCCGGTCGGCAGATCGACGGCGAGCATCCGATCGACGACGCGGATCGTGTCGACGATGCACGCATCGCGCGCATCGCGCAGTCCGAAGCGGACGAGTTGCAGAAAGTCGGTCGCCACCTGCTGGTCGGCGCGCAACCCCGGGTCGCTCGCGCGGTTGCGGATCGGAACGACGCGCGCGAGCGCGGGCTCGTTCGGCGAGGACATCCTCGGCGCGATGCGCACGTAATAACCCGCGACGCCACATGCGCTCGCAACCGGCGTATCGCGCGCGAAGGTCCAGTCCTCGATCCGCGCATTCCAGTCGTCGGCGACGGCAAGCGCGAGGGCGCGCGCCGGCGCATCGAGCCATTCGGCGCCGCAGACGAGCGCGGCAATGCAGACCGCGAGCGTGAACGCATTGATGCCCGCATCCTCTTCCCAGCGGTCCTGCGCGGTCGCCGGGCCCATGCGAATGATGAACCCGAGCGCGCGGCGCACCATGTCGCGAATCTCGATGCCGTCGTGCGCGTCGCGCTCGGCGAGGGCGCCGGCGAGCAGCACCGGGAACGCCGTCTCGTCGAGCTGCTCGCCGCGCCAGAATGGCGTACCGCCCAGCCACTGGTTCTGCGACCAGCGGCCGTCGGCGCGCTGCGTGGCGATCAGATAGCGAAGCATGTCGCGCGCCTCGTCGATCGCGCCGAGCGCGAGCGACGCGCCCGCGCTTTCGACGAGGTCGCGTGGCCAGACGAGGTGATAGCCGCCGATGTCGTCGCGCGAATTGCCCCACGGGATGCTGAGGCTCGCCACCATCGCGCCGCGGTAGGTCTTGTCCTGGTGCACGCGCAGCACCATCGCCGAGTTCGCGATCGCGTCGCGCAGCGGTGGCGAAAGCATCGGCGGAACGTCGAGCTTCGATGCCCATGCCTGCCAGGCGGCGACATGGCGCCGCCAGACGTCGTCGAACGGCTGGAGCAGCGACGCGACGGCGAGCGTCGCAGCGGATTCACGGCTGCTGCCGAACGCGAGCGAAAGCGTGCACGCCGCCGGCAACTCGCCGATCAGCGCGACGTTGCCGGGACCCGCATGGTCGAACTGCCACGAAAGCCTGTCATTGCGCGCGAAATCCTGCCAGCCGTCGCTGGCGCCGACGTAGCCGGCGCTCGTCTTGCGCCACGCGTCCGCCTGCGTGCGATCGGCGGCCGCGAGCGCGAGCCCGAACGGTCCCTGTTCGGCCCATAGCACCGTACGCGTGCCGTGGCTTCCGACCTCCGCGACGTTGTCGTGGCCGGTGCCGCCGAGATGCGGGGCAAGGAGCGCATACGGCCGCAGCGATTGGTCGCCGGTGAGCGCGACGTCGATCAGCACCGCGTCGCGCTCCGGATCGGGCGCGATGCGAAGCCGCAGCTCGAAGCGCGGATGCGTATGCACGAACTCGACGGCAGGAATGCCGGGCGCCGCGAGCCGCACCGAATACGAGCGCTCGCGCTTGACCTCGACCCAGAATCCCGCGTCGTCGGCGACGATGAAGCCCAGGTCGCGGATCTGCGGGATGTCGGCACGCGGATAGTAGACTTCGTTGACGATTCCGTATCCGGTCGTGAACCAGACGCGCGCGGAGCCGAGCGCGCAACCGACGACGTCCTTCGCGCTGCTCGTCCACGTCGGCAGCACGCCGGGTTGACCGAACGCTTCCATCCGGCGACGACCGCGCGCGCTACCGGTCCACGCGCCCGCTGCGCGGCGCGTGCGGCGCGCGATCGCGCAGGCGGTTGAGCGACGCGACGAAGCCGACGAGAACGCTGCCCGTCCAGCCGAATGTGAAGAGACCCGAAATCGAGATGATCGGCGCGAGCATGTTCCACTCCGGCGCGAGGACGAATTGGCCGTAGCCGACCGTCGTGTACGTGTTGGCGGCGAAGAACGCGGCCGACCTCCAGTCGACGACCAGGCGCGAGTAGACGAGCGCCGCCGTCCAGAACACGACCTCGGCCAGATGCAGCGCGAGCAGCAGGAAAACGACGACGGCGAACAGCATGTCGAGGCGAAGCGATGCATGCGTCCGGCTCGCGAACGCGAGGCTGCGCTTGCGGAAATGCCCGCTCACGAGACGAATGCCGACGCCATGCAGCAGCACGACGGCGACCAGCAGGGCGCCGCCGAACAGCAGGTCGGGGAAGGGAATGATCGACGCGAGCGGCAACACGCCTGCGAGGCGGTCGACATCGGCAGCCGGATTCATTCGCCGTTCCCTGGGGCGAGAGCGCGAACCATCATAGCAGCCGAGCGCTGCCGGTTACGCAGCGGAATCACGGCTGCGTCACCTTCATGATCACGATCGTCACGTCGTCGTCGAAGCGCTCGCTGCCGGCGAAGCGCTGCACCTCGGCGACAACGTGCGCGACGAGGCTTTCCGGTTCCCGATCGCGATGCGCGGCGACGAGGTCGCCGAGGCGCGCCATGCCGAACTGGTCGCCGTCGCGATTGCGCGCCTCGGTGACGCCGTCCGTATAGAACGTGACGACGTCGCCCACGCGCAACGCGATGCGCAATTCGCCGAACTCGACGTCGCGTTGCATGCCGAGGAGCGCGCCGTCGGCGTTCAGCGATCGCCATTGCGTCTCGCCGGCGCGCAGCAGGATGGCCGGCGGGTGCCCGGCGTTCGCGTAGCGAAGCTCGCGCGCCGCCGAGTCGAACGTCGCGCAGCACGCGCTCATGAAGTGCCCGGCGTGGTCGAGGTCGTCGTAGAGCAGCCGGTTCAGCTTGCGCAGGATCGCGCCGGCGCCTTCGGCCGCGAGGCGCTCGGCCATGAACGTCGTGCGCGCTTCGGCCATCAGCAGCGCCGCGCCGACGCCGTGGCCGGACACGTCGCCGAGGAACGCGTCGATACCGGCGCGTCCGCGCGGGAAGTAGCCGAAATAGTCGCCGCCGACGTCCGCCGCCGGGATGCAGCGGCCCGCCAGCACGACACCGCCTGCACGCAGCGGATCCTCGGGAAGCATCGAGCGCTGGATCTGGCGCGCGATCTCCATGTGCGCGCGGCCGACCGCCAGCTCGACCTCCGCGCTGCGCCGGCATTCCTCGGCGATGCGAAGTTCGCGGTCGCGTTTCTCGAGCGTCGCCGCCATCGCGTTGAACGCGCACGCCAGGTTGCCGAGCTCGCCGCGAACGCTCTGCAGCGGCACGCGCGTGTCGAGCTTGCCCGACGCGAGCTTTCCGGTCGCTTTGACGAGCGCCTGCACGGGCCGGAGAATGAAAAGCTTCGATCCGTACCAGGCGGTGGCAAGCGCAACCAGCGTCACGATCCCGAGTGCGGCGAGATTGCGGGCAAGGCGCCGGTTCACGTCGGCGAGCGCGACCGTCTCCGGAACGCCGATCGCGACGCGCAGGCTCGCGTCGGACAAAAGCGGCGCGTGTGCCCACAGCCGCTTGTTGCCGTCGGCGTCCGCCATCTGGAACACGCCGCCGCCGCGCTGCGCCGCGAACGCGTCGAGCACGCGCGGCTCCGCGAAGCGCATGCCGATCGCGCCGTCGACGTGCGGCATACGCGCGAGCAGAGTCCCGTTGCGGTCGACGACGATCATGCTCGCGCCGGCGGGAAGCTCGAGGTCCGACAGCGCGCCGGTGAGCCAGGCGAGGCTCTGCGCGGCGAACGCGACGGCGCGCACCTGGCCGGCGTTGTCGAGGATCGGATACGCGTAGTTGATCGACGGAAGCCCGGTTACGCGCCCGACCTGGTAATCGCCGACGACGAAGCCGCGCGTTTCGAACGCGCGCCTGAAATACATGCGATCCGCGACGTTGACGGTCGGCGCGGGCAGTGCACGCGCGCTGCACGACATCGTACCGTCCGGCTCGGCGAGCGCGAAATTCAGGTACAGCGGATAGGCGGACAGCAGCTCGGCCAGCAAACGCGCGCACTGCGCGCGGTCGCCGTCGCGAAGCTGCGGCATGCGCGCGAACGCGGTCAGGAGCTGACGTGCGCCTTCGATCTGCGCTGCCTGCGTGCTGCTCACGACGCGGATCAGGCGCATCGCGTCGGCGTCGACGGTGGCGATGGCGTTCCTGCGCTCGTCGGCGGTCGTGTAGAGCACGAGCGCGAGCCACGGCACGAGCACCAGCACGACGACGCCGAGCAGGCGCAACCGCAGGCTGAACGAGCGCGCGTCGCCCGACCTGGCGGCGGCGGTGCGTTTGTCCGGCGGTGATGCGATCGCCGTCAGTTTCTTGCTGCGTGAAAAGCCCCGGGGGCAATCGGCCGAGTCTACTCCTCGTCGGAGGCCCTATGCCTGCCAGCCGCCGCCGAGCGCGTTCATCAGGTCGACGGTGTACGCGAGGAACGCTTGGCGATTGCGCACGAGCAGAAGCTGCGCGTCGTTCAGCGTGCGCTGCGCGTCGAGCACCTCGAGATATGCGGAATAGCCGGCCTCGTAACGTTGCGTCGCGAGCCGCAGGCTGTTGCTCGCGAACGTCACGCGCTCCTCGAGATCGTGCTCGGTCTGCGCCGCATAACCGACGTTCGACAGCGCGTCGGACACGTCGCGAAACGCCGATTGCATCGCTTGCTCGTAAGCGATCGCCGCCTGCCGCGCGCGCGCCTCGGCCTCGGCGGTGCGCGCGGCGTAGCGACCCCAGTCGATGACCGGCCCGAGGAGTCCGACGCCCACCGACCAGATGCTCGCGCCGGGCGACACGAGATGCGCGAGGTTGTCGCTCTGGAGTCCGAGCGAGGCGGTGAGGCTGATCGCCGGGAGCTGCTGCGCGCGGGCGACGCCGATCTGCGCGTTGGCCGCCATCAGCGTCGCCTCCGCCTGTCGCAGGTCGGGACGCCGCTCGAGCAGCGTCGACGGCAGTCCCGGCGGCGGCAACGGCGGCGCCGGGACCGCGCGCAAGTCGGTGGGCGCGAGCGCGAGCGTCAGATCGCCGGTCAGCACGCCGAGCTGATGCAGCGACACGGCGCGCAGCCGCTGCAATTCCTTGAGCTGCGACGCGAGCTGCGCGCGGTTGCCTTCGGCCTGGTAGACGTCGAGCTCGGATGCGATGCCGCCTTCGGAGCGCTGCCGCGTGATCGCAACCGAATCGTTCGCGGCAACAAGACTCTCTTCGGACACGGCGATCTGCGCATCGAGCGCGCGCAGGCTGAAATAGGTGCGCGCGATCGCGCCCGACAGCGTGAGGCCGACGACGCCGCGCGCGTATTCGCTCGCCTCGAATTGCGCTTGCGCCGCTTCGCGCAGCCTGCGCAGCCGGCCCCAGAAGTCGAGCTCGAACGCGGTGTTCGCCGACAGCGCGAAATTGTTGTACGTCGATACGGCGCCGCCGCGCACGGACGGCGTCTGTCCGCTCAGGCCGGCGCGCGACGCGCCGCCCGAGACGTCGACCTCGGGGAACAGCGTTGCGTTCGCTTCCCGCATCAACGCGGCCGCCTCGTCCACGCGCGCGATCGCGAGCCGCACGTCGGTGCCCTGTGCAAGTCCCTTCGCGACGAGCCCGTCGAGCGTCGGATCCTGATAAAGCCGCCACCAGTCGGCGGGTACGGCGGCGAGCGTCGACGCAGCAGGCGCGGCTTCCGCGAACGACTTCGGAACGTCGAGGCTCGGCCGATGGTAGTCGGGCCCGAGCGGCGCGCATCCGGCGAGCGCGAGCGCGACGGCTGCGGCGAGCGCACGTCGCGTCACGTTGCCGCTTCCTTCGCAAGCGCGACCGCGCTCTCCTTGCGCTCGCCGGGCCTGAGCTGCCGCGAGAACACGGTGAAGAACAGCGGCACGAAGATCGTCGCGACGAACGTCGCCACGAGCATGCCGCCGACGACACCGGTACCCATCGACCGCCGCGCTCCGGCACCGGCACCGGTCGCGAATGTGAGGGGAAGCACACCGAACACGAACGCGATCGACGTCATCACGATCGGCCGGAAGCGCAGCCGCGCGGCCTGCACCGCGGCGTCGATCGGCCGCATGCCCGCCAGCAATCCCTGCTGCGCGAACTCGACGATCAGGATCGCGTTCTTCGCCGAAAGTCCGATCAGCACGACGAGGCCGATCTGGAAGTAGATGTCGTTCTCCATCCCGCGCACGAACACGAGCGCGAGCGCGCCGAGAACCGCGAACGGAACGGCGAACACGACGGCCACCGGCAGCCGCCAGCGCTCGTAGAGCGCGGCGAGGATCAGGAACACCATGACGATCGCGAACGCGAATGCGAACGCCGACGCCTGCCCCGTGCGCTTCTCCTGGAACGCCTGGCCGGTCCATTGCAGCGTGTAACCGGCGGGCAGCGTCTGCGCCGCGATCGCTTCGGCGGCCTTGATCGCATCGCCGGAGCTCACGCCCGGCCTGCCGCTGCCGAGAACCTTCGCTGCGAGGAAGCCGTTGTAGCGCTCGACCTGCTCGGGGCCGACGATGCTCGTCGTGCGCACGAGCGCCGAGAGCGGGATCATCTCACCGCTCGTGTTCGAGCGCACGTACACCTGGCCCAGGTCCTCGGGCTGCGCGCGGTACGGCGCATCGGCCTGGAGCTGCACGCGATACGTGCGGCCCGACATGTTGAAGTCGTTCACGTACAGCGCGCCGATCGTGCTCGACAGCGCGTCGAACACGTCCGACACGGGCACGCCGAGCGCCATCGCCTGCTCGAGATTCACCTCGACGAACACCTGCGGGACCGTCGGGCGGAAGAACGTGTTGATGCCGGTCAGGTGCGAATCGCGCGCCAGCGCCGTCGTGAACGCCTGCACGACATCCGCGAGCCGCTTGGGGTCCGAGTCGACGCGCGCCTGCACGTACGCTTCGAAGCCGCCCGCGGTACCGAGGCCGCGGATCGGCGGCGGGCTGAAGCCGATCGCGATCCCGTCGGGAAGCTTCGCGCCGAGCCGCGACATTTCACTCGCGAGATCGGGTGCCGTCTTGTTGCGCTCGTCCCAGTCCTTGAGCAAGAGGAACGTCGTGCCGGCGTTCGGCTTGTTCGCGCCGCCGATGAAGTCGCGGCCGGGCGCGACGAAAATGTGCTCGATCGCCGGGTCGCCGGCGAGCCCGCGCTGGAGCTGGCGGCCGGTTGCCTCCGTGCGCTGCAACGACGCCGCATCGGGCAGCATGATCGCGCCGAAAAGATAACCCTGGTCCTCGGGCGGCACGAAGCTGCCCGGCACGCGGACGAAGAGCAGCACGACGAGCGCGATCACGCCGAGGAACGCGAGACCCGCGAGCAGCCGCCGCTTCAGCGCGAGCCCGATCATCCACAGGAACGTCGACGTGAGCTTTGCAAAGCCGACGTTGAAGCCGTGGAACACGCGCGACTCGTGGTCGCCGGGCAGGAGCAGCAGCGCGCAAAGCGCCGGGGTCAGCGTGAGCGCCGTCAGTCCCGACAGCAGCACGGAGATCGCGACCGTCACGGCGAACTGCCGATAGAGCTGGCCGGCGATGCCGCCGAGGAACGCAACCGGCACGAACACCGCGCAGAGCACGAGCACGATCGCAAACACGGCGCCCGACACCTCGTACATCGACGCGATCGCCGCTTCCTTCGCGCTCTTCTTCTCGGTGCGCATCAGCCGCTCGACGTTCTCGAGCACGACGATCGCATCGTCGACGACGATGCCGACCGCGAGCACCATCGCGAAGAGCGTCAGCGTGTTGATCGAGAAATGCAGCGCGTAAAGTCCCGCGAAGGTGCCGATCAGCGACACCGGCACCGCGATCATCGGGATCAGCGTCGCGCGCCAATGCTGCAGGAAGACGAACACGACGAGGAGGACGAGCACCGCCGCTTCGGCGAGCGTCTTCAGCACCTCGTGGATCGACGCCCGGATCACGCGCGTCGTGTCGAACGGAATGATGTAGTCCATGCCGGCCGGGAACGCCGCGCGCAGCTCGCGCATGCGCGCCTTCACCGCGTCGCTCACCTCGAGCGCGTTCGCGCCCGTCTGCAGGAACACGGCCACCCCGACCGCCGGCTGGCCGTCGACGGTCGTGCTGATGTCGTAGCTCTGCGCGCCCAGCTCGACGCGCGCGATGTCGCGGATGCGCAGGACACCGTTCGGGCCGCCGGCGCGAACGACGATGTCGCCGAACTGCTCGGGGGTGACGAGGCGCCCGCGCGCGGTGACCGTGTAGACGAGCGACTGTCCGGGCGGCGCCGGTTCGGCACCGATCTTGCCGGCCGCGTATTGCTGGTTCTGCGCACGGATCGCATTGGCCACGTCGGTCGGCGTCACGCCGAGGCGCGCCATCCTGTCGGGCGCGAGCCAGATCCGCATCGAATAACCGGAGCCGAACAGCGTGACGTCGCCGACGCCGGGCACGCGCTTCAGCTCGTCGATCATGTTGACCATCGCGTAGTCGGCCATGAACGTCGTCTTCTGCGCGCCGCTCCGCGATACGAGGCCGACGACGAGCAGGATGTCGTTCGAGCGCTTCTGCACGATGATGCCGTTACGGCGGACCTCGTCGGGCAGCCGCGGCAGCGCGACGTTGACGCGGTTGTTGAGCTGGAACACCGCGGTGTCGACGTTCGTGCCGACCTCGAAGGTCGCGGTAATCGTCACCGTGCCGTCGGCCGCCGCGCTCGACTGGAAATAGAGCATGTTCTCGACGCCGGAGAGCTGCTCCTCGATCGGCGCGGCGACCGTTTTCGCGAGCGTTTCGGCGCTTGCGCCGGGGTACGTCGCGCTGATCGTCACCGTCGGCGGCGCGATCTCAGGATACTGCGCGACGGGCAGGATTCGCGACGCGATGACGCCGGCGAGCGCGATGATGATCGCGATGACGCTCGCGAAGATCGGCCGCTCGATGAAGAAGCGGGAGAACTTGCCCATCGGGCTCGCTTCAGCGCGCCTTGCCGGCGGCGCTTGCCTCGCTCGTCGCGACCGGCGCGGCCGACGCCTGCTTCGAAGCCTCCGCGGCACGCGGCTGCACGGCCATTCCGGGCTTCAACTTGATCAGGTTGTCGACGATCACGAGATCGCCCGGATTGAGGCCCGCCGTCACGATCCAGTCGTTGCCAAGCCAGTTCGACGTCTGCACCGTCCGCTGCACGGCCTTGCCGTCGGTGCCCGCGATCCAGACGCTGCGCGCGCGCTCGGTTTGCGTCACCGCCGCCTGCGGGACGAGATACGCGTCCTGCGCGCCCGCCTGGATGCGCACCTTGACGAATTGTCCCGGCAGCCACTTCAGATTGCGATTCGCGAATTGGGCGCGAAGCTGGATCGTGCCGAGCTTCGGATCGACGGTCGAGCCGGTGAAATTGAGGCGGCCGTCGGTCGCGGCGACCGCGCCCTTGTCGTCGACGATGCCGACCTGCGCGGCGTCGGCCGCATCGCGAATCCGATCGTAGTCGCCTTCGGCGATCGAGAACCGCACCCAGAGCGGGTCGACCTGCGTGATCGTCGTCAGAAGCTCGGTGTTCGCGGCGACGAGGCTGCCCTCCGAGCGCACGGCGCGGCTCGTGACGCCGCCGATCGGCGCCTTGAGGTTCGTGTACGAAAGGTTGAGCTCCGCTTCCGCAAGCTTCGCCTGCGCGCCGTCGATCGCCGCGGCCGATTCCTTGACGCTCGATGCCGCCTGATCGTACTCGCGGCGGCTGATCGCCTTCGTGTCGACGAGCGACTTCAATCGCTCCGCTTCGTGCTGCGCGAACTCGTTACGTGCACGCTCCTGCGCGAGCGCGGCCTTCGCCTGCGCGACGGCGATCTCGAACGGCGCGCGATCGATCCGGAACAGCGTCTGCCCGGCGCTGACCGATGCGCCCTCGCTGTAGAGACGCTTTTCGAGAATGCCCGATACTCTCGGCCGGACCTCGACTTCGCGGGAACCTTCGGCCTGGCCGACGGCCTCGAGGACGAACGGGACGCGCGCGAGCTCCACGCGCTTGACCGCGACGGCGAGCGGCGGCTCCGGAGCGGGCGCGGCCTGCGCGCCTTCGGCGCCGTCGCGCTTGCCGCAGCCGGCGACGACGAAAATGGAAGCCGCGAGCGCGAGCGCGCCAACACGCGCCGGGGTTACCGGGAAGCGGAGTTTCATCGACGGAGCATCTCGCGAGCGATGCGCGGCATTATATACATTGCATACGATATATGATCGATACCGTCACACGGGGCAGGCAGCGCTGCGGGCGGATACGTGACGCGATTGTCGTCCTCGCGGCGGCGCTCGTCACCCCGACTGCACTCGCGCATGCGGTCGTCGAATGGTCGCAGCCGCCGGCCAACGGCGTCGTCGCGCCGGGCGAGCTGCACGTGCGCGTGCAGTTCAGCAGCCGCATCGACGTTGCGCGCTCGCGGCTCGTGCTGATCGCGCCCGATGGCCGGCAGACGACGCTTGCGCCCGACGCGGTCGACAAGCCGGGCCTCGTCACCGCAACGACGCGCGTCGCCTGCGATGGACGCTTCACGCTGCACTGGCAGGTGCTCTCGCTCGACGGACACGTGACGCGCGGCGACGTTCCGTTTCGCGTCGGCGGCGCCGCGCGGTGAGCGCGCAGGATCGTCAATTGAGCGCGCAGCGCCGCACGAAGCGCGGAGGATAGTCCGATCGGCGCGCTGTTCGACGTTCTCGGGTTCGTCGCGGTCGTCTTGAAGGGCGTCGACCTCGTTGCGCAGTCGGTGCTGCTCGGCAGCGTCGCCTTCGCGCTCCTCGTCGATGCCGCGCGCACGCGAAACGTCATTCTCGGTGCCGCGCTCGCGACCGTGGCGACGGCGCTCGCGACGACGGCCGTGACCGCGAGCCTGCTCGTCACGTCGCTCGACCTCGGCGTGCGCGACATCGCCTCCGCGGGTTTCATCGTCGCGGGCGCGACACGCGCGCTGGCGGCGCTGGTCATCGCCGGCATCGCGTGGCGCAGCGTGCCGATCGAGCGCCTGCGATCCGCCTATGTCGTGCCGGCCGTGATCATCCTTGGCGCCGCGGTCGGCGACACGCACGCGGTCGCGCGCATCGGCGATGTGCTGCCACTCGCCGTCGCAACGGCGGCGCACGAGCTCGGCGCCGCGATCTGGCTCGGCGCCCTGCCGTGCTTCTGGCGCGCGATGCGGCAGGCCGGCCGCGAACGCGCGCAGGCGATCGGCCGCCGCTTCTCGATCGTCGCCGCGTGCGGTGTCGCATTGATCGTCGCCGGCACGGCCGCTTTCGCCGTCGCGTACATCGGCTCCGTCGAAGGCGTCTATGCGACCGCGTACGGCGCGATGGCCGCGACGAAGGGCGTGCTGCTCGCGCTGCTGCTCGCGCTCGGGTTCGCGAACTTCCGTGTCGTGCATCGCGCCGACGGGGTCGGTCTCGCGCGCGTCGTTCGCTTCGTCGAAATCGAAATGGCGATCGGGCTCGCGGCGCTGATGGCCGCCGCATCGATCACGTCCGCGCCGCCGTCGGTCGACGACGTCGCCGATCGCCTGACGCTCTCCGAGGTCCGCGCGCGCGTGACCCCCGTCGCGCCGCGGCTTGCGAGTCCACCGCATGCAATGCTGGGCGCCGCCGCGGCGCCGGCCGACATCGGCGCGCGCAACGCCGACGATCGTGCATGGTCCGAGTACAACCATCACTGGGCCGGCATCGGCGTGCTGCTGATCGGCGTTGCCGGCCTCGCGCAACGAAGCGCCCGCGCGCGATGGGCGCGACATTGGCCGCTGCTTTTTCTGCTGCTCGCGGCGTTCCTGCTGCTCCGCGCGGACCCGGAGATATGGCCGATGGGCACGGTCGGTCCGATCGAAAGCCTGCGCGACCCGGAGGTCCTTCAGCACCGGCTGTTCGTCGTGGTGATCGTCGCGTTCGCGCTGTTCGAATGGCGCGTGCGCACCGGCCGCATCGCGTCGCCGGCGCTCGCGCGCGTGTTTCCGCTCGTGACGGCGATCGGCGCCATGCTGCTGCTTCTTCACTCGCACGCTGTCGTCGACGCCAAGGAGCAGGTGCTGATCGAATACTCGCATCTGCCGATCGCAGTGCTTGGCGTCGTCGCCGCTTCGGCGCGCTGGCTCGAAGTCACGGCGCCGGACGACGAGGGTCGGGTCGCCGGCTGGGTCTGGCCCGCGGCGTTCGTGCTCGTGGGCTTGCTGCTGCTGAACTATCGCGAGGCATGACACAATGCGCGCCACGATGAGCGGCCGGCCGACGAAGACGGAACCCATCGACGCGGCGCCGGGCGACATGGCGGCCGAGGGCGACGTCAACCTGTCGCCGCTGCGCCGCCGCTGGCAGGACGAGCACCTCGCACCCGCCACGCGCGCGCTGCTTGCCGAGGACGCGAAGTACTTCCTGCACCAGTCGCTGTCGACGCCGTGCCTCGACGCGCTCGCGTCGGCGTCCGGCATCTGGCTCGTCGACGTCGAAGGCCGGCGCTACATGGACTTCCACGGCAACAGCGTGCACCAGGTCGGGCACGGCCACCCGCGCGTCGTGCAGGCGGTCAAGGACGCGCTCGACACGCTGCCGTTCTCGCCGCGCCGCTTCACGAACGATGCCGCGGTGGCGCTCGCGCGGCGACTCGTCGAGCGCGCGCCCGGCAACTTGTCGAAGGTGCTGTTCGCGCCGGGCGGCACGAGCGCGATCGGCATGGCGATGAAGCTCGCGCGCGTCGCGACGGGCCGCCACAAGACGGTCTCGATGTGGGACGCGTTCCACGGCGCGTCGCTCGACGCGATCTCGATCGGCGGCGAGGCGCTGTTCCGCCGTGACATGGGACCGCTCTTGCCCGGCACCGAGCACGTGCAGCCGTGCGATCCGCGTGGCTGCAGCTTCGGCTGCGGCGGGCGCTGCACCGCGCGCTGCGCCGAGTACGTCGACTACGTGCTCGGCAAGGAGGAGGACGTCGCCGCCGTGATCGTCGAGACGATACGCTCGACCGACGTGCAGGTTCCGCCGCGCGCGTACTACGAGACGCTGCGGCGCGCGTGCGACCGGCACGGCGCGCTCCTGATCCTCGACGAGATCCCGATCGCGCTCGGCCGCACCGGCACGCTGTTCGCGTTCGAGCATTACGACATCGTTCCCGACATGGTGGTGATCGGGAAGGGCCTTGGCGGCGGCGTGTTTCCGCTGGCGGCTCTCGTCGCGCGCGAAGGTCTCGATGTCGCCGCCGATCGCGCGCTCGGCCATTACACGCACGAGAAGAGCTCGGTCGGCTGCGCAGCGGCGCTCGCGACGCTCGACGTGATCGACGACGAGGGGCTGCTCGCGCGCGCGAACGCGCTTGGCGCGCACGCGCTGACACGGCTTCACGAGATGCAGAATCGCTCGCCGACGGTCGGCGACGTGCGCGGCATCGGACTGCTGCTCGCGATCGAGCTCGTCGATCGCGCGACCGGCGGGCCGGCCCGCGAGGCCGCCGAGCGCGTGCTCTACGACTGCCTCGCGAACGGCCTGTCGTTCAAGGTCGGGCAGGGGAACGTCCTCGTCCTCGCGCCGCCGCTCGTCATCGCCGAGGACGATCTCGACCGCGCGCTCGACATCGTCGAATCGGCGATCGTGCGCGCGGCGGCGCCCTCCGGATGAAGATCGTCCGCACCGACTGCGAGCTCGAGCTGCCCGGCGTCGACCGGCGCCTGCGCGAGATGGGCGCGACGCTCGTGCTGTTGCCCGAAACGACGGGCGCCGACGCGCTCGCGCGCGAGCTCTCCGACGCGCATCTGCTGTTGATGTGCTACGCGCAGATTCCGGCGGCGGCGATCGACGGCGCGGCGCGCCTTCGCGGCATCGTCAAATACGGCGTGGGCATCGACGCGATCGACATCGAGGCGGCGATGCGCAAGCGCATTCCGGTCGTCAACGTGCCCGAATATGCCGAAGAGACGGTGGCCGAAGGCGCCATCGCGTTGATGCTCGCGCTCGCGCGCAAGTTCAAGCCGATCGAGCGCGAGATGGACATCCACGGGTGGGCGTGGCCCACGCAGCGCTGGCTCGGAGCCGACCTTTCGGGAAAGACGCTCGGCCTCGTCGGCGTCGGGCGCATCGGCGCGAGCGTCGCGCGGATGGCCGGGCAGGGCTTCCGGATGCGCGTCGTCGGCTTCGATCCGTACGTCGACGCCGAAGCGATGGCGCGCCGCGGCGTCGCGAAGCGCGACGATCTGCACGCGATGCTCGCGGAATCCGATGTCGTCTCCGTGCATTCGGTGCTGTCGCCGGGCACTCGGCACATGCTCGGCGAGCGCGAGCTCGCATGCATGAAGCGCAGCGCGTTACTCGTCAACGTCTCGCGCGGCGCGATCGTCGACGAGCAGGCGCTCGTCGCCGCGCTCACGCACGGCCGTATCGGCGGCGCGGCGCTCGACGTCTATTCGCGCGAGCCGCTCGCGAAAGCGGGGCATCCGCTGGCGCCGCTGTACGCGATGGACAACGTGATCCTGTGGCCGCACCTCACGTTCTACACCGCGGAGGCGATGCAGCGGCTCGAAGACGAGACGCTCGAGCGCGCGCGCGAGATGCTCGACGGCCGGCCCGTGCTCGTCAAATCGCGCGATCCGCGGCTTCGTGCGCAGCGCGCGGGCGTCCGCTTCGCCGACTGAGCGCAACGGCGGGGACTCCACGCCGCCGAAACGCCGCCGCGGGCCTCAGGGCTGCCGCACCTCGGGAAAGATGTCGTGCAGGATGAACGCCTCGAGCCCCGCGTTGTCGGCGGGCCGCGACGAGAGCGTCACGCCGTTGCCCGTGCGCTGCGACACCCAGATGAAATCGCCGCTGACGCTGTCGCGGATGATCGCGATCATCCTGCGCACGATCGCGATCCGGATATCCGGTTCGGAACCCTTGCGCACGTCGATCAGTTGCCGCGCGTTGCGTCCGATCGCCTTGTCGTAGCCGAAGAAATAGAACCGCGCGTCGTCGTAGTTGAGCTCGGTGATCTGGAAGAGCCCGCCCGCATTGCGGGCGTCGGTGCCGAACGACGGCGTGCGGTTCAGTCCGAGATTCGCGGCGACGATGCGGTCGCGGCGCGCGATGTCGCTTTCCGCGGGGGTTTCGGCCGGCGACGAATCGGAAGCCTCGCCTCGCGCCGCTCGCTGCGCGGCGACGTAGGACGCGAGATCCTGCGCCGGCGGTGATGGCATCGGAGGCGTTGCCGCCGGCGGCGACGGTCGCGCTTGGGCCGGCGGTGCGGGCGCGGCGGTACGCGGTTGCTCGACCGTTGCGGATGGAGGCGAGGGGGCACGCTGCGTGATGACCGGTGGCGACGCGGGCGGGGGCTTCGCCGGTTGCGGAGGCCGTTTGCGCGGCACCGCCACGCGCGCGCTGGCCGACGGGCGAGGCTGTGCATTTGCGGCCGGCGTCGGCGGCGGCGACGCGATGACCGGCGGTGGCGACACCGGACGCGGGGTCGCGCTCGCGATCGTGTCGTTGCGTGGCGCGAGGTCGACCGCGAGACTCGTCGCCTGGCGCGCGCTCGCCTGCGTGAGCGAGCGCAGATGCGGCAACAGCAGCCACAGAAGCGCCGCGTGCACCAGCATCGACAGGACGAACGCGATCCGTATCGTCGGGATCGTGACGACGTCGTTGCGGCCGCGTGCGCGCATGGTCCCTGGCCTCGTCGGATGCGTGGGCGACGGCGTCAGCGGTTCACCGCCCGCAGCGCATGCGCGGCGTAGCGCGCGCCCGAGGCGACGCCTGGTGGCAGCGTCCGGTCGATCCGCGCGCGGTCGTCGGCGGTCAGCTGCACGGCCAGCGCGCCGACGTTCTCCTCGAGATAGCGGCGGCGCTTGGTCCCGGGAATCGGCACGATATCGTCGCCGCGTCCGAGCAGCCATGCGAGCGCGAGTTGCGGCGGCGTGCAATGATGCTCCGACGCGATCGCGCGAATCTCGTCGACGAGCCGCAGGTTCCGCTCGAAGTTGTCGCCCTGGAATCGCGGCGAGTTGCGCCGGTAGTCGTCGGGTTCCAGGTCTTCGACACGCTTGATCTGTCCGGTCAGGAATCCGCGGCCGAGCGGCGCATAGGCGACGAAGCCGATGCGAAGCTCGCGCACGGTATCGAGTAGGCCGTCCTCGGGCTCGCGGCTCCACAGCGAGTATTCGGTCTGCAGCGCGGCGATTGGATGCACGGCGTGCGCGCGGCGGATCGTCTGCGGCGCCGCTTCGGAAAGTCCGAGCCAGCGCACCTTGCCTTCGCGCACGAGGTCGGCCATCGCCCCGACGGTCTCCTCGATCGGCGTCTCGGGATCGACGCGATGCTGGTAGTAGAGATCGATCCGGTCGACGCCGAGCCGGGAAAGGCTCGCGTCGCATGCCTGCCGCACGTAGTCGGGACGTCCGTTGACGCCCTTGAACGTGCCGTCGGCGTTGCGCACGTTGCCGAACTTCGTCGCGATGACGACCTCGTCGCGGCGGTCGCGAAGCGCCCGTCCGACCAGTTCCTCGTTGCGCCCGCCGCCATACATGTCGGCAGTGTCGAAGAAATCGATGCCGAGATCGAGCGCACGATGGATCGTCGCGACCGCTTCGGCCTCGTCGCGTCCGCCGTAGAAATCGGACATGCCCATGCAACCCAATCCGATCGCCGATACCGCAAGACCTTGTCCGAGCGCGCGCTTGTGCATGATCACCTCGTGCGAATGCGTTGGCGCGCTAACGCGGCTTGACGAAGCGCAGCGCGAACTTGTCGGTCGGCACCTTCGGCGCCCCCGACGGCGTGTCGCGCGGGTCGTCGGGGTTGCGCAGCAAGTCGCCCTCGGCCTCGAGGACGAAGCCCGCCCGGCGCACCTCGTCGAGGACGACCGCCTCGTCGATCCGGTGCAGTGTCTTCCCCTCGGAGATGCCTTTGCCCGGCCGGCTCGAATGGTCGATCACGACGAAATGCCCGCCGGGTTTGAGCGCCGCGAAGAGCCGCGCGTTCATTGCCTGCCGATCGACGGGCAGGTAGCTGATGTCGTGATAGTTGAGGATCAGCGTGACGAGATCGAGCGGCGGCGTGCCGGCGGGGACCGGATCGTCGAACGGCCGCTCGACGAGCACCAGGTTGGGTTGCGGATGCTCGGCAAGGCGCTTCGCGAGCGTCGCGTTCGCGCGCGGCGTCTGTGCGTAGAGCGTTCCCTGCGGACCGACGGCGAGCGCGAGCAGTTGCGACGTGTAGCCGCCGCCGGCCGACACGTCCATCACGCGCATGCCCGGCAGCACGCGCGTGAACGGCAGGAACTGCGCGGGCTTGCGCTCGACATCCATCCGTCGGTCCTGATCGGTCCGGATCGGGCTGTCGATCGCGCTGGCATAACGCGTCGCGAGCCGCGACGAGTCGTTGGGCGACGTCGCGCACGCCGTCAATGCGAGCGCGCAGGCGAGCGCCGCCAGGAACCGGAATGGCAGTGTCGACATGACGCCGCGTTGGGTTGGACGAAAACGCGAAGTTTAGCCCCGCTGACACGCTCACGCGTCGATTCGGGATCGGGCATACACCGACAGTCGAATCAGTCCCGGCCGGGTGGCTCGCGGCGCCCCGGTCATGTGAAATGAACAGGCAGCCGAGGTGCGCTGCGAAACGACAGGAGACGATGGATGAACCGCGATCAGGTGCAAGGCACGGCCAAGGACATCGCCGGGAAGGTGCAGCGCAAGGTCGGTGAAGCGACCGACAACACGAGCCAGCAGATCAAGGGCGGCGCCAAGCAGGTTGAAGGCAAGGTGCAACGCCGCGTGGGCGACGTCGAGAACGCGGCCGACAAGGCCAACGACGGGAAGGCGTGATCGGATCGCCGGCATTCTTCGCAAGCGGAGACGCGCGGGCTGCCGCGTTGTCTCCGCGTTCAATCCTGCTTCCCGACATTCGACGGAGACAGCGGTTCCGACCGCAACGGAACCACCGGCATGCCGGCCGGACTGACTGAAGGGGCAAGGAGGTTTTCATGAAGACGCTGATCAAGACTTTGCTCGCGGGCTTCGCGCTCGCGGGCCTGGCCGGCTGCGCCAGCTACGACTACGGCTACGCATACGGCCAGCCGTACTACGGCTACTATGGTTACGACAACGGACCGTATTACGGTTACAACGGCCCGTACGACTACGGCTACGATAACGGGCCGTATGACTACGACTATCCGGGCTACTACTACGGCGCCCCGGCCGTCGGATTCAGCCTGGGATATAGCGACCGCGATCATCGCGGGTACGATCATCATCGGAGTGGGCATTACGACCGCAACGACGATGGCGGACGCGGTCACGTCGAACATGGCGCCGCGACGAGCGGCCGCGCTCCCCCGCCGTCGACGCTCGACAGCCGCACCGGCAATCCCAACTCGCTGATCGAAGCACACCCGGCACCACTGGGGACGAATCAGCAGTAGGTGCGCGGTAGTGCGGGCGACGCCGAGCGCACATCCGAAAGCGTCGTCCGCGCCTCGCCGCATCGCCTCCGCGCTGGGCGCTGCATCCGACTCCGCGATCGTACAGGTCGACGGCTACGCCGTCGCGTTCACGCATCTCGACCGCATCTACTGGCCGGCCGTCGAATCGCTCGCGCAAGCACCGATCACGAAGCGTGATTTCCTGCGCTATCTCGCCTTCGTCGCGCCGCTGATGCTTCCGCAGCTTCGCGACCGGCCGCTGACGCTGTTCCGCTGGCCCGAAGGCCTCGCGCGGCGCCGCGTGCTCGAGAAGCATTGGAAAATCGCGCTGCCGGCGTTCGTCGAGCGCGTCGACGTGTTTTCCGATGCAAAGGGCCATTCCGACCAGTACGTTCTGTGCAACAACCTCGCGACGCTGCTGTGGCTCGGCCAGATGGGCACGCTCGAGTTCCATGCCTGGCACTCGCGCGTGCGCGGCGGATCCGACGCGCAGGACGCGGGAATGGATTTCGCCACGTCGGATACCGCGCTCGAGGACTCGGTCCTCGAGCGTCCGGATTACGTGCTGTTCGATCTCGATCCGTTCATCGACGGCGAAGGCGAGAGGCGCCGTGATCCCGACTTCAGCAGCAGCGCCTTTGCCAAGGTGACCGACGTCGCGTTCGCGCTCGAGGCCGTGCTGCGGGGCATCGGCCTGTCCGCGCTGGTTAAGACCTCGGGCAAGACCGGTTTGCACGTGATCGTTCCGATCAAGCGCACACTCCGCTACGCCGCGGTACGCGAAATGGCGGGTTATGTCGGCGAGCGGCTGAGACAGGCGCATCCGCGCGACATCACGCTCGACTGGCAAGTCACCCGGCGCACCGGCAAGGTGTTCATCGACGCGAACATGAACGTTCGCGGCAAGTCGATCAGCATCGCCTATTCGCCGCGCGGGCTGCCGGGCGCGCCGGTGTCGACGCCGCTCACGTGGAAAGAGCTTCGGCGCATCGATCCGCGGGCATTGCGCGTGCCGACGATTCCGGCGCGCATTCGCAAGCGGGGCAATCCATGGAACGGATGGCTCGGCTCGGCGCAGAGCATCGAGGACGCACTCGCGCGCGATGCGGCCACGCGTAAACGACGGACGGAGGTGCATCGATGAACTTCGACCTGACGCAAGCGACCACGGGCCTGCAGGCGCTGGTCGCGCACTTCATGCAGCGGCTGCCGTACATGGCGATCGCGCTCTTCGTGTTCCTCGTCTTCTACATCGCCGGGACGGTGCTGCGGAGCCTCGCGCGGCGCTTCACGTTGCGCACGCGCCGGCATCGCAGCGTCGGCATCGTCCTCGGCCGCCTCGGCCAGGGCCTGCTCGTGCTGCTGGGCCTGCTCGTCGCGCTCGTGATCGCGGTGCCGGGCTTCACACCGGGACAGCTCGTGAGCGTCCTCGGTCTTTCCAGCGTCGCGATCGGTTTCGCGTTCCGCGACATCCTGCAGAACTTCCTCGCCGGGATCCTGCTGCTCCTGTCCGAGCCGTTTCGCATCGGCGACCAGATCAAGTCGGGCGATTTCGAGGGCACGGTCGAGAACATCGAGACGCGGGCGACGTCGATCGTCACGTACGACGGCCGGCGGATCGTGATGCCGAACTCGATGCTGTTCACCAATCCGGTGACCGTCAACACGGCGAACGAGAAGCGACGGCTCGAATACGACCTCAAGCTGCCCAGGGACGCCGACGTGCCGAAGATCCGGCACCTGATCGTCCGCGCGATCGCGCCGCTGCCGCACGTCCTCGACGATCCGTGTCCCGACGCGCTCGTCGTCGCGTTCACGGACAGCGACGTGACATTGCGTGTGCGCTGGTGGGTGCAGCCGCCGCGCCATTTCGAGCTTTCGCAGGGCCTCGATACCGTGCTGCTGCACATCCGCGACGCGCTGCAGTCGGCGCGGGCGCGCGCATCCGCACCGCCGCAGGCCGTGCCGAAGCAGGGCGGGTAGCGACCGCGAACCGCGGAACGCCGCGATAATGCGCGGATGACGCTGCTCGCTGCAGTCGCCGCGACGTCGCGGCGCGTCGCGGAAACGCCGGGCCGCAACGCGAAGATCGCGGCCCTCGCACAAACGCTGCGCGCGCTGGCGCCGCCGGAAATCCCCGTTGCCGTCGCCTGGCTCGCCGGCGAGATGCGGCAGGGAAAAAGCGGCATCGGTTACGCGCTGTTGCGCGATGCCCTGCAGTCGCAGCCGTCGGCGCGACCGTCGCTGTCGATCGAGGACGTCGATGCGGCGCTCGGCGCAATCGCGAAAAGCGCGGGCGCTGGATCCAAGGCGCGGCGAACGCAGATGCTTGGCGATCTCCTCGCGCGCGCGACCGACGACGAGCGCGATTTCCTGTTCCGGCTGCTGACGGGGGAGTTGCGCCAGGGTGCGCTCGAATCGCTGATGATCGATGCGGTGGCGGCCGCTGCCGCGCTGCCGTCCGCAACGGTACGCGAGGCGGCGATGGTCGCGCACGGCATCGCGAGCGTCGCGCTGGAAGCGATCACCCGGGGGCACGAGGGCTTGCGCCGCTACGCGCTGGCGCCGATGCAGCCGGTCGCGCCGATGCTCGCGCAACCGGCGAGCGACGTCGGCGAGGCGCTGGCGGCGTTCGGCACCGCGGCGTTCGAGTGGAAGCTCGACGGCGCGCGCGTCCAGGTGCACAAGGACGGCGACGACGTGCGGATCTTCACGCGCAACCGCAACGACGTGACGGCGTCGGCGCCCGAGATCGTCGAGGCGCTCGCCGGGGCGCGTGCACGTGCGCTGATCCTCGACGGCGAAGCGATCGCGCTCAAGGCGAACGGGGCGCCCGAACCATTCCAGGTCACGATGCGCCGCTTCGGGCGCACGCTCGACGTGGACGCGATGCGCGCGACGCTTCCGCTGTCCGCCTTCTTTTTCGATTGCCTGCGGATCGACGACGAGGCGCTGACCGGCAAGCCGGCGTCCGAACGCTTCGCGGCGCTCGCGCGTGCGCTGCCGTCGGCGTTGCTGATGCCGCGGATCGTCACCACCGATGCAACGGAGGCCGAAGCGTTCTACGACGACGCGCTCGCGCGCGGCCACGAAGGCGTGATGGCGAAATCGTTGATGGCGCCGTACGAGGCGGGCCGGCGCGCGCCGTCGTGGCTCAAGGTGAAGCGGCTGCACACGCTCGACCTGATCGTGCTCGCCGCCGAATGGGGCCACGGCCGGCGCAGCGGATTCCTGTCGAACCTGCACCTCGCCGCGCGCGACGGCGAAAGCTACGCGATGCTCGGCAAGACCTTCAAGGGCATGACCGACGAGCTTCTCGCGTGGCAGACGAACGCGCTGCTCGCGCGGGAGACGCATCGGGATCGCTACGCCGTGCACGTGCGGCCCGAGCTCGTCGTCGAAGTCGCCTTCAACGACCTGCAGGCGAGTCCGCGCTACGAAAGCGGCCTCGCGTTGCGCTTCGCGCGAATCAAGCGCTATCGGCCGGACAAGACCGCCGCCGACGCGGACACGATCGAGACGGTGCGCGCGATCTACGAAGGACAACTCGCGCGCGGCCCGGCCGGCACGAATTTCGACTAATCCCAGCGGTCGTCGCGGACCTGCACGATGCCGCCCTCGACGCGTACCGGGAAGGTCGGCACGTCCTCGTACGCGGGTGGCGACAGCACTTCGCCGGTCGTGATCGAGAAGCGCGCGCCGTGTCGCGGACAGACGATCACGTCGTCCTCGATATCGCCGCCGGTCAGCTCGCCGCCGTCGTGCGTGCAGACGTTCTCGATCGCGCAGTAGCGGCCGTGCACGTTGAAGACGGCGACGTCGGTGCCGTCGACGTCGACCGTGACCCACGCGCCAGGCGGCAACTCGCCCTGCGGCGCAACGTCGATCCAGTCGGACATCGAAGATCGGCGAAAGCGATTACAGCAGGCCGAGCTTGAGCTTTGCGTCCTCGGAGAGCCGCTCGGGGCTCCACGCGGGCTCCCAGACGAGCTCGACGCGCGCTTCGGTGACGCCGGGCACTTCGTAGAGACGTTGCTCGACCGTGTCGGGGAACGTGGCGGCGACCGGGCAGCCGGGCGCCGTCAGCGTCATCCGGACGTCGACGCGGCCCTTTGCGTCGATGTCGAGCTGGTAGATCAGTCCGAGGTCGTAGATGTTCACCGGAATCTCGGGATCGTAGATCGTGCGCAGCGCCGCGACGACGTTCGTCTCGAGCTGTGCCGGCTCGACTGTTGGCGGTGTTGCGGTCGTTTCGGATCGGGGCGTCTCGGGCATCGCGATCACTCCGTGGATACGGGCTCGTGACGATTGCGAAGCGCGGCGTTCAGCGTATGCCACGCAAGCGTCGCGCATTTGACGCGCGCAGGGAACTCGCGGACGCCGGCGAGAACCTCGAGCTTGCCGAGGTCGGGCGAAGCCTTCGCATTGTCGTCGGTGACGAGATCGTGGAAGCGGCGGAACAGCGCCTCGACTGCCTCGACGGTGCGCCCTTTCAGCGCTTCGGTCATCAGCGACGCCGACGCGGTGGCGATCGCGCAACCGGCGCCTTCGAAGCGCACGTCCTTCACGACGCCATCGTCGACGTCGAGATAGATCGTCACTTGGTCGCCGCAGAGCGGGTTGTGGCCTTCCGCGCGGTGCGTGGCCGCGTCGAGCGCGCCGCGGTTCCGCGGGCGCTTGTAGTGGTCGAAGATGACCTCCTGGTAGAGGTCGCGCAGGTCTCCGCTCATCGAAACATCCTCCGCACGCGCTCGACGCCTGCGACGAGCGCGTCGATCTCGTCGTGCGTGTTGTAGAGCGCGAACGACGCGCGCGCGGTGCCCGCGACGCCGAACTGCGCCATCACCGGCATCGCACAGTGATGGCCTGCGCGGATCGCGATCCCCTCGTGATCCAGGATCGTGCCGACATCGTGGGCGTGGACGCCTTCGAGCGTGAACGACACGATGCCCGCCTTGTCCCGCGCCGTGCCGATGATCCGGAGGCCCGGAATCGCCGCGAGCCGCGCCGTCGCGTCGGCGAGCAGCGCGCGCTCGTGCGCGTCGATCGCCTCGACGCCGACACCGCGCATGTAATCGAGCGCCGCACCGAGGCCGATCGCGCCGGCGATGTTCGGCGTGCCGGCCTCGAATTTGTACGGGAGGTCGTTGTATACCGTCCGCTCGAACGTGACCGACCGGATCATGTCGCCCCCGCCCTGATACGGCGGCATCGCCTCGAGCCGCGAAGCCTTCCCATACAGAATGCCGATGCCGGTCGGCCCGAGGATCTTGTGGCCCGAGAACGCATAGAAGTCGCAATCGAGCGCCTGCACGTCGACCGGCATGTGCGCGATCGCCTGCGCGCCGTCGACGAGCACCGGGATCCCGGCCGCGCGCGCGAGCGCCACGACTCGGGCGAGCGGCACGATGCTGCCGAGCGCGTTCGAGACGTGCGTGACCGCGACGAGCTTCGTGCGCGGCCCGAGCAGAGCCGCGTACGCGTCGACGATCAGGTCGCCGGCGTCGTCGATCGGCGCGACACGCAGCGCAGCACCCGTCTGCTGGCAGACGAGCTGCCACGGCACGATGTTCGAGTGGTGCTCCATCGCGCTGACGAGCACCTCGTCGCCTTCGCGAAGCTGCGGCCGCGCGAAGCTCTGCGCGACCAGGTTGATCGCGTCGGTGGTGCCGCGCGTGAACACGACCTCCTCGGGAGCGCGGGCGTTGACGAAGCGCATCACGTTCGCCCGTGCCGCCTCGTACGCGTCGGTCGCCCGCTGCGACAGCGCGTGCACGCCGCGATGGACGTTCGCGTTGTCGTGGCGGTAATACGAGGCGATGGTGTCGATCACCGATTGCGGCTTCTGCGTCGTCGCCGCATTGTCGAGGTAGACGAGGCGTCGTCCGTTGATCCGCTCGCCGAGGATCGGGAAGTCCTGGCGCAACCGCGCCACCTCGAGCGGCGCGACGGCCGGCTTCGCGAGAACCTCGCGTTCCATCTTCATGCGAGCTCCCGGATCCGTTGGCCGTCGGGCAGCCGCGCGAACAGCACCCGCTCGACGACCGAGCGCAGCGGCGCGACGCGCACGCGCTCGATGACGTCGTGCGCGAACGCATAGGTGAGGAGCGCGCGGGCGAACGGCGCGTCGAGGCCGCGCGTGCGCAGGTAGAAGAGCTGGTCGTCGTCGAGCTGGCCGACGGTCGCGCCGTGCGCGCATTTGACGTCGTCGGCATCGATCGTGAGCTCGGGCTTGGTGTCGATCTCCGCCGTTTTCGACAGCAGCAGGTTGTGGCTGGCAAGGTGTGCGTCGGTCCGCTGCGCTCCCGGATGCACGACGACCTTGCCGTTGAACACGCCGCGCGCGCCGCCGTCGAGGATGCCCTTGTAGTACTCGCGGCTCGTGCCATGCGGCTTCGCGTGGTCGATCCGCGTGTGGTGATCGACGTGCTGGCGACCGCCGGCGACGAAAAGTCCGTCGAGCTCGGCGTTGCAGCCGTCGGCGTCGAACACCGTCGTGATGTCGTGGCGCGCAAGCGCGGCGCCGAGCGCGATCGAATGCGACGCGAAGCGGCTCGCCCGCGCCTGCGACGCGTGGACCGCGCCGATATGCAGCGCAGCGGCGCTTTCGTGCTGCAGCCGTTCATGCGCGATCGACGCGTTGGCGCCGACGAAGACGCGCGTCACCGCGTTCGTCAGCGACGCCGCGCCATCGACACCGGCGTAGTGCTCGATCAGCGTCGCCTGCGCGCCATCCTCGGCGACGATCACGTTGCGCGGATGCACCATGGCGCCGACCGCGGTCGAGACGAAGAGCGCGTGGATCGGCGCGTCGAGCACGACGCCGCGCGACAGGCGCAGATGGACGCCATCGCTCATGAACGCGGCGTTGAGCGACGCGAAGACCGTCTCGTGCGCGGTCGCGGCAAGCCATGCTTCGAGCGCATCGGGTGCGCGCGTGAGCACGCTCGCGAGGTTTTCGAGCGTGACGCCGGCCGGCAGCCGGCCGATGTCCGAAAGCGCCGGCGCGTAGTGGCCGTCGACGAAGACCAGCCGGTGCGTCGCGTCGCCGTCGAACCCGAAGGCGCGGATGTCGAGCTCGGGCAGCGCGGGCCGAGGCGCAAGCGCGAAGGCGCGCTTGGCGATCGGCGAAACGCTCGTGTACTTCCAGTCCTCGTCGCGGGTCGTCGGCAGGCCGCGCTCGGCGAACCGCGCGATCGCGTCCTCGCGAAGCCGCGCAAGCCACGGCACGCGCGCGCCGGGCAGCGTCTTCGCGTGCCGCGCGAAGTCGGCGACGAAGTGGTCGACGGCAGCGTCGCTCATCGCGGCACCTGCGCGGCGGCCGCGTCGGCGTCGGCCTCGAGCCAGCCATAGCCGCGCCGCTCGAGCTCCTGCGCGAGCTCCTTGCCACCGGATTTGACGATGCGCCCGTTTGACAGCACGTGCACGAAGTCGGGCACGACGTAATCGAGCAGCCGCTGGTAGTGCGTGACCAGGATCATCGCGCGCTCGGGGCTGCGAAGGGCGTTGATGCCGTTGGCGACGATCTGCAATGCGTCGATGTCGAGACCCGAGTCCGTCTCGTCGAGGATCGCGAGCCGCGGCTCCAGCAGCGCCAGTTGCAGGATCTCGTTGCGCTTCTTCTCGCCGCCGGAGAAGCCTTCGTTCACCGGCCGGTAGAGGAGCTCGTCGCGCATGTCCATCGCCTTCATCCGGCTACGCGCCAGCGCCAGGAACTCCATCGCGTCGAGCTCGGGCAGGCCGCGATGGCGCCGGATCGCGTTCAGCGCTGCCTTCAGCAGGTAGACGTTGCCGACGCCGGGAATCTCGACCGGGTACTGGAAGGCGAGGAATACGCCTTCGCGCGCGCGCTCTTCGGGCGAAAGCGCGAGCAGGTCGCGCCCGTCGTATCGCACCTGGCCGCTTTCGACGGTGAACGCTTCGCGACCGGCGAGCACCTGCGCGAGCGTGCTCTTGCCCGAGCCGTTC
>Ga0068856_100000879_pt1 | contig 32149 bp, 21 predicted proteins | sample KBSCornC62_FD_66595 | JGI IMG/M metagenome (GOLD analysis project Ga0068856, IMG submission 66595) | Corn rhizosphere microbial communities from Kellogg Biological Station, Michigan, USA - KBS Corn C6-2 | ecosystem: Host-associated > Plants > Roots > Rhizosphere > Soil ... | reverse complement strand
GATGCCCTTAAAGATCGCCGCGAAAGTGGATCGTGCCGATCGCGAATATTTCAAAGAAGAGATCAAGGCTCTGCTGGATCATCCGCTGATCGAGTTCATTGGGGAGATTGGAAATTGCCAGAAGGCTTCTTTTCTGGGTAATGCCGCTGCGCTGCTGTTCCCCATCGCATGGCCTGAACCCTTCGGATTAGTGATGATTGAGTCCATGGCATGCGGTACGCCGGTGATTGCCTATCCGTGTGGCTCGGTCCCGGAGATCATCCTGGACGGAGTTACCGGCTTCGTGGTGCCCGATGTAGCCTCGGCAGTCTCCGCAGTGAAGCAAATCGATCAAATCGATCGCCGTGTATGTCGTGAGCATTTTGAGCTAAACTTCTCGTCCGAGCGCATGGCAAAAGATTATCTCAACATTTACCAGCAACTCGTTCACCGAAAGTCGGCCTCGATGACGGTCGAAGAGGGAGTTTTGAATTGGATGGAAGTGGGATCGCAAACGCCCAGTACTACATAGCGACCACCGCCTCCCGGGCGGACGATCGGGCCCGGGTTCTCAAGTACGGCAGAATGTTCTTCGTCTTCGACCGCTTGGGTGACGTGCAGACGTCCGGCATGGGCGAGCAAGGCCTGTACTACAACGGGATGCGGCACCTGTCGGAGTTTTCCCTCAATCTTTGGAACGAGCGGCCCATGCTGCTGAGTTCCACCGTGGCAACCAATAACTTTCTGTTCACGGCGGACGCCGCGAACCTCGATGTATTTCGCGAAGGATCGGTTGCGATTCATCGCGGTGTATTACACATTGTGCGCTCGCGATTTCTGTGGAGAGACTCGTGCTTCGAACGGCTGTACTTCGTGAACCACGGACTGGCTGATTTGGACATTCCGGTCGGCATTCGATTCGAGGCAGATTACGCCGACATTTTTGAGATTCGCGGCACTGGCAGAGAGAAAAAGGGCCGCCGGCTGCCGAGCGAGATTTACGACAATACCGTTGTCCTGGCATACGAAGGACTGGACCGGGTTGTTCGGGAGACGTCGGTGCAGACGAACCTTACGCCGGAACGCGCTTCTGAGACCGGACTTGACTTCTACTTTGTTTTGCATCCGAAAGACAGCGTCAGCCTGGAACTGGAGATCGGCTGCAACCTGGAGCGTCCTCACCAGTTCAAAGGCTACGGGGACGCGCTGGCAGCTTCGCGTTTCGAACTTTCAGGCATGGCGAGGAGTTTCCCGCAGATTTCCAGTTCGAATTCACGGTTCAGCGATTGGATCGCCCGTTCCGTGTCAGACCTCGAAATGATGATCGCGGGAAATCCTGAGCAAAACTATCCTTACGCCGGGGTTCCGTGGTTTAGCACTGTCTTTGGACGGGATGGAATCATCACGGCGCTGCAGACTCTTTGGCTCACTCCGGAAATCGCAAAAGGAGTACTCGAATATCTGGCATCGCAACAGGCGGACGAAGTGGACTCGTTTGCAGATTCCGAGCCAGGGAAGATCCTTCACGAGATGCGACGCAGTGAGATGGCGGCTTTGGGCGAGGTGCCGTTTGGCCGCTATTACGGCAGTGTGGATGCAACTCCTTTATTCATCATGCTCGCCGGCGCGTACTTCGACCGCACGGGCGATCGTCATTTCCTGAAGCGGCTGTGGCCCCACGTGGAACGCGCTCTGGAGTGGATCGATAAGTACGGAGATGTGGACGGTGACGGCTTTGTAGAATACAGCCGACGTTCGCACGAAGGGCTGGTGCAGCAAGGCTGGAAGGATTCGAACGATTCCGTGTTTCACGATGACGGCAAAATCGCCGAACCGCCGATTGCGTTGTGCGAGGTGCAGGGCTACGTCTACGCCGCCAAGCTTGCGGCGGCGCGGTTAGCGCGAGTCTTGGGGAATAAGGATCAATGCTGCGAGCTCGAACTGCAGGCCGAAGCCCTGCGCACGAAGTTCGAGGAACAGTTCTGGTGCAGCGATCTGGGCACCTACGCCTTGGCTTTGGACGGGCGAAAGAAGCCATGCCGAGTGCGGACGTCTAATGCGGGGCATTGCCTGTTCACCGGTATTGCCTCGACCGAGCGCGGCAGGCAAGTGGCGGCGACCTTGATGGAGGAAACGTCCTTTACTGGATGGGGGATTCGCACGGTGGCGTCGACCGAGTCTCGTTACAATCCGCTTTCGTATCATAACGGGTCGGTATGGCCGCACGACAATTCCATGATCGCTCATGGAATGGCGAGATATGGATACAAAAAGATGGCGGGGGAGTTGTTACTGGCTCTGCTTGATTTGAGCGGAGAGGTCGAGCTGCATCGGCTGCCTGAATTGTTTTGTGGATTGAAACGCCGCCCGACCGAAGGGCCCACACTCTACCCGGTGGCGTGCTCGCCGCAGGCATGGGCGGCAGCAACTCCGTTTTTCATTCTGGAAGCTTGCCTGGGAATCACGCTGGAGGCCGAGCGAGGGCGCATTTTGTTTGATCGTCCGTTTCTCCCGGAGGGTATTCCGCAGCTTTCCATTCGCAATCTGCGTTGCGGAAGAGCGGCGGTGGACCTACTGCTGGAGCGCAGAAGCGATTCCGTCCTCGTGCACTGTGAGAGCAGGCAGGACGACGTGGAAATCGTGACTACCGTCTCGTAGCCGTTAAAATCTTTTGTGGTACTTTCCGTCTACCGATATTCCACCGAGTTGATCGCGCTCCACGCTTATGGACCATCGCCTGTTGATCTCATACTCACCTTGCACGATTTCGCTGCCGGGTTGGGAAACATCTGTCGAGAATGAGAACAGCAGCTTTTTCGTGACCCGCTGCTGGATAGCCACGCGGGCGGATGGATTCGAGCTGTTGCCGCCGAGCGAGGGATCGATTTGCAGGCTGGAAATGCCTGCGAGCTTCTGGATGCCACTGCTGAGTTGTCCGGCCACCTGGGAGGCAATCATGGAATCGGTGCTCTGGCTACTGGCCGCCTGCTCTTCGGTCGTCTTCCCGCGCGCAACCAGGTTGATGACGTCTGCTGTGGCCAGAGGAGGATCCGACATGTACTGCGTCGTGAGTTTATCCAGCGGGCCGCGCATGGTCAGCGTGAGATTGTATTGCTCGATAACCGTGGTCACCGTGACATTGAGGATCGGGCGAGTTTGATTGGGATCTTCGAACGTGATTACGCCTCTCTCCAGCTTGTAACGCACGTTGCGGAAAAAGAGTTCGCCTGAGTTGATTGTCGTGCGTCCCGTGATGACGGGATTGTCCGCCGTTCCGCCTACCTGCAGATTGGCCTGCCCGGCAATGCTGACCTGAGAACTGACCGCGTTGAGGCTGCTTTGTGTCTGAACTGCAATCGCCAGTCTCACGGTGTCGGCGAATCCGGGTTGCGACGGGGTGGTGCCTGTGCTGAACTGATCGCCAAATTGAGCGAGATCGAAATCCGGCGTGAAAGACAAATTGTCGACCAGTACTCGGCCGCTCAGGAGCGACGCTTGCGTTGTACCGCTAAAGGCTAAATTGGTGTCGAGCACCGTGCGCAGCCCCTCTGGATAGCGGATGCGAACGGATTTGCCCTTCATGGCGAGATTGAACTGGACGGAAGGCTTGTAGACGATTGCCCCTGCGATGTCCACTTCTCCGCCTCCAACTTGTGCGCTCATCTTCGCCACCTGGACGCGGTCGTTCGTGACGTCCATCGTGCCATTAAGTTTCTCAACTCCGAGGGGAGCATCGGCCGTGCTGACTGCCACATCTTTAAACCCGATTTGGCCCTGAACCGCCTTCACTCCTGACGCGTGAACATCGAGCGACACCACGCCTGAACTCTGAACGGTAGGAGCGAAAATCTGCAGAATGCGGAGACCAATTGAGCCTTGGGCTGTTAGGGTCGGAGGGGCGTTCCCCCCAATGGGGATGCGGCCTTCCGCGCGAAGCGAGGTATCGGTGCCTCGAATCTCCGCAGGCTGCAAAGTGACTACGGAATCGGCGTAATCGGCGCGGATCGGCTGTGGAATCCCGATTTCCAGAGCCTGGTACTTCGCCTGTAATAGAGGTATGGACAAATGAGCAACGAGTTTCGATTTGTCTTTCAGCGGGCCCTTCAGGCTCGCATGCAGTTCCGTTTGGCCCTGAAAGCCTTCCGGCACGCTCGACGCGTAGGTCGCCAGAATTGGATCTAACTGTATGGTGTTGGTGTCGATCACCGCGTCCGTCTCGTAATCGCCGGTGAGATTGACCGTGCCGTGCGCACGGATCGAGGCTGCTGAGACGTTCGTTCCAACATTGAGCTCGGCCTTATGCTGCGCGACCCGCAGGTCGGCCTTGAAGTCCGCAATGGATCCTTTTCGCATCTGCAACTGCGGCAACTGCACTGATGCGACCAGTTGAGGGTCGTCCACCGTTCCTTCGCCGTTTACCGAGGCTGAAATTGTTCCCTGCACGCCCAGGTTCTTCTCCTGGAGTGTCTGCAGTTTTTGCAGAACCACGGCCGGTGCATTCAGCCGCACTTTGTACGCCTTAGTCTTCGGCGTGTAAGTCAGGTCTGCATCAATTGCCCCCGCCGGCGCTGAAACGTTTAGGCTCGAAATGATCGAGCCATTCTCAGGATGAAACTTTGCCGCGAGTACTCGAATCGATTCGCCATAAGCGCGTGCGTTTGCAATTTGGACCGAGCCAGATCCCGTGGGCTGAAGCTGCGAACCGTCAAGATTTACATTCGCGGAGAGATCGCCCGTGACGGGATAATTTTTCTTTGCGAGTTGCTGTAGATCACTGAGGCGCAGCTGCTGCGCGTTGAGCCGCGCCATAATTGCGTTTGAAGGTTGATAGCCCCAATTCTTCAATGCGACCCGGGCGCTCAAGTTCATTTGGCCCTGATGAGCATTGACCAGAGATGCCTTGTCCACCGTAACCTGGGAAGGATCCGCATGTAGAGCCACGCTCGCCGTTTTCCACTCGCTGCCTTCGACCTGAAGGTTTTGAGCATTCAATTGGGCCGCAATTTGAGGGCGCTTCATCGAGCCCTGGACCGTCGCATTCAGAGTTGCAGAACCGGATACAGCGGGTGGAGAGTTCGGCTGCGAACTGAAGGAAGCAGCCACTGAAGCGAGTTGGTGGAGATCGGTAGCTATGGCTTGCACCTGGAGATTGGAGTGTTCGCTGATCACTCCTTGTGCAGTCAGCGTCGCTGAAGGAAGCTTCAACGTAGTGTCGTGGACAGAGATGCTCTGCCTGGGACCGTCGTAAGCCAAGTGCAGCGCGCCATTCACCGGAATGTTTCGCGCTGAAGGGTTGGAACGGCTGCTGGCCTCCGCCCGAACGATCAGATCCGAATGCGCCCGCAGGTTGCTCATGCTGCCTTTCCACGCGGCATCGGCTTTGCCGTTAAGCGTTCCGGAAAGGGCGGCTTGCCTTGTTGCCTGCTCGCCGGCCATCTGCTGAATCGCTCTCAGAGAAATATTGCTCAGTGCTGCACGTACTGTGGACTCAGGAGTGGCGTCCAGGTGTTTCATCTCGGCGTTGGCGGTAATCTTTCCTCCGAAAGACTCAACGCTGACGTTCGGTATAACCAAGTTGCCCGCAGCGAGACGGTAAGAGCCCTCCAGATTTCGCAGCTCAACGCGTTTTCCCGAGGTCACAGCCTTCAGCATCCCGCTGGCGATTTGCCCGTCAATAGAAATTGCTTTTAGCAACGGCTCATTCGCGATGGCACGGTAGCGAAGTTTGCCATTGACGGCCACGTCTCCGGCTGGTGAGACGGAAGGGGACATGCCGGCGAAGTCTTCGGTGTGGAGGCGAATTCGATATTCGCCATCGGCGACAGGACTGGAATAATTCGTGAGCTGCGCCTTCAAACGGACGTCTGACGATCCCACTCGCAAGGTGAAAGAACTCAACTCCAATTGGTCCGGTGTGGCGCTGAACTTCAGTTCCAGGTTGTGAGCGAGCGGAGCATAATCCGCATAACGCAGATGCCCGTTTCTGTACGAAAGAGTGCCCTCGTAACGCTTGGCCAATGACTGGAAGTGAATGTCCGTGCCCAGATCGTATAGATCGGCGGCGAGCGGCGTTTTGCGATCGTTGTAGTCAACCTCACCGTTGGACAGTTGCACATGCCCGACGGCAAGATCGAAAACACTGGTATGGCTCGAACTCTTGCTGGGAGGCGCCACAGGCAAATTGTTCTTGCCATCCCGGCTGACTTGTACATGCACCACCGGGTGATCGATCAGCAACTCCCGCAACGAAATCTGGTGATGCAATACGGAGACGATCTTGGCGCGAACCGTGAGTTTGTCGGCATGCAGCAGTGGTTGCTGGTCGGCGCTCTCGGTACCGCGGATCGTGATGTTATACAGGTGCGCTGTGAGTTCTGATAGCTTGAAGTCCAGTCCGCCGATTTCCATTCTTCCGCCGGTCGCTTCATCCGCCTGCTTGACGATTTCGCGGATGGCGAAACGTTGAAAGCTGTTGGTTTGCAGATAAAGGAACCCGGCGATTACTACGATCACTATCAGTATTGCCAGTCCAGCAAAAGTCCAGCCTACGGTCTTTTTAATACTCATAACTGCACCCTAAAAAGCCTGCCCAATGGTGATGTAATACTGCAGCGGATTAATTCCAGGAACGGGATTCAGATTGCGCCCGATATCAAAACGGACTGGACCGATGGGAGTGGCGTAACGCAAGCCAACTCCGATTGTGTTCGTGTAATCATTGACTAAGCTCGGTAAGTTGATGGCGCGATACACATTGCCGCCGTCGTAGAAGACAACGCCGCCCAGTGATTTATTGATATGCAGAGGAAAGCGAACTTCGGAATTGAGAATAAAGAGTTGGCGCCCGCCCACTGGGACGGTCACGTTCACGCATCCAGACTCTCCTTGTAAGACATTGCAGAAAGGCACGAGGCGTTGCGGGCCAGCTTCATCAATTGGGAAACTGCGCAGCGAGGTGCCGCCTCCGGAAAAGAATAATTGGCTCGTCGGAACAAAACTGTTAGCAAATGGCGCGGCCAGGCCGATCCGGATGCTGTTGGCAAACACAGTCGAGTGCACCGGCTTGTAGTAGGCATACTGCAGGAACAGCTTGGTGAAATCAGCGCTTGAGCCGAGCGCCTTAGGGGTCAACCGGAAGTCAATCGTGCCGTAGGAGCCGTGATGAGCATCCAGCGGCTTATCTCGGGTGTCAAGGATGAGCGTGCCCGATACGGTGGATAAATTCACATTCCGGTCGCGGGCCAACACCAGATCTGGAACTAGAATGTGCGACAGATAGGTACGGTTGAAATCGTACCGGAGTTGGACGCGCGTGTTGGTTTTTCGACTGATCACGCGCTCTAGCTGAAACGATGCGTCTCCCAAACCAGAGGTGAACAGGGGGTTCTCACTACTTCGCTCGAGCGAGAGACTGGTCAGCGACTGCCATTGCGACTTGATGAAGTGTGGCTGGGCGTAGGTGGCGAGAAATTTTTGATCGAGGCGCGACAACAATACAGACGTGCTCGCAGTCTCGGCCAACCCTCTCATATTGCGGCGGGTAAACTGCAAAAGACCGCGCGGGCTGGCGAAAGTCGATTGACTAGGGGCAATCTTTTTTCCGTTTAATCCAATGCTGCCCCCACCTCCGGGTAGCGCTACGGTGCCGGTCGGAATATTTCCGCCTCGGTGTGAGACTTCGAAGCCTAAGCCGTACGTCAGCTCGTTTCGCTTCGCCTCGTGCACCTTCACGAGGGCCATTTCTTCTGTTTGATCCATAATAGGCTTGCGCGGCCCTACGCTTGACCAATCGAAGATATTCAGGTCATAGAGCCGGCTTTCGGCCTCCAGCATTTGCGCGCGCCGCATGGGCGACTCCGGCGGAATTTGCGCAGTTTTCGCGATCAGGGGGAGGCGGGTTCTCTTTTCCCCCTCGTAATAGACTTCGCCCACCCTCACGAGTTGATTTTCCGCAATGCCGTAAGTGACATTGACGCGGTGCGGATCGGCAGTTTTTTGAACAGTGGTCTTGACTTCAATATTCAGGTATCCGCGATTCAAGTAATTGGCTGAGATTCGATTTCTATCATCGGCCAATTTACGTGTAGAGAAGGGCACGCCAGAATGCAACTGGAACCCTTTTGGCGCCGTGAGTTGCTCGTACGGAATGTGCTGGTTGCCTTCGACCTGAACGTCTTCGACAAGAGTTTGAGCTCCCTCAGTGATCTCAAAGCCCACATCAATTTTGGGTTCGTGGTCGACAGTACGGGGCGCCACTTTTACTTCCTCGTATCCGTGATCGCGATACAACGCCTCAATGTTCTTCGCGCTTTGCTTCAGCAACTTCTCGCTCAGACTTCCGTGAGTCCAGATGTGCGACTTCTTTATGGTCACCTGATCCATCAACTCTTTCGAGGAAAGGGCATAGTTCCCCTGGAAGTAGATGCGGTCCACCTTATGTTTCTTTCCACGATCGATTTTGTACGTGATGAGGATCTCGTCTGGATGTTGCGTGAACTCTGTCACGACCTTGGCGTCGTAAAATCCCTTCTTCTGGAAATATTCGACGAGGTTACGCTGGCCTTCCTCGATCAAGTCCTTGTCGACAGAGGCTTCGGAATAGATGGGAATCAATTTCTTTTTTTGCCGGCCAGCAAGGAATGGGATGACAGTTAGCCGCGCGCCCACCGTGCGAATCGTGACAACGGGCCCCACTTCGACCTTAAAAGAGACTTCGACCCGGTTGGTGGCAGGATCGAACCGGGGAGGATTCTCCGCAATGCTGCTTGCGAGGCGGCGCTGCTTGGTCAAGGTTTTCCTCATCAGGCTCGTGGCCGACGCAACACGTTGCGGGGTGTACGGCTTTCCGGGCTTCAACAGACCGCCCACGAGGCGTGCCCGCAAAGAATGGATGGCGTGCATCAGGCGGCTGGTCTCGGGCTGATCAGGTCCCTGGATCGTCACTGCAGAAACCTTCGCTCGCTTGCCTACGTCCACCACGAAACTGACATCCACCAGTTCATGGGTGTCGTCAATATGGGGTTCGGCGTGAACCTTGGCTTGGAAGAATCCGTTGTGCTGCAGGAACTTCCGCATCGTATCTTCAGCAATGGGTATTCGGGTGGGGTCGTATGGATCTTCGTCCGATAAATCGACGACCTGCAGAAGCCGAGTATAAGAAAACTGCTTTTCAGCACCGGGAAATTCGACCACGCCGAGGTAATACGCGGGTTCCAGCAAGAAGCTGACTCGCAGCCCGTTGATATCGGGTACGACCTTCACGTGAACTTCCGGAAAGTTGCCGGCCTTCTTCAGCGCAGCGGCGCTGCTATCAATCTTCTCCTGCGAATAGGGGCTTTTGGCTTTTTGAGTTACGACGGCAAAAAGTGGGTCCAGGTCGCGGTGCGGATTCGCCACCAGGGAGACATAGCTCACATTCTGGCCTTCGTAGGCTTTCTGTGGCGCTTGCGGTGCGAGCTGCGCAAAGAGAATTGTTGCTCCGACACACCACAGGACGAAAAATAGCCGCATAGCTGGGCACCGAAGTCGGTCTGAACAGGTAAAGTTCGAGGGGACGCACGCCTCCCCAAAAACGACACTAATCTTGCCGAGTTGGGATGCCAATTGTCGCAGCTAAGTTGTCGATGCGCTTAGGCCGCGGGCGATAGAAGGGCCCGCGTCCTGTACGACCATCTGGAGCGCGGCTATCTTCATCAGCGCCTACTGGTCTGCTCACGATCAGCAGAGGTGACGGGCTCCGGATCGGCGGAAGCGTAGTACCCGGTCTTGGCATGGGCTTGTAAGAAGGGAAATTTTCGCGGCAACCGAAGCCTTACGCGTATCTTTCTCCACGTGCTCTTGCGCGGCGCCTCCTGCGGGCGGTAAGCCAAAACGTATTGCGTTCGCAGTTCCATTCCAATGTGCCGCGCGATCGGCGGCATCAGATTCGGATTGTCCACAGTAAAGGCGCGTCCGCCTGTGGGTTCCGCAACGTCCGTAAGAAGCGATGGACCGCGCAATTCCTCCGGTGTCGGTACGTAACGGTCAAAGACCCCGATGGAGTAAATCATCACATCGGACTCTTTGGCTAGTCCTTTGATCTCTCTTTCACCGTAGCGGCTGTGATTGTCTCCGCCGTCGGAGATGACGAGCAGCGCTCTTTTGCCGTATTTTGCATTCTTCATTTTGCGCAAGCCCAGATAGATCGCGTCCAGCAACGAAGTGCGCCCCTTGGGCTGAGTGAACACAAGTTCCTTCTTGAGATCTTCGGGATTGGAGGTGAAATCGACAGCCAGCCGAGGCTCGTCAGAGAAGGTCACCAGGAAGAATTCGTCCTGCGGGTTAGAGGCTTCGCAGAATTGATTGACCGCTTCGCGGACGCGAGACATCTTGTCGTTCATACTGCCGCTCACATCCAGAATGATCCCGAGCGAGACCGGCACATCTTCGCTGGAGAAGTTTTGGATCCTCTGCGGCTTTTTGCCTTCGTACACCTCAAAATTGTCGCGGTTCAGGCCGGTCACAAATCGTTGCATGGGATCGGTCACGCTGACTGGTACCAAGACAAGCCTGCTATCGGCGTGAATGACATGAATGCCGGAACTCTGCAAACTGGTGGATGTCGAGCCCGTGAGGCTCGCCGATGCCTGCCTGGTCGCAACGTGCACGTCATCGAGGCTGGTTTGAGAAAAAGCTGAGAACTGGTTTATGAGAAAAAGGAGAGCGAAACTTAGAACGACTTTCAAACTACTCCTCAGCGCCAGCATGTCTCACCGCCTGGCCGCAGGCCGGAGCCGGGTCTTGCCATGGCCAGTTTTATGTTTACGACAGAAAGCGCTGTTCAGAAATCGTCTCTAACCTGTAGAGTTCACGGATTGTTCCTGCAATCGCCTACACCGTTTCCTCTAACTCCTGACGTGATGTTGTAGGAACTAAAGAATAAGAGAGTTCTGCATACTGCTGACTACTGTGGCCTTGCCAAGCGCATCTAAGCTCGATCTGCACGAGACAATTTCGGAACCGCTGAGGTTTGATCTATGCGACATGGCTCCTCACGAAACAGGATTCGTTACGCAGTTGTGGGTCTGGGGCACATAGCACAGGCAGCCGTTCTCCCCGCCTTCAAGAGCGTAAACAATTCGGAACTTTTTGCTTTGGTCTCAGGAGATCTCGAAAAACTCCAGGTGGTTGGAAAGCAATATTCGATCGAGCATCTGTACTGTTACAAAGACTACGGGAGAGTTCTTTCGAATGTAGATGCTGTATACCTTGCGCTGCCCAACCATTTACATCGTGAGTACGCGGTGCGGGCGGCCGCGGCGGGCGTACATGTGCTTTGCGAGAAGCCGATGGCGGTGACTGAGGAAGAGTGCCGGGCGATGATCCATGGGGCGGAGCAGAATGATGTAAAGCTGATGATTGCCTACCGTCTGCACTTCGAGGCCGGCAACCTTGAGGCGATTGAGCTGGCGAACAGCGGGCGCCTGGGGGACCTCCGGTTTTTTACATCTGAATTTGCGCAACAAATCGCTGAAGAAAACGTTCGAGTGAGCGAGACTGCCGAGCATGGCGGCGGATCGATCTACGATATGGGCGTGTATTGCATCAACGCTGCGCGGTATCTATTTCGGTCTGAGCCGGTCGAGGTGTTTGCAACGGCTGCAAGGAACAACAGCGACGATCGCTTTTTGCGAGTAGAGGAAATGGCTACCGTCACCATGCGTTTTCCGGAAAACCGGCTCGCCACATTCACGTGCAGCTTTGGCGCCGCGCATGTGAGCCGGTATTCACTGTTCGGAACCAAGGGCATGCTGCAGGCGGATCCTGCTTACGGATATGCCACCCCTATCGAGCACCAGGTCACGATTGGTAACAACGTCAAAAGAAAAAAATTTCCCAAGCGCGATCAGTTTGCGGCGGAGTTGGTCTACTTCTCTGATTGCATCCTGAAAGACAAAGATCCGGAACCGTCCGGGTACGAGGGAATGCTCGATGTTCGCATCATCCGGGCGATATACGAGTCCATCCGCTCAAGAAGGCCCGTTCGACTCGCTCATCAAGGTGCGAAAAAGAAGCCAACTATGCGCCAGGAGATACATCGGCCACCTCACGGCCAGCCTGAAATCATACGCGCACATCCGCCGTCGAAAGCGGCTTGAGTGCCATGTGCTTATGCTGACTGGCAGCAAAAAGCCCAAGCCATGGTGGCTTGGGCTCATGCCGAAAGAAAAAATCGATTCTCAATGGCTCATTGAGCCGGCACCAGCCTGACAGGTCTTGGCAACGTGTTTTACCGAACTCACTTCCAGCGTTTTCTCCGCTCCCGCGCCGCCTGAGGCGCCCGTGGCTGCGCCACCGCTTGCTGCAGATCCTGCTGAATTGGAGTTACCCGTGATTTTCACTTCGTGGCCAACGTGGTCACTGAGTTTCGCCGTGTCGCCGGTCAGTTGATAGGTCATCCCATGTTTGTCGGTAAGTGTGTAGCTGCCGTTGGAACCACTTAGGCAGCCGGTAACAGTTTTCTGACCCGCGGAACCCGCAGCATTCTGTCCAGAATTGTTGGGATCGGTTCCTCTACTCGGCGATGTACTGCCTTGAGTGGCATCCTGAGCCACAGCCCAACTCAAGCCGAGTATCAGAACGGAAACGAGCAGGAAAATTTGCCGCATACGCAACCTCCAATTGAACTCGACGTTTAGTGGCGGACGTCATTCCATAACGACGCACTGCAACAAATTGTCCGCTGCCTCGCTGGGTCAGCCAATACAGTGCTTACCGCAGACACAATGGCGCGCTTTTCACTCACGCGGCGTCATTACGCTTACGGGGAGGTACATCTTCGGGATTGCCGTATTCTTCGTGCGTATGGGTTGGACGTTCCGGATGATCCGCCGCGTCTTCGACGCCTTCGACCGATGCGGCTTCCAGTGCCTGATCGGCGTCGGACAACTCTTCCACCGACTCTTCATTCGAGTCGCGGACATCCGAGAGTCCGAGCGAACTCACACTCTGGCCCGCGCTGTTTTCTCCGACTTGTGCAGGATCATCACCCAGGTCGTCCAATTGCGCTTCCAAATCGCCTTTGAGTTCTGGCGAGCGCTCGTCCGTGGATTCGAAGCGATTGTCCCTCTGTTCCGGTTCTCGGTTGGCATTCATCCCCCAATTTATAACTCCGCGGGCCGATAGTGAATGATCCGGTCTTCCCTGTATTCACGTGCCGCCTGAGACGCAGGACGTCTTGATAACAACCAACTCTTTTGGACGACTCCTCCTCCAATTTCAAAGGTAGCACGCCGATGTCGTAACTCCCGCGACCCTATCGCGGGCCCTATGAAAATGATATTGATTCGCTTCCTGATTGGAGGAGTGTCGGTTTCTACATTCGCGCTCTTGGGCGACCTTTTCAAACCAAAAAGCTTTGCAGGCCTGTTTGGAGCTGCCCCATCGGTTGCGCTTGCCACCTTGGCATTAGCTGTGGGACTGGAGGGCAGAGACAATGCGGCCGCGCAATCCACTTCAATGATGGCGTCCTCGATCGCGCTCTTCTGCTATGCGTCCTGCGTGAGTTGGATCATGATGCACCGGCCACGCCGTGCCATCCTGGTGACTATTTTCACTCTGCCTGTTTGGGGCGTCGTATCGTTCGGGTTGTGGTGGCTTTTATTGAGATAAGCCCGGCATGCGTATTCAGATCGACACTTCGTCACTGAAGCGAACGCGCTGGCATGAATTCGCAGTCCGGTTCCTGTTAGGTGGCCTGATCACCGCCGCAACCGGCATCATTGGTAAGAAATATGGACCTTCTGTCGGCGGCCTCTTTCTGGCCTTCCCGGTGATATTCCCGGCGAGCGCGACCCTGATTGACAAACACGAAAAAGAGAAGAAACAAAGTGCCGGTCTTAAGGGAAGAAGCAGGGCCAGGCAGCTGGTTTCTGTGGATGCTGCCGGCGCCGCAATGGGAAGCGTGGGTCTTTTCGTATTCGCGCTGTTGATCAGCCAGTTTGTTGGTGAACGCGCACCTTGGCTGGTGATCTCTGCGGCAACCATAGCCTGGATCGCCGTTTCCGTTCTGATTTGGCTGGCGCGAAAACGAATGTAAGAGCCGCGAGAACTATTGGTTACCGGAATCTTCGAATCAGGAGCGTATGGCGATCCGACCGGTAAAGACCCAGTACGTACAATGCGGGCTTGCCTTTCGTAGAGTAAATCGCCTGGCGGATCCGAAGTACGGGCGCACCCAGAGAAACGCTTAAGAGTCGAGCTGTGTGAGGGTCCGCCGTTGTAGCGTCGATCTCTTCATCCGCGTGCGCGATTTGGAGTCCATAATCGTTCTCCAGGATAGAGAACAGCGACACCCGATCCAGGCGCGAGCGGGTGAGTTCGCCAAATTCGTCTCCAGATAGATAGCAGGTTTCGACGGCAAATGGTTCCTCGCCACCGAGCCTGAGCCTTTCGACTTTAACGAGCCGACTCGTGGAGGGTAAAGCCAGCCGGGCAGCAACCTCCGGCTCGCTGTCGACTACACTGAGGGAAATCAACTTTGAAGACCCGGTCAGCCCCCGCCCTGCCATCTGCTCCGTGTAGCTCATCAGCTTATTGAAATGGATTTTGGGGGGAGCGACAAAAGTGCCGGCACCTCGCCGGCGCACCACCATGCCCTCGCGCTCCAATCCGGCCAGGGCATGGCGAGCCGTCATGAGGCTAACTCCATGAATACGCGCCAGTTCCCGCTCTGAGTCGACCACGTCGCCCGGTTTCAATTGCCCCGACTCGAGGCGCTTCACGATCGCGTCCTGAATCCGCTTGTACGCTGGGAGTCCGCCGTTCCGGATTTGTACCGTGGGTGCTTCCACGACAGGCAACATACTACAAAGTGCTCTAGCTCTCCAACACAAAACTGTGTCGGGGTTCAAGTGTGATTTTGTGTTTGGAGGAAAATTACTAGTCACCGGAATGGGCACGCGTCTAGGTCCCCGGTCGAATCGAGCTGTGAGCCTGATCGCAGGTTTATTCATTGTTGTCAGTAGCTTATCGCCATTTTTTGACCATGGGCCGAGCACTGGAGGCCAAGAGTGAAGTTTTCGCCGGCGGAGCGAAACGTCTTAATCGGAGTACGTCTAATCTGTTTCCATTAAAAAAGTTGGCACCGACTGCATTTTCTTCTTGACGGTGAACCGCAATCCGCTATATAGCATGACCCCATCATTAATTGTGCTTGTGAGAGGTTCGAGGAGGCTTTTGCGATGAGACGACCGTCAACCACCCTTTTCTGTTTAGTCCTTACCTTAGTAGCGGTAATCGGCACCTTGCAGTGCGCCTGGGCCCAGGAGGTCACGGCTTCTATCACCGGCACTGTGACGGATCCCAGTGGTGCAGCCGTCCCCGGAGCTAATGTGACCGCCACCTCCCAGGAACGCGGCGTGACTTTCACGGCCGTGACCAACGACTCCGGTCTTTATCGTGTCGCGCAACTTCCGGTTGGCACTTATACCCTGAAAGTGGAGAAGTCCGGGTTTGCTTTGGCCTCGCGCCCGGCCTTTGTCCTCACGTTGAACCAGGTTGCCCGCATCGACATTACGATGAAGGTGGGGCAAACCAGCGAAACGGTGGAAGTAACTGGCGCAGCTCCGGTGATGAAAACTGACACCACCCAGGTTGATACCATCATCAATGCGGCAACGAACGATAATCTTCCTCTCGCCTCACGCAATTACGTCCAACTGACCTTGCTGGCTCCCGGGACGGTGTCGACCGATCCCAGCAGCTTCACTAGCGGCAACAATACCAGCGTCTCTGGTGGCCGTCCGCTGATCAACGGCAATCGCGAGCAGTCGAACAATTTCCTGCTCGACGGCATGGATAACAACCAGGTATCAGACAATGAACTCGGTTACACTCCAGCTCCGGATGCAATCCAGGAGTTCAACCTGATCACCAATAATGCACCCGCCGAGTTCGGAAATTTCGAAGGCGGTATTGTGAATGCCACCATCAAGTCGGGTACGAACGGATACCATGGCGACGTCTGGGAGTTCTTCCGCAACGATGTTTTGAACGCGAACAGCTGGTCCAACAACCTGCAGTATCCTGCACTTCCCAAGAGCAAAATCCGCTGGAACATGTTTGGGGGTACGATCGGTGGGCCAATTGTTAAGAACAAACTTTTCTTCTTCGCGGATTTTCAAGATCAGCGTTTTGACATTCCACAGTCATCGACGGCGTTTACTGTCTTCACTGCTGCCGAGCGCACGGGAAACTTTGGCGCGCTTTGTACGGGCGGTTTTGATGGTGCTGGCGTATGCCTGGACAGGGATGAGAACAACAATGTGATTCATCAGCTTTACAACCCCTGCGCTTCAAACGCGGGGCCCTGCACACCTGCATCGGCGGCCGGCCCCTCGCCACGTAATGCTTTTCCGAGGAACCAAATTCCGCTTGCGATGATCAGTCCTGTCGCAGCCAACTTGTTTGGCTCCAGTCTTTACTCAACACCTGTTAATGGCGCACTGCAGAACAACGCTGTATATACCCAGGCTTCGCAGCATAACTTGGAGCAAGGCGATCTCAAGATCGACTTCAAGGCCACACAACGGGACAATATCTCGTATCGGTTCACTCGGTCATATCAGGACAATCCTTCCAGCAATTCACAGCTATTGTTGGGCAATGCGTATTCAAACACGCCCATTTACAACACGGTTGGTGACTGGAGCCGAACGATAGGAAGCAATCTTGTAAACGACGTTCGCGTTGGTTGGAGCCATGTCGTTGTCAGCGATGGTACTACTTTTGCTCCTAGCGTTGGGGCATTCGGCAACACGCTCGGAATTGGCAACGGTAATCCGGCAAATGTGGACGGATTACTAGCTATCAACTTCTCGAACTCAGCCGTCCACAACTTGGGTAGCGCAGAGAACACGGAAAGTTTCGATGATCATGTATGGCAGGCCGAAGATGCACTGAGCTGGAACCATGGAAGGCATAATTTCAAGTTTGGCGGTCAGTACTGGCGTCAGATCATCAAGACGTTCTACGCCGGCAACAACGGCCAATTAGGCTTTCTGCATTTTGACGGCAGGTTCACAGCATCCGCACCCGGTGCGGCGGCGGCGGGCGATGGTGGTGCGGACTTCTTCCTTGGGCTCGACGACTCATACGGTCGCGGAGTAAGCACCGGGAAGACCTGGGAGCAATCCAGCAACATCATTGGCATCTACGCCCAAGACACCTGGCGCGTGACTGACCGTTTAACCCTCAATCTCGGCCTGCGCTACGATGCGCATACGCCTTGGGTTGAAACTCACAACCAGCAAGCCAATTACAACTTTGCCACCGGCAATATCGATCTCGCTGGCCAGAATGGAGCCAGCCGCGCGCTTTACAAAGGCTTCTACGGGGGCAGGGACTTCCAGCCGCGTGTTGGTTTTGCCTGGACTCCGGCAGCGCTGGGCGAAAAGACGGTCATTCGCGGTGCCTTCACTATTTCCTCGTACCTCGAAGGGACGGGTACGAACCTGCGATTGACGCTGAATCCACCGTTTACTCCGCCGGAACTTGATGTCACCACCAGCGCGGGCGCTTCACTTCCTCTGACGGATGCAACCGCTGGAATCGCGGGCAGCGCCTCTGCAGCGTCCTGCGATCCCCCGACTTACGCTTGCTACTCCCAGGCGCTCCTTCGCGTGTGGGATCCAAATGTCCAACCGGCAATCGCGGATCAGTGGAACGTCACCGTCCAGCATCAATTTGCCGGCAACACCACTTTCCAAATTGGGTACGTGGGCCAGAAGGGCACGCACTTGATGGTGCCGTTTGACTTCGGTCAGAGAGTGTTGCTTCCCGGCGGCGCTACAGCGCCCAGTCCGTATTTCGCGGCCAATCCAACTCTTTATAACGTCCTGGGCGATCCCAACAAAGGTGGCCTGGGAGCGAGGATTTCGGGCACGAAGTCAAACGGCAACATGAAATACAACGCTCTGCAAGCGGTGCTGCAGAAGCAGATGAGTCACGGTTTGCAGTATCAAGTGGCGTACACCTTTTCCAAGTGCATGTCCGACAGCACCGGCTACTACGGAGCCTGGAGTAACGCTCTTAGTGCGTCAGCGTACTGGCAGAATGTGTACGACCAGAGGGCGGAGTGGGCGCCGTGCTACTACGATGCCACTCATGTCATTTCTGCGTACGCGGTCTATGACCTGCCATTTGGCCGTGGCAGAATGTTAGCCAAGAATGCGAATCGGATCGTCAATGGAGTGATCGGAGGCTGGGAGGTCAGTCCCATCGTCACCTTCCGCACAGGATGGCCGATGCCGGTTTATGGAGCGGAGGATCGTTCTAATACTTTCAGTCGCGGCGCGCGAGCGAATTGCAACGGCGTTCCGTCCATTGTGAACACGTTCATACCGGGAGTAGGCCGTCAGTGGTTCGTCAATAACGGAGAATTCACAAATCCGGCAATTGGCACGTTCGGAAATTGCTCGCCCCAACTCTCTGCCCTACGCTCACCGCATTACACCGACATAGATCTGAGTCTGCATAAGGACTTCTCGATTACTGAGCGCTTCCGACTGCAGTTCCGAAGCGACTTCATTAACGCTTTCAACCACGTCCAATACAACGCGCCGGAGATGACTTTGGGTTCGACTATGGGACAGATCACAACCGCCCAACCCCCCAGGAACATACAACTTGCGTTGAAGCTCTACTACTGAAGCAAACTCGTATAATGATGCAGGCGGCTCCGGCTGCCTGCATTGTTTTTTGCACGTGATTTTTCAGAGAGGGATTTTCTTAGCTCACTCAAGATGTATAAACACCCCGGGAAGGCTGCGGCATTTCTCGTACTTGTCTGCCTTTGCAACAGCCCGATCATCGCCGCACAGCAATCGAAAACGGCTGCGAAAGCCCCGTCGGGATTGCCCCCCGAGAAAGCCATCAGCCTGGCAGAGCAGGGCCGCTGCCGGGAGAGCATCTCTGGTCTTAAGCATGCCATGGCCGGCACTGTCGCTGCCGACACGCGGAAACAAGCTGGCGTGTTAGGTGTCCGCTGCTCCCTGGCTATGGACGACCGCGACTCCGCTAATGAATTCATCCGGCTGCTCAACAAACAATTCTCCAAGGATCCGGATGTGCTTTTCGTCGTGGTCCATGCCTATTCCGATCTATCCACTCGTACAGCGCAGGATCTTGGCCGCACTGCCCCGGACTCGTTCGCTGCTCACAAGCTGAACGCGGAAGCCCTCGAAATGCAGGGTAAGTGGCAACCCGCTCAACTCGAATATGAGGGCATGATCCAGAAGGATCCGAATGCCCGGGGGATACACTTCCTGCTGGGCAGGTTGCTTTTGTCGCGGCCGGATGCGGGCGCTGATGCGCCAGAGCGTGCGAAGCAGGAGTTCCTGAAAGAAATCGAGATTGATCCCAGCAATGCCGGAGCCCACTACATTCTCGGAGAACTCGCGCGGCGAAACGAGAAATGCGACGAGGCCATTCCACGCTTCTCGGAAGCAACCAAGCTCAATCCCAATTTCGCCGAGGCCTACCTGGGGTCGGGGCTTTGCCTGGTTACTTTGAAGAAATATGAAGAGGCGATTCCGCCCCTGCGCAACGCGGAACGTCTTATGCCGGGAAATCCGGAGGTCCACCACACGCTGGCCACGGCGCTGCAAAGATCTGGGCATAAAGAAGAAGCGGAAAAGGAATTCGCCATTCACCGCAGCCTCAGTTCTTCCACGGGGCCGGAGAGGCCGGAATAGTTTGCCCTCGGGGGATCTTGTACGAACATCCAGAGAATCTGAATTCTTCTTTCGCCTACTGCAATGAAAATCCTGCGTCGGAACCCTATCGCGCAACTGACAAGGCGGGACTTCGTGTCCACCATGATTGCAGGTTCGTTGCTGCTGCCACGATGGCGCTCACTTGCGTTGCCCGAGGCTCGCCAATTTCCTTTTGAGGAACTGCCTCCCGAAAAAACTGGGATCCGGTGGGTTCATACCAGCGGCAAGTCCCCGGAGAAGTACCTTCCGGAAAGCTCCGGCCCGGGCTGCGCATTCTTCGACTACGACAACGATGGCTGGATGGACATCTATCTCGTAAACAGCGGCAAATGCGATTTCTTTACTCCCAGCACCCCGCTGCGCAACGCGCTCTATAAAAACAACCGGGACGGAACATTCACCGATGTGACGGAAAAAGCCGGGGTGCCGGGCGGCGGCTACGGGCAAGGGGTCGCCGCTGGAGATTACGACGGCGATGGGTTCCCAGACCTATACGTGACCCAGTACGGCCGCAGCATTCTGTATCACAACAATGGCGATGGCACGTTCACCGACGTCACCGAAAAGGCTGGGGTAACTGCGCCGGGATGGGCCTCCAGCGCTGTCTGGTTCGATTATGACAACGATGGCCGGCTCGATCTTTTTGTGGGGCAGTTCGCCGAATTCAGCAAAGAGCTGAATAAACCGTGCGGCATCCACGAGGATGGTCGGCGTCACTATTGCATTCCTAAAGTTTATTCTTCCATGCCGAGTTGGCTGTTCCATAACAATGGGGATGGGACGTTTACTGACGTCAGCAAGGAGTCGGGTATCGCCAGTCACCCGGGCAAAGTGTGGGGAGTGGCCGCGACCGACATCAACAATGACGGACTGATTGATTTATGGGCGAGCAACGACACCGTACCGGATTTCCTTTTCGTAAACCGCGGCAAGGGAAAATTTGAAGAGATTGGCACGCCCGCCGGAGTTGCTTACAGCGACTCCGGCCGGGCCCGATCCGGAATGGGCGTGGACTCTGCCGATTTTCAGAATGATGGATGGATGGGGCTGTTCGTGGCCAATCTCGATCGCGAGAACTTCGCCATCTATAAAAACAACCACGATGAGACATTCGACGACTTGGCGCTTCCTACCGGCATCGGCAAGGCGACCAGATTCCTGAGTGGGTGGGGCCTGAAGTTTTTTGACTACGATAACGATGGCAATCTCGACCTACTGCTGGCCAACGGGAACCCGGATGACATGATCTCGCTGCTTCACGGCGAGGTCACGTATGAAGAGCCGCTGCTGCTTTTCCACAACAGCGGCAAGTCATTTGATAATGTCAGCGCGCAGAGCGGCCCCGTATTCGCCAAGCCACTCTCGGCTCGCGGCATGGCTATCGGAGATTTCGATAACAACGGTGCAGTCGATGTACTGGTCGCCATCAATGACGGCACTCCGGTTCTGTTACGCAATACCGCTGCAAGTCAAAATCACTGGCTGGGAATCAATCTCGTTGGGAAGAAGTCGAATCCCGATGCTATTGGGGCGCGGATCACTTACCAGTCGGGAGATCTGAAGCGGCATCGCATGAAAGTGGGCGGAGGCAGCTTCCTGTCTTCTCACGATCCGCGCATGGTGCTGGGCATCGGGAAAAATACAAAAATGGATTGGCTGGAAATCCAGTGGCCCCAGCCCAGCGGGAAGGTCGAGCGACTTACCGATTTGCCGATTGATCGCTACATCACGATTGCCGAGGGTACGGGCAAGTGGAAGTGAGAGGCTCTGGATATTGGAAGCGGCACAAGTGCCAGATAGCGCGAAGTCATTTCTGTTTTACGAGTTTCAGCAATCCAAACCGCTCGGGTACATGGAATGTGTCCTTCATCGGGGCTTGCCATGCGATGTGGTGCTGAGCCGGCTCCGGGCCTTGGCTGCGAAATAAATTGATTCGCAGAACATTGCCTTCCGCAGCTGCACGGGTGTCGATTGCAGCATAGGGAATCTTCATAGCCCCATACCAGACGTTCGCATCCGGATCGATTCGAGCAGAAACGCCGAATCCGGAGTTCCAGGTCCACCCATCCTCATGGTGGGGTTTGTCGAGGTCGATATCGAGATCGACCCACTCTCCCTGAGGAGAGATCTCAAATTCCTTGTAGCGCCGGATGTGGTCGAAATCCGCGCCAATGAAGGCTTCTGCCACGTCCCAGTTCCAAAGTTCGTTGGTCTCGGCGCTCGAGTTGGGCTTGGGTTTTAGATTGAGTTCCTCGTACGGGCAAATGAAGAGCAAGTACAGGTTCTGCCGCGTCCAGCGAGTACGAACCTCTGTACGATATTTGGGATCAGGCTTGCCCCGCGTATTCCCATCCATAACGATTGGCAGAGATCCTTGCCAGAACGCAGACTTCGCATCAGTGTTCAGCGGAGGATCAGCCTCAGCCCAGACGCTCTGGATCGTCTGATCGCTGGCGAGCGCGGAACTTCCGACAAATGTGAACAGCATCAGCATTCCAACAAAATGATTCATGCGGTACTCCTGGATAACTTTCTTAGCGGGCTTACGGATTGCTGCCGGAACGCGCAAGTCGCGTCAGGTGGTAAAGCATGGACTGATCGGGCTGCAAAAGAGCTTCGCGAAATTCCCGCTCGGCCTGCGCAGTGTTTCCCAGCGCCCGATCAAGCAGGGCGGCGTTATAAAGCCACCACCCGCTCGGGGAGCCGCTCTCGCCTGCACTCCGCATGTGGTCGAGCGAAGCTTGCAGTTTAGCCTTTGCAGAGTTCGGATCGAAGTTGGGTAATTGTTGCGATGCCCTCCACGACCACACGGGGCCGTCACTTTGCTCCGTCGCCTGTTGGAAGTGCTTCGCCGCTTTCTCCTGTCCACCACAAGCCTTGTACACAGTGCCGAGAAGGTAATTTAATCTCGCCGAGCGCAGAAATGGTTCCAGTCCATCCTGCGTAAATTGCAGGTCCGGTACGGGCTGTGCAACCTGATCGGCAATCCGGGTTGCCTCCGAACACTGCCCGCGTTTTGCGAGGGAAAGTGCGTGTTGCATCTGCACTTCGAGCCAGACCTCACGCACGTTCGTGCCTCCTTCCGCGCGCTGAAAAAAACGGTCGTGAAACAACGCAGTCGCCTTATCGAACTCCCCGGCTTCCGTCAGGTTCAGAATTAGCTCATAGACCAGGGCAGTGGGCATATGCGCGAGGTCAGGATAGCGTTCCAATTCAGCCACCCGGTCCTTTGCCGGACGCTGCAAGATGCTCAAGCTCTGGTCCATTCCCGTGTAAAGCTCCTCGTTGTTAGGGTCCGCGCGCAGCCCTTCTTCAAACACCTTCAACGCTTTTTCCGGATCTCCTTTCATGGAAAGCAGAGCGCGGCCAAGACTGGCATGCAGGACCGGAATCTGCGGATTCCCGTTGCGCGCCTGCTCCCACTCATTCAGCGCCTGGTCCGTGATGCCCTTAGAAAAGTAAAGTGTTCCGAGAAGATAGTGTGCGCCTGCATCCTGCAGGTTGCCCTTCAAAGCCGCCCTCAAAATCTCCAGGTCCTCGGCACGGCTGGGGAAAACGTAACTGCTGGAAAGCTTCGCCGCCGTACTGAAATCGTCAGCGCTCGGCTGACCCATCTTCTGCCTGCAATATCCCCGATAATAGGCGACCAGCGGATGTCGATTGGGAGGGAGTTGTCCCGGTTCACTTTGATCGGCAACCGACGCGGGATAGTCGCGCGAGAGCACATCCAGGGCTTGCGTGTACATTCCAAGGCGCATGTATTCTGACGCGACATTCAGCACTCGCTCAGCATCATCGCCTAGATGCTGCAGTTGCGGTCTGCCCACCTGCTCCAGCAGGAAATAACTTTGAGGAAATCGTGCCAGCCATTCCTGCGCGAGTTGCTGCGACTTTTCCTTCTCGCCCTCAGCTTTCAGAATCGCGGCCAACTCTTCAGCAGTGCGAAGATCATCAGGGGCGGCGTGCATTGCAAGCTGCATATAAGACTCTGCCTGCTTTGGATCCCCCGCGCGCGCCGAAAGCTCCGCCAGTCGCAACCCCGCGGCAGCACGAAAGCCGGATTGCCGCGCGGCCGCTTCATAGGATTCACGCGCCTCGCGGTTCTGCCCCAGCCCATCGTAAGCAATTCCCAGGTAATACGAAATCTCGGCATCCGATGTGTTCCGGGCATGGACCGCCTCCAGATCGCGCTTTGCTTCGTCAAAGCGCAAGAAGCTGGCGTAGAGTCGCCCTTCCGCTTTATGCAGCTCAAAACTCTCCGCAAATCTCCCTAAGGCATCGTTGTACGTTTGCAGCGCAGTCAAAATGTTGCCATCCAGTTCCTCTTGCTTGCCGAGTTGTAACCAGTCATCCTCGGTCCGCCGATCTGGAATCGGTAGGCGATGGGAAGGCTGCGGCCCCACCTTGATTTCTTCAATCGGAGTCCAGTCGTATTGACCTTCAGCCTGCCGAAGAAGAACTGCATTGTTTGCGTCACGCAGTTCGAACGTGTATTTCTGCTGCGGATCTGCGCTCGCGAGCTCGTGCTTCCATGTGCCTTGCGGTTTAAGATCGGCCCTCTCTTGAAAAACGGTTTGATCTGTAGCCGCGATGCGTAGCGTCGCTCCGGAAATGCTGCGATTCACATTCAGTGCGGCAATGAGAGCGCCCGCTTTCCGGCTCAGATGGACCACTCCAGTCAGGTTAGCCCTGGAGATTCCGCCAATGTCGCGCACCGGCATCCAATACTCAGAAAAACTGATGCTTTGGCGCGGCTCGAGAAAGGCATAAGTCTCCTGATTGCGGAACAATCCCGCCTGAACCTCGACGTACGCACTGTTGTTGTCGGATAGCGTTTTCCGCCAGTCCAAGCCATCGGGATCTGTACCCCATGACCAGATCTTCTTGGCCGGCAATTGCGCATAATCCGCATAGTGCACGGTTCCCGTGTTCGTGTGCGGATGCCAAACACCCATAAACGGCTCGCGGCTTCCGTGTACGAACAGAGAAACCGGGCCCTTCGTCTGATTTTTTACGACGCTGAGATCGGTCCCGTCCGCTTCCACAGGCCAGGGCTGGATTTCTCTAAACCCGTGGCTGGCTGCGAAGCGCATCGGATATTGGACCAGTGAATCGTCCCATGCCTGAATTCCCGCGTTGTTCCACCAATAAAATCGGTGCCGAACGTCGCTGCGGTTATTGAGCGTGACGCGCTGTTCCAGAACCGTCGAATTAGGCCGCAGAACGAGTTCCACCGACCACTGCATGCCGTAAACGCGATCGACATTGCTTACCTCCACCGAAGCGCTGCCGTCGTCTTTTTGAGCAAACGCAAAATCCACTGGAGAAAGGCTCACCCAATTGTGCGACACGGGGAAATTGAACTCGATCCCGAACGCAGCCCAGGCGCCTCGGTAAGATATGTCCGCCTTCTTGATGGAGGGATTCGCGTAAAACATCGGCCGCCCGCTGATCTTGTCGTCGCAAGTGTAGAGATGACCTCCGAGGTCCGGCAGCACGGAACATTTCAAGTATTCATTTTCCAGGAAGACAGCTCGCCAAGCGTGGTCCGCACGGCGGTCCGTCAAATTGTCACGGAGCGTGTACGGATAATTGAAGCGGCCGTTCGCGTATTGATCGAACGGCGGGTTGGGGTCGGGCGCGCCTTCCTCGTAAGTCGGCAGCGTCAAAGTCCCTTGCCATACGTGAACTTGAGCGCTGGCTGTGGGCATCGAAAACAGAAAGAACAATGCGAAGAGTTTTGAGGCCATTGTAGGCTCCAATTATCCACGGCCACCAATCTCTCTGCCAGAAATATTCGGAGTACAATGACTGCTCCTTTCCTAATTTAATGAAACGATTCCTGCTGGCATTCCCCTCGGTTTTCGCCATTGTCCTGGTCCTGGGCGCGATTGCACTTACAAGATCTTCTGTCAGCACGGCAACTGCCCAGGGCAATTCGTCTGAGGTTTCGAGACTGAGCTCTGGCAGTGAACGTGAATCGGTCTTTCTCCCAGTCGCTGTGTGGTATAGCGGTGGCAAAGCGCGCGCACCGATGCTCGAAACCATTACCGCTGATTCACCGAAAATCTGGAAAGAAGATTTGTTGAAGATCAAGGGCCTGGGCTTCAACACGGTCCGTACCTGGGTGGAATGGAATGTAGGTGAACCTCAACAAGGCCAGTACCATCTGGAGAATCTGGATCTGCTGCTGCGACTCTCCGATGAAGTTGGACTGAAGGTTATCGTGCAGGTTTATGTGGACTCCGCCCCCGAGTGGGTTGGAACAAGATATCCCGATGGGCATTACGCAGCGCAAGACGGACAGCCGATTCCATCGCAGGCTGCCCCCGGATATTGCTTCGATCACCGCGGTGTGCGGAAGGCGGTCCTCGATTTCTTTCAGGAGGTGGCCCGCCACGCGGGGGCAAGTCGTGCATTCTATGGCTGGGATCTGTGGAGCGAACCGGCCGCGCTCAACTGGGCTCGCGTCGGCTACAAGTCGGAGCCGATGTTCTGCTACTGCCCGAGTAGCATCGAACGCTTTCGTAGTTGGCTTAAAAACAAATACGGAGCGCTGGATCAGCTCAATGAAGCATGGCACCGCACATTCACTAACTGGAATCAGGTGGAGCCTCCGCGTTTCGGAACAATCCTCACCTATACGGATTTCATGGATTGGCGTGTCTATTACGGCTACAAACTGGCCGAGGATCTCAAACTGCGCAATGACGCGGTAAAAGCCATCAATCCCAAACACGTCACAACCAGCCATGCGCCCAATCCATCGCCGCTGGTCCGCACGCTCGCCGACCCGTATGATCCCGCGGATGATTACCTGATGAAGGATTCAGTCGACTTTTTCGGAACCAGCTTCTATCCGAAACTCACCGCCCCCGAATACAACTGGACGCTGGAGCGGCGCGTGCTCGCCATGGATTTGACTAACAGCATGACCGCCGGACGCGGATTCTATGTTGGCGAATTGCAGAGCGGGTATGGCGTGCATGGCACTACCATCGGCACCCCGGTTACTTCGAGCGATCTCGAGCTGTGGACCTGGGGACTGGTCTCTCGCGGCGCGCGCGCTATCAATTATTATGCCTTCTATCCAATGAACGCGGGGTATGAGTCGGGCGGCTACGGAATGATCAACCTCGATAGCACGCTAACCGAAAGAAGCCGCCGTGCGGGAAAAGTCGCGCAACGTATCCAGCAAAATGCCGACCTTCTCTTGCAATCGCATCCCCAACCCACCGAGGTCGCCATAATTTTCAGCCCTTTGACTCCTTTATTAGGTGGCTATGACGAGGAAGGCAGCCGAACGGTTGTTCATCAGGCCGTCGCTGGTTATCACAGGATGTTCTTCGAACGGAATCTGCCGGTAGACATCCTGAGTTCGCGGGAACTCAAGGAGGACAATCTTCGGCAATACAAGCTCGTGATCGTTCCTTATCCTCTGATGCTGACCGCTGAAGAAGCCAAAGCTCTGAAGGATTACGTCTCGGCCGGAGGACATTTGTTCTGCGAGGCACGAGCCGGCTGGGTGGATGAACGCGGCCATGCCGAGCCAAAGGTCCCGGGCTTTGGCTGGGATGAAATGCTGGGCGTGCGTGAAAAACAGCTCATTCCAGGAAAAGAGTTCGAAGTGAAATGGGGAACGGCGCAGTTCAAGGCTACCGGGTTTCAGGAACAGTTTGAGGTGCAAAACAACTTGGCTCGACCGATTGCATTCTCGAGCGAAGGCACACCGGTTGCCTTTGAGAACCGTTATAACAAAGGAAGCGCCATCATCTTCGGTAGCTTCGCCGGCCAGCAGAATTATCACCACCCTGTCGCCTTGCATCCATTGGCGGCGATCCTCAGTCGATGGGCGGGTCTTTTGCTGCCCAATCTGCGGGCGCCTCAACTGCTGGAGCTTCGCGAGATGCAGGCGGCTAAAGGACGATTGGTCTTCCTCTTCAATCATTCGGATAAACCCGCGGCGGTTGACTTCAGCCGTGAACTGGAGAAGGCGCCTTCCAGGGTTCGCGAGATTACCGCAAATCAGACAATTCCCGCGACCGGGGCAACTCTGCGCATAAGAACAGAAGTTCCCGCGGAAAGCGTACGCATTTACAGAATTGATTTCTGACTCTGCTGGAAATAGAGCAGACTCATTCATCTTTAAATTCTCGGAGGCATTCGTGAGCGTTGCCCAGTATCGCGATCGTATTACCCAGGCCTTAAATCGAATCTGGGAAACACAGACCGGCAACATCGAAAAGGCTTCGGCCATTATGGCCGACTGCATTGTCCGCGGCGGTTTGGTGCATTTGTTTGGTAGCGGACATTCCGTGCTGCCGGTGCAGGACATGTTCCCGCGTTATGGCGCCTTTCCTGGCTTTCGACCTCTGATGGACATGCGCCTGATGTGGACCAATGTCATCGGGTCCGGCGGCGCCAAGGGCCTTCTTTGGCTGGAACGACGCGAAGGCTACGCCTCTGTCCTTTTCGAGAACGAACCGATTCGAAGTGGGGATGTGATGCTTGTTTTTTCTCATGGCGGTCTGAATGCTGCCGGAATTGAAGTGCTGCAGGAAGCCAGGAAGCGTGGCCTCACCACCGTCGCCATTACCTCCTTGGACAATTACCGAAAACGCGAGGCGACTCATTCCTCTGGTAAAAAGCTGGCAGATGTCGCAGATTGCGTGATCGACAACTGCGTCCCGGCCGAAGATGCATTGGTCACCATCAAAGGATGGAAGGCGCCGGTCGCTGCTGGATCCACCGTATCCACAGTCACCATAGCGATGGCCATTATCGCGCAAGTAGCCTCCGAACTGGCCGCCCGCGATCACAACCCTCCGGTATTTGTCTCCCCGAACGTCCCGGGAATTCCGGCGGACAACAATAACAAGGTGTACGAAGCCTACGAACGCTTGCTGAAACGATAAACGTGAGCCAGCGCCCTCGTCCTCGAACTCTCTTCTTCGGTGCCTGCGCCGGAATTCTCGTTTTCGGGGTCGTATTCGCCGTACTTGGGACCGTATTCGGCTTACCGGCTATGCGGGAGCGCCTGCAGATCAACCTCGCGCAACAAGGCAATCTCTTCCTGTTGCTTTATTTTGGCATCTTCTCCGCTTCTTTGATCGTCGGACCGCTCATCGATCATCTCGGCAATAAGATCAACCTGCTGGTGTCGTCCGTCATAGTGGCTGGCGCGATGTTGCTATTTGCGACTGCCCATTCACTGGCCGCAGCGAATTTTGCCGCAGTGTTGCTCGGTCTGGGCGGAGGCGGCTTGAATACCTGTACCAACGTGCTGGTCTCCGATCTCTATGGCGAGCAGCGGGGCCCAATGCTGAATTTGCTGGGGATCTTCTTCGGAATCGGAGCGTTACTCGTTCCCTTGCTGGCCGCCACCATCGAAGGACGGTTCACGATCGCGCAGCTTTTCATTTTCTGTTCGGCTCTGGCTGCTGTGTGCGCCCTCGCCTATGCTGTCATTTCCTTTCCGCCTGCCAAAGCCACTCAGACATTTGCATGGGCAGATGCCGCCGAGGTGGCGAAGTACGAAGGCGTGCTCCTGCTCGGCTTTATTCTTTTTCTTGAGTCGGGAAACGAGGCAAGCATCGGCGGTTGGACTTCGACCTATGTCAACCGCTCCGGGTACTCGCCTCGGCTCGCAACGCTGGCGTTGGCAGCCTACTGGGCGGCTCTCATGTTCGGACGGATTCTCTCGGCACGCATGCTGCGGAGGATCACAAAATCTCAACTGGTGGCTGGCAGCGCGCTGCTTTCGGTGCTTGGCTGCGCGATTCTTCTGACTTCCCAACGTCTTGTATTGTTGGTCATCGGGGTTGCGCTGATCGGATTGTCCTACGGTCCGATATTCCCGACGACTCTGGCCATAGCGGGCGATCGTTATGCCAAGCGCGCCGGCACCGTCTTTGGACTGCTGTTTTCGATCGCATTAATCGGCGGCATGCTCCTTCCTTGGGCTGTTGGTCAGGTGTCGCAACAGCTCGGAGTAAAAATGGGCATGCTGGTGCCGGCGCTCGGAGCTGTAGGCATCATCATTCTGTCGATTGTGGTGATGTTGCGCGATCGCGTTAGGCGGCCCGCAGCACCTGCCTAACCCGCTAGTCTGGATTGCAATCCAGGTTACGCAGCCCCTGCTGGATCGGGAACGGAGCGTATAAGATGCCACACGTTTTGGCCATCGATCTGGGTGGAACAAAGTGCTCCGCCGCAGTCGTGGATCAGAGCGGACGAATTGTGTCCCGCCGAAATGTGTCAGTAGATATATCCTCGGCCTCGGCCCCAGTCCTCCAGATCGTTGATCTTGCCAACGAACTCGCGGCGGAAAAGAAACCGAAACAGGCCTATGTCGCAGCAGCCATCGCCATACCCGGATTGGTCAGGCGAACTGGAACTGTCTGGGCGCCAAACTTGCCAGGATGGGAGCGCATGCCACTCGCCAGCCGCTTGCAACGTGCGGTCGGAATTCCCGTTATTGTGGAAAGTGACCGGAACGCCGCCGTTCTCGGTGAAAGCTGGCGGGGAGCCGCGCGGGGAAAGTCGGACGCGATTGTGTTGATGATCGGCACCGGCATTGGTGCTGGGATCCTTTCGGGAGGGCGACTCCTTCGCGGAGCACACGAACTTTCCGGCTGCGCGGGATGGTTGACAATAACGCGGGCAGAACTGCCGAATATCGCTGGCACGGGAGAACTCGAGTCTCTAGCCGCTGGTCCAGCCATCGCGCGAGCTGCCCAGCAACGCTTGCGCAGCCAGGAGCAGAGCAGCCTCTCCCAATGCGAGATCTCAAGAGTCACCGCCCACGAGGTCGCAACAGCTGCACGCAACGGCGATCGGCTCGCCCTTGACGTATTTACGAATGCTGGCCGATTTCTGGGCTACGGAATTGCCAACATGGTCAGCATCCTCGATCCCGAAGTGGTGATTCTGGGAGGCGGACTGTCCGCAGTCGCTGACCTCTATCTCGAATCCTTACGCAACGCAATGATGGAACGCGCTCAGCCGGTCTCCGCTAAACAAGTCAGGGTAGTAGTAAGCAAGCTAGGAGGCAAAGCTAACCTGCTAGGCTGCGCACGCATTGCATGGCACCATTCCAAGCGACGGGAGTAGCCAGAAGGAGTAAGCATGGATCGCCGTTCCTTTGTGCAAAATGTGGGATCAGCAGTGGCTTGGTCAGCCGTTTCCCGCGCGCCATCCTGGGCCAACACATCTGTGGCCAAAATCATGGCGGTGGCAGCGCATCCGGGAGACGGACTCTTCACCATGGGCGCCACTTTGGCGCAGCAAATTCAGCGCGGAGGAGCGGGCGCTTTATTGAGTTTGTCGCTGGGCGAAAAAGGAGCGCCGAAAAATATTCCGGTTCAGCAATACGGCGAAATGCAGCGAGTGGCCACACAGAGAGCCACGCATCTGATCGGGGCCGACGCGTTTTTCTGACCTACCCCGACGCCGAGATCCCGTTCAACGAGGAGAGTTCGCTGCGAGTATGCGATGTAATCCGCGAGCAAAAGCCCTCGGTGATCGTCACACACTGGAGCGGCAGCTGGCACAAGGATCATCAAAATTGTCATCTAATTGTTAGGGATGCCGTTTTCTATGCCGGCCTCCAGACGATGGAACGCAAATATCCGCCACATGCCGTCTCCCAACTCTTCTACGCGGATAACTGGGAGGATGCCGCAAATTTCGTAGCGGACACCTATTTAAATATCGAAGCAGTCTATGAAAAGTGGCTGGAGGCCTGCGATCTGTATCCCATGTGGCGGGGGCAAACAGGATTTTTTCGCTACAACGACTACTACACCAGCCTGGCCGTAATGCGCGGCTGCCTCGCAGGCTTCAAGTACGCAGCCGCCCTGATGTCGGATCCCAGTCAGCGCACCGAGCGCCTGCAATCTCTGTGAAGATACCTCCGGTAGTGTCACAAGCGCGTTGCAGCTGGATAAAGGCACTCATCCGAACGTGGTAAACTGTCTCAAATCGTCGCGGAGAGGTGGCAGAGTGGCCGAATGCGGCGGTTTGCTAAACCGTTGTACGGGCTAACACCTGTACCGAGGGTTCGAATCCCTCCCTCTCCGCCAGATGTTTTAACTCCCGTGTTCATAACCGTTTACCTCATGTTTACTGTTTGACATTACATCAAGCGCTGTCTGTGCTCACTCGACAGGTGCATATTAGGTGCATACCCGAGAGAGCGCCCAAATTGCTGCATTGCTGCAGTGGCCTCCGCGTCCCCCGTCTTGATATAGCAGTTTTGCGTGACCGCAACGTTGGAGTGCCGCAAGATTCTTTGGATCGTCTTGTCGGGAGCCCCGAGACGGTGCAGATTCGTCGCCACTCCACGACGAAAGGCATGCCAACCATGCCGGCACACTCCTGCTTTCTTGATCAGAGGGACAAGCACATTTGTCGTC
>Ga0068856_100000878_pt1 | contig 32173 bp, 23 predicted proteins | sample KBSCornC62_FD_66595 | JGI IMG/M metagenome (GOLD analysis project Ga0068856, IMG submission 66595) | Corn rhizosphere microbial communities from Kellogg Biological Station, Michigan, USA - KBS Corn C6-2 | ecosystem: Host-associated > Plants > Roots > Rhizosphere > Soil ... | reverse complement strand
TGAGACACGAGTATCATGCGTAGCAGCGTTGTACCCGACCGACCGGATCCGACAATGAAAAAGGGGGGAGAATTCACCACTTGACCGTTTGCTGCATTCAGCGACCACCGAACCAACGCCTCACGCGTCGCTCCAGCGGCTCCAACTTCATCAAGAGGAACGGCATTGGGTCATTCGCGCGATACATGGCGTCGACAATCTCTGCATCTGGCGAAATTTCAAAAGCGCGGTCAACTGCACCCGCGGCGCGTGCCTTTCGACACGAGGCCATGTCGCGCCACATGCGCGGTCGCTGAATGGAAACGATCGACTCGTTCGGACGGCCGATCTCTGCGCAGTAGGCCGCATAGGGTATGTTCACGCCATTCAGTGTGGCGATTTCTTCCTGATAGTCCGTGCGTCCGACTGTCGGTTCGACCATATAGAATCGCCCGTCCCTAACGTCGCGTTTGTACTCCATGCTTCCTAACCCGACAAACCCGACGCGATCGAAGAACGTGTTTGTCAGCGACACCAGTTCATCGTGAGCTTCGGGCGCGGGTGCGCAACTGGCGGTGCCTCCCACCAAGGGCGGCCACTGGCAGATCTTGCGGCCAACGAAGGATACTGGCGGCGCCGATTGCGGCCGATACTGTAGGCAAAAGTAAACATCGCTGTCCGATCCCTCGATCCATTCCTGCACGATCATCTCGCTCGCCGTGCCTTGCAGCACGTGCCACAAGCGCTCGAGTTCATCCGCGCTTTCGACTTTGTAAGCCTTCTTAAACTTGACGGAGTAGGAGTCTTCCTTTTTTAGCGGCTTGACGACGCAAGGAAATCGCAACGACGAAAACGTCTCCGGCGTTACATCCTTCGTGAGACGGATGGAACGTGGTATCGCGCTGTGCAGTTCCTCCGCAAGCCGTTGAAAACCGCCTTTGTTCATCAGGCTGCGCATGACGTCATGAGTCGGCATGGTGAAGCGATAGGAAGCGAGAACGCTGTCCCGTGCGGCGGCGACGGCTTCCACGCTTCCTTCCTGGGTGAGAAAAAGTACCGGCTTTTCGGTAAAGCGTGCAGCAGCTTCATGTAGTGCGTCGATGAACGTCGTTCCCGATAGAGCTGGAACCTTGAGCCTTCGCCCAAAACGCGTTGCTGCCGTCGGTTTCAGAAAATCCGTATCAAGCACGAGCGTAGGAACGCGCCCTCGCGCAAGGCTGCGCACGACGCCCAAGCCGTTTAAGTCCAAACCAACGACAACGGCAACTGGGAGACGTGATCTGCTTTTTTTTATTGCGGTTTCCGCTGGACGATCAGTGCCCATTGGCTCGTGCATTTCCATTCGTTCCGCACCAAAAACTTGCCAAGCCGAAGGCCAACGCGTTACCCGGCGCATCGCGAGCTTGCAAGCGCAAAGTATCCAAGATCCTGTTGGTTCAACACTTCCTTCTCGGCTAACGCTACTTGTCTTGGATGAATGGCAGGCAATTTTCCCATTACTAGCTGAGTGGCGTATCGTCGTTGTTGTCGATCGATGCGCCGACGCGCGCTTTCGCCCAAACCCACGGGCGAAATTGCCAGGGTCGTGAGGCGAGCAACTGCCATAAATCGGATTCGGGCCCAGGTGGGCGTCCAGCAAATTGCCAAAGCAGGACAAGTGCCGTGACGTAGCTCGCGACGCCTGCCAGTACGTCGAGGCCAAGCCGCGGTGTTCCACTGAAATCGATGGACGCATTGAGGGCCAGAACAACGACGGCCATGGCTAATCCCGACGCTATCGGACGCCACATCGTTAAAACGAAGTCGCGAATATGCACGTCAAGAGCGCTGGCCAAAGCCATGAAGAGCGTAGGCGTGATTGCGACGGTTACCACAAAGCGCGAGATTGCGATCCAGCGGAGATCCCCGGTGATATAGGCTACTGGGAATATGCAAAGACTCAATCCCGCAAGGCGCGTCCATTGCAATCGCGCTGAGACACGCGGTCGCCCGATCGTGTCGAAGGCCGAGTAGACGCTGTTGCTGAGCCCGAGCACTCCAAACGCAAGCGCCAGCCAGGGCATCAACGGTTTGACATCATGCCACTTCGCGCCCAGCACTAGATCGGCCATGTCATTGGAAACGAGCGCAACGCCCACACTGGTCGACGTGCAAATAATCGCCGACCAATAGAGAACGTTCAGGTATAACTCCCTTCGTTTCTCGTGGTCCCCCTGGACGGTCGCCATAACCGGCAGAAGCGTAGCGACCATCGGATTGATGAGTTCCTGGGTTGGGCTGGTTGCAACATCGCGGCCGACATCGTAGTGGCCCATTGCTGCTGCACCTGCAAAACCTCCGATCGCAATCTTGTCAACCTGGCTGTTCAGATACACGCCTATCGTGCGAACCAAAATCCAAAACGAGAACGACCAGATTTCACCCACCTTGCTCAGCGAAAATCGAGGCCGAAATGGTTCCATTACATAACTGAGCACGACTGTGCAGACATACTGGCTCATAATTCCGATCACGAGCGCCCAATAGTTCCGGAGTATGAGAGCGCTCCCGATCGTCATCACGAATGAAAACAGCGCCGGATAAACAGAGAACTGAAATTGTTTGTGGAACTGCAGATGCCGACGGAAATTGACGACACCAATATTTTGCGTACCCATCAGCATCGTACGAAAGGCTAGAATGCTAACGATCGTAGTCGAACGCGGCTCGTGGAAATACACGGCAGCGAGGGGGGCACTGGCCAGAACGACGAACCCCAGCGCGACACCCAGAAGTAAAGAAACTGTCCACGCCGAGTCGTAATGTTCGCGAGTGGGGCTGGGATGGCGAATGATGACATTGTACTGTCCGGTCTGGGTGAATATCTCGATCGTTCCAACGATCAATGTTGCAATCGCGACAACACCATAGTCGGCAGGCGTGAGTAGGCGTGCCAGAACAACCGTGCTGACGAGACCAGTTAGCCGTATGCTCCAGCGCAGACCAATTGCCCAAGCCGAGCCACCCAACATATGCCGGTGAACACTGCGCTCCGGCCGCGCGCGTCCTTCAGGCATAGGGCCGCCATTCAGAAAGCGGATCGTCACGAAGAGAGCGGGGCAAGCGGGAATCCTTGTGTTCGCTGACGATCGACCTGAGACAGTCGGCTCTTAACGACTCTCCAAGCGCAAGCTTTGCGTCACAGCCGACGCAAAGCGTAGGCACTTCGACCTAGGTTGGATAGATAGCGCCTTCCTCGCGCAATTTTGCTCTTGAAACATATCGAATGCATTCTTCTACAGACCGGTGCGGCAAGTTGCATGTCACGCGAATCATAACAAAGACTCCTTGGGACCGCGGTTAATGCTGCGTCGCACAGGGCATCCCGATTGGAACTCCTCGAGACCTGGAACGACGGCGGTTGTGTCAGGTCCGAGACCTGGAACAACGGCGGTCGTGTCAGCACACTCAGTCCACCGGGTCACGGGTGCGAAGAACGCGAACCCTAGTATATTTATCATGTTGGTCCAATGCTCTGGATGGCTTGCCTTCAAGCTGATAATCCGTTGCGGCGAAACGCGCAAATCTGATCAGACAGCTTAAAAAGTTATGCCAAAGATCCTCACTGTCATCGGCACACGTCCGGAGGCAATCAAGATGGCGCCGCTGATTCGGCGGCTGCAGGCGACTCCGGACTTGACTGTTGTTGTCTGCTCATCGGGTCAGCATCGCGAGATGATCAAACAGGTATTCGATCTGTTTTCGATTCAGCCGGATGAGGATCTCGCCGTGATGAGAGCTGACCAGAAGCTCAGCCAGCTGACGGCAAACGTCGTGACCGGAATGGAGGCCATTGTTGCGAAATATCGGCCGGACCGGGTACTGGTGCACGGCGACACCACAACGACAATGGCCACGGCCTTAGCCGCCTATTATCAAAAAATTCCGGTCGGCCATGTCGAAGCGGGCTTGCGGACGGGGAACATTTACGCGCCCTGGCCCGAAGAAATAAACCGGCGCATAGCCGACACAATCTCTGACCGCCTTTATGCACCCACCACGTCAGCGCGTGACAATCTTGTGGCAGAAGGTGTTGCGCCCGCGAACATCATTGTGACAGGAAACACTGTCATCGATGCCCTGTTCGACATCGTGCGAGGTCCGCTGGCACAGCCGAACACGCAACGCGAATTGCATGAGCGCTTTCCATTTTTCGACAGCGACAAGAAGACGATTCTCGTGACTTGCCACCGGCGCGAAAGCTATGGCGGCGGATTCCGCGACGTCTGTGCGGCCTTGGCCGAATTGGCGGCGAGGCCCGACGTCCAGATCGTGTTCCCCGTTCACCGCAATCCAAATGTGCGCGCTGCGTTCTCGCTGCTTGGCGATCTTCCTAACGTGAAATTGATCGAACCGCTGGACTATCTGGATTTTGTGTATGCTCAGTCCAAGAGCTATTTCATATTGACCGACAGCGGCGGCGTGCAAGAGGAGGCCCCGTCGTTGGGCAAACCTGTGCTCGTGATGCGAGCGGTAACCGAGCGGCCCGAAGCGGTGGCTGCTGGTACCGTCAAGCTCGTCGGTACGGATACTCGGGCCATCGTCGCGACGGCTATGAGGTTGATTGAAAATGCTGATGACTATGACGCCATGACTGCGGTCCACAACCCCTACGGGGACGGAAAGGCCAGCGAGCGCATTATTGTCTCTCTCCTTCAGGACTTCGACCATGCCCGACGCTGACGACAAGTTGAGCGCGGCGTTCGATGCCCCTTCGACGAAACGCATTTCGGTTCTAGGTCTGGGCTATGTCGGCTTGCCTGTGGCCGGCGCATTGGCGAGCCGTGGGTTCGAAGTGATAGGCGTCGATGTAGCGCAACGGATCGTCGACGTTATTAATGCAGGCAAGATCCACATCGTCGAACCAGACTTAGACATGGTCGTGCAAGCGGCGGTTTCTGCGGGCAGACTTCGCGCGACGATAAAACCCGAACCTTCCGACGCCTTCATCATCGCGGTGCCGACCCCGTTTACTGGCGATCACCAACCCGACATCTCCTATGTCAAAACGGCAACGCAAATGATCGCGCCGTTGCTGCGCAAGGGTAATCTCGTCATTCTGGAATCAACGTCTCCGGTGGGCACGACCGAACAGATTTGTTCCTGGCTCGCTGAGCTTCGTCCTGATCTCGTGATGCCCGAAGTCGAGCGCGAGGACGCCGACATTCATATCGCCCATTGTCCGGAACGCGTCCTGCCGGGCAGTGTCCTTCGCGAGCTCGTCGACAACGATCGGATTATCGGCGGCATTTCTCCCCTATGTGCGACGCACGCCGTTGCTCTCTATCGCACATTTGTGCGAGGCGAGATGCATCTGACTAACGCGCGTACGGCGGAACTCGCCAAGCTCGTCGAGAATGCCTATCGCGACGTTAACATCGCTTTCGCGAATGAACTCTCTATCATCTGCGACCGGCTGAGCGTGAATGTTTGGGATCTCATCGACCTTGCCAACAAGCATCCTCGAGTGAACATCCTTTCGCCAGGGCCCGGCGTCGGTGGACACTGCATAGCGGTCGATCCCTGGTTCATCATCGCAGCCGCGCCGGATTCGACGCCTGTCATCCGGGCGGCCCGGGACGTCAACGACGGTAAGCCCGAAATGGTTTTCGCTAAGGTCAAAGCTGCAGCCGAGCGGCTGCGCAGCCCGGTCATCGCGTGTCTCGGCCTATCCTATAAAGCCGACATCGACGATCTAAGGGAGAGCCCGGCGCTGCACATTGTCGAGCGGCTGGCGCGTGAACAGGTGGGCGAGTTGCTTGTCGTCGAACCAAACATCAAGCAATTGCCGGCGAGTCTCAGCCAGACCTCGAATATCAGACTCGTCGAATTGCGCGAGGCGCTGCCCGCGGCGGACATTGTGCTGCTGTTGGTGGATCACCGCCAATTTAAGCGCATCGACCGCGACCTCCTCAAGCCGAAGATAACGATCGATACGCGCGGTATCTGGCGTTGAAGACTTTGAGAACTGACGTGACTTAAGCATAGGGCCGCCACTCGGGAAGCTCATCGTTCAGAAGAGATTTCAGTGCGTCCACGTCGCTTTTCAAAAGCTTCTGCAAATGTGAGTCATCTTCAGGAGTTATGCTTGGCTTCAAGATTCGCCTGCCGCCCTTTCTGGATATCCAGTTTAGAACCTGACGAATCTTCCAAGGCATCCACGTTGGTTTCAGCACCTGCGCCTGAAGAAATGCCGGGGCAACAATCGTGAACCACTTGGCAAAATGACGCTTTCTGTCGCCGGAATTCATCTGCATATCAAATTGGTGAGACCAAAATTCTTCATCAACTTCCAAAAATCGAAAGATTTCTCGCAGCACTCGATGCGGATTGCCATTCAATCGTTCGAGAAGCACTACGAGAATCGTCTCACGCGGAAATACTTTTAAGTACTCCGACAGTTGAAAGAAGTAGCGGCTCGTCAAGAGCGACTGCTTCCACGTCGTCTCAATTTCGTCTGCGCGGAATGTACGATCGCTTGGCCACTGCTCCATGATTTCCGTATAGTCGGAGAGAATTCTGTCGACCGGGTCTCTGATGATATAGATCATCTTGGGTGTGCCGAGCACACTCTTGATTCTTTGTGGAACACCCGGGACCATCGGAGCCATCGTGTACTGCGGGGAGGCTTCGCCGTTGGCGATTCTGCATTCGGTAAAATGTGACTTGTACCAATCGGTACCGAGGTTCCATCGCAGCCTCGGATCGAAGTATGCTAGCGACTTGAAACTTGGCATGAAGATTTGCGGGTGTTGCGAAAGATACCCGTGCAGACTTGTCGTTCCGGATTTCGCCGCACCTATCACCAGAAAATTTGGCAGCGTTGGCGCTTTGTGACTCACGTGCAAACGCGATCCCTGTTCAGCTCGGTGTCGCATTCAGTTTTCGGTCCTAGCGCCCTCGCGAATGGCCAATTGGCTCTCGCGACGGTAGATTCCCTGGTCGTAACGGTTAATCCCGACAAAATGAAGAAACGCTGACTGATGCGGGTCGACACCGGATCGGTAGCAACGATACTTTGGAAATGGCAGAACAATTGAGTTTGGAGCGTTTGCAATTAGATAGTTTGACGTCACCTGTTCCGTGCCCCATTCCGCCCAGCGTTGTCCCAGATACTCTCTCATTTGGTTAGAAAATTGCTCTACATCGCTGCGCGACACCGCTCTGCGGCCAAAGCCGGTAAAACCAGCCGAACCTCTGACATATTGCCTTCGAGCGGAATCGGGTATTCGGGCCAGATTTTTTTCTGCTTCGACTTGAACATGGGCGGCACGCTCGATTGAAAGTGCGTGTCTGGCCGACTCTGCTGCAGTCACGAATTCGGTTCCACTATCGGTCCCTAAAGTGAACGACTGGTTTTGTTCGATGCAACGTAAAACTTCAGAAATATTTGCGCGAGTTAGAGTGTCGGCGTCGAGTTGAATCACATAATATTCGTTGGACACGTCCAGTACCGTGAGGAGACGTTCCCAGCACCCTCCTCGGGGACAGGATCCGGTCTGCACTTGAGAGATTTCAAAGAACTGCGGCGAGTTCAGATGTTCGGCGAAGAGGCTGCGGTCGCTGTCGGTGAGAGATCCATCGTCAACGATGACAATTTGGCCGTGGCCTATCTGACGATAGAATGATTTGATCGCGACTAGATACAAAATCAGATCCGCATGAGAAACCATACTTACAATTCGTAAGTTCGATTCGAACGTTTTGAGCGGTCGTGAGCGCAATACCTCACGACATGAAAAATTGTAGTAGGCGCGTTGAATTCTGGACCAGCGATTCGACAACAACATTTAGTTCCTTTGGGTCGACATTCTCTCTGGTCGCATAGGTACTTCTTATAGCGTCATCGCACGGTCCGGCTAACAAAAAAGTACTCCGCGTATTGGCCAAACTATTTTCTTTATTAATAAGAAGAATCTTGGGCCGGCCATTTCCGAGTTCCGACTCGGTCCGTCGAATCTGATAGAAGTCGACCTTTCCGCTCCGCCTGAAAGGTTAAGGCCAATGAGGCGGTTAGCGACGAGTGGACTCGGAGAGCAAATTCGAACCGGCGGTTACCTCTGGTAAAGTGTCGCTATGCTAATTTGCTTCGTCAATTGGAACGCCTTGGTCGGTATAAATTCGAATAGCTAGAGGACTCGACATGTCCGGTCTCTATTACGCAATCTTCTGCGTTTCCGTATTGGCGATCATATGGTGGTGCGTCAGAAGCGACCGGGGAAGCGGAAGCGACGGGGCCAGCGGAATCTTGGCGATACGTGAACGCAAGATCAAAGCGTCCGGTTCCGACGCATCAAGACCCTGAAGCATGCGCGCACTCTTCCTGGTTGCGGTGATCGGCGCCGGACTGCTCGCGACGGTGAGATACCCATTCGCTGGCGTTCTATTGTGGACCTGGTTCACGTGCATGCAACCGCATCAGGAAGCCTATGGCTTTGCGCAAACAGCGCCGCTCAATTTCATCATAGCTGGCGCGACCGTCGCGGCTTGGATCTTTTCCAAGGAACGGAAAGTGCCGCCGATCGACGCCATGTTCGTCCTCATTCTCGCATTTCTCGCCTGGATCACGTTCAATGGTTTCTTTGCCGTCGATCCCGCTTGGTCATGGCCGCTTTGGCAACGCACGTGGAAGACCGTGGCGCTCGGATTGATCATCATGGTGATGGCGACCAACAAGGTTCGCGTCCACGCGCTTATTTGGACAGTTGTTGTGTCGTTGCTCTACTATGGAATTAAGGGCGGCATTTTTACGATCGTGACAGGAGGACATAATCACGTCGTTGGACCTCCCAATTCCATCATCGGAGACAACAACCAGCTCGCTGTCGCACTTCTGATGACTTTGCCACTTGCAAATTACCTGCGAATCCATTCGGCCGATCGTCGACTCTCCATCGGTCTGACCGCCGCCATGGTATTGTCGACCTTATCGGTCTTGGGCAGCTATTCACGGGGCGCATTCCTAGCTTTTCTCGCGTTGGCAGCGGCCGCATGGTTTCGCTCCAAACGAAAGGTGCTTTATCTGATCACGGTCGTCGCCGTCACCGTGCCGCTCTTCTATCTCATGCCGCAATCCTACTATGACCGTCTCGACACCCTTCAATCCACGGACACCGACAGCTCATTCCAAGGTCGGATCTTGGCCTGGAAAGTCGCGTTCAGCTATGCGCGCGATCATTTTCCGTTCGGAAACGGTTTTGCCGGTTCGGAACGCCCTTCTGTATTCAACTACTATTTTCCCGGCGAGAAGACTCATGCCGCGCACAGCATCTATTTTGAAGTTCTGGGTGACAATGGATTTATTGGTTTGGCGATCTATTTGGCGATTCTAGCGGTCGCGTTCCTGAACTGTCGTCGGATCAGAAGGATGGCGCGCGGCAGCCCGGAACTTGCCTGGGTGCACGACCTAGTCGACATGATTCAGCTCAGCCTTTTCGTCTTTTGTGTCGGCGGAGCAGCACTCAGCCTAGCTTATTACGACGTCTTCTTCATCTGGGCCGGGCTGCTCTCGGCATTGCTCGTTCAGCTGCGCCAGGCAATACCCGCAAAGAATGCGATCACTGTTCGCGCACTGCCGCAATCTCCTGCTGAACTCGCTCAAACGGACTAGGCACCGAGGCCAATGAGCTCCGGCTATGTCGGACAAGTGGCCAAATGGAAAAGAATTTTGCAGCGAGTCGATGGGAGTTTTGTCGGCGCCAAGGCAATGACTGTCGGCGCCCTGCTACCCACGTCCACCGCCAACTTTGACGAATGTCCAAGCGCTGCACCCGTTCGAGCGTCGTAAGCGAAGGCGCTGCTGCGCAGTTCGAGATAGACCGGCGTCTTGCGATCCACACCATCGGACGCGGGAACGGCGAGCAGCGCAACGAATCGGATGTCAGCTTCGTCGAAGACATATTGCTTCACTGCCGCAACGGATTCGCCGGCTGCGTTTCTGACGGAAACTTCTGCGACCAGCCCGCTTGCCTTCGCCAAGCCCGACAATTGCAACTCCGCGAGTAAATCGTTCGGAGATAGTCGAAGAGCGCGACTGCTCGAACCAAACAAATCCCACAGCAGTGGTTGATGAAGCCGTTTTCCATGACTGTCGAACAATCCGACCGCGCCATCGGCGGCCAGCGAACCGCCGGCTCGCACGAAGTCCCGGATGGCAGCAGAAGCTAGCGGCGACAAGGCAAGCGCCTGAGGAAGAACCAGCATTCGAAATCCGGCCTTGCGAAGAAGACCGGAAGCGATCTGCTCATCGCTCACGAAGATCGGCGCAAAGCCTAGGCGCCCGAGAAGCAACTGCGCGCGACGCCGCGCGACACGCTCGGCGTTGTCCTCATTCTCGATACCGGCGCTGCGCTTGGTCCAGTCCGCGCCTAGCGCACGGTGGTCCAGCATCCATTGGATGCGAAAGCTGGCTGGCGAATAGAGTATGGCGACGCGATCCGAGTGCCGCCGGCTGGCACCCAACACTGTACCGATTCCGTTTTTCATTTCGGCAATGAAAGGGGCGGCCGCGCGTGCCTGACTGCCTGGCTTTGCATCCGACGTGACAAATTCGTCTTTGGGATCCCATAGAACCATCCCTCGAGCCCCGCGCAGGAACTGGTTCCAAACCATGTTCTGCGCATTGGGCGCCGCCCAGTTAGGCGTGGTCAGAAGAACGACGCCCGGATTGAACGATTGGGCCAGTTCCAAATTGCTTCCGTCGTCATAGATTTCCATCACGTCCACGGACGGCGCTAACAGGCTATAGTCGTAACCTCCCCAACCTGGACGTTGGCCGCCTTCTATCGCCGACCGCGCCCAATTCGCTCCCGCGTGAATCGCCTTCGTCCCGTCACCTATCGCACGAGCAAACTCCACGTCCATCCATTCCTTGAAGTCCGACCATGATGCGTAGTTGTCGTCGGTCCGCGCCATCGCTTGCGTCGTCGTAGTGGGAATCACATCGTCCCAACGCCGAAATTGCGTCGACCACTCCTGATTGAGCGCAGCGAGCGTTCCGTAGCGCTGCTTCAACCAGACCCGCATGGCCGAAAGCGACGCCGCCGAGAAATCGAAGTCCCAGGCAGCGGAGAGGTCTGCGATGCCGGTTTCATCACCCAGGTTGAAGAAGATGGGGTGATAGGATGCATAGTCGCGAACCGTCTCGGTCAACCGCCGCTCTATCTGTGCAAGTTGGTCCTGATCGGCAAGGCCAGGCACGCGAACAAAGGCGCTTCCATCGGCCGGATTCTCGTCCAACGCTTTTTTGAGCTCGAGAAATCTCCAATTCGCCGGGCGGTGAGGAAACCAGCGGTGATAGGCCGAATAGAAATCCGTCGCGATGTTTTCGATATAGATTCCGAGGCCCGCCGATGTGATAAGCAGCGACTTCTGCGCGACGCCTGCAGGCGTCTCTCCACTCCGCTGGGCTTCCACTTTTGCAGCCGTGATCCCGAGCGCGCGCAGCGCCTCATTTTGTTGGGCAGTCTTGGTGTGCCACATTATTATTTGGTAACCGGGCAAAGGCTCGCTCGGCTTTTGCGCCGGCTGTGCACGGAGTGTCGTCGCGCCGATGATCCCCGCAGCTACGATGAATGCTACTTTGCGTATCATCCGTTCAGTCCTTGCGTCTGAGCATATCGATTTGGAAGGTAAAGTGGATGATCGGAATGATCGATTTCGGACGGTTGTGGAGTGGGCGAAATGTGTCCAAGCTGATGTCTTCGCAAAACGCGACGTTCTGAGCTTTCGGCAATTTGGTTCGCAAGCTTTTAAGCCTCTGACTGTTCCTCAGTGAGGTGCACAATGTTTGACCGACGGAATTTGGTTCTGAACGCAATGTATCTCGTGAGCCTCGGAGCAGGCGTTTCGGTTGGCGCCAGAGTGCTGGCCGGCTCGGCCATCGTTCCCTCCGATCTGAAGGCCATCGTCACGATAGGCGGTCGCCAATATGTCTACGATGCTGCGGCCGGCGAAGACATGGGTAGCTATGTCGGCGAGTTCGTTCAGCAGCGCTGCTTCCGCGTAATGCGTCCCGAACTTCCCCTCACCGTATTCTTCCGCCCAGATGTGGCCGGCGATCGCGTCGAAGTGGTGTTCGAGTTGGGGCGTATGTGGGTGCAGCCGGACTCTCCTTCTCTGGCGCACATCACCGAACCTTATTCCGTCGAGATTGTTCGAGGTCGAAACAACCTCGCCAAGATAGACGTACCCTTTCATTGGTGGTGGGCGCGTTGGCGCTGGCAGTCCGCGCCGCGGCCCGTCGTGCGCAAGGTATCGTCCTTGATCGCCAGTTCCCTTCTGCCTCCCTATGGGGAACTTCCCGAGTTCAGCGGGCGGCCTTACGGCAAGGCAGCCATCTATGAAAAGCCCATGGACCAGGGCGGCCTTTTTTTTGACTGGGGTACCACGGGCGAACGTCCCGAGATTGGCCCGATCACGGAAGCGCAAGCGGACTACATAATCACGGGCTCGTCGTCATCTCTGCGAGCACTCCTCGCACAAGCGGAAGCGTGTGCGAGCGCGCCTATCCATTGGCGCGACGAGCGCACTGGCGCGTTCATAAACTTCCAAAGCTATCCGCACGCTTCGGCCAACGTGCACGATGGTAAGCCAACAATTCCAAATCCTCCGGCACCCCGAACACCGGACGGGAAGTTGGATCGGCGGTTTTTCCGTGCCGAGCCCGCACACGCAGGAGCGCTCGCCTATGTGCCGTTCCTGCTCACCGACGATCCTTATTATCTGGAGGAACTCCAGGCGCTTGGCGAATTGGGAATCGGCTTCAGCGCCTGGTTTCGAAACCTCCACGAGTTGCCGGGTCTTGCTCAGCCAAATCAAACCCGCAGCTTTGCGTGGTCCATGCGTTCGCTCTTCCAGCTTGGGGTGGTTTCGCCGGAAAAGCCACCACGTTGGCTTCTGCCCCGAAGCTATTGGCGCAAGTGCGTCGCCGACAGTCGCGCGTTCATGCAGCTCTACATGGATAGCCCCGCACGTATCCATCGCTACTTTCGCTGCTTCACAAACATCGTAGGCGCACCAACCTGGCAGGCCAACATGGTGAGCTTCATCTTGGCTTGGGGCGTCATGCTGGGCTACAGCGACTGGAAGGATGCTTACCGTTGGCAAATCGGCGGCCCAATAGCACAGAGCAGCGGAAAATCGGGATGGAGTCGCCAGTGGCCGGTGCCCTATCGTTGGTTTCCGCTTAAGACGCACGAGAAGTACACAGAGACGCCGTCCATACTCTTTACAGACACTTCCATCGACGCCGAGACATGCAGCGATTGGCGCGACGCCTGGAATTATTTCAAGTCGTCGCAGAAGATTGACGACACGGGCTGGGACGGTCAAACCATCATGGAAACCATCCAGAGCCCCGCTTATTACGTGTACTTGCTGGGATCCATGCGGATGGCAGCGCGATTGGGTATTGCGGAAGCAGCCGAAATATCGGGCTGGCTCGAGAAGGTTCTGCCGAACACGGCCGGACACAAAGTTATGGCAGATTTTAAGAGGTGGTCAGTACTACCACCGTGATCTTGAGATGAACTTGTGCACGCCTGCCTCGACGTCGGCGTTCCCATCTTTTGCAATTTAATGTACTGAACCGCGACCGATCGGGCACGGAAATTGAGGCACCTTTGTGATTTTCATCTTCGGCGCTGCGCGTAGCGGTACAACTTGGCTGGGAAAGCTCTTCGACAGTCACCCCGACCTTTTCTATCTACACGAACCCGATATCACTGATCGCGGCATCGACTTGTTGCCCTACTGGTTCGAACACGCGCCATCCTCTCGGGAAGTAGAAAACGCCAGACAGTATTTGACTCGGCTCGCAACGAGACGCGCGCCGCGGACAGTCGGAATTCAGCCTTTCTTCCGAAAGAGTTACCGTGGTAGAGCGTCAGAAATTTCTCGTCGGTCGATCATATACGCAACCAAACTCTTCGAACGAATGGGCGCGACTGTCGCCGCAAGCCGTATTGAGATACCCGATCTCGCGCAACGAGGAAGCTGTCCGCGACTTGTAATCAAGTCTGTGAGCGCGTTGGGTCGTGCGGAAGCACTCCTGTTGGCCGAACCGTCGATCGCACCCGTACTTCTGATCCGACATCCTTGCGGATTCGTCAGTTCGATGTTGCGAGGACGGAGCCTGGGCGTGATGGAAGCTGCCGAAGGATTGGGACAGCTAGCTAAAACGCCTTCCGCGATTCGCCTGGGACTGAGCAATTGCGCACCAGACAACACCGACCAAATTGCATTGCTGGCATGGACCTGGTTGCTGTCAAATGTCGAGGCCAAATCTGCCGTCGAGCATGCCAAGGGTTGGATTCTGAGTTACGACGAGATTGCTCAAGACCCCGCACTTCACGTCAAGCAGCTTTTCCAAAGTTTGGCGCTCGGATGGCCAAAACAAACCCAACAATTCTTACACTCCTCCCAGCGTTCGGATGGCGATTATTATTCGATCTTCCGCAATTCGACGGAAGCTGCCCAGCGCTGGCAAAGGGAATTGGACGAGCGAACCATCAATCGCATTCGCGACATCGTGAGCCGCGATCAGTTGGGATCTAGATTCTTCGACGCTACCACCTCCTGATCGCGTAGTAGATTTCCTTGGCGCGACTGAGCTTGGTTGTAGAAAGTTTCTCAGTTTCATATCCAAAGGTCTTCAACGCGTCGCCCGCAAGTTCCTCAAATATCGTTCGGTCCGAAATGGACATTTTCTGCTTCCACTGTCCAACTAGAGCAGGGTCAGGAGCCCGAACGGAATTCTGGTGCCAACGCAGACTCTTGTTGGGAAGTTCGTCCCGCCCGCTACGATGATACTCCAGCATTTGCGGGCTGAATTGAACGTCAAGGAATTGACAAATTTTCCTCAACGTTGATTCGGGATGCAGTACTAGATCTTCGTAGCGCACTTCAAAATAGCTGTCGCCCAACACCTCTCCTACCTTTCGACCGATGAAAACCCTCCAGCGCCAGTCGTGAGCCATTCGCGGGAGACTGGGAATCCCCCAGACCAATGTACGGTTTGAAAGAGCGACATCCCGTCCATCGCGCACAATGTGCAGAAATCGACAGTCTGGAAAAAGCCGCCATAGTGTCCCCATTTCAAGAACATTCGATGGTGTTTTGTCACCCCATCGAGTTTTGTTTCGGCGTTCTGCATAAGTCGCGAAAATTGAATCCACCAAGGTCGCGTAGTCCTTGATTGGCTTTGCCAGGATCGCTTCGCGATCGAAGATCAACCCGCCCAATTTAACCAATGGGCGGTCAGCAATGGCGTCGAGCAAGCGCGACGAATTTCGGTGATCGCGCAGATCGCCGTATTCAGCATGCTTCTGGTAGAAGGCAGCGATAAAATCTGTCTCGTTCGGAACCGACAAATCCGGGTGGTTGTTGAGCATGAGCCGTAGCATCGTCGTACCCGAGCGATGGGCACCTCCAACAAACACCGGTGCTTTCATTGTGACCTCATCTGGCAGTGGCACATTATGGCTCGGCCTCGGCTCGCACGTGCTCCACGGCCGTGATGTTGCATGGCGAAAGCCAAGCCGTGATAGCATAAAAAATCGATTTGCCTCAAAGTTGTCTTGACGATTGGTGTCATTCGACTATCGGTTCGAATACTGAGAGCCAGAAAGGTCGGACACCGTCATCTCTCGGGAGGGAAGATGCGATCACGGACGTTACTTATACAAGTATGCATAATTGCAACCTGTGCTTTTGCTGTCGGCGAGCTGATTTCGCACTTTCCTTATCCATCGCCGCTAATCAAGCCGTTTTTGACGCCGCGGCTCAAGTGGCCGACCGAACAAGTTGAAGCATGGGTCGAATCTGAAAACTTCGACAGCGACTACCTCGCCTTCTTTGCTAGGGATCCAACACGAACTACTCCCCCCGGCGAGAATCTTGTTTCTCCATCCGACGGAATTATCAAAAACGTTGTTGTTAGGGGCGACATTGCATACCTCGTCATCGGTTTGTCGTTCTGGGACGTGCACGTCGTCCGCGCGCCCGTCGCAGGCGTCGTAACCGACATTGAGCAGGAGGGGTACAGTCTATTTGGTCGGAACGATAGCCAGCAAAAAATGAGAGAATCAATTTTTCTGCGAGGCAAGGCTGCACCCGTACAGCAGATCATCACTATCAATTCCAAATTCGGACTCGTGAAAGTCCGGCTCATCACAAGTTATTGGGCAAGTCGGCTCAAAGTCTTCGTTCATTTGGGCGACCGACTTGAAAAAGGCCAGCGGGTCGGACGCATTTTGCTGGGCAGTACGGTGGTTGGAGAATTCCCGAACCGGCTGCTTTTTTCCGTCAAGAAGGGGCAGCGGCTGGTCGGCGGCGAGACAATTATTTCTGAAGGTGCTGGACGATGATCCAAATAGTCTGGGAAAAGGGACGGTTTTCATGGCCCTTTGTCATCGGAGTCATTTTCGTTTCGGTTTTTGTGGTGGTCTTGGATTTTGTCTGGCGAACCGTAGTTGTCCCAGTTGGCGAGTTAGCGTTGTACGGCAGTGGCGCCGCGTTAGCTGTTGCTGTCGGCTTTCTGGTTCTCAATCTGAAAATCCGCCGTCGCAGTGCTTCCTAATCGAGTAGTTTTGCATTTCCGAATGTTTGCCCCTCAGGCGCGAACACCGATGCGTCGGTAGATCTCCGCGTAACGATCCGTGAGCCGGTCCCAAGTACGTTCCGTCTCAACATAGCGCCGGCCTTGCTCCGCGAGCTCCGCGCGGCGGGCCGGATTGGCGATGATTTGCTTAAGACAAGATGTGAGGGCCTCGACATCATCGGCGGCAAACAAGAGACCGGTCTCACCGTCGCGCACGAGTTCTCTGTGGCCGCCGACGTCGGACGCAACAACCGTTTTTAGCTGCGCCATTGCCTCGAGCGGCTTGAGAGGCGTAACCAGCTCCGTTAGTCGCATACGCTTGCGTGGAAAGACGAGAATGTCGGTCAAGCGGTAATAGTTCGGTACCTCACTGTGATGAACGCGGCCAACGAAGCGAACATAGTCGCCAAGATTTAGTTCTTCGACGAGTTGCTTCAATCGCGTTTCCTCCGGGCCGCCTCCGACCAGAAGAACAATGAAACCGACCCCGCCCTCGCGTAGTCGCCTGGCCGCCTCGAGCAGCAGGTCCAGACCTTCATAGGCGTAGAATGATCCAATAAACCCAAGCACGATTTGATCTTTGATGCCGAACCGATTGCGCAACGATGCCTCAGCGGCCTGCGGCGCGCCGGAGGTCAGGAGCGATCGGTCCACCGCATTGGGCACGATGGCGACGCGTTCCCCCGCAATGCCGCGCCCAATGATGTCCTTCCTGAGAGGCTCGCAAATCGGTGCCACAAAATCGACGCGGCGCATAGCCCACGTGTCAAGCATGCGCGACATGCGGTAGCGAACCGAACCCTCTCGGGCCGTGCCATGATCCACTGCCGCATCTTCCCACAGCGCGCGCACTTCGTAGACGATGGGCAAGCCGAAGCGCCGTGCAACTGAAAGAGAGGGAATGACATTCAGGACCGGCGAATGAGCATGGATGATTTCCGGTTTTTCAGATTGCACGATCTCGGACAGGCGTCGTCTCGTTGCTCGAATTTCGAGCAATTCGCGCATGATTGGTGTCGTCACCGCTATGGCAGGCGTTCGATGAAACGATAGTCCATCGATATTCTCATTCGCCACCGTACCATGATGTTGCCTTGGCGTCGTAAGGTGCACCGTCTCCCAACCGCGGGCGCGCTGCGCGCGAATGATCCCCAGTGACCTGGTGACATAGCCGCTTTGAAGGGGCAACGAGTGGTCAAAAACATGCAAAATGCGCATCGGCCAACGGGCTCATGTCACGAGTTCAATTGTTGTTTGACACATTCTCATACTTCAGAACGCGTCGATGCTAACGGCCCTGAAGGAATAGCAATAGAATCAAATAATTACTAAACAAGGGGTCGGAAAGCGCAAGGCCAATCACAGGAGCGATGGCGACGACGCTCCCTGCCGTCAGCAAGCCGCAATGAAATTCCGATGCTACAAGATTGCGAACAGGTCGTGGCGACTACTCTAAATGCCTTTCCACTATCGGAGAGGCACGCTTTAAACCAGTTTTCCGGTTTCGCGCAAAAACACAACGCTCGTGGTAGTAGTAGTAGTCGCTAAAGAATTTAACCGGATGACGCCCTGTTGAACGCATGAGTTCCAATCTTTTCATGCTGGCCCACGAGGCCGCATTCATTGCTTATGCTTGTTTCGCCGCGTTGATCATTTTTCGCGGCGCCCGAACTTGGCTAAGTAGTGTGCTCTTTGCCGCCATCGCAACTACCGCACTTTGGGCTCAAGTTTGGGTTGCGGCCGCGTTCGGTATCGTTCCGGCATGGCTTGACGCGGTTTGCAGCGGGTTACGCGATGCTGGTTGGCTTGGTCTTAGCCTTGCACTCATCTATCCGCGTGGTGGCGAGACGGTACCATGGCGGGCGCTACTGCTTTTTGCCCTGGTGTTGATTTCCTTCCAGATCGGATTGGATGCGAACCGCTCGGACGTGGGGACGATTGCCGGAATTCGCATCGATGGAACGCTAGCGCGAATTGCCGTCACGATCCTCGGTCTCGTACTCGTCGAAAACATCTATCGCAACTCGTCCGGCACCGAATTTTGGGCTCACAAACACTTGCTGATTGGCCTTTCGGGCGTGCTGGCCTTTCAGTTGCTCTCGCGGGTGCCGGAATTCCTGACCCATAAGCAGGACCCGAGCATGGTGCTGGCGCGTCCATTCGTGTTTCTGCTTGTTCTGCCGCTATTCGTTGTGAGCTCCATTCGGCTTCCCAACCTTCAAATGCGAGTGCACTCATCGAGGTCGTTCGTTTTTTACTCGGCAACTCTCATTGCGGCTGGAATCATGCTGCAGGGCGTCGCGGTTGCCGCTTGGTATGTGCGATCCTACGGCGGAACGAACGGCACGGTGCTTGCGGTCATCCTCGCGTTCGGTGGCGCGGTAGCGGTTGCGGTCGGGCTCGTATCGGGGAGTTTGCGCTCGCGCGTTCGAAAATTCATCAACGAGAATTTCTTCAGCCTGAAATACGACTACCGAATCGAGTGGGAAAAAGTAATTCACGCACTGTCATTGAATCCGAGTCAGGGGAGCGCCGAGCGTGTGTTGCGCACTCTGTGCGAACTCCTGGACAGTCCCGGCGGTGCTTTGTGGATTCATCGCGCAAGTTGGCATCAATATCTGCCTTCGGCGCGGTTGGCTCTCGCGAGCGCATTTGTTCCGATCCCGGAAAGGGATGCTCGGCTCGATCCTCTCCGCGACGACAAGACATCATACATTGTTCTTGACGGCTCATCGGGCGACGAGGCTGCCGAAGCGTGGCGCAAAGACTTTCCTACGGCATGGATTGTCGTTGCTTTGCGCTATCGTTCAAGCGTCGTCGGCCTTGCTATCTTGGCCAAGTCACGGGCCCCCAAGACCCTTGACTGGGAAGACGAGAACCTCATTCGGATCGTGGGCCTTCAGCTCGGCGCCTACCTCGTCCAGGAGGAGACGGCCCAATCGCTCGCCGATGCGCGGCAACTCCAAGAGTTCAATAAACGTTTTGCCTTCATCGTGCATGACATCAAGAACACCATCGGACAGTTGAGCCTGCTGGTGCGCAACGCCGGGCAGTTTGGACACAACCCGGAATTTCGCGCCGACATGATCACGACACTGGGAAACGCGGTCGAACGGCTCCAGGAATTGCTCAAAAGCCTGACGACCGTCGGCGAAGCAAGTGTCCCGGGTGCCAAAAATCCAGAAACCATTGATCTAATTGCTTTTCTTCGAGAATTTACTAAAGAAAAGGGTAATCTCGGACAAGGTGTGATATTAGATACAAGATACAATTCCTTGGGTTTGAAACTAGCTGACAGCACAAACTTGCGCCGCGTACTCGAACATGTCGTCGCCAACGCGTCCGATGCGTCAGACGGTAAAGGGCCCGTGGAGATCGCCGTGTCGACGGCGCGCGAAGTCGTGCGCATCGACATCACAGACCATGGTCGTGGCATGACCGACGCATTTGTTGCCGACGAACTTTTCAGGCCGTTGCGGAGTACAAAGGACGGCGGCTTTGGCATCGGTGCCTATCAGGCTCGGGAATTGATGCGCGATCTTGGCGGAGACATTTTGGTCAAGAGCAAAATCGGCGAAGGAACACGTGTGACGCTCACACTCCCGTTGCCGGAGGCGTCGGAAATTCGCGCCACATGAAGCGAAACTCACCCCAGGCCATTCAAGCCGAAACCGAACCAGATGAGCATATCCTCCTCGTTGAGGACGATGTCGGCCTGCAGAAGCAGATGCGCTGGGCACTTGCCCCCTACAAAGTCGACATTGCCAGCAGCCGGTTGGAGGCGCTTGCCAAACTTTCGGGAGAACTGGCTTATCACATCGTCGTTCTCGATTTGGGATTGCCGCCCGATGAAAATGGCGCGAGCGAAGGGCTGCGCACACTGGACGACATCCTCAGCAGTCATTCCGACACCAAGATCATCGTGGCCAGCGGCAACGTCGAGCGCGTCAATGCCGTTCGCGCTGTCGCAAGAGGCGCGTTCGATTTCATAACCAAACCGATCGATGTTGAAGTTCTCAAACTCGTCATTCAGCGCGGCTTCCGCATGTACGAGCTCGAAGAGGAAAACCGCGCGTTGCGCGAAGAGTCCGATCGCACAGCATCCGGGATGGTCTTTGCCTCCAACTGCATGGCTCAGGTCAGGCAAATGATCGACCGCGTCGGTCCGCTGGACGTGAGCGTCCTGCTCGTCGGTGAGACTGGCACCGGTAAGGACGTCGCCGCAAAGGCCTTGCACGACGTTTCGCCGCGCAAGGGCGAACCGTTCATCGCCATCAACTGTGCTTCGATTCCAGAAAACCTGCTTGAAAGCGAATTGTTTGGCCACGAGCGCGGCGCCTTCACTGGAGCAATCAAGCGGACGCACGGCAAGTTCGAACTCGCCAACAACGGCACGCTGTTTCTCGATGAAATTGGGGACATGCCGCTCGCCCTTCAGGCCAAGCTCCTGCGTTTTCTGCAGGAGCGCAAACTCGAGCGGGTCGGCGGTCGCGACTCGATCTCCGTCAATGTTCGCCTGATCTGTGCTACCAACCAAAAGCTGGAAAAGCTGATCGCTGAACAACGCTTCCGTGAAGATCTGTTCTATCGCATCAACGACGTTCGCCTCGAATTGCCGCCGCTACGCGAGCGAGAAGGCGACTGCGCGGTCCTTGCGCAGCATTTTCTCAACACGTTCAACCGGCTCTATTACAAGCAGATCTCGGGATTTACCGAGTCGGCACTCCAAGCAATGTCGATGCACCGTTGGCCAGGAAATGTGCGTGAGCTGGAAAACCGCGTGAAGCGTGCCGTCATCATGTCGGCGGGCAAGAGGATAACCGCCGAGGACCTCGATCTGGCCGACGTCAAGCCGGTTGCGCAAAGCTTGGACATCAAAACCGAAACGGAAAAATTGGAGAAGAAGCTCGCGCGCGAAGCGCTCGCCATCACGCAAGGTAACGTTTCAAAAGCGGCGAAGCTGCTCGGTGTGAGCCGCCCTCACCTCTACAACTTACTCGGCCAGGGCTAGTTGATTAGCTTTCAATTTCAGGAGCGCCATTTGAAGAATTTCGACTTGCCCGCCCGGCGGCTTTACAACGCGCGCACGCTCGTTGTTTGCGCAACGGTCCTCTTGCTTGTCGCCGGAGCACCGGCACAGGCGGCGATTTCACCTAGCACGCCAAGCGGCGCAAATGCCGACGCGCCGGCCAACAATGCGGCAGTCAGACAGTATGTCCAGGACGCACAAAAAGCGCTCAAGGAAGGCAACATTCGCCTTACCATCATCTTGCTCAAGAACGCGCTCAATGCGGCACCCAAGAACGCGGTGCTGCGCGCGCAGTTGGGCTTCGTCCTGCTGCAATCCGGCGATCCGGTGCAGGCGGAACGCGAATTGCGTCAGGCACGCAGCGACGGCGCACCACCAAAAGCGACGACGCCCGCGCTTCTTCAGGCGATGCTAATGCGTCACGAAGAGGCGAAACTGCTGGAGGAATTTCCCGACCCCGGGGCCACTGCGCAGGGCAGCGACAGCGCCGATATTCTGAAAGGCAGGGCGCTAGCGCTGCAAGCCACAGGTAAGCCAGCTGATGCCATGGCTGCGATAGATCGATCCTTGGCCCTGCATCGAGACATTTCAGGACTCCTCACCAAGGCACAAATCGCAGAGCTTCAAAACAACACCGACTTGGCCATGCAGCTCAGTAATGAAGCGCTCAAGTCCGACCCAAAAAATGCGGCCGTTCTGCTGTTCAAGCTCGGCGTTCTGATGCTGACAAACGACACAAAAGGCGCTTTAGCGCTGAGCAATCAGCTCCTTCAAACCTACCCGAACAATCTCCCCGCCCGCCTCGCGCGGATCGAGACTTTGCTCAAGCTCAAACAGGACAACCAGGCAAAAGCCGAAGTTGACGCGATCTTGGCCAAGGCGCCGAACGCCCCCATCGGTCTTTACTATAAGGCCTTGCTCAGAGCTCGTGCCAACGACGTCAAGGAAGCCTGGCGCATTGCACAATCGCTTCCGCCGGAATTCACGCAAGCGCAGCCGGCGACCGCGATCATAGTCGCGCAGATGGCAATCAGCAGCGGCAATCTCGATACGGGCGCCGCAATATTGAGCGCGTCGTTGGGGAAGTCGCCCAACAATGTCGAGCTTCGCCTGCGGCTGGCCGCGGTAAGGATGCGCCAGAACAGCCCGCAGGATGCTCTGAGCGTTCTTGAGCCGATCAAGGACTCTACCGATCCGCGCGCGCTGGCACTGCTCTCGCAAATCTATTTGAAACTCAATCGGTCGAGCGATGCACTCGATACCCTGAACAAGTTGAACACAGTCGCTCCTTCCAATCCTGGGGTCAAACGCGAGCTCGCGTTGGTTGAAATGCAGGCCGGACAGGCCGACCAGGCGCTCAAGGACCTCATCGAGCTTGGCGCTAAACAACCGACCGATCCGACCGTGGTCGCGCCGCTCATTGCAGCGTTGGTACAAGCCAGACGTTTGCCTGAGGCTTTGGCGGCTGCCGATCGGCTGGGCACCGATCCCAAGCAGCGCACGCAATCCTTGTTTTATCGTGGCCAAGTTCTCATGCAAGAGGGCGACACGAACGGTGCGCTCGCGGCATTTCAGAAGGTCCTTCAAATCGAACCCAAGAACGTTGCATCGCTGTATCTTCGCGCTCAATTGTTCGCTGCGCAGCATAAATTCGCTGAAGCAACTAACGATCTTCAAACAATCCTGACGATTGATCCAAAAAACGTCGCCGCGCTCATCAAGCTTGCAGAGATTGCCTCACAACAAAACCGGGATGGCGATGTCCGGAACCTGTTGGCGAAGGCAACGAGCGTGGCGCCGTCCAACCCAACACCACGACTTGCCCTGGCCCGTTATTTGGCGAGCAAGAAGGACAATAAAGCGGCTCTGGCGGCGGCTTCTGAGACTGTTCGAGTTCTACCTAACAATAGCGATGCTCTTGCACTGACCGGCGATCTTCAACTCGCTCTGGGCCAGAAGAAAGAAGCAATTGCGACGTTTCAGCGCCTAACCTCCCTAACACCGCAATCAGCTCGGGCACGCCTCCTGCTAGCCAATGCGCTCTTCGGCGCTGGCGATCGTGCCGGTGCAGCGGACGCACTCAACACAGCTGCCAGTTTGGACCCCAAATCTGGCGACGTTTATGCCGCGCAAATCAATCTGCTGTTTGCACAGGGCGACGTGAATGGCGCAGTCACAAAAGCAAAGGCATACCAGTCAGCGAACCCGGGAGCCGCGGCGGACGTTCTGCTCGCCGACACCTATGTTCGGGCAAAGCAGCTGAATCAGGCTGCCGCCGTTTTGACGCAAAGCTATGGCGTCCATCCCAACAGAACGACGTTGGCGCGCCTGGTGCAGCTGAAGATCGCGGGCGGCGACACCAAACAGGCGTCGGCCCTCCTCGCAAATTGGCTGGCTTCAAATCCGCGCGATCTCGAAGTACGAAGCCAATACGCGACGTTGCTCATGATGACTCGGGATACCGCTCGGGCGGCGGCGCAATTCGAAGTCATTCTGCAACAAGATTCCAAGAACATCGTCGCGCTGAACAATCTCGCTTGGCTCCTGCAGCGCAGTGATCCAAAGCGCGCTCTGTCACTCGCCGTGCTCGCCGACAAGCTCTCGCCCAACTCTCCTGATGTGCTGGACACGACCGGGATGATCAAGCTAGGGCAGAAGGACGCAAAGGGTGCGCTCGACATTTTGAATCGCGCCCATTCCTTGCGCCCGAAGGACGGCGAAATCACCTATCACGTCGTTCTCGCCTTGGACGCGAATGGAAAACGCGAATCCGCCAAGGGGCTGCTGGCGGCGTTGCTAAACAGCGGTGTGAAATTCGCCGACCTTGCCAACGCAACCCAGCTGCTGGCAACATGGCATTGATCGCGGCCGGGCGTTAGATTGATTTACCCCAGATTGCGCACCAGAGCGGGGCCGATCAGATTGGCAACAGGCACCGGAAGACGTTTCCAGACCTCTATCAGAAGCGAGTATTTCGGATTGAGCGGATTCTTGTCGGGTAATGTTACGCCAGGCCGCAAGTGATATTCGTACTCCAGCCAGGCTGGCTCGAATCCCCAGTTTTTTTTGAACGCGAATGCCCCGGTTCCTGCTTTGCTGCGTCCAAAATCGAATCTCGTGTACCCTCGCTCGGCTGCGCGGCGAATGACTTCCCAATAGAGAAAGTCATTGGCGCCATTGCGGCGTGCCGCGATCGTGCCGCCACCATAATAGGGCAGGACTGTGTCCTTGAAATAGAAGTTCAGGACCGCACTGACCGCGGTAGGACCATCCTTCACGACAACGATATCGCAATCGTTTCCGAACACGTGCTTCAACGCAGCAAAGTATTTTTTTGGAAACACGGGGGTTCCTAAATTGCGCACGCTTTCGGCATAGACATCGAATAGTTGATCGACATTGGTATCGACCTCACTCGTTAGATGGCCTTCAAGAGTCTTGCGAATCACGGCACGTTGCTTGCGCGGGATGGCAAGAAGATTGGCTTTGTTGTCGCCGCTGATGGAACCCGCAAAGGTGGCGTACAAGTCCTTCCGCGGTGTCCAGCCCGGATGGCAGGCCCTTTTGCTGCGAAATTCGACGTAAGGCGCGCCCGTTTTCGTTTGAAGTGCTAGCGCCGCTTCGGTCAATGCGGCGTCGGCGTCATGGTCGGCGCTCAATGGTCCGCCTTCTACGCAGAATGGAGCGGCGATAAGTGCGTTGCCAAACAAGAAACTGCGCTGGTAGACCAGGGGCAGGACGCCAACGATCGCCGCATTGCGTTCCGCAACAAGATAGTGCGGCTCCAATTTGAAAACGTCTTTGAAGATTCCCTTCCAGCCGATCAGGTGAAAAAAAGTTCCCAGCTCACTGGTACGCACGAACCGATCCCATGTTTCGGCATCGGCGTCGACAAATGGACGAACTGTCAACAAGGAATCCACCGAGACGTTCAGAGCAGTTGTATTCTGCTCGACTCGATCTGACGGGTTGCCTTGCAAGAGGCGACCTAGAAAGTATGGCTGACGTAAAGTGTGAAGCGATAGTCACTTAGACTGCCCGTGAAGGGCGACAATGCCACCAATTCCCGGGACGAATGACGGTCTAAATAATCACCGCGGAACGAGATTTGCATTTCGCGAGTAAGCGAATAACGCAACTCCCCACCAGCCGAAAATATGCGTGCGGAGCCACCGAGTTCCTGAGATGTGGTATAGGCGCCTCGAAGGGTGCCCAATAGCAGCGGCGTGATGTCGCGCGAGAATCCAATTCGACTACCATAAGAGGTCGTGCGTGGCGGTCCGACCAGGACGCCGCTCAAGAAGGTGCGTCTCGTACCAAAAACCGAAAGATTGAAGTGATTGCGTTCCAGATCCTCGAACCACGTCAAATATAAAGTCTGATAGCGCGAAATGTTTTGATCAAATGAAAGATTGCCCAGTGCCTGAAAATCGAATGTCGAAAGCAGAGGGGGCGCTCCGTTGTCGAACACATCGTACTTGGAGGTAAGATCGCCATTCGGCGTGGATATCAGATTGTTGAGGGTGTCCAGTAGCTGACCCTCCGGGGTGGTAATTGAGTCATTGGCGGAACCGACGATCGTCGCGGTCGGGCTCCAACTGTATCGCAGGCTGCCCAGATAGCTGATGTCCCTGTACTTCTGGCCGACTTCGATCTCCAAATCAAAGTCCGGACCAAGAGTGAGCGCAAACCCACCCATCGCGATCAGGCCCGAAACGTTATGAGCGAGCGGTTTCGTGTCGCTGATCGCTTCATAGCCACCTGTGGCGAGCAATGAGAACTCATGGCTGATCGCGTACTTAAAAGTGCTTGAGCCGGCCTTGTCGGACAGCAGTCCTTGCTTGCGCTTGGTCTCGACAAACGCACCAATAACGTTCCACGTCAGTCGATCGAAATCATCGCCACTCGTGAAGCGCTGTGTGACACCGCGGGTCGTTGTGTCTTCCGGACCGGTGATGCCTGGAATGACTGGAACCGGCGTCGAGCCTGTAGGACGGGTAAAGTAACTCCCACCGTAGAGCGGCATTGTTTGCGAATCGGCAAAATTACCAATTCTGAATTTCAGGACTGGCTGAACGAAGTAACCATACGAGCTGCGAAATCCGTTCGCCACGACTCGATTGCCGGCAGTGATAACGCCTAGATCGCTCGTGACTACCGGAGTTGCGAATGCCTTGGCGCCGATTGTGAGGTATTCGGGGATGGCGTCCAAGTCTCCCAGCGCGAGAAGCGAGTTTGTGAACTGGGTCGGTTGTCGTCCTTCCGCGTAGAAATCGGCATTGAACGTATAGTCTGCGGACAATGTGACACGGCTCGTCAAATCGCGAACATGTGCACTCAATCCGACCGAAGAAAGGAAATCCGATCTCGAGCCTCCCGGCAAACCGCTAGCGTTGTTGACGTAACTTTCGGCGGCATGAACTGCACCATAAAAATCGAAGGCTGGCGGCGGAGTTCCGACGATCGTCTCGCCTGTCGGCTTTTTGGCCGTAGCTGGCGGTCGATTTTTGGTTACGGTCGATTGTGCGACCTTTATGGGCGTCGTGGCATCCGACGCTCCATCTTCCTGCGCCAATGCAGCCGCGCCAGTGCCCGCGCACAAAATGCTGGCGACCGCCGTGAGCCTCGCGATCTGCACGGTGCGTGACTTCATGGCGCGATTCATTGGCCGTAAATGTCGCAAGAATTGCTTCCCTCAGACGAGAACGCGCGCAGGCAACGCGCGCGCACTCAGAAGTACGACTGCGGAATGATGATGACGTCGCCAGGTTGAAGATCCGTATTGGCGCTCATGTCTCCATCCTTCAACAAGTCGGTCAGCCGAATGATGGTCGTGACTTCCTGACCATTGACGTTACGGACGAGCTTCGCCCGGTTACCTGCGGCATAGGCCGTCAGTCCACCAACCGCGATCATCGCGTCAAGCGCGGTCATGTGCGCTTGGAAGGGAATCGCCTTTGGCGTCACCGCCTCGCCGACAATGCGGATCTGTTGACTGTAGGGACCGACGAAGTTGCTTACTATGACCGTTACGATCGGATCGGAGACGTATTTCTTGAGACGTGTCTCGATTTCGCGACCGAGTTCGGCGGGCGTGCGGCCCGCAGCGACGATGTCTTCGACGAGTGGGGTTGAAATGCGGCCGTCCGGACGCACCGGAACCTTTGTCGACAGTTCGGGGCTGCGCCAAACCGAAATTTCGAGATTGTCACCCGGTCCGATAACGTAACTGGCCGTATCGGCCGGCGTTGCCGAAACGGGTGGTGCCTTGGGACCACCGGCGGTGCAGCTCGCGAGGGCTAGAAGGCCCAATGAAGCCAAGGCGAGCGCCAATTTGCCGGCACAACGTTTTAGGGCAGAAGATGATCGCATGAGATTACCCCCGAAAATGGCACTGACTCCCACTTCATGGGCCAGAGCAGCTGTAAAGTATTGAATCCCAAGGGGAGATGCAAAGCAACATCGCACGCCTCCCCCGCCAAACGCCAAAGATTCCCGTTTGTCCGATAACTCTGAAGCAGGATGTTCGTTCGCTATCTCCCAACGAACTCGCCTTCATTTCGCTCCTTCGATGTGCATTTCCCCCGAGTCCAGACCGTCGACTCGCCGTAAGATTGAACCTCAGTGGTCGTCGTGGACGGGGCACCACCGTTGCACTTTTGTAACCAGATTTGACAACTTTGCGAATTTTAACTTTAAGACTCCACCTCGAGAGCCATTTTTTACCATGGCACGAAGCTTGCGTATTCGCAGTCGGCGTTAACTTCGACGGTCTAAAGCATCCGTTCTACGAAGGGGGCAACCGCGGCGCGATGGCTTCGACGGATTCCAAGCACGGCAGCGAGAACGCGGGACCCGGGCAGTCCGAGTGGAGCCATCGGCGAAGCGCCGCCGTCTTGCTCGCTGGAGGTGTCGTTTTTTGGGCGATCGTTTTGCTGGTTCTGGTGGAGCTCGGTTTCTTCTGACTTATGATGCCTTTCCCTTATTCGTCGCCACATGACCTTCCGTCCAGCAAACTGCAGCAAGGTTCCAGGCAAGTTATTTTGTAAAAGAAGTTGACAAGTCAACGCCTGATCAGAACGACGTGAGAAGTTAATCCATTATATTTCAAAGAGTTACGAAATTGGCGCGCGAATTGCTTGGCTAGAGCCACCTAGGTTCACACGGGGTCAGGCATGCATCATTCTAAGTTCCTTTTGGGCGCTATTGGGCTCGCGGCATCGATGGTATTCGCAGCTCCGGCAGCGGCGATCCCCGTCTGGACTGGGCCTGTTACTGTCACGACCGGTCCGCTCGATTGCTCGGAGGGCACGGGATCGTTGTGTCCCGCCCCGAACACCCTACTGCTCAAGAACACTGTCGACTTCGGCGCCAGTTTGAAAATCGGCTATGGCGGTCCGGTGACAATTGCGGTCGGCGCGCCGATTTCGATAACCAGTCTCATTGTTTTCTGTGATGACCTCGCGCAAAAACTCCCGCTCAATAAGCACCTCCCCGGTTACTACGCGTCCGATCCGGCTACGCCGTCGCAGGTCGTCGACTATTTGAATGTCGGCTCGCTGACCATAGCCCAGGAAATCATGGGTCTTACAGCCCATGGCACGTTCGAGGCGATCAACGGTCTCTTGGACCCCGAAAGGGGCGCCGCGTTCCAGATGGCGATCTGGGAACTCGAATATGGTGGAACTGCAACCTTCTCGGGCGACCCAAATTTCCAGTCGCTCGTCAGCACTCTGATTGCAAATGCCACCTCGGACTATAGTTTCTTCACCAACACGTCGATCTGGCTGGTGCCGTGGACGTTTGTGCAGCTCGAGTCACCATGCGACGCAGGCCGCGTCGGCCTGGTGACGAAGGATCCGCCGCAGAATAAGCCGCTCGTGGGGGTTAATCCGAACTGCCAGAACCACCAAGGGCTGATTGTCGCCCTTCCTGGCACCGAGCGTGAAAGCATTCCTGAACCGATCACGCTCACATTGTTCGGCGCGGGAATTGTGGGTGTGGCCGCCTATCGCCGTCGCCGCAAGAACGTAGCTTAGAAGAGAAAATTCATTCAGGTCGGTGCAACTTTAAGGTAGTGGTTTAGATCAGGAGAATGACATGAGAACCCTTTTGACGATTGCCGGTGTTGCCCTTGGCATGTGCCTGGTGGCCGAACCCGCATTTGCAACGGTCTCCGTTCCGGAGCCGATGTCGATGTCACTGATTGCCGGTGGTGCGGCCGCGATTGCAGCCGTTAGGATGCTGCGCCGGAAGTAATGGCGTTCTGTCTGAGAAGTCTGGAAGGACTCCTCGGATTGCGTGACAGACCGCGTTGAGCCGAGTCAACGAGGCCGGGCTATCAAATGCAAAATGGGGTCGTCGTTAACGACGGCCCCATTTTTATTATCCACCGAGTGCCCTTATAGGCTCAGCTTCAGTCTGGTGATGATCGTCGCCGCATTGCGGCCCGCTTGGCCGCCGACGTCCATCTGATAGGCCGCGTTCGATTGCAGCGATAGCCGGCCGTCCAGGAACGACTTGGTGTAACCGACTTCCAGATCCGTCTCAGGCGTGGCTTCGACGAAATTGACCAGGCCGTGGCCGATCGTGAGATTGCCCATACTGTCGGCATCGGTTGCGACTGTGAGCCGGCCGCTGCCGCCGTAGAGGTGCATGGGCCGCGTGAGAGCAAAGCCGAGCGAGTCGTCGCCGAACACGTTACGCGTCGCGACGGCGATGCCGTAAGAACGGCTGCGAAGTGCGCTGACCGAACTGAGCAGCCCGCCTGATCCGCCGTTCAGGCGCGAAATGCCCTCGCCATATGCCAGCGTGGCAATCCAGCTGTCACCGAGACTGAAGCGCATGCTCGCGTCTATGGCCGATGTGCTGGCCGAACGCGCGACGTTGAGCGCACCGGTGGTCGCACCGCCCAGGACTCCGTTGGACTCGCCCGTTTGTGACGCAACGACTCCAAGACCTCCCCAGTCTGCAAAGCGCCATGAGACGCTCATCACGGCGGAGTTTGCGCCGCGCAAGTCGTGCGAACTGAACGAGTCAGAGCGCACGTACCGGGCAAATTCGGAACCAGAAGTGAGACCGAGCTGCTGATACTGCGGAGCGAGCCACGAATATCCGGTACGGACGTCGAGCCCGTCAGCCACATTGATCGTGGTGCCGGCATAGTTGCCGCCGTCCGTCAACGACGCATAAGGCGAGTTGACCGCAGAGGCTGAGAGGAACAATCCCGCATAGGCCGGACTCGTGGCCGCGTCATATTGATTGAAGCGACCAGAGAGGCGCAGGTTGTAGCCGAGATCGAAGCTCAAATGGTCGAACGGCGCTGCGCTCACGGCGACATTCGTCATGTAGCCATGCACGACGTCCTGCGCAGTTGAACCAGAAGCAAACGTGGCCGGCGTCGTCACCGTGTTCACGAAGCCCGACATTGTGACGAAGCCCAGTTGCGGCGAATAGGTCTGGCTTGACACCGCCTTCAGGCCGCTCTCCGTCGTTCCTTGCGCGCTTGACTGCGCAAGAAGTTGGTCGAGCATCAGGAACGATGAAGCGTCGAAGCCATCGTTGTGAATGCCCTTGGTGAGGTCGGCCGTATAGTCGCGTCCGAACCTGTCGAGGACGACCACACTTTGCAGAAGCTTGCTGCTGGCCAGGCCGACGCTCAACACGCCGCTGACTGACGCGGTCGAGACGCCACTGACCGTGCTTTGGGTGGTGGTGACGCTGGTGCCGCCCGTCACGACGCTCATAGTTCCGCTCGGTTGCAATGCGTTGGCGAGGTTCACTTCGCCCATGCCGTAAATCGGATCCGGTCCGGGAGCGCCCAAATCGATAGTCGTTCCTAGAATGACGCTCGCGACTTGCGACATCGAGAGATACGGCCAAAGTCCTTTGATGTCCGCGGCAACGCCGCTGACATAAGGCGTCGCCATCGATGTTCCGGACAGCTTCCCATATCCGCCGCCGCCGACCGACGAACTGATGCCGACGCCGGGCGCCACCACGAAGTAGTTCATCATGCAATACGTGCCGCCGGTTTGGGCCATGCACGTATTGCCGGGAGTCTGACTCCACGACGCAATGACGCCGCTACTGTTGACGCCGCCGACGACGAGCATTGAGCCGCGTACGCCATCATAGAGCGCAGCACCAGCCATGAATCCGCCAGTCGGAACAGAAGTACCAGAGTTGCCGGCCGCGACGACCAACAGCGAACCATTCGCCACAGCCGTTCTCGCCGCAGAAAGATCGCTCGATGTCAGAGTCGATCCGCCCAGGCTGATATTGATAACATCGGCTCCGTGCTGCGCAGCCCAAATGATGCCCTGGTCAATGTTGCCGGGACACTGTCCGTTCGACGGATCACACACGCGCACCGGAAGGATCGACGCGTTATTGGCAAGGCCGGTCGTCAGGCCGGCTGCGATGCCGGCGACATGGGTTCCGTGCGTCACTGTCGGCCAAATTGAATCGTCGCCGCCGAGCTTGTTGTCCGCAGTCGAGCACAGGGTGGTCGAGAAACCGGCGAA